>WLWD01003182.1_pt1 | contig 82813 bp, 60 predicted proteins | sample 6712731 | NCBI WGS metagenome assembly WLWD01 (sample SAMN12718690, study PRJNA576275) | sponge metagenome | isolation source: marine sponge | host: Mycale hentscheli | place: New Zealand: South Island, Marlborough, Capsize Point | collected 2014-11-01
TCACTATAAATGACAAATGAGCCTAACCAGCATTGTTTAACACTAGAAGATATTCAGAATTTTCATGATGCACTTTGGAATGAAAGATGATATTGTAAAGTTACTTAGTATAGATAGTTACCTTTTTAATGATTATATTGCTTGAAGAAATGCCTTAACCAAGACAAACAGAAACATTCCGCACAAGTAACAACATCTATAAAATAATAGATTGTGCATCAAAATGACAACGACAAATGACAGTGTCTGTATTTGTGAATAATTCATGCCTGATTTTCTTATTGGTAATAACTATCTAACTTTACAATATCATCTTTCATTCCAAAGTGCATCATGAAAATTCTGATTATTTTCTTCTAGTGTTAAACAATGCTGGTTAGGCTCATTTGTCATTTATAGTGATGGTAGTCATTTGCAAATGTGTTTAAAACGTTGTATAGTATAGATAGTTGCCTTTTTAATGATTATATTGCTTGAAGAATTGCCTTAACCAAGCCAAACAGAAACATTCCGCACAAGTTACTACATCTATAAAATAATACATTGTGCATCAAAAACGACAACGACAAATGACAGTGTCTGTATTTGTGAATAATTCATGCCTGATTTTCTTATTGGTAAAGTGTCATCTCAAATTGAATGGGTAAAGTGTTAGAAAGCAATTAATGAAACACAGGTGATTAGAAACTGACGATGACCAATTGTTGCTATGTGCCGGCAAAAAAATGAACTGAGAAGGCAATAATTTCATAAAGCCTAAGTTTACAATCATGAAAAGGACAAAACCTCAGAGTTGCAGAATAGCAGGAGATAGACAAAGGAAGAGAATCCATGACTTACTCGAGAAGTGCTGAATAGAAGAAAGGTTATGAAGAACTGTAATGACTCAGTAAGAAAGAGAGTAGGTGAGGTAAACTGCTGTAACTATATGAAGCAGTACATAATTATAAAAATGGATTCAAGACCAGAATTCTTAATTTTCAGAAGTTTTACATCAAGCGTGAGCCATCCCGCAGTTCTTATCAAAGAATTCTTCTGATTGGTCCCCTAGCCCTAGCCCTAGCCCTTGCGCGGCGCTATAATTGGTCACGCGCTGCGCTATAATTGGTCACATGATTTGATTAACCAATGAAATGAGTTTTTTGATAAGAACTGCGGGACTGTAGTCAAGCGTCACTGTAGTAGTATACTTCTAGTTGATAATATATCCAAAAGCCATTATTCAAATAATATCCTATCACAATTTATACTAATTTTAGCAATCCTCACTGTTTATATAATGACCATCATCTGGTTTAGTCTAGAACCCTATTACAAAAAGGTTAATGTGCACAATATACAAAATTCATAGTAGTATACAATATTAATGCCTGCATAATTAATATTGTGGGGGAACTGGGAAACAACCAAGATAGGCTGCCACCAGAATGCAACAACTAGACAGTTTATCAAGCTGTTTAAATGCTTTTCCACAGCCCAAACACAGAGGTTCAAATCTATGCTTAAGTAGTTTGCAGAAATTAAGGTTGTCTCAAATATGTACACTTGCAAATGATAATCTTTTGTAAAATGTCTTAATATTAAGTGATTGAACAATGTTTTCAGTCTGTACCTCATGAAACTTAACAAATACAAGAGGTTCACTGAATAGCAAGAAGTTACACTGAAGGTTGCTTGCACTGCCAAGTCATTATAATATGTCTGAGCAGCACAAGCTAAGTGAGTGATGACATGGCACAAAAGTAATGGTGTTAATTGGATGTGTGGGAATATATTAAGTGATGAATGCAATATCAATGATAGCTAATTATAGAACATAATGTTTAGTGTTCTTATAAGTGATGAATGCAATATCAGTGATAGCTAATTACAGAACATAATGTTTAGTGTTCTTGTAGAGAGTGTGGTGGTTATACCACAACTATTATTAAACTTTATAATGACCATCATCTGGATTAGTCTAGAACCTATTCCAGAAAGGTTAATGTGCACAATATACAAATTCATTTATACAATTTTAATGCCTATATAATTACTATTATTAAATTATATGCAGGCATATACTTACAGATTTTGCTTGAGGGTGTTTCCAATTGCGATACTTGGAAGGTAAGTTTGTTAGCTGAAGTATTTGTTACTGTTGCTATGACAATTCCTGAATAGAACAATGAGCTCAGCTTGAAGGACTCGGATATAGTAATGGCATTAGTGAATCTAGTGTCACCTCAATGTGGGTGTGACTTCACTACCTCTCAACTCACAGACAGAGTGTTCCTTTGTGATCCATCTTCTCCTAATGCTGTAACTTATCAAGCACAACTACATGGCACAAGACATGCTAATGTCTCCCAACTTGCTAGTATAATTCAAGGCTTATCCCAAGAGACGACGGCATCTATTCCTGTGCAATTTTCTCTTCTAACCATACAGAGTTTCTGCATCGTATCATCAACTAGTTTATCACCATGCAGTCAAAATGATGAGAAGAATGGTGCTCTACCAGTGAATATTATAGTATTGGTTGTCATAGTTATTATAGTAATAATAATCATCATGGTAATGGTTGGCATAATTATAGCATTTTCCATCAAAACAAGTCGGAATAGTAAAAGTGCTAAGTAAGTTAACAATTTAATTAAGATAATGTTGACTCTAATATCTGATCAATTTACTCACAACTTAGAGACACAGTCACTGCTATTTCACTTGATGCTGAAGGAGTTGATTCCCATGAATATGAATATATAGAGAAGTACAGCAAGACAGTAGTGGAAACTAATCTCACCGATACTGAAAATGATGTGGTAATAACCCCATGTCCAGCTTATGCTACCAGTACAGTGAAAATTGAGGAGAATAACACTAACGCAGAATATGAAACAATAAATCAGTTTTAGTTACATTTAGTGTTATTATTGTAGTAGTTTTCTCTTTGTTATGCATAAATTATCACCTATCTCTTGTTGTTTATAAACACAAAATTTACTGAAAACCAACACCTAGAGATGTATATGGAACATGCCATACGGTACGTCCTGGGACCTAGTTAAGCTGCTATAATTGACTACATTCAAGTTCTTCATGCAGCTTAGTCCATTTTTCAAAAGCATCTAGAATAAGGAGAAAAATTTTAAAAATTACAGCAATTATGTTGATCTGTACTTGTAAGTTAAAAAAGGCAATAGCCACATAAATATTAGTGGAAAAAGTTCAATATTTTCAGCTTATAATGTTTGTTTGAGTAAAATATTACCAGTAAATCGTTGTTTTTTTTATTTGAGATCATTAAAAAATTTATCATAATAAGACATGTAAAGATCATTACTAGTGACATATGTGGTTTCAAATTTTTCACACAATATCATGTACTTATTTAAGGTCTGTTATGACCATACTTAATTCATAAAAGACCAAAATTTAGAATGGAGGACTTTGCTTGTGGAGGAACTTCATATATTTCGCTCAATAGAAGAATCTACTGAAACATCAATTGAATGATAGATAGAAAAGGAAAAGGGGACTCCATGACTCAAGAACAAGAACTGAAGAAAGGACAGATGGGGTATAAGAAAAGCTCAGATTTTTCAGAAAAAAAGAGAGCAGGAGAAGGAAACTTATTAGCCAATAGTAGAATGATATCTGATCAAGATAACATGTGCTACTGCATTCTTACTTTGCAATACATCAAGCGCCACTTGGCTGAGTATATGCTAGTTTTAGTTAATATGGTTGCAGTTCTATTGCAAAAGTGGCTACCTTCAGATTTTCATGAAGATAAAATGGCTGAAAGGTCTTAAAAGTATCTAAATTGATGATAACTTCAAAAGATGTGATAGGAAGTCCATCATCTTTGATATCCAGAAATGCAAAGTAAATTTCACAACTTTGGCTTCCCAAATGGATAGCACTTATAATAATTTAATAAATAATAATATAGCTCCTTGAACTTTTTTCATTGAATTGAATTAAAATATTATACAAACAATTTGATCTTGCAAACAGTCCAATACCCAATTAGTTTGGACAATTGACTAATCAATCTAAAAAAACTAGAACTCTAAAACATGCATCATTTACAACTTCAACATGAATTGTGATTGATGTCTAAGAATATGACCATATAATTAGGATGTTCTTCTTAGTTCAATACCGTATAGTCAGGTATGCACTAATGCTGCTGAAGCACATGCCAGTTCAAATGTACTTCAGGAAGGTGGCACCATGCCGCCTCCCCAGGGTTTTCATTCCTGTCTGTACTCTCGAAGTTGGGGCACCAATTACGAAACTGTGTCCTCCATATTAGTCAGTCGGGATCGAATACTCTGCAAAATGACCTTGAGCTGCTGAACAAATAGTACTTTGGACACAGTTGGGAAAATCACGCTGCACTGCTAGCTTCTTTGTCAACTTTTTGACTTTATCAGATGAATTAGGACCATTGTTCGTGCCTTTAATTTGTCCACCACAAAACCTTCCCATGCTGAATTAATTGCACCTTCATAAGTTGATGCTGATTTTGGAAGGAGTTCTCCAAGTCTGAAAAAACACCAAACAAGCAGCTATAGCTGCTGCATGGCTTCAGCATGCATCAAGAAGTAGCTCCAGTGTCCAGTGCCCAAATAATGATAGGTACAATTACTGTAGGTGTCGATTGTTGCAGAATCCAGCTAATCTCTTCTTGAACCCTTTCACTAGCTCAACGGAGGACTACACACTCAGTTCTGGGAGATCTGGGCATCCTTAACTCTGCCATATAACCTTACACATTCTGCATCATTGACAGATCGAGCTAGGTAACACATGAAGTAACACAAGAGGATGTATGTACTGGAATATATTCCGGCCTGAGTAGGCTTTACAAACGTGTGCAAAATGTGACCAATTTGAGCAATGCTAAAAAGTTCACTAAGTAAAATTGATTGCCTAACGTTGACATCCCTAGCTCTGTCTTACATTAACGCTAGAGCTAATCACTCTGCTGATAGCGTCACACAATAAAGCTGTCTACTTCATCACAGGTGCAATCAGCACATCCACACCCTCATCAGTCTCACCTCGGTTGCTGAACTTCCTTCTCGACTAGAAGGCAGATTGGAACAATCCAAATTGGAGAGTACTATCTTGCAGCAATAGTATTATATGAATCACAGTAACTAATAGTACAAAGAGTAGTTGATAAAATAGTGTTACTGTCATTCAATTCAATTGTTATATAGCAGTACTTATGTTGAGGCAACCACAGTAGTTGCTGTCTTAACTGTCTTCCAAAAATTTAATAAAATTGACATGCTTTCATTGGATTATGCTAGAAAATGAACCTTGTATATTCGTAATTAAGGCTTATGCTCTAGTCCACCCATTATGCCACTAATTATGCTGGCATAATGTGGGGATCCCCTAGACAGAGCAAGAGAGCTATCCAACTAAGTCTCTGGAAACTCTATAGTACAGAATAAGTGCATTTGCTCTTAGTGTCGGCATGAACAAGACGTCAGGTCTGTCACTGTCCGAGTGGCAGATGACATGCACATGCTTCCACTGCTCTCCCATGCCTGATGTTAAACTCCTTCTCTGCAATCAAGTGCCTCTTCCTGTGTTTCATTTATCATGGATCCAGGAGCAGTCCTATTAAGCAACACATCTCAGAAGCTTGACATATCCATATACAGGTGGACCCTTTGAATGAAAGATGGAGGAAAAAGACACCAGGCCAGTGTCCAAGGGATAAATCATTATCTACATGATTCCATTCTGATGGCCATCATGTGAGAACTGCATAAGGTAGGAAAAGTTGTGAGACAAGGTCAGTCATTTCTAAGGAGAACAATACTTTTGTTAGATTGAAACTTTCTCACCTAAAGGAGGTCTGAAGGAAACCAAAGGAAAAATGTGAAAAAAACTTAGTTGTTGCTGGGGATTCGAACCCAGGGCCACTGGCTTTAACCACCAGTGTTCTAACCACTGAGCTACAACAACCCTCGACTTCCAAGACCTTCACATTTTTCCTTTATACTGTTGAGTAGTATACCGCTTGCTGCAGTTTTGTACTCAACAGACCACCAATTATGTGTTGTCGAACACCTTTCGGTGTTGACTGGACACACCTCCCCCTTCGGAGAGGAATCATAATTTGTGGATTGAAAAGTTATCAAGTTCTGACCCTTCATAAAAACTAGATTGAAACTTTCTCACCTAAGGAGTCTGCCTTTTCAATCCACAAATTATGGCTCCTGTCCGGAGGTGGTAGTATTTCTTGTCGACACTGAAAGGTGTTCTGATGGCACATAATAATAAAAGCAACTGATGGACAATTGGGAGGGCTGAATTAAGGCAGTTGTGACAAGTGACTGTTACTTGACTATGTACAGTTGACATAATATACTCACTCAGTTATAATTGCTAATGTTCACTTCATGGCACACGCAAATATTCATTAAAAAACTCTGTAGGAAATACTGAATGTTTACATGCTTGAAAATGCGGAATATTGATGTTGTAGTTAACCTGATAGTTTCTGATGAAGTTGCATTTCACTAACAGGTTCCAAGTATACTTTGGGATGGTAGTAAGTATCTACATCCACATGTCTGTACAGGTCAAGTAATTTGTAGAGTTCACTTAGATGCCTAACATACAAGAAGTACAATAACTTTATCACAGTTCATTGATATTGATCATTTCTCGTATTAAGTTTCCATTCAAAATTCTTCCAACATTATTTTACGAAAGATTCCCATGTGTTTCTGTGTAGTAAGCAATACATCAGGTAAAAATGATTATAAATGGAAGAATCAATAAATATATCTGCACAAACTGGAATGACTTATCCATGGAGCTGTAGAACATGTACTAATGCAGTATATAAATAATATGCAGAATAATTATTAGAAAGTACTAGGTGCTAACCTGACAGACAAAGACTCTGCAGTCAATTCCACTCTTTTGTCTGGGAATTCTCTTTATACAAAGTTAATAGATTAATGAAATTGTTAAAGTATTTAAATAACTTGCTACTCACCTTTCTATGATGGTACTGCCACTTCTCTATGTTCAATTGGACACACTGGCATTTCATGCAAGATCTAAAGATAACAATTTTATGAAACATTATACAAAAACAACATCAATCCAGTACATTACATTATGGTTGTACAATAAGTCGTAGTACTTGCCAACTTGGGTATTGACATCTAAAATCTATGGATCACGTACATGCACTCACATTATTAGTTTATACATAATTCATACAATGATTTCATACCTGGTCAAGTGGTTTCCACCATCATTTATAGGAAACAGTATCAGATCTTGACTGGCTACATTGACCTGTGGTTAGCTTAACAAGGGTACAAACATACGTAATGTTATCCTTTGCTGTGCATAAACATAATAAGTTTGGTGGGTGGTCAAAACAGTATTCCTCTTTCTTCATTCTTGTTGCATCTAGAGTTATAACATTTGGTTTCCTAAAAATTATTAGCGGGCATTATTCAATAATACATACCTAGTGATAAACTACATTCCTGCTCAGCCTCAAAATGCTTATCAAGGAGCTCTTGCATGGATATTTTTGCACGGATATTAAATTAGTAGGCAACTATAAATTTTCACTTTCAATTGCATAATATTTTTAATTTGAAATGTTTACTGGTAACTTGAGAAATAACACTGGTTCAGTAGAAGTGTAACAGAAGCAGATTGAGTTACATTCAGTACAAGTTACTGTTAACAGGTACATATGTGTGGATTTATACACAATCCTGAGAGATCATTATTACATTCCATGCACAATTCTGATGAAAATTATCTTTGTAACCGTAATAATTAATAATAATTGCATGCTTAATTACGTTTGTAACATGGTACATTTAAACTGTCCAAAAAAATTTTTCTCAGTTTGTGGGTGAATATATATTTGTACCCACCTCCTAGGAGGTGAATAAACAAACTGTCCTATCAAAATTGTGTGTGTGTGTGTGTGTTGTTGTTTTTTAGCCTAGAGCCATGGTATAAGTTGGTCACACCACTCCACGTGTCGGGTCAGTATGGGATTTACACTATCCATGGGACTTCTGCTCTCAGTTACGTAAATCCCTTATCGACCTCCTCGTTGTGGTATAACCTATACGTAATGATTAAAAGCATTCTTTTATATAAATTTAATCAACAGATTTATTTGAAGAGAAACTAAATATTGCAAAAGACTTAATTTTAAACAATTATTTAACACACTGATCCTGCTTTAATCTGTCTGTTGATTGTGATAATTTTCAATTATTGCAAGAACACGGAGTCTTTTGCAGAACATAATTACCTCCTCTTTAAGTAAGTGTGGGCTTAAAGAGCTAAAGTGCTATGTGTTAATATGATAATAGTAAGTTGCCCATTAAAAAATGTATGGGAAAAAGTGAAATAGCGCGTAACTAATTGAAAAACTAAGTGGAAACTAAGTGAAATACCTCGGTATCTAAGTGAAATAGTACTATTAGCGAGTGTGATAGCATGCATAACCTGTGCTATTATGGATCCACTCAGCTTCGCCTCATGCTATTTCAATCGCTTTACTCGTGTTATTAATCCCGAATAGCACGGTTACCGTGCTATTAGCTACTCATACAAACATGTATGCATTTTTGCACTTCATATTATGACTAAACAAGAATTTTAATAATAGTGTGTAGGGTTTCACATGTGTGCCCGCTCAGTGGGCAACGCCTAGTAGACAAAACACAATCACAAAGTAATCACAAAAAAATATGATAGAAACAATAGCCTTGCATTCTCCCTTCTTGAATGAACATAATACAATATTGATTTTAGTCTCATATCAAAATGCTTTCCTTTTGCATTTTGCTGCTGCAGTTAGTTTACATTATACTTCTACACAACAAATTACAGACCAGATAGCTACCAAAAAAAACTGCTTGGCTAGTAAGGAATTATGTGGAGATACATATAGCAGCAGATCTAAATCTTTTCACTAAATGATGTGATAAATTGCACAGGGGGGTTCTGCTGAACCAACCTTAACCATCCCTGTGTATGGGCCTGTAATTTTGAATTTCAAACTAATATTATAACAAACAGCTTTTAATACCATGCGCTTCAACTCATCCATGTATTCACTTACAATATTAGTCATGTTAGAGTAGCTAGCATATTGAAAACATCTTTCATATATGCCCCTAAGATAATAATTATTGTGTAATATGCATAATTATGATGTATTTTTATACTAGGTAATCAATAGAGGCTTTCAGATAATTTGCTTGAATAAACGAAATTTGTTAGCTATAGCTTATCACTATATGTTGCTGTACTTTTTTTGGTAGCGTCTGAATTAAATTCTTTATAAGTCCAATGTAAAATTCATTTGCATCCTCTTGGTTGCCATAATGCATTGATGGCCACATTTTTGCTATAATGTAAACAAAATGCATGGTGATACTCACATAATTAATCATTCTATTCTTGTCTACCACCAAGATTTTCCAAAAGAGGTGCCAAATCAAGAGTCTTGGAGCGATTACTGTACATGTAACAGTTCCCTATGGCTTGAACTTCACGTACAAGACATCCAAGTCCTACATAATAAATGCTTCATTATTTTTGTTGAATTCACAAGCTGTACTTTAGTTTCCCTCTTTTCTAGATGCAACATTATGCATGTGTATAAAATTAACAATTTATAATTAACTTTGATTTTCCAAATATCAATTATTCACCAAGCTACTACTTTTGTGTTTTATTACACTGGATTGTGCAAGTTTAATTTGTATTAATATATAACCTAAGTTCTACAAAAGACTTCTAATATAAGGTGTGTAAGGAAATGTTCAAAGATGAATGGATTGTGTAAAAAGGAAATAAAGGATTGGACGGCATACTGTGCCGTAAAAGTAACTTTATTATCAAATTATTGCTGCTTAGTGCTATTAAAGTAGCTGTAACAATAACCTTGCATACATTCTGTGCAGGATGTATGTGGAGCTTCTAAGAACCTACACAGCTCACATATAGGAGTAATGTCATCAAACATTGAATTATGCCGATTCACGGTGAACAAGCGTGGTAAGCACAAAGTAAAGAAACCACAAGTGCATCAGTACAAGAGTGTTTAGCTACTCATACAAACATGTATGCATTTTTGCACTTCATATTATGACTAAACAAGAATTTTAATAATAGTGTGTAGGGTTTCACATGTGTGCCCGCTCAGTGGGCAACGCCTAGTAGACAAAACACAATCACAAAGTAATCACAAAAAAAATATGATAGAAACAATAGCCTTGCATTCTCCCTTCTTGAATGAACATAATACAATATTGATTTTAGTCTCATATCAAAATGCTTTCCTTTTGCATTTTGCTGCTGCAGTTAGTTTACATTATACTTCTACACAACAAATTACAGACCAGATAGCTACCAAAAAAAACTGCTTGGCTAGTAAGGAATTATGTGGAGATACATATAGCAGCAGATCTAAATCTTTTCACTAAATGATGTGATAAATTGCACAGGGGGGTTCTGCTGAACCAACCTTAACCATCCCTGTGTATGGGCCTGTAATTTTGAATTTCAAACTAATATTATAACAAACAGCTTTTAATACCATGCGCTTCAACTCATCCATGTATTCACTTACAATATTAGTCATGTTAGAGTAGCTAGCATATTGAAAACATCTTTCATATATGCCCCTAAGATAATAATTATTGTGATCTGCAAGTTGTTGATCTGCATCCTGATGGGCAACAGTGCTGGATCTGAAAGTATTTTATTTCTTACAGAAAGCAATATTGGAATCTTTAAATAGAGTTACCAATTGTATGGTATTTAGTAAACTCAAAGATTCATTAAAAAAGTCCCAAAGACAATCTCTGGAAGACAGCATCAAAGTGCTATTGTTACAGTACAATAAAATTGATTATAAATTTTTGCCAAAGAGACTAGCTACCTCATTATGTTCACAATTAGCTACATTAATTATGCCAGCATATGCCAATATTTATGAAATCTCTTATTATGCTCAAAATTATGTCAGCTTAGTTTGCCAATCCCTAGTGAATAGCTACACTTGATCATGAAGACAAAATGAGACTGATATATGAGAAAAAAGGAAAGCACAATGACATTTTAGCTAATGATGAAATAGTTTTATACAATTGTCAAATTCAGCCATGAAGAAAAAAAATTATAATAATAGGAAATTTTTTCTCTTTTAAAAAATTATTGCTGTTAAAAAGAGAAAAATTTCCTATTATTATAACTATTTCAGCCGAGAATGACTAAATCTTAGAAGAAAAAAAAGAATAACAACGACCACTTGTACTTGCTCTGCTTTGGTATACTATGAACTTGGTCTACCATTATTATAATTCTGACTCTGTACATCAATAGAGGTGCGTTCTTCAGAAGATCTCAAGTATTGTTGGAGTACGAGGAAAACCAACAACGAACAAAAAGTGATTGTAATAATAACTATAATTCCAGTTACAGGTAAAAAATACATTAGCTAAAAAATGAGGGCACATTCTGAAAAAAAGAGAGGCTCATAGACACAAGTTGAGCCCCCACTAAATCTGCCCCTACTGGCAACTACTACAATTATTGTCACTGAGCATGAGTCCACACCAAATGGCAGATGTTTAACTCATTACAAGCCCTTGTGTAAATGAATTATACCAATCTGTTCAGCCAGATCATCCAAAAGGTTTTTCGTATGAGAGTGTGTGAGGTCCAACTTTATAAACATGATGAAATCCACCACTGTGGCTAGGAGATCTTATGTTCTGTGGAGCAGAAAAGAATCCTATTCTGTACCTTAGTGTACCATGATCCTTGCAAGCGAATCGATCTGTCTTTCTTATCATGAATTGGAACAACTGGTGTGACCCACTCTGATAATTTTGTGGGCTTCAATATGCCGGCTTCCACTTGTCCATCAATTTCTTCTGTGACTTTCACTCATAGTGAATGGTACTTGTCACCATGACAATATTTGGGTTTTGCAACCTTGTTTTTATATCATTTTGCTTTCATTTCTTTGACTTTTCCCAATCCAACATCTAAAAACATTGAATGCTTAGTTAGAGTACCTGCAGCTCAGTAGAGGAAGCTTCAAGTCAACTTTGAGGATTGTGTTCCAGTCCAAACGGAGTGTTCAAGCAATACCCACAAAAAGGTGAAGGACCTGACTCTTCAATGACAAGTACCATTCTGTAAAATACAACCTTAAATAATTCACCTATTATTGAGGTGAGCAATAACAGGCTGATGGCAGGAGCTACGAAAAGTGTCAGGGAAAGCTTAGCTAGTGTATCAACTTCCATGCATGTGGCTTCTGTGAACTTGAACTTTCATGATAAGCAATGTCGGCTACGCAAGAATGAGGTGGTCATTTTATTCAGGTTTAGACAAGTTAGTTCACTGTGTAGGTAGGTAATTCTTAGAGTGTTGGGCATTCGATCTTGTTGTCAGCAACATGATCTCTCTTATAAAAGGAATTGCATTCTATGTTCTTGAAGTGACACTTGGCTGAATTGTAGAGTTCACTGCACAGTCGGCACGGTTGCTGAGGTTTGAAATGATCCCTGTGAGAATGCTGTTTGTTGTTACAGTGTTCTTGGGGTTACTGCTATATCTTTAAGACCTTTCTCCGCAACCTCTATGAATAATACAATTTTTTAAGCTGGTTTATGTGACAATTCCTCTTCCACAAGTCTGCTTCAGCTGCGTAATTTAATCGAGGACAGATTCGTGTGGCTGATGAATGCAAGTGTGAAACTGGAATGTCTTTACTATCTTGGACAGTTTTGGCTGAAAAATCTTAGATGTATTGTCAATTATAGTAGCAAGGTCTGTAAGAGATGGAGATATAGGTGAAAGAACATCTCTTATAATCCCATAGGACTTGTTGCCTATAGTACTCAAAATAATTACTTTTCACTTGCCTGCACATGACGCCATTTGCAGCGTTCACCTAGACTTTCAGTCACCAATACACGAATCTAACACTCCAAATAAACCGTGACTTGTCATAGTTTTATCCCTGTTGCCAGATGTAATGTTTAGAATGATGCCATCACAAACTTTCATAGCTAGAATCGTTCAAACTAAAAGCTAGCAGTTCAATCATTGAAGATACAGAAAAGAGTACATTCCATTGTACAATTTTAACCTCAAAAATTTTGTTGCAAGGTGTAGCTTCAATTATGAGCACTTTGAGGTCTTATATTTACACTGTCTGGATAGAGTTTCTCTTCTTCTTTCTAACAATACAAATCTGCTGTGTGGGAAACTTTCCTGAAGCTCGTGGTGGAAGTGTGTGTCTTCTGGTGGTTGAAGATAAGGAGCAGGACATCTTATTATTCAAATGGTTAAGTATCAGACGTGAATTGTTTAGTCTTTAGATGATTCTGATGTTGACTACTTCTTGACTCAGTCATATTTTCTCATAACTACAGACTATTAAGATGCCTCTATATGAAACTTCAATACTTGTTATATTCACTGATACATGTATGTATCTTCACAAGTATTCATGCAGTAACTATTAATTTCAATTTTTAGGCTTTTAATTGGTCTGGTTTCACAGATTGTGGCAGCAAGGCCATATTATTAGTAAGTGATGCCCAAATTTAAGCTACATCTTGCAACAGAAAAAGTAAATTTGTGGTAAAAATAGATTGTACTATGGTATGTACTCCTTTATGCTGTTTTAGACTGCTGACTTATGGACACAGTACCCAAGTGTCCCTATGGTTCTCTGCCTACTTCAGAGCAAACTGAAATAATATTAGCCATGTGTAGTGGTTAAATTACAATATAAGGTCCTATAATTATCATATTAATGAGTAAACATTTTTCATGATGTCAATGAAGCATCTATTTTATTGAAGAGTTTGGTACTTGAGCTATATTTTTGACATGTGTTATATAGAGATATCTTTATGTAATGATTTCTGTTTAACTGCTAGCATTGTATTACACTCATGCCTCATCTGAAGTGCCAAATTAAAGGAGAAAAATATTTTAAGATAATGAAGCAAAATTATAATTATTTTTTTAATTACTACACAAAGCCAAAATAATGTCATAAAGAATTTTATGGAAGGTGCTAAAAAACAAGTACAAATTTCACTAAGAGATTGGTTTACACTAGTAAGAAACTTGTATTTATCTGTAGCTATAAAATAACTTCAGAAGCTAGCCAGTAGAGAAGTCAGAGAGAGCAGCAGTGATGAATGTGTGGGTTGTTCATGTGCTAATGGTTCAAGTCTTGTCATCACAATATTATCCTGCACTTGCACATTTAATATGTGCTCATTATTTGGACATTCAGAGTCATTATTTTTACTATAGTTATTAGCCAAGTAAAGTAAATACTACAATGAATTCCATATGTATTTATGTATGAAGTCCCTAAAAACGGTTAGTATTTAATGGTGGTTGAAGTTTCTTGCAATTTCCATTGTCAATTTGATTCACTATCCTAAATTGTAGGTACTCTTGTCGTGTCACGTTATTCAGTTATCATATAATATCCAGAAATTTATTCAGTATAAAATAAAAGTATAAAAAATAACAACAAAGTGACCAATGCTTTTTGAAGCGTCAAAATTAATTAAATATTAATTTAAATGCAAAAGGTAAATTTTCTGAAATGGTTGTTTTTAAACATGACACTGATTCCTAAACAAGTGTCAGTAGAATTATAATGAACTAGCAATACATTAATGGAAGGTTTACTGTGCATTATTATTGATATCTTGTGCTACTAGTTCCTCCTTCCACTGGCCTGTACTTCTCACTGGATGGTATTATCTACAATCCTGGGTCCTCCATTAAAATCAATGATATTGGAGAACAACCAGGAGATCGTTCAGATGCTGGATCTACATTAGTTTGTGTCACTACTAATGTCAATACTGGATGTTGTGTAGGTAGTGAAAATCCTAATGGAGGAGGTATTGGTGGCTGGTTAGATCCTAGTAACACTCCAATTCCTGCTCCTAATGAACTTGGTGGTGCTAATAATGCATTTACTCGCTACCACTACATTGAACAAGTGAGACTAGCCATAGTAGGTACTCCATCAGGACCCCTGGGAGTGTACACATGTGTGGTACCTAACATTAATGGAATGGATGAGTCTGCAACTATTACAATTACAGGTACTTGAGTAATATTGATATGCTCATAAAGTGATGAACGTTGCATGTGAAGATAGGGGTAGCTACAGAGGCACACATTAACGTGTCAATTACAGTTTGTTGATAGTAGTGAAGTTCATAGAGTTGGTATCCAGTATATGCAACTGGGGTTAATTACATTTACATGATGGCTAAATTACCAGGCCAGGAGGGGCGTTAAGAGTAAGCTTTGAACAAATCTTATTTTTTTCTATCTATTTTGCTCGAAAAAATGCGCCTAATTTGTGTAATTTTTTGTTTCCTTCACTTTGTTTGATTTTTCCCAATCTATCTTTCTTTTTCAACCCATTTTCCCTTTTTTACCCCATTTTGCCTTCTGTTTCACCTCTTTTTCTTTCTGCTTCCCATCCTTTTTATTATAATTAGTCTTAAATGAGAATATCACAAAAACAGCTTTTAACTTTACTTATAAATGTGAACCAGTAAACGGTTTTATAATTATAATACAAAGTTTAATAACAGCAGTATTATAGTTTTCCAAAGATCACTATTGTTATACAGTAATTCTTTGTAATAAAAAAACCCTTTCTGCTGCAGCTGACGATGACTGGACCGTTAATTCCTTTTTAAAAGTATAGCTTACATAGAAAGCTTAATAGTATGTCTATTCCATCAAGCAATTATATCAGTTTTTGTAGAAGCATCTTAACTGTCTGCCGTGTATAATGATATTTCCATCTTCAGTATCAATGGATTTTAATTTCAAATTGGGAATGCATTTAGGCACTTAGCTTCCACTCAAACAATTTGAGAGATGAAAATAGGTTGTTGTTTTTTCGAAGGCATTCAAAGCAAGTTGAAGATCCTTAAGTAGAAATGATCACATGCAGGTTGTACACATGCCTTTCAATAATTAATGAGCTCTTACTCATGTGAACCATTTCCATTGGACATAACTATATTCTTAAGGCAAATCTCAAAACAGATTCATCTTGGTGGGAGGTACTTCCAATTTTATTATAATGTCACAGCCTTTCCTCAGTACTTTCGAGTAGAGTCAGGTAATCGTCATCAACTATCGGTTCAACTACCATACACAGGTTCTTTTCTGACAGTATTTTGCCTCAGATGTTTCTTTCTAGTTAAGTCTAATTAGAGTTGAAGTTTGTAGTGACTTTGAAGTGAATTAATAGATTGATTCCATACTTTGTTTGGTATCATTTCTATCAGTACCAGATTCATCATTACTTGAAATTCTAATGCTTCACTACTGTCCTCTGCCATCTGTATGATTAGATCTGGCTACGCCCATAGTGATTGCTAACTAGGTAATAGTAATGTGGTTACTATGCTGCAATTCAGATACCTTTTGCTTCCTTCTAGTTTATAATAGTAGTAGTAGCTTAGAGTATAAATTACGCAGACAAAAACGTCGATGAAATACTGTGAACAGTATAGTCATAAAAATATTATCATAGATTGGAAAAAGGTCTCATGACTGATTGCTATGATATATCAACATCCCATCTATCCTCTGCATAACACAAGCCTTCATCCATTATCATATACTGCAACACTTCCACTCATCATTCAGATATAGAATTAGACATTCATCGTCCAGGGTGATTCCCATACATTCCATTTTGAACTTCTTCATACAAACCTAATGTGTACCTCCCTTATCTACTGTTGTAATATGCTATCAGACTAAAGTCAAGTTATTTTTAACTTCTAACTGTCCACTGTGTGTTGTTAGGCGGTAAACCAAAGTTCAAAGTATCTTGGGACTTCGTTTTGAGCTTGATCTTAGCTCTATCAGACCACACTTTCTATTATTCTATTTCACATTAGTGTGTGGCAATTACTATTTATAGCAGGTGCCTAGCAGTATAATAATCATGGGTGGAGCATAATAGGTTTAATTTGTACTCTCCGTAAATGACAACTTGAAAATGAAGGTACAAAGTCCTATTGGGTGTGAATTTATGAAAATATGGGTGAGGCAATCGCCTGTCTGCCACGGTATGTGCTAGGCATAATAATAATTATGTGTGAATAACATCAACAATAACAGTGTGTGATATAAAATATTTCATTAGCTGTAATGAGTTGGTAAAGTGTCATCAAAATGCATGGTTAAAACGTTGTCACTGTCAATGTAACAGCTTTAAGAACTGACTATTAGCAGGTAAATCAGCGACAACAAAACGGCTAGAAGTTGAGGAACGCAATAGTTAGCAGTTTCACAAAGCCTAAGACTACAATCGAACAAAAGACAGACTGAGATGCTAGAGATAAACAAAGTTGGAGTAGAGAATGACTCAAGCAGATATTTGTGACTACAAAAATACTTTTTAACTCGCTCACTATTTGTACTAAATCACACAACTAATTGATTTTAACTAAAGGGCTTTATAAGATCTAACATTTAGTAAAATAGAATCATTGCACTTAAAAACATTCATTTTTGCAGAAACTACAACTCCATACACTACAATGTATACTTCAGAAATGTCAACTACCACAATGACACGTTCGACACCAGACATTACTAACCCTCCGTATACAACAGAGATAACATCTGCAAATGCATTTATGGTAACACTCACTCCATCTTTTCCTTCTGTGATGGGATCAGATGTCAGCCTTAACTGTTCCAGTGACCTATCTGGTACCTTTATGTGGACCCATTCTAGTGGTAGTGACCTGCTGTCAGATCCTAATATAGTTATCAGTAGCTCTGCTATGGAGAGTGTTCTCACTATCTTATCCATACAGACCTCTCATGCAGGAACATATACATTTACTGTTAATACTGGACAAGTCAGTCACTCTCAGAACTCTGCAGTCATAGTTCAATGTAAGTTAGTCCATATGTTAATTTGGTAGTAATAATTGCTTGAAAAGATGACGTATATACATTATTTTACAATATCGCAATTCTTACACATTCACGTTAATTTAGTCTTATATCCTTACGAATTTTCTATTTTCATCAATTAATAATAGTGAAGTGATGTACAGTTTCCATCTTTCTGTAGTAAACAATAATATTATAATTTCCATTTGTCTAGTATATTTATTGAAAAGCAGATATTGATAGATCACTGTAATTAATTCTTCCACTGAGAGAAAACAGCAGCGCTCTTGTTTACTTGGTTGGATTACAGAGTAATCGTGAGACTAGTAAAATATTGCAGTTTGGGAAATACTTGGTGAGATTGCTTACAGTGATCGCTAGCTTATACATTGCTTGTGTGGGTAATTGGAAAGTTACTGACTGCAATACCTAAGTGACCCTGTCATTGTAGAAATTGGAAAATGCAGCTGCTTGATATTTTTTCTATTGCCCATTAGTCATTCACTAGATCTAGCTAGCTGTGACTCCCAGGACTTGACAAGTCAATAAATACTTCACTAACAGGCAATAATTTACTTGAGGCTGAGGAGATTATAGCTTGGATGAAAGTCACTCAAATCCCATTTGAAAAAATTATAGTTATTCCTCCAGCAAGTATTCTTTAGGATTTACTGTAAACTATGGCCCTACACAATGTAAGAAAAGGTTAGTAGCCATAATAGTCACTTACAATTGACTCATGTCTATAGATAAGGTCAAAATTCTCGCTGTGAAATTATATAATTATTTATATTGATTCATTTTTTCTTTTGTAGTTGGTGCTCCTATGCTAGCTGAAGTGTCTTCTCCATCACCACTATCTGAGGGAAGTGATCTCTCTCTCACTTGTTCTAACTCATTGAATAGTGAAGTTCCAACTGACGGTAGACTAGAGGTCATGTGGACTTTACCTAACAACTCTATGATTGTGGCAGTCGCCAGTGGAACTAGTGCCACTCTCACTGGATCTGGTACCAGTTATAACAGTACTCTCACTGTCACAGAGATATCTACATCTGATGCTGGCAACTATACATGCTCTGCTAGAATCACATCTAGTAATCCATTTGTAATTTCTAGTACTTCAACAATGGGAGCTGCTGTGGTGGTCATTCAGGTAAGTAAACATGCATGTTATTGTTTATATCATCAGCATAACAACCATAGCCTTACACTAAAGTGAGCTCTACACACACATACATATATGCTTTATTAATAGGCCTTTCATCCTACAAGTTATTTAAATAAGTGTATTTTGGCACCCTATATAATAACTAATAGATGTAAGTAGCTGTATAAGCTTTAACCATGCCTTTATGAGAGACAGCTTTTGTGGTCAAGGAGCTCGATGTTGCGCTTGGAATCAGGCTATGCCATCCATATACGGAGTATGAAGTATGTCCACAGAAACATGAATTCCATTGCTGGTTTTGACACGATCGAGTAGAAGTAGATGAGTATTCTACAAGTTAAATGTGGCGTGTGGCTAAATCATTCACTGCCAGTCACTCAAAAGGGGGTTTGATTGAACCCCTGATACCCCCCATCATGCTGGATATATATATATATATAATATGTGTGTATCAGATTTATAACTTGTTGAAATAGCCAATTAACCACTCTGTTTTGGTAACCCATATGTCTCCATGATTAAATCAATAGTTCCTATTTTGTTATGTTTGCAATGGTGTCATGGGTTGCTTCCTATTGGTTGTTTTCTGATCACATGCAATAAATTACTCATTCATAACTTGTTAGAATAATGTCATCACTATCATAATAAAGTTACTGGTGATAAATTTTGCTGTATTATTACCATTTTAATAACAAAGTGTTTGCTGTTGCAGAACTAGCTCCATCTTCAGTGATGATAGTCCCTCCAACATCTTCTGTCTACTGGAGATACTCTATATCTCTCATGTTCTATTGTGTTGGCAAATCCCTTGACATGGTACATCGCTAGAGGTCATATGGATGCTACCTGATGGTTCTACTATAATGGCATCTTCTGCTGATATAGTTTCTACTCCTTCTGCTAGTAACAATTCCTTCTCTGCTACACTCAATATTTCATCTCTTACTCCATCTCATGCTGGGCTCTATCAATGTTCTGTCAGAATAGCATCTACTGTACAACAGATCTCAAGTAGTCAATCTACTATTGGATCTACTAATGTCACAATGCAGTGTGGGTTATGGTATCAGTTATGTTGACTGTTTTATTAGTCAGGTAGCACTGACAATCTCTTATTCAGCATTAAATATCTTAATTTAGTATAATCATAGCTACAACACAAAAAAGTAGTTTATGATGAATGATGTTTAGATAATGTAGTACATAACAATTTAAGTCAGTAGTACTATAAGAAATTCTTACTTTTTTATTATTGTTTATTATAGCTAATATAATCTGCTCATGAATATGATATTGTACACTAAATTCCACATTGTCAAGTTTAACTCAACTGTGATTAGCTAAGGCATATCACTACATGATTTACAATAGGGATAATTCAAAGCAATGTGTATAAATAACGATTTGTCATCTCATGGTTTTTTTTTGAATGCACAATCTATTGTGTGTGCATTATTGCACTTGTATTATCATATATAGTTAGTCCTCCCTCTTCTGTGACTGTGCCTAAATCTCCTACAGTCATATATGAAGGAATGTCTTATACTATCACTTGTTCTATTGAGTCATTTGAAGAGTTGATCAATAGAGTAACTTTAGATGTGATGTGGACTGGATCAGGTGACTCCACTCCCAGCGATATTGTATCTGGTTCTGGAACATCGTATACCAGTACTGTTAGTAGAACTGTAGCCAGGACTTCAGATGGAGGAAACTATACCTGTACAGTCAGGGTATTGAGTTCTCTAAATCTTATGTCATCCAGTCGTGCTACTTCTGGATTTAGTGTGATAAATGTTGGTAAGTAAAACTTCATCTACATGAAATTCAATATGGATGATAACTTTTTTAAAGGACAAGTAGCAATTAGTTAATTTAGCAAAGATCAAACAAGGTTGAAGCAATATTTGAAAGTGCATTTTTATCATTTATCAAATTATTCTTACCAATATTTCAATTACAAAAATATGGTTATCCAAAAATGTATAATATAATACTTATTACACAAGTCAGAGTGTGATATGGTGAAATACTTCATGAGCAAGCTAATTTATTCTCACAAGCCAGAGGCTGACCAGTACAATAAGTAGTTAGTTCATTCCACACTAGATATCTTCACTACTGTAGTTAGTACTAGGACTGGTAACTCACTGAATAAAGTTTGTTTATGGGGCCACCCACACCCCCAGCAGATATTTTAGCAGCTGCTCTAACCTAGTTGAGTATTACACCGAGGATTGTAGCTGTAAAAACAAGTAAAAGTGGCAAGTTTGGCCTGTTGCAATAACTACAAGGGTAATAAGCATGGCAATACAGAGTAAAAAACACACTGAAATAACACCTCACAATAAGTTATTTAATTTATGGTCACTTAGCTAAAATAACATGGTGAAGATATCTCTGGTAGAACATGAATATATATCTATAATTATATATATATTCAGATCATATAATTATTTACTAATGAGCACTTTTTGTGGTTATGATTCAGTGGTAATTCCTTCTCCACCACTCATTTTAACCCCACAACCCACCTCCACTTCTATTACTCTTTCATGGAATCAGACTATTGGAGATGTAGTGGATTCCTATACTATATCATACTCCTTCACTGTTATTGGATGTGATGGTCATTCTGGTGGTACTGGTAATAATAATATCATGGGAATAAATAGATCTACTAGAATGTACACTTTATCTGGTTTGGAAGAATACACTGAGTTTGCAATTACCTTGACAGCAGTAAATGGAGCTGGAAGTGCATCTGTCAGTAGGGCAGTTCACACTATGGCAGGTAACTTCATAAGGGCATGATTACGTGACTGGTTTGGGGGAAATCAACCTAAACGTGGAAAAATATGTTTGTGCATCCACAGGTAAAACCTTATGAGTTTGAAACAATTTTAATGGTAGAAATGGATAAATACACTATCAGCTCTAGCTTATGGTGCAGTGGTAATTGAAGGCCAAGCTCTAGAACTTACCTCATGCTATGCCCAATCAGGTTAGAGCAGCTGCGAAAATATCAGTTGGGGGCTGATACAGCTAACTTTACACCATGAGTTTGTAACTCTATTCCAAACTACTGCATTGAAGATTTCTGAGAGTGAAATATCTTGACATATCACACAGACTGTGAGCAATATGTGGTTTATTCTAAGCTAGTTGTCTTCACAATAGTAGTGGTGACAGGGTTAGCCTTTGGTACTATATTTAGTACCTCCATTCACACAATTTTTTAGGCTTTTCCCAGTCTTATCAGCTACTATAGCTACTATAGCAGTGAGCAATTTTTACCTTGTCAATAGTAAAGCTTTTTTCCAGTCAAACAGTTACCAGAGTGGTTACTATGGCAAAATAGAACCTTAGTGTGTTGAACATGATGTTTGTTAATAACTAATAATAATAATAATAATAATAATAATAATAATAATAATAATAATAATAATAATAATAATAATAATAATAATAATAAACATCGGTAATGTATACATCGCAGAAATGATGTGGGCACTACAATAAAACAGCACCAACACAGATTCTGAGAGACTCATTTACACCTAGTATTTCAAGTCTACCAATACAGCTATGATTACTATAGCTAATTCCTATAAGTATAACAAATCTACAAAATACTATAAAATTTAATGAAAAATCTAATTTATGGCTTGAATGATTTGTAAATTTACCAATAGTATATATGAATCACTATAAAATAAAATCTTTATGAACAGCAATTTTAGTGTGTTATAAAATTTCCTCCCCTCACACCTATCTAGCTAATTCATAAGTAAAAAAAAAATTGTTTAATCCAAATGGATATTTCATTAATTATACAGGTCTAGAGGTCAGGAAGAGCTCACCTGGCTCCATACAAGTCCAGCTCTGGAAGCAGCAGGCAGTGGAGGTGTTTATATAACTAAACCTCATTGGAAGCTATTAGCACTCTATTGTGGCATCCCATCCCAAGGGAAGGACCAGTGTGTGGGGTGTGTGGCGTGGTGGATGGCTGACCCTAGACCAACTGCTCACTATGCCTTTCCCACCCACTACAAAAAGATTCCAGGTTGCCATTGTTTATGGGTTCTCCACTACAGAAATGATGCCACCAGCTGGTGGTCTGATCAGAATTAGGTGCCACAGAAGAACTGGCGGGCCTTTGGTGTCCTCTCTGGTCTGGAGTACAACTGGATAACTCTGTAGTAATACTCAGAAAGTTTAGCTTTGAGGTGGATGACCTGCTCATAATGGAATGCTTGATACAGGCTATTATCAGGAAAATGTGGAGTAATGACCACCCACTGTTTTTACAATATGTGAGTAGAATGTGTGATAAATTGGCCTGGGGCTAAACAGAACTGGCAACAAACAATGCCCAGTGAGTCAGATAATTTATTTTTAACTTATTGAAAACAAATTTTTACTAGGCACTGGCAAACTTGGCTGGCTTCCTTGAAGATAATATACTGACCTATACTTTTACTATATTTACTTTAATGCTTTCCTTTGAGTATTTCTGCACCAAGCAAGTGTTCAATATTTTTGCCATATTATGCTCCGAGTGAGGGATGTCCGAGGTTGCCTATATAAGTCAGGATCCTTCCCAAGGTGTCTGGAGGATCCTGACAGTCCAGGATCCTCTGAATACTTGTTCATATGCCCACTGAGTTAAGCGACTCTCAGGATCCTGGACTGTCAGGATCCTCCAGACACCTCAGGAGGATCCCAGACTGTCAGGGTCCTCTGAACACTTGTTCATATGCCCACTCATGTAAGGGACTCTCAGGAGGACCACAGACTGTCAGGATCCTCCAGACACCTCAGGAGGATCCCGGACTGTCAGGATCCTCTGAATACTTGTTCATATGCCCACTGAGCTAAGCGACTCTCAGGAGGATCCTGGACTGCTCAACTTCTGACCTGTCCCTTCTGGGATCATGACTTGAATAGGCAACCTCGGACATGTGTGCTCCAAGTTTTCACCTGTGTGTAGTTCTGGACAACCAAATTTTTAGAAGTATGGCGGAGTTACCTCTGACTGGTTACTGTTGTGGAAAAATATCAGATATTAATTAACAATTTATTACACACTTCATACAGAGATACATTTCACTCTCACACTTGTACTTTTACTCACCTTCGACTTATTCATCTTCTTGAAAAATCTTCCCATGTGGTATGCTGACTCATGCACTAAGTATTATGGCGAAATATTTCACGAGCAGGCTAATTTATTTTCATCAGCCCCTAGTGAAAGCAAAGCCTGAGAGTGAAATATCTTGCCATAACACTCTGACAAGTGTAATAAGTGGTTTATTCCACACTAGATATCTTCACTTCAGTTAGTACTAGAGGAAGGGTAACTCACAGGTAAAGTTAGTTGTAGGGGCTACCCACACTTCCAGCTGATATTTTAGCTGCTGCTCTAACCCTGTTGAGCAGGGTAAAGAGTAGGGTACACCAGAGGAAGGTAGCTGTAGCCTGTAAAACCCTAGAAAATTGAAAAGTTTGGCCAGTTCCTATAACTACAGGGGTAATGAGTGCACGGGTTATGTACCAAAAAATATCATTGTGAAGATATCTAGGGTGGAATAAATAGTATATATATAGTATTTTTTTTTAACATTGCCACATCCATTTGATGATTTGCAGTACAATTATCTACTAGCTATTACTATGGTCTCAAATGAAAAAAAATATATATATAATATATATTATATATAATATATATATAAAAAAATATATATAATATATATTATATATAATATATATAATATATATTATATATATTTTTTTTTTCATTTGAGACCATAGTAATAGCTAGTAGATAATTGTACTGCAAATCATCAAATGGATGTGGCAATATTAAAAAAAAATGAAACTCTCGCAAGAAAACGATGAACATAAATGTGAGAAGTTATAACTCTGGAACCTCACCAACAAGAGTGGTGAAGAAGCCGGTAAGAGGTTAAAGTAGTCGCCACTAGCCAGCCAAAAATTAATGAGTATTAACCACAAATACTTGTAGCTTCGCCTACTCCCTCCAGTCACTTACTCCCTAGAAACCCAGATTCTCCACCATCTTTTATAATGGCTTGCTCTCATGTCAATAAAGAAAATACAGGATTTTTTCTTGAGAGCCTCACCTTCAAATAATTGATCAAGCTACTAACAATTTACTAGGAAGTTGGCTGAGAGTTATTGTAAAAATACCCACATGGAGTAGCTTTCAAAGGCTTCCTCCTCCATTGAGGCATGCTTTAGGTAAGAAGAGCTCCAAAACAGATTGATAAATCAGCAGACATACAGAGAGGTGGTGTTGTTTATGCATATCTACTCACCCCATTACCATGGTTTCTAACCTGGAGCCAGAAACTATGCCTGCCTCCTGCCTGCCTACTCCACTGCTACAAATCCACCCATGCACCTTGGTCAAGTCCTCAGTAGTGGCCAAATTAAAAGATTGTAAGTGACTCTACATGACCACAGCAGGCCTTGAGTCGACCAGCAAGACCACAAAGAGATGCTCAAGTTTATCATGCCTCTAGCAACTATTAAATGGTTAGCTATGCAATTTTTATGGGCTAGCTAGTGTGAGAGGGGAAAGTCAGTGAGATGACCTGCTTGCTCTAGCTAATATGAACTTGATACAAGGACCATCACGTTACCATGGTGGGTCGATTAAATCAGATTGCTCAATTCGAGGTGAATATATTTCATACCCACCTCCTAGGAGGTGAAAAAGTGAATTGTCAAATCAAAATTAGCAAATTGTTTAAAGCCATGGTACAAGTCACCACCTTCTATGAGGTGAATAAGTAAACTGTCCATCAAAATTATTTTTTGTGCATTTCCTACAGCCTTGAGCAAGTCGGTTGCACCCCTCCGTTCAGTCTGTATGAGATTTAAGCTATCCTGGGGCCTTGGCCCTTGGCTGTGTAAATCCCACAACCTCCACTTTGTGGTGTAACCTATACATATTATATGTTCATCAACTTTGTGTTTGCTGAAATTCTATGCTGGCCTAATAAAAGAAAAGTCTGCCTATTTTGAAATGTGATGCTGCTATTTAGCCTTATGGATGGATCTTCTGGCAATTAACAAGAAAAAGTATATCAAACTCTACTTCAAATGCATATAAAATGCATATTTTCCCTCTTGCAGATTTCCTTTATTTAGCATTTTTCATTGAACACAGCAGATAGTCATAATTTAGTCATAATATAAAGTTATTGATGCAATGTAGACGATAATTTCTGATCAATAGTAACAATTTATAAAATTACTAAGAGATAAAAAGTAATCTAGAAAATAACTAGGGATATCAAGAAAAAAATCACTAAAAAGTGAGAGTGTGAAGAAGAAAAGAGAAGAGCATAAAAGAAAGATAGAATAGAGAGGAAAGGATACTCTGATCATAGTAACAACACTAGTTAATTAAATCATTATCTTTTAAGTTTGTTTTGTTCTGCTGAAGAGTTAATAGTAATACCAAATTAATAAAAATACAATATAAAGTGTGGTTTAAAAACAACCTTATAAATTAGTTGCTTCAACAGTTATTGCAGCTGCTGTCACTCAAGAATTGACCTGGTTATTGTCCCACATATAAGTAGACATCCAATTGTGCACAGGTAATTCAAACAGGGTAGCTAAAGCATTAAAATTTAACCTTAAATATGATATAAGTTAATTTTGCTTTTCTACCTGAATGCAGTAATAACAAATGGCTACATTTATTTAGTTTTCTTTATTGCAAGGTCTTTTCAGTTACATTCTTTTAAGAAGATGGACAAGTGACAGATGCACGCACAAACGATCAAGTGTGTTTTTAATAGGATTGGCATGCTCAAATTGCTTGGATTAGTGAAGTTTAGATTAACAAACTTTTTAAAAGACTATCTGTTTTATTTCAATTTTTTTAAAATAGTTCTATTCAGAAAAAATATTTATGAACACACAAGAGTTCTGTGTCTTGGATCTGCTTTGGCAACTGCCCTATTTACATTTAGAAGTTTGTTTTTGTTTTTGTTTTTTGCCAGGTTTACTATCTGACTCGTTTTAATGATCTGATTCTTTTAAAAAGGGTTTGACACCCTTCGAAATGGTTTGAATAGTTTGACCAGCCTGTTCTATAATAGTCTGGCCAATGGTCTGGCCTGTTTTTTTTTAAATGGTCTGGCCTGTTTTAAAACAGTCCGAGGTTTGAAAATGGTCTGGCCCATTTTAAAACGGTCTGGCCCATTTTAAAACGCCTGGACCATTTTAAAACAGTCCAAGTTTGTAATTGGTATGTAACATATAATGTTAATGAAATTTTCTAGCTAATCAAATAGTATAGGGCAGTTTCCCCTCGTATATTATGTGTTGACATTATTTCTTTAAGATAATCCAGTTGAGGTTGTGACTGTCGGAGGGACTAGTTTACACGAAGTCCGGGCATGCGCACTCGCTGTACGCGAGGTTATCGCGAATTTAGTCCGGTCCGTTCAATGGCGCAAACCACTTTATAATAGTTGAGCCGCGTATACAGCGGGTTTTATTGGGTAGAGCCTGGCATGATCGCTGCGTAGGTGAAGGCTCATCTTTTTGCAATTTTCAGAAATTCGTCGCAATTTTGGCTTGGATTTGGCTGCATTAGCTAGTCCAGCCTGGTCCGCATTCCTCCTGTCATCTTGATCAGTGAGGAAAAATGGGCTGTTCTTATGTTCACCTCGTGGCCTGCATACTCCTCTCTTTTGCAGGTGAGTTAGTTTCCATTTATTGAAGAACCCATTGATGCGTACTGAAGTTATTTTGCAGAAAGCTTAAATGCACCCTGGAGTAATTTTTAATACTAAACGTCTTGGCTATAAAACCTAGCTAGATATACGATACTGCATTATTGCGAGCTAACACAATAGCTGTGAATTACATGTGATAAAAAAATTCGAGGGCATAGATTGAGTAAACACACATTGAGTAATTATAATGATGTAGATGGTGGTTCATGACTTCATATTTCTAAGTGCCACTCATTTGGTGCATACAAGGTAATGAATGATTCTTTAACAAACTATAGCTGCAGAATTGATTTTTGTGTACATGTACATTATTTTGTTTGCTGCTCTGTAGCCTGCAATTAGTCATGACACCTGTATAAAAAATATAACAGTCCACAACTTGCTATTTGTTAAAAAAAAAAATTTTTTTTAACTTTTTGCATAAGTTGGGTGTACTCCATAATGAGGGGTGGTCTGTATAGTGGGTATGAACCATTAGCGTGACATTTGTCTAAAGAGATAAGAAGTTGTTCAGGTACTCATTAGAATTGAAGCAATTTTTGGACCAGTGAGATAATAGCACGAGCTCCTCTGTTTAAATTTACTTTTTCATCCTTACAACAAGTCCACTTTTATATTGGTATGCAATTGTTTGCACAGTCGACCGACTGCCATTTCTCCATTTTATTTGCTGATTTATGTGTATGTATTTAAGGTATGTGTAAGTACATATTTATAGTAGAGCTGATACTAACCACAGGTATAACTGTACAACCACACTTTTTTTTTACTTCATGTATATTGATGCATGGGTGTGAAACTTCAGATTTTATCATTCATAAAAATAATAATAGTAAAGAAAAATATTCACTAGTTTTTACTCTTAACCGATTACTTCTGGAATTAATTACTGCCGTGGGGCTGCCGTAAAACGGAATTTTTTTTTTGGACGTGGTCGACCCTTCTAGAAGGAGTTACTTGAAAACTACGGCAGCTATACTACAAATTATTATCTATTATCAATCTTACTTGGTTGTAGTTTAACCACAAAGACTCCAGGCTAGGCTACCTCAGTCCAAACAGTTGTAATAAAACCAAACTGAAGCCTCTTTTCTCTGGCCGCATTTATGCGCCTATCAATACTACCGGTTTTTAGTCCGCGGTCGCGTATACGCGCCTATCGGAACTAATCGGTTAAAGCTGGACACACATAAATCACAATTTGTTAGCCAATAAATAAATCTGATTAATAGTCAGAGTATGGAGTATGAATACGTACAAAGGGATTGTTACAATCTTGTGATTATTCCTTATTAATAATACAGTAGGCATTTTTTTTGCTCATTTGAAATTGCTATTATGTCGTATTTTAATTCACCTGACATTCGTGCCAACTAATAGAAATACTGAATACAAGGTAGGAATTGTAGCATTGTTCTCACAACCAAGTAGCACTCATAAAGGCCTTGAATTTATTCATTGGATAGTGTACAGAAACTTTCAGAATTAAAAAGGAAGAGGAAATGAATTGGCTTGCAGTGTTGGACCTTCCCCTTCCACTCACACAAAAGAAATAAGTGTTTTCCAGCTTTATGTAGGCTCTAATATTATCATTTTTTTTATTGGCTGATATCATTTAAATAAAAATAAGAATACTTTTTGTCTTAAAGTGACTAGTAGAAAATAAACATGCATAATAACTGACTGTTGCAATTGTGCACATTATAAGTTTGTCTTCCTTAAGTTTTAATTGTTTAGAATCTTATATACTCAGGATAGCAAGAACATTGGTGAAACTTGTAATTCAGTGTAAAGGGTCTAGGCTGAGTGATTGTCACAAGTTTATAACTAGTAATTCTCGTCTATGAGGTGGTGTCACCTTTACCAAGCCTTTAATGAATTGTATTAATATTATTACGTAGTTATTAATTAATTTATTTATTATATATTCATTTTAGCATCAGCGAATTCTCAGGAAACGGGAATGTGTTATCAGCAAACGAGTTGCCAGGGCGCAACTCAAATTGCTGTAGATGTTCCTAATTTAGAACGCTATTGCTGCAGATATTCCAGCCCCGGAATAACCAGAGGATATACCTACCAACATTTTGGCATAGAAACATGTTTCATGTGTCCACGAAGTAAGTTCCAAGCTATTTCTGCCATTGTGAATTGCAGAACTCCTGTGACACGCATCAAGCGTGAGAGCACGTTCAGTGAAACACTTTGTTTGTCTCCAGCTGGCATATCTGTTAATTATCTTTCTGCCATTTTCTCCATTTTGTTTGCTGATTTATACATGTATGTATGTAAGGTATGTGATGTGTAAATACATATTTATAGTAGATCTGATATCACTTTTTTTTCAATATTCAAAATTTAATTCTGCTGAAACCAATGCTGATTGAATGGACTACTTTAGCTGGTACATCTTTAGCTAGCAATGTATTTATTGACTATACATTAGTAGCACGCCCCCCACACACTCAACACAAATGAACATACAGCAACCTATTTGCTGGCATTCTGTTCGTAATGCGCAATGCTGCAGGAAGTGTGGGTATCATCTGCGAGTTCAAAGCCGAAATTTAATGTAGGAGTGCCGACAGTTGAACGGGTGCAGCTCAAATGTGTGTGCAGAATAAAATTTTGTTCTCCACCAACTGATTACTCAGTAAACATGGGACTGTGAACCACCAATTATATATATATATATATATATATTTGGTATATTGGAATTGTTAGGCCTAGCATAGGAAATATTATGTACAGCCCATTGGTGGTCTTATCCAAGTGATGACAGGTGGTGGATTGAGCTAGGGTTAGCCTAAACCTCAGGAACTTGTATCCTTGTTCTGTTTGCCTTTATTTGTTTGTTAGTTGTTGTTTTTTTAACAGTACAGCTAAAAAAAAAGCTATTTATTTTGGAATCCCTTGCATATATTTTATATTTATAGTATAGCTCTGACAGTTAAAGAGTGTGTGTTTGTGTGTGAATTGTACCTGCATGTGTTAGATGAATTAATACTTCTGTATGTTTATGTGTTTTAGTAATGGGGTTCTTTAATTCAACTTATACTGGAGTTGAACAGAGTAGTTCACACCATTTGCAAGTAGGAATGCTGTCTGGACCACGTCCTACTGGTTTTGCCGTTCTCTTTGTTGATGCAACTGCTGGATCAGCCAGTAAGTTCTTTCTCTGTGCAGTTGGTGTAAAGTGTGTGTATTCAGGCATAATGAGGTCTAATATTATATATTGTTTGCGAGTGAGAGAAGAAAATGAAATGTTATCAGGGTGTAACACTTAAAAAATTAGGAATATTTGTTTATGTGTATATCATTTTTGTACTTTGACCCTCACATAATTGTGTTCGTTTAGTGGGCAAACCCATTCCATATTTCTCTAAAACAGAAACTTTTTGTTATTGATGTTTTCCCTGTCATTCAAGGAAATTTAATTGTTTACTACAGTTAGGTTTTATAAACTTATTGGAGTTCCTTTTCTAGTGGCGGTAGTAAGGTCTCTGACCCTTTGGCTGTCCAAGCCGTGAATTCTTGGTGTTGCCACCTCTCTCAATTTAAAGTATGCCTACTAGAACGCTTACCGTTGAGCGTCTGTCCGCCCAATACTTTTTTTCATAGTACAGGGATCTGAAGTTCAGAATTCAGCAACTAGAAGGGGAATAAGTGTGCACTCTGTGTGAACCCTGCAGCAACTCTGAGTTTGTCAGAATTTGAGCTTCAGCTAGTTCAATTAGAAATATGGTAAGTCCAAATTTTTAACTTTTTGCGGACTGATATACTTTTTTGTATAACCTAAAGAGTATGGTATTGATGTGCTTTAAAAATTCAATTCTTGTTGGAATGTCTTTACTGAAAAGAAGTAAAAAATAAAATATTTTCTTTTTTCATGTTGCTCAACTGGTCATCATAAAATTGACAGGGTAAGGGTTAAAGTGCAATTTGTCATAGCTAATTATACACACTATAATGCAACTGTATATACACACTATGCAACAGTAATATTATTCTTATTTGAAAACCCATTTGTCCTATAGCAAGTCATGAGGAGAATACAAGTAAGTCTTATAGGTGTGTGTGTGCAGGTACTGCTTAGCTTAAAGAATATCTTGTGCAAACATTTAATAAATACGTTAGCCATTCTTTTTCTTTTTTGGGGGATTCTCCTCAGTTTCTTCTGTTACTACAGCAGTAAGCACAAGTCTTGGGTTAGGCTCATGAAAGCTGTGCAATTATCCCTCAGAATTGCTTGTTTTTTCAAGGCACAAAAAGTATGGCGGCAAATGGTTACTATGACATCGAAACCCTTTACCATATGCAATTTCAAAACTTGGCAGTGTTTTTTTTTTTTTTTTTTTTAGCTGAGTGGTTTTAGTCGGGAATATCAGGATGTCTTTACGTTATAGCTGAAATAAAATAATGATGACAGCAATGATATTTAATAGTACGCTTGTGTGTCAGTAACAACGACGGTGTGTACATTCATAAATAGTTCATGAGCTTAAACAATTTGGTAAAGCAGTCATTACATGAATGGGTAAAGTGGTAAAGTGTCGTCACATTCAGTAAAAAGTGGCTAATTGTAACTAAAAAGCAGGTGTAATAGTAGACGAGGGAAGGTGGCATAGGATTCAAAGAGGAAGGCAAAAGTACGGAGGAGATGGCAAAAGACAATTAATCGTAAAAAGTGGTTGGAATCTGCGAGGTAAGGGAGTGTAGGTTTAGAAGAGAAGGCCAAAAGGCGAGCGATTAGCTAATTGTAACTAAAAAGCGGGTGGCATAGACAGTAAAGGAGGTTTCCGGAAGGAAGGTAAAGTATGAAAAAAAAAATGAAAAAAAAAAAGACAAAAGTTTTGCAAAGTTTAAGTCTGCAATCATGATAGTAGGACAGAGATTCAGAAGCAGGAGAGGTAGAAAAAGAGCTGAAGAAAGGAAAGGTGGGAGATAAGAAAAGCTGAGATAGTTCAGAAAAAGAGAGCAGGAGAGGGAAACTTATATATTAACCTTAACCATGCAATGGTAGATAATGATAACTGAGCAAGATAACTTATGCTACTGCATTCTTACTTTGCAATATGTCAAACACCACTGTGTGGTGGAGTACTTGCTATAGTATGTCCAAGTTGAGTTGGCCCTAAGAAAAATAACTTTAGAACGGAAGAAGCTATATATCTGGGATTTGCACCATTGGAAAGCTCGTGCCGAAACTTAAAAATATTCCCTCAGTAAACTCCAAAACCAGAGGGAAAGTGCTATTCCTAAACTCAATACAAAAGTCTATGGGAATAGAAAAAAAACACAGCTTTCCCGCTCTACACGCGCCCGAATTTTGTCACATGGTTCGGTGCAATCAATCACGTGTAAAGTTTTCAATGAGCTTGTAACACAAGAACTTTCTAGCCTTGTATTCCATTACTAGTGTACGCTATGAGCGCCAAAGAGTCTTTAGTCTAGGATACAGGTAAGTCTAATATGCAGGTAGATTTAATTTTTATGCTTGTTTAACAACTAATGCCGAGCTGTAAATAGAAATAATGCCACCATTTAGCTAGCAGAGTGTATTATAGCTGTAGTGTCAGTAATAAGCTATTATAAATCAAGCATATTGTGTGATTGTTAGATCTTTTTAATGCAGATTTCTTACCCTTCCACCAATGGTTTTTTCCCCCCTAGATTTATTGTGGCAATTCTGAGTGACTCCACCTTCACTTTAGGGTTAGCTACTAAAGAAGCTTTTCATTATCATTCTTATTTCTGTACTATTTGTTCTTTAAATATTAATGGTTGTGATAATTTAATTGTAATGTTGTGATCAGTGAATATATGTAAATGAAATAATTGACAGTAAAAATTAAGCTTAACCGATTACACGCGAATAAAAAATGTAATTGCGTCTTACGTAATGCGGTCACGGGCGCACGCGAGACACAGAGAATTGATTGCTTGGTGGGAGGGTGACACTAAACCAGAGAAAGAAGACAAACGGTTGAAGATTGCCTCGGGGACAGTATTATCGAACGATAGAGTACGCTCTAGGCTATTGGGAAAGCATAAATTTGCTAACGAGCTGTTCCCGATTTAAAAATAACAAAGTACTCGCACCGTTTGGCAAAAACTCTTATGGCATCACACTGTGGCTCTTAGTAAACACACTAGTAAGGTTGGAAATATGGTTTCATGGCTGAAGCAGTTTGCTACTGGATCATAGAGGTAAGAGAAAGTGGTTTTGCACACATCTGTCTTACATTCAGGAAGAATTTGTTGATATTTATTTAGGGTGTGGTTTATTTTGAACTGAGCAGTCTGTTATAAATTTTGTCAACAGAGAAGCTTTTATTGGCTTTTGTGTATGAAAACAGGTACATCACAAATAAATGATAGAATATTTGAGTGTATTCAGTTTTGTACTCCAAGGTGTCTTTACTCTTGATGTGCTGGTAGGCTGCATTGCTGACAGAATAGTTTGTGTACTTTCTATCCAGTGCAGCTGGTCATAGCATAATGGAAGTATATGTCATAGAGCTCCCTGCAGTCTCACCTATTATATAACAATACTTATTTTTACTTATTGCTATAAGGAATGTGGTTGAAATTCCTGTAGAAATAGCTACTTTTCAGAATCATCAATTCCGTTCTCTCGTCAGAGTCCTTGACCATCTAGTAACTACTACAGTCACTACACCCATCAGCACTGAAGTCATTCTTGCTGTCATCAAACTCCTCGTCACTACCACCAGAGTTACTGCCATCCTGGTCACTGCCATGCTGTGCCAGGTCAAGAATATTGTCTTCATCACTAGGATGCTGAAGTGCCAGTGTTCCACTTGCCAAGATAGCTTTCTACTTGTCATATCATGAGCAGTTATAGCTAAAGTAATATTGGTTTGTAAAAAATTATTCTGTGTACCTTTATTATATTATGAAATATTTTTTCAATGTATACTTTTTGAGAAAGAATCTTATTGTTGTGACAAATTTACTCAACATTTTCTTATGGAAGTGTATGTATTTTTAAACCTAAAATATACTTACAACAATATAGAATCGTCGGCAATTGTGATTGATGGCTTCCTTGACTCCACAAAGCTGTAGGGCAAAGTGGACGCGAAGACGCATTTTTGACGCATTTTCGCGTCCTCCGCGGTTATCAATTTTTCTCAATTGACGCGTGCTTGTGTCTTCCGCGATTAATCGTACAATAGTACAAATTTCAAACAAGGACAATAGTGTCATCCTTGTGGACTACAGCAGAATTCTCACAGGTAGACACCGTGGATGTTTCAGTACTCTCAAAAAGCTTACAATATTGGGCCGCCTTAGTGGCTGATAATTTCACTCCTTCAGGTTCTTCTCTCTAGGAGCGTACCTGTGAACAGAGCAGCGCCAGGAAATAACTAATTAGAACTGCAAGACGGCCTTGACTAAACTCTAGCAAAAGTTATTGCATTAATAATGTACAACTGATTAGCCTCCCCTTTTCACGTGAACGTTGATTTACTCGCGTGTCAATTGCAGTTAGTTCACATGACTAAATTGCTTCTGGTTTTTTACAAAATGCATTCCTTGTTTACCGCGCTTGCGGTCATGCCAACTCAACTTGGACATACTATGGTAATAATAATAATAATATGTCGAAACAAAGTGACAACAACCTCAAAAGAGATCTAAGTACCTGGCAATTCATATTATTTTGGTACAGTTTACCATTGTTTGTTCTCTATAATAGGTGCAAAAAAAATGGATTCCATACCACAATACAGCTGTAAAATGGTTAAACATGAAACATTTAGTTGGATAGACATTTCTTATCTTAGAAGCAAGGCATATGATAAACGAAACGGTAATGTAGTGAAATGGAATGGCTGTATTTTCGCCCCCCCCCCCCAGTTTTTATCTTGCAATGGCAGTTCTACAATGAAATTACGGACTTTTTATGGTGCCTACTGTATGCAGTAAAAAAAAAAAAGGGTAGATTTGTAGTTGCTTGGTCTAGTATGGGAACAAGAAAATACTAATGAATTAATTGGGAGTGTTTTAACTTGCTAAGTACCTTATAAAGTGTAATTTGTGTGTGTAGCAATGGGCAGTGACTTCAATGTGAATGGTGCTACTAATGAAAATCTTCAAGTCGTATTTTCTGGCACAATGGTTCAGACGGTGTCGGTCCAACATACCATTGATGGAGTGGCACAAGAGAACAATGAGACATACAGTTTGACTTTATCAAATAGATCTGGTTTGCAGGACTATGCCTTTGAAAACATAAATGTGACAATTATCGATACTGATCGTAAGTTTTCTAAATATTAGTTTAAACTCTTATCAGGTAGGGAGGATGGACTTGCTAAACCAGTCATACAACTTCTCTCTCTCTCTCTTTCCATTGCATTTGCGTATGTGCTGGCAACACACATGCATGTACCAACAACATTACACAAATAATACATGCTTTTTTATTTATTTATTTATTTATTTTTTATCCATTATATGGTCCTCTTGGGTGGGATTATAAACTCTATTGCCTAGTTGTATTTTCTTGAACCACACCCACTGTCCATCACAATTAATATAAGAATCTGGTACCAGGACATTAGTGCCAGAGTTATGGCTATCAGTAGCTGGCTATACATTGAGCATTGTGTTCCAGTTGTATTACGTGCTTGTGTTTCAGACTTCTTCAGTCCATAAAAAATGCCTTCGAATTCATATATGGATATGCTAAAAAAAAAGCCTAGAAGATTATTCTGTGTCTCAGCCTATTATAGACATCGCCACTTTGAACTATCATTACAATGATTTTTTTGGCCTTTTGGATGGCTTTTAGCCCCTGGCCCTCTCGCCTCAAATAAAAATATTAAAAAAAACCTGAATTTTAACAATGTTGATTTGACTCCCACAAATCGTTCTGAAAAATACCCTATAGTCTCATTCACAACATTAAGGGGAGTTGTAACCATGAAATGCAGTTACTATGTAATATTTTTAAATATATTTTTAGGAGTGAGGTTTTCCTTCAGTGAGAGTTGTCACAGTAAAGGAGAAGGTAGTGATCGGCTTATTATCGCACCGTTAGTCAAGAATCAGGACACTCGTTTAGCTAACCCCATCATATTCAACATCGTACCTCTCACCATTGCAGCGGCCTTGAGTAATGAAAGTTACGTACCTGATGGAGCTTTGCCAGAAACAGTTAATCCCAATCCAAACTGTCCTTATGAAGCAAGTAAGTTCGATGTAACTTATTCTTCCTGGTAAGCACACACACATCAATATACACAAACACACATACGTATTTACTTTGAGTTGATCAGTGTATACCATGTATAGATTTACAATTATGTAGTCCTATGTGTATCCCACTCTGTGTATATATTATGTAAGTACCCACAGAAGCGGCAAAAGTACCACATGACTGCCATTTTGTTTTTACAGCTCACAGGTATAGATATGCTCGGTTAACGGTTCAGTTAGTGTGAAGATGCTGCATTCTGTTTGCTTTGTTGATATTCAAAAATCTCTTCTTTTTACATCGCATCTTTTGTGTGTTTCAGTTGAGGCAGATTTTAATACTACCAGCTTCCAAGTGGTGTTTCCTGCTGATCCAGTGCCCTTACCTGTGCGGCCATCCATCAATGTGGAGATTCCAATATTTGATGACGACATAAACGAGAGATTTGAACAGCTGTTTTTGATTACATCAGAAGTTGTTGATGCTGTTAATCCATCTACTATTGACAACTTTGAAAGAAACGTGACAATTGGGATTATTGTGGATAATGATGGTAGGTATAGGACTAGTGTGTGTAGGTGTAGGGAAGGGTGGTGGAATTCCTGTTGTTACCCTCATGTGCTACCACTAAGTGATCGAGTTCATTTGGATTTTGTGTGTGTTATCTTTTTTATATTTATTTATTTTTGTTATTGGCGAGCGAGCAGAGTGAATGAGACACTATCAGGGGTAACACAACTGAAAATCGGTGATATTTGTTTGTTTATATGTATGTTTGGACGTACGTATGCCATTTTTGTGTTTGCCCTCGCATTTTTGTGCTCGTATGGTGGCTCCCATATCGCACTAGCTAAATATAATCTTTTGTCGTATCATCCAATCTTGAATGGAATGTTGCTGGGCGCAATGAAGTCTTATAAACTTGCGTTAATTTTCTATTTATATTTAATGGTGTTGGTAAGTTAATGCACTGTATGTCATTGCTCTACGCAACGTTCGTACTTGGAAATCCATTGTCCAATAACCAGGTCACAAAGAGAATACAATGTAAGTCTTGTGTTGCTATATCCCCAGCGAACAAGTGTGTGTAAGTGTTGTGTGTTGTAGCTAATTAAGCTGAAAATTTTTAAAGCAAACATAACAAATAAATAGCTTCTTTTTTTTCTTTTTAAGGGTGGCTGCATATAGCAATGCGCACCGCCCGTAGATCCACAACATTAATTTATTCCCCGTCAATATCCCACCATTCGATAATGCGCGAGCAGGAACAATCACGCAGTATAGCAGCATGACTTCGCGAAGTTGTGGTGTCTTAGCTTCAGGTTGTCTCGTAGCCATTTACAGCAACTCTCCATACAGTAGTCCTTGTCTGAGCACGTGGCAAGGTGCACCAGGCTGCCCTCTCCCCCTGTAGCTGTTCTCCAGGCTCTGAGCTCGAGCAGATGGATCCAGCAGGCTCATTTCTAGGAGCAAAGACTTCCCAAGCTGCACAGATCTAATACCTTCACTTCAGGCTATCTCCAAGAAACTGCTCTCTCTTCTGACTCTTGTTATTGTTGCATTGATGTTTGTTTACTCTTGAAGCTTACACAAACTGAAAAAAATTGCTCATGTACTAGTAGTACAAGAAATGGGGGGGGGGGGTTATTTCATAAGAATTGCGAGAGAATAGAAGTTCCAATTTTGTATCAGTTTTCTTGGTCTAATAATGTGAACGACAATTTTTTTACACACGGGTAGACCTCCAATTGACTTTCCTTGGTAAGATCTTGCAAGAGAGTTCTTACAAAATTATGCAAGATCTTGTCCGGATATTTTTACTAGGGATGTTTTATAACCGGGCCTCGATATTCGCTTCAAAATTACTGAGCAGCGCCTTCGGCAGGTACTTTGTCCTTGTGTTGTAGTGTCCTGTAAGTATATAATAGTAGTAATAGTATGGTGCATAAATACCCCTTCAAAAATGTATGGGGGAAATTGCTGTTCAATTAAAATCACACAGGGAAAGTGAAATAGCGCATAACTAAGTGAAATACCACGGTAGCTAAGTGAAGTAGTACGGTGCACGCGTGCAGCACTAACCTTGGAAACAATATCATTCCTTACCACAGAAGCTCTAACCCGTATTAGACGGAATGTTTTTCAACAGATTAAGAGGAGCTAAACGTTGAAAACAAAGTTCCAGAGGAAGAAATAAGGAGATAGTGAGTGAAAGATACAGTGTAGCTACAATTGCAAATATTTTTTTTAAAGCTGGCCTACTATTAGAGAATGATAGCACAGGTAACCTGTGCTATTCAGGATCAATAGCACTCGTAAAGCAATTGAAATAGCACTCTGCTTCGCCTTGTGCTATTTCAATAGCGTTACTCGTACTATATCCTGAATAGCACGGTTACTGGCTTCATCTCAGTTTCTTCGGTTACTACAATATTAGTATTATTTTCTAAAATTGAGTGGATGATTGGGTTTTAAAACATTTTTAACATAGTTGACCACCTACCTACTCTTGCACTTTTTTTTTTTTTTTGTGGGTAAAGTTTTAGTTTGGTTGGAATAGCTGAACTGAAAGAAGTGAATAAAATTATTGACATCTGAATACTTGTGTATTTGTGGTACACATGCACTACTGCAGTGAATTCCTTGAAACCAGCTGTATAAGGTACAATTGGTCAGTCATTTAAATGCGGGTTTGTGTTTCCATATACTATGTGAACCAATTGCAGCATGTTGCTACAATATATATGTGCATATAATTTTTGTTATTTATTAATAGCTATGGTGATTGGCTTTAATGCGTCTACATTATTCTATGACGAACCTGACGGGCTCTCCCGACAAGTTATTCATTTGTTAAAGGAAAATAATCAACCCACTGAGCAGACATTTCAAGTTCAAATCAATTACGAGACCATCACAGGCACAATTGGACCAGCAACACCTGGAGAGGATTTTTCTCTTGTAGATTTCCCAAGAAATCAAGTTAAAGTGGTTAGAAGATTTGAACCTTTAGACACGATCATAACACTTCCTCTGTTACTGTTCCCCGATAGTATAGCAGAGGGATCAGAGGGATTTAATTTAGAAATTTCACCATTTCTAGAACCAAAATTTAGTGTACCCACACCTTCGAATTCGGTGTCAAGACAAGTTACTGTAGAAATTGTTGATAATGATCGTAAGTCCTTTTTAACAAATTTAATATACTTTCCCAGAAAATATATTTTTTATAACTAGTATAATTTTTTCCCTCTTCCCTCAGCTATCATTATTGGATTTGAAGACCCTCTCTACAGAATGAAGGAATCAGAATCTGGGGCAACTATGATATGTGTTAATGTCACCAATCCTCCTTTGGATCAATCTCTATCAGTGAACCAATTCTTTCTGACAACAACAGCTCTGGCAGGCGGCTCAGCAAGTACGTGCTCACCTCATTCATAATTCATAGAAATATACACATACTTTAAATAGCCCTCTATCACTTAAGGGTGCAGTACCACCGGGACCTGCGGTAATTAAGCGATTCAGTAGAATACCACAAAACCCGCCCGTAACTCGATCCAATTTACTCTCAGCGAACTGACTATTGTATCGCGCACAATTTGAACACGTACCAATTAACTGTACCAGACAATTTACCACAAAGAGCATTCACCTCAAAGGACTACCAGTACTGTAGGGCAGAAGCAGCAGTGCAGATAATTAATATTTGTTCACTTTCTAAAAAATATTACTAAACAATATTATAAATCATAACTCCATAGTAGCAGGGCCATAATCAAATACAATATGAAATGAACAAAATCAAAGGTTCTGAAGTATGCAATACTATCAAGGGGATCCAAGGAGCTGTGCCTTCTCATTGACCCTCTACTGGAGTGCCATGTCCTCTCTTCTAAATAACCAGGATGTATGTAGTATTCTTCCCTTCAGGAGGCATGACTTCTTAGGAAAGCCGAAGGTCTACTATTCTCTCCTCTGGAGAACAAGGAAGCCATGTCTTCTGCTCTGCACTTTTGTTGTGAACCTGCCAGTTGTACCCTAGAACTAAGGAGTTGTGCCTTCTCATAATCGGAGCTCATCTATTTCTATGAAGAGCATGCCAGCACCTTTCCTCCTGTTGAGGTAGATCAGACAAAGTACTATGATCTAAAATTTGATTCTGGTCTTATTTTAAATAAATCAATAAAATAATAATTGATAATAAACAGCCTAGCTAATTGATAAATATATATTATTGTAGAAAGAAAATAACATTAGTCAATAAAAGTAATAATTCACATTTTCTTTTAACAAATAGCACCAAAAATTCCTGAGAAGTTGAAGTTAACACACTGAAACTGCTTCTAACTTCTACCCGCTACACCAACCTTCTGTCAAGCTCTCCAAAGACACCAAAGCAGATGCTTCCTTCAAGTCGCAGCTGCGAGCCGTGATATATCTATTCTAAACGAGTGACTCCAGGCCCCATTAATACGCCGCCGCTTCTTCGTTGTCTAGGACACTCCAGTACATTCCAGAAGTCTTGTACTCTTCCCCGCAGGGCTCACTGCACAGTAACTCTTCTTTTGTTTTTGCTTACCGGTTCTAATTAGAGCCGCCACCACCCGGAATTTTGCCCACAATAAATTGCACGCTCAGGGTTGGGGGGTGGAGTTGAAGAATCAAATGAATACGAATCAATAAGTTATCTTCGTACCTAAAAATCGATATTCAGAAGTACTGGATGACCAGAATGAACTCATATTTTGTACACGGGGTACACTCCATATCTAAAAAAACATAACAATGAGTTTTTTCTTTTAAATAGGATACAAAAAAAAATATATAAAAATATTTTAAAAAATGGAAAACAAATACTAATATCAAAAATACGGCGTTGTTAAGTTGTGGGGAAGCCCCTAGGCTACCGCTGGAAAAAAAAATCGACTTCGTAACTGCAACGGTCGCCCCTGAATATCGCTGAATTAGTCCAGTCAATTTATGAAAAAAAAAACCCTAACCCCCCAAAAATTGCTACAAAAGGTTTTTTGATGGTTTTTAGTCCTATTCAATATCATGTGCAACATACTAAAAATCTAATAAAATCTGAGTACTGGAAAGGTGTTTTTAAGGGTGTATGTGTTCATAAGCTCATTAATATTCATGAGATATATATATATGGCCATAACTTTGGTTTCTTGCATTTATGACAAGATATATTGATAACATTAGATTCTTCAGCATATAAGCTCTCCAATGATATATAAAACTACAGGTTTTAGGAGTCATTAGTAGAAATTAATAATTTCATAACTATAACCATTTCAAAATTCCTCTCTCTCCCTATAGTTACGTCTCCCATGTAGCCCACACATGTTCAAATGTGACCACTGGAAGGCTATGTCTACCAATGCACTAAAATAATGGAAGTTTAATGCCCTTTAGCTGTCAAATACCATTCAAGAATAATCAAACAACAAGAATAATCAAGCAACAACAAAAACAAAAATCCAATCAATAATTTTTCTTCAGTTAATCATCGTCATCTTCGCTGTCATGTTGGTTATATGGATTACTGCATAGTTCAACTTGGCATTGTCCACAGACTGTATGACACGGTAGGCCATATCGCCTACAGCTACAACGAAGTGTTGTGCAACCTGTTGTACAGTTGCAGTGTATCATTTTTAATAGGTTATCCGGGGCAACATTTGTTTCTGACATTATTGGCACTAATACATTTCTTCCACTCTCCATTCCCAATTTGCCGTATCCATGTTACCTCCCTGTTCAGTCCAGACCATGATCTGGTAGTACACTCTCTGACAGTGAAATTTGGTTGAGGATGCAGTAGGGGGCAGACGTTCTGGTGTCACAAATGATTTTGCTGAAGATAGTTTCTTTACAAACATTTTGTAGCGTAAAGATGGTAATGGTTCTGTGCACTTTGCCCCAAACAAAACAGCCATTGCTTTGCTACCAAGGTCTTCAATGGTAGCTCTTGTCTTATTTGGAGTAATAAACTCATTTGAACAGGACTGTAGTAATTGATCACCTTTTACAAGCTTCTGGAAGGCTGCCTTCTTGCCAACACCGAAAATTCTGGAGGTCGTATCACAGCCAGTAATGGCATGAACAAAAAGCAGTTGTGAACACAAATGATCGCCTAGGATTAATTTTAGGCGATTGATGTCGTATACTTTCGTAGTTTTAGCCTTATCTGAACGAAAATACAGATCCTTGCATTCTGTATGAGCATGGTAGAGGAGTAAAATAAACAGGTCGGTGTCTTCCCCAATCAAAGTGGTGGAGTGCAGACGAGAGGTTTCGACAGCAGCTTTAACAACGTCTACATCGGCATCCCCAGAAGCTTGGATGACGTTACAACCACATTTCCTGAGTCTATCACTAATCAGAAAAATCAGTTCTTGCTTATTGATATTGTGGGACAAAAAATCACCTTTCTTGCCTGAAAACTCTGTTTCTTCAGTAAAAATAACAACTGGGTGGATGTTGTGTCCTCGTCTTTGATGAGTAGAGTCTTTAATGGATGGACCTCCACAATATCCATCAAAAACCACAGTTGCCATTCCATAATGTCGACAAGTAAAATCAACATATAATTGTGCTATTGCACCATATGTATCTCCCAACTTCCATGGTAAGCGATATAGCAACGAACCCCCATCAAGGACATACCGTTCAGTTTCAGGAGTAATGTCAATGATGGCATCACCTGACACTTTGCTACAATAATCAATGATGGCATGAGATAACTGTGGCTTATCAGCCTTAAGGAGAACATCTTTGGCCTCAAAAAGAGCAGGAGGGAATGGACTAAGCTCATAGCTTATTACATCTTCCAACGAAAGATCTCCAGTTTTGGACACAACAAGAAACCGTTGGAACAACAAAGCTGGCTCAATCGTTTGTTCAGGAGCCACCCTGACAGCAGCAGCATCTCCAAGAGTCTTGGCTGTGTCTTTCCGTTTGAATGAGACAGTGAAAGCAGGTTGTCCAATCATTTTGTCCATAATTTTTCTTCCAACAAACTCATAATCATGCACATTCACATCAGACTTAGCCACTACACCATTAACAATATTTCTCAAGGAAGGCTCTTCAGAGAATGGTGTGCACACAATTAGTTTTGAACTAATCTTTGACAAGTCAGATGAATCCCTCTGGATCCTTGCTTCAGTGGATTCTTTGTGCTGCTCACTGGTGGTATACAAAAGATGGTTGAATTCTTGCATAGCATTGTTATATGTGGCGGTTACTGGTATAGACATCGTCCATAGTGATCGCTGTGCTTCATTCATTCCACTTCCACGTGTCAAACCTCCAGTGCTCTTCAATGATCTCATCAAGGTCTGTTCAATGACTAGATCAGAGCTAAGACCTGCCCAGAACTGATTACTGCGACGTATTACATGGAACCCATTTGTAAATTTTCTAAACACATCTGGGTGTTTAATCTCAAGTCCACTCATTTCTTGAACATAATAATATGCTGACCTCAAATAGTTGTAATGACCAGCTGCAGCAAATATTGGTAAACAGTCAGCAACTGTGCTCAAGTGCATAAGCCAAGAACCAGTACGATCTGCCTTGATCAGTGATCTGGCAATTTGTAACATTTTCTGGTAGTTAATCCACAACTGACTTGTCTTTGACCTGTTGTAAAGTTTAGCTTTCATTTGGTCAAGTTCTAGCTTAATGGTAGTCACTGTATCAGATGTGAGAATGCTCTCCAGAGTCATCTCACCTGCCAACAATGAATAATACATTTCCTCAGATTTATCCACCAGTTCGGCTAACTTGGGATTAAGCTTCACCATATCTGATACTATCATGTAGTTTAGGCATTTGTCTACCAGCAGATGGCCACGGAATGATCTTTGAACAGATTTTCCAGTCATCATATGCACCACAGTATTTTCACCATAAACAACTTCCAAAATTCTTTGAAGTCCTGTACCCTTCATTAGTATATTTATCGCTCCGAGCAAATTCATGAAAGTGTGGAAACAACCTATAGCATCAAGACGATTTCTTTCAGGTTATTGTTTGGTGAATTGATGATAAGTTCAGCAGCTTTCCAATAGAGGGGCTGGTCAAAAGTTATTATAGGCACAACATGATGTTTCGTTGCAAGATTGGAAAGGAACTCCAATGTAGAAAGAATGCAAGTTTTATCCCCATAATACATATCTATAATAGGCAAATACAAAACAGATGACTGACCTGGATGCTCACTCCCCCGATGAACAGTGTGCATCATGCCTTGCCAGTTAGGGGTTGCCCGTTTGAAGTTGAAGGAGAGCTCCCATAAAAGATCAATTCTCCTATCACAAACGTGTTTTGGAAGCTCTTGAAATTTGACCGTACGATGCGCATGGCCGGAAAATTGATGCTCAATTATCGGTCATGGCACCTATCATGCCCATCCCATGAAATGTTCCTTTGCCATCAATGGTTAGAACATTATGGTCAACATTGTCTGCAGCAAACAGCAATGTAGCATCTTTCATATCAATATCCTCACCTAACATGTCTGGAGCAACACAATCTGCAGCATTCTTTTCAAATCGTAGCACTTCTCCATACGATGAACAAAATCACATCTCACATAGTGTATCCACAATAAACTTTGAGCGATACAAATGATGAGTCTGTACAGCAAGACCGATTTGCAATGGTGCAAGGACAGCCCGTGGGCGAACAGCCTGAATGATAGCCTGCCCAATACTAGCAACCTTCCGTAGAATATCTTTCCCCGTGAACAGTGAATTTAGGAAAGAACTCAGTGTATCAGGAATGAAGGCTAGAGCAGAATCAAGTCTTAGTGCATCAGTACTTGGGTATTCCTTGGTGTTAGATGGAACATTTATCTTGATGTCACTTTTTATGAGCCTAGCTGCGGTTTCAAGGATTGCCCTTTTCTGTGATTCTTCATCACCATCTTGATTGGTGCATTTGAAGTACGACTGAAGTATCTGAGATGTCTTTTCTCTCATTGTCACTATATCATCAAGACCTTCACCTTCTGCTATATAAATAGATTCTCCGTATTGTTCCTTCAGCTTCACTTTGAGGTAACAATTGCCATATGGATGAGAATCTTTATCAGTTAAAAACTCATTCATTTTACCTCTGAGGTCTGAAATGGTAAGCTTTTCTTCATCATGATTTTCCAAGAAATGACACATTTTAAAAAATGCTTGATTTTGATCATGATTTCTGGGTCGTCCAAGTTTCCTACGCTTTTTTTCTGGACCATCTCGAAATTGGAGGGGTATATCAAGGCCAGACCTAAAATTCCCACTACAGGAATGGTGATACAGGCAGTCTGCAGCATGCAGATCACCACGGTAGTACTCAATGTGACCTTTCACAACAAGAGACCAATTGTCAAAACGACTCACAGCATCCCAATATTGTGTTTACAAAAGTATCAGTTCTTACACAACTGTAATCTGAATATCCTGGTACGACAGTAATCCCACAAAACAAGCAATCAGTCTTGCTGTTGAAAGGAGCTACAGATGTTCTGGAACTTCTTTTAAATGGTGGTATGGAGGGTTGCTTTGTTTTACTCTGTTGAGTCTTTATTTCAATTGGGTTTGTGTAATGTTTATGACAGTTCAAGTGCACTTTACTACCAGCCTTAACGACAATGGTGTTACCTCTCTGAAGACTTGCAGTATTAATACCATCTGCACCTTTTTGACGAATTTGACATACAGCTGCTCCATCTTCCAATTTCTCCTTACACAAGGGACAAATTTCACAGTCAGCACTTCCACTCATTGTGTAATGTCTTGTAGCCTTTTCAAGTTCAAATAGTCAACCATGTGCTTGTACAAAAAAGAAGCAACTGTCTTGTGTGTCAGCTCATGTGATGCTAAAAAAAAGCTAGGTGGTAAAAAAAAAGCTAGGTGATAAAAAAAAAAAAAGGTTGTAAAAAGGTATAAATTAGCTAGGCCAATGAACTAAAATTGACTTCTTTGTCTAGCTATTTTGGAAATGTTAGTATTATTTGCCAAAAAGTTCAGAAGTTTGATATCATTGGAAAGCTTATAAGCTAAGTAATCTAATGCTACCAATTGCCTTCATTAGAAATGAAATAAACAAAAGATATGGCTATCTAAGTATATCTCATAAATATTAATGAGCTTGTAGAGAGCTACACCCTCAAAAACACCATTCTATAGGTTAGATTTTATTAGATTTTTAGTATGTTGTCCGTCATATCAAATAGTACTAAAAACTAACAAAAAACCTTTTGTAGCAATTTTTTGGGGGTCAAACCTAAGGTTTGTACCGTTGTTTCTCAGTTCCTGGTCGGTCTTTTTTCTTGAAACTTGGTTTGTAAGAGCTGTCTGTTGGTGTCTGTTGCAACTGCAACAACAAAGTAAGCGTACATTGAACAGACAACGAGAAATAAATACATAGCATAACTCCTCCATCTGCGGTTTAGCGCTGCGGTTTCAAGTGGTACTGCACCCTTAAGGAGGTTTTAATTAATTAATTTATTTATTGTTATTATGTGTTCGTCTGTCAGTAAACGACGATGACCAGCGACGATTCTTAAATAATTCATGAGCTGATGTGGGTTGGTATCATTGCCATAATGGTCGGTAAAGTGTGTTTCACGATAAAGCTGTGCAGGGTCGATGAGGGTAATGGTGTGTTTGAACACATATGAGCCAGGTAGGCAAAGAGCCAAGTTGTCAGTAACAATGACGGCGTGTGTTATTCGTGAAAAATGAGTGGTTGGTAAAGAATTGCCAGTACTGACGACCATAGTGGTGAGAAAATAAAAACAAACGAACATTAAACCAAGTTGTAGAGGAAGTAGGAATACCTTATTGGTACTCTATCCCTAACAGTGCATCAATTGCCACTGTATTGTGGGGTACAGTAGGAGACAAAATAAAGTTTTGGATTCTGTTCCGTAGTAAAACGATAGTCTTTTTACCGTTGTGTTTCGTACATTGTTTACTAAACGGCCGATATTGTTTACTAAAACAGTAAAACTTTTCCATCAATTCACTGATATTTTCTAGCTAGAAACTCTTCCATAGCTATATCAGTAAGCTAAGACCTTGTATCGCCTGTTAAACACTACGGGGATAGTGCAAAAAATTTGTACAAAAATTTAACTTGCTTCAATAAAGCTGCAGACTGAAGTTTTGATGAGCACACAGCTACAACGAGGTCCGCACTTTGTAGGTCTTCTGTTAGATACTGATGGACTTCCAGTAGTAAAAAATCTAAGCCTACGAAGGCCTTAACATTGAGAAAACATTGATACTGTGCAGTAGTCGAGTTAACAATTCTCCGCGAGACAACTTCGTACAGGACAGTTTCTTTTTTTTTTTACCTGAAAAGCTTCGCCTCAGGAGCCTGTAACAAAAAAAATCTGAACGTTTTATTGGATAAACAATCCTTTGTATTGCTTTGAGCGAGGCATGCGGTGAGCGAGAAAGATTAAAACAGTAACACGGTCGAACGGAATGGCCATTTTTTTTTATCGTGGAACGGAATTTGGAATTATTTTGTCTCCTACTGTACTTGCTAGTTATTATTCAGAATTGGTAAAGCATCATCATTACCTGAATAGGAAAAACTTGACAAGAGAAGAAAAAATGACCTCTCTGTGATTCAAACCTGCAACGGCTGATTGCGAAGTGGGCACTTAAAACAATTTAACCATCGGGACCTAACAGTTTACTTTAGCTTGAAGTTCCTTATTAATCTATTGTATCCTATAAAACTGAACACTGGGTCGGGTTGCTCAGCTGAATTGGGAAAAGAGTCTTCATCTACAGTAGCTAACCGTAATGGGTATAAGGGGCACAAAAAAAAAAGCAGGAGAATGCAAAACTCAATACAAATATAAGCAGGTGAGAGCGGACTGATGTAACTACTTCAATGAAGAAATGAAGGAAACTACATAGAGAGATACTGCGGAGCAGGAGAGGTAGACAGAGGAGGAGAAGGGAATCCATGAGTTGAAAAGAGAATAAAAAATATAAAAAGCATGGCCAGGGTACAGGTGAGGAAAGAGAGAGAGCATGAGAGCAACTATGGATAAGCTACCTTATGCTACTGCACTCCTAGTTGCACAAGTTAGTACGTCAGGTACCACTGTGTGGCGGGGTACTTAGTAGTTATTATTATTGTTGTTGTTGTTGTTATTGTTATTCCAGGTTCGTCAGACTATCGTGTTGGTTCTTCTCCTGGATTTTTCTTCCCAATTACTACTAGTGGAGCCAACATGATTAGTTCAAGGAGACTTTGTAATCTTGTTATTGGAATAGCAGATGGAATTTTGGAAGATACAGAGATGATAAGCTTACAGTTAATCTATTTGGGTGCCGCTCCCATGGGATTGGTATTGCTTCAGCCTAACGTTACTGTGTTGGAAATTTTAGATCTTGATGGTAATTAAGGCAGTTTCAGAATTTTACTTTTTTTTGTTTTTTAATGTATTTATTTATTCTCTATCTTAAAATTTTGCTAGCTTATGTATTACTATTAGTCCAGGCACTTACTCCTATTTCTCCATTTCAGTCAGATATCTGTAGGTACGTAGGACTCAAGTAGCATTGTACCAGATTTTTTTTTAATCTCGTTCAAGTTCTTATAATTTTTTAATATTTCTTGCTTGTTATTACTCACTAAATTAGATACCATATGAAAGTTTCCAGTATGTTAAGTTTTTTGCAAACCATTCCAAGGATTTTCTGTCTGCGGATGACTGCATGACTTCATTTTCTTTGTATCTTTGTGTGTAGTTGCTACTGTTGGTTTCATTGGTGCTCCCTACACTGTGACTGAAAGTAACGGAACTGCATCTCTGACTATTGGTGTCATTAATGGAGGTCTTTCTACAACTGTATCTGTCTCTCTCAATGTGATGCTGCAGTCTGGTTCAGCAACTGGTACGTATGTTTGTATGTATACATATATTTGTAATGCCTCTAGGTGTAATTGGTCTCTATTATGTATGCTCAGTTTATGCTTAGTTTGGTACATTCTTTGAAATATGTAATGGGTGGGATTCTTGGATTTGATTGTCAAGAAATGAAGTTGTTGTTTTTTGTTATCTTCAAAGCAGATGTTTAGTAGTTGCTTTGTGCATAATATGAAAGGTGTGATGTCTACTCAAACAAGCGTGTGTGTGCTAAACACTTTGGTATCTGTCCTATCATTGCCTGCTTAATGCTTTTTTCGTTATGTAGTACTTTATTTAAGGTAATTGTGGCTAGAACTATTATTGGTATCACACCAATTTTTGGTTTTTTATGTTGCTGTTTTTTTGTTTTGTATTTGCCTTCCCAGTAATTGTTGAGGAGTAGCTCGAAAGTTTAGTAGATAGTAGTTTTTTTTTCCCCTATACTATTTACTTGCACCTGGTATCTCCGGTTAAAATGGTTAAGTTTAGCTGTAGCTAAAGCTTTTCATTGGACATTTAAAGTACCATATGTGTGTATATACGTACTTATTGCATGATTCAGCATACAATATGGGGAGATGTTTTACAAGTACTGCAAGTATTTTCACAAGCTGAAGGCACGTTAAAGTATACAAGCATGAGAGTAACATACTATTCCCATATTTTATGACGAGTGTAATTATACATCTGATATTTTTCAAACCAGTACATGTTCACAGTAACTCTGCCATACTTCTGAAGTCCAGAATTACACACCAAGAAAATTATATGTTTATCTATATAATATATAATTATGTGTGTATATATAATGCTTTTTTTTTTTTGAATATTTTTGTGTACTAGTTGATCCTCCTGCAAGTGATTGGAAATGTAGCCAGGGAATTGTTTTATATTGTACATATGTCTATTCTATAGCCTCAAGTGATTTTGTCTCAACTTTGAGCAGTGCAACGGTCATTCTGAGTGGGGAATCTCCGCAAGTTACAATTACTTTCCCTCTGATCGATGACCTTATCTTTGAGTTCAATGAAAACCTGTTTGGACAGCTCAGTTTCGCAGCAGGAGGCGGCCACCCACGTGTGTCCATCGATCCTGGTACTGCAGAGGTCATTATAGTGGATAATGATGGTAAGTAAGGGCCAGGCATTGAAGGCCTCCAATTGTGGTTGCATATCATTATTAGAAGGCTCTACTTTACCAACAAAATTGGTTGACGTAGAGAATGTATGTATTAAATGCCCTAGATGGTGTGTTGCAGGATATGAATGAGAGGGTGTGGGCTAACATTTTTTTTATTGTGTTGGTATAATATTTGAAATAATTCCAATAACTGATAAGTGTAGTTCTGAACTCAAAATTCTTAAATATAAATTAGTTCTTCTATACGATGTTTCTATAATAATTGGGGTCTTGTCAATTAAGTGCTTACTTGTGCTGAGCAAATGTAGTGTTATTTTTGTTGCTAACTGGTGACTTTTTGTTTTGTCTGTATACAGCATTGATATTCGGGTTTTCTCAACTCTCTTATGATGTCAGTGAAGCAGGAGGTGCAACAAGTATCTCTGTGGCTTTAATTAATGGAACTATCGGGAATGGTATTGGCATATCACTAGCTGGACAAACTAATGACTTGCTAGTTGGAGATAGAGCACTAGGTACGAAATATTAAACTGGTAAAGGGTGGTATGATATTGTGGATTATCTGCAAGCACGAATTCTTCATATTAGTTAAGACATGTGTGTGTTATTATATATGTATGTGGTGGAGTACCCCCACATAACGGCACCACAGCACTGAACACTTATTTCCTAATAATCGTTACTTATCAGAACATCTGAACTCATTAATACTATTCCATTAATAAATGGTCTACTCATTAGCACTTCCATTAATGTATGTTCCGAACCCATTAGCACAGCACACACTTATTTGTCGTCCCATTAAGCTTGTGCAGGACCCTGTTCTATAAAAGGAACACTCTTGCATCTGTTCTTTTGTCTTGTTTTCTCTCATGCTGAAGTATTTTCCGAATTACATTTAACTTCTTAATCAATTTAGCCATTGTACGGGAGGTTCTGTGTAAAGCTTTAAACAGCTTAGGATACTAAAGCATTTGAACAGCAAGAACTGGTGGCAGCCTTCTCAACCCAGAGTTGCATTTTACCACAATGTACATTGATGTATTGAGAGCTTCAACATTTGCCCAGTTATGGTCTACGGAGGGTTTGCATAGAATACTTCTGAATGTCTCACGGGTGGGAGTGTGGGGGTTTACTTGGCGATTACCTATTCTTTGTAGTCACTGATACTTGATTAAACTAAAAGTTGTGTTTGTCTAATGTCACATGTGTGAACTTTTCTGTGTTCTCCACAGCTGGATTGGACTACAATGCCAGTATCTTCAACACAACTCTTTTTTCAACTGGCAATACACTTGCATCTTTATCAGTGGGTATTCTACAAGATTCCTTAGCTGAACTGTCAGAGACGTTTAATGCAATGCTGACGGGAGTGGCCACAACAAGTTTCTTCGGATTGTCCTTTACTCCCACTGCTGCTGACTTGGCCAGAATTTCATTCAACCCAGAGTTGACTCTGATTAACATCCTTGATGATGATGGTGAGTGATATCATGAGATCGAACCTCCTCCCTCTCTGTGCTCATCATGCTCATTGTTAGCAAGTAAACACATTTTAAACGGTGCCAGGCGTTGAGTTGGTATGTGGGTGGTGGCTTGCATCGGCAGGAAATAATATGTATGTAAAAGACCATTATGCTAAAAATGTAATTTCTCAGATATCATTGTTGTTATTGTTATTATAGTTATTGTAATCAATTGTGTGTGAACTCTTATTACTATAATATTTTCTATTGATATTAAACTTTGCACTGATCACGACAGTCGCTACATATTGTGAACGTGGGTATTTTAATAATGCGATGTTTGAAAGAAGAGGGTAGTTGTAGCTCAGTAGCCAGAATATTCGCTGACGACTAAAGCAAGGCTAGAGTGTATTCTGACAACTATTGTTGATTTCACATTACATTTACTCCACCCTTTGATCTTGAATAACTTACTTACTGGAAGATTATAGTATTTGTTAGTTGGTTGCAGGATTAGTAATTAGTACAGAACACCACACGTTGAAAGTTGTTTGTTGTTGTTTCTGCTGTTATTATTTTTCTGTTCTTTGTTACTTTGCAGTGGCTGTTATCGGGTTTATGCCGGATGCATATTCAGTTATAGAAAGCGAAGGTGGAGTCGATTTTATGTTTGGTGTATTGAGCGGAGAACTAGGATTTGTGTTGGACATTGAATTCTCCCTCAAGAATGGCTCTGCTATTGAAGGTACAATTGTTCTGTCTAATAGTCTAGTAGTATTAATGTAATTACATCAAGGTGGTTGGTATATCTAATACTATGTACTGTGGCTTGAGGGCTGCATTACAAGCTTCAAATGTCAAACTAATCTTTTTTGAAGTCTTACTGATTAAGGCTTCATTAAAAAAAAAGATAACTCAACCTCTTGTCCAGACAGTCTCGGACCAAGGTTGTCGGTAACTAAGAAATGGCTGTAACGCAGAAATATGTTTTTCTTCCCATTTTTTAGCTCAATTTGGAGAACATCAGAGCGGCAGCGTTTTGAGCCCAAAGTGAAAAAAATATGCATGCTTAGTAAAGTTGTAACCAAAAGTTTAAACTACGATTATATGCCCTAAGTCCCCCTTAATACATACAATCAACAAATTTGATAATTATGAAACACTCAAAAATAATATTGTAAAAGCTTAGTGTACCGATTTCAGACATAAGAAATGATTGTTGTTTCTGTTATAGATTTCCAGCATTGCTCAGCTTCTTTCTTCTCCAACAGAATAAGAAACAAACACTAACCCTTACTTACATTCCTTCCTGCTATAGTTTCGAGCTGTCTTGTACATTTAAATTGCTGTGTTTGCATTTAAGTGCGTCAATCTTTTTTCCACCACTGCTCATCAAGTTCTTACAATTAGCCGCTCTATAGGAGCTAGTTGTAGACATATTTTATTTATTTAATTTGGTAGCTTTACCGACTACTCAGTACCTTAAAACACTGTTTGTTGGTGCCTAGCAGACGGAGGTGTCCACGATTTAGTCAAACCGATAAGAGCGCATACTAGCACTTTTTTAAGAATGGACGTTTTTGTCCAAGCTTGAATCTGAGTATTCCTAAAGATCCTTTTAACTCCGCAAATATGTACACTGCTAATTGATATGTATTTTATTATTTTAACTTGCGTGTATCTGCAATAGTAGTTCAAATAATTCAGATTTGTATAGCCTTCATCGGTGAATTTTAGAAAGTGAGAGAATAAGATAAAAAGATGCACTGAACCTGATTATTGATTGAATGTATTTAATATGGGTTGGTTGCTTTTTATATATTTTTTTTTTATTCTAACTTGTTTTCTTTTTTGTTGTTGTTTACGTGTAGTTATGGATTTCCTGGATGCCCAAACTTCATTATTCTCACTGGCTGGGACTGATAGAACCTCTGCTAATGTTGCTATTGTGGATGATGACATATTGGAGCGGGAAGAGAGTTTCTTAGAAAAGCTTTCATTCGTTGATGCCAGCAGTATTCCTGTCGGAGTGACAATCAACCCCGATACTGCTACAGCCACCATTGTTGACAATGACAGTAAGTTCGTAGTTCAGCACTGAATTCAGGAGTTGAAAATGTAGTATTTAGCCTTTTGTTTACCTGCTGCACCTTTCTTTCTGTTCTGTTTGTATCTGTAATTTTAACATGTTGAGGTCTAATGATATCTTATGCCAAAGTAAATTTATTATTATTAGTAGTAGTAGTTTAGTAGTACAGTAGGAGACAAAAAAATGTTCCGTATTCCGTTCCGTAGTACGGCCGTAAAACGGTAGTCTTTTTACCGTAGTTTTTATCGTTGTGTTCAGTACCGTTTTGACTAAACAGCCGACACCGTTTACTAAAACAGTAAAAAACGGTGAAGCATTTCCCGTCGATTCACAGATATTTTCTAGCTAGAAACTCTTCTATAGCTATATCAGCAAGCTAAGACCTTATATTGACCATTAAACACTACGGGGATAGTGAAAAAAAGCTCGTACAAAATTTTAACTTGCTTCAATAAAGTTGCAGACCGAAATTCCGATGGGCACAGAGCTACATAACGAGGTCTGCACTTCGTAGATCTTCTGTTAGCTACTGATGGACCTCCAGTAGTAGCTGAAACATTGCAAGAAATAGGTGTTTCTTATTGCAGTGGATTACTTCAAATGTCTTTCTTCACTTGCCTTCTTTATTTGTCATATTGTAGACGTGGTCATTGGATTCCACCCAGTAACCTACTCTGTCATTGAAGGAGGCATTGTAAATTTTGAAGTCAGAATTCTTTCTAGCACGCTGACCAAAGATATCGAGGTGGAATTTTTTACTTCTGACGGAGACGCTGCAGGTAACTATATTTTAGTCTATTTTATGTAACGATGAATTATCCTCTATTTTATCATTGTTTAGTGCCTGGTGACTACAGCAACACCGTATTGACATTGACATTTACACCTACCTTGTCTTCTCTGATTGCTGCTGTCAACACATTAGAGGATTCCTTTCTGGAATATCCAGAAATATTCTTTGGCAACTTAAGACTTCCAGCGGGTTCCACCGCCAGTGTGGTGCTGGTTCCAGACATGGCTAATGCCACCATTACAGACAATGACGCTGCTGTGATTGGATTCTCTGGGAACTACAGCATCGTGGAGGGAGGCTCTGTTAATATTGTACTAGAAGTCTTGTCTGGAGTTCTGGAAAGAGAGGTTGTCATCAGAGTAGATACCGCTGATGGCACTGCCCAAGGCTAGTCAACTGATTCAAGTTTTTAATTTAGCTTTAATTTTTTTACAAACTTTTATAAATTTCTTTTAACTGATGTTTGTTTAATGAGAGTATAAGGAGATTGAATTCTGTCTCAAGATGTCTGTTGAACCTACTGGTTTACTATATGATTTTAAATTTCCGATGATTTTATTGAACTATTATGTGTGTCAATCTGTAGGTCCTGGAGATTACTCAGGCATTGGTCAGTTGGTGACCTTCTCCCCGGGACAGACAACAGTGTCCATACCAGTTGGCGCCATTGCTGATGGCATAGTGGAATTACCTGAGTATTATGCTGCAAGTGCTAGCTTATTCTCTGCTGATGCCAATGTAATGGTTCGTCCAGATATAACTTTCATCAATGTGGCTGACAATGATAGTAAGTCATGTTTGAATAGTCAATAATAGCATTTCCCTCGCACATTCGGTTGTTTACTCGTCTTTAGTTTGTTGTTAATCCAAGTGATATTTCCTGCCAAATTGTGCAGCATGTGATCATGTTTTATGGGTAGTAACCAAGGTTACATGCACTTACATAAGAAGGACCTCTCCTCCAAGATTTTCTAAAACGAAAATTGTAACTGGAATTGAAGGAATGCTTGGTCAAGTTTGTTTACATGAATAAGCTTATAGACAGATGTGAGTTCTTTTAATAGACTCGAGAGTTGAGTACAGTAGGCATTGGGTTTGAATAGTATGGATGTTTTAACTGGCATTATTGAATTACATTTTGAAGTCATACTGTGTGCTTCAATTCATTGATATACAATCCAGTAATATTACAGAAGTCACAGTTCAATTACTTTATTTCAACCTCACTCACTGTCTGTTTGCAGGAGCTGTCATTGGATTTGACCCCATAGATTATTCTGTGCTGGAGACAGCTGGGTCAGTCACACTCAACGTTTCTGTTATTAGTGGTAGATTGGAACGTCCGGTCCAAGTCTCGTACTTCACTGTAGACGGTTCTGCAACTTCCACCGGTGCAATCGATTTTACCTCCGTGTCACCTACACCTTTGACATTTGACATGAACCGTCTGTTTAACACGTTCACGATTTCTATTAACAACGATGCAATTTTAGAGTATCCTGAAATTTTCTTTGCCAGACTGCGTAGTTTGGACGGTTCAGTGGATGTGGGTCCAGATAATGCAACTGTGACTATCTTGGAGGAGGACGGAGATGATGGTATGTAATTATAAAATTGCTCCTCTGAAGTTAATTACTGATGATTATGGTCACAATGTAATTTTCCTCTATTTTGTTTCCACCTCATTTTTGTTTTGACCGATTGCCAGGTACATGATTATGATGTGGTGTGGGATTGTGGGTAGGCTAGTAAAATATTATGTGTATACATGTATATGTGCTTTTGTTTGCTGTATGGGTTGCTACTTGTTGGATTTCAATTTGAGTATTGAGAAATGTTTATTTTTAACATGTTATCTCTCTTCCCCTTCCATTACCCTCTCCCAGTGGTGACCGTTGGATTCGCTCCCCAGAATTACACTGTAAGTGAAGAAGGTGGATCGGTGAATCTTGTAGTAATGCTACTGCAAGGGACGCTGGAAAGAGACATTTCTGTTCCATTCCTTACATCTTCTGGTACTGCAACTGAAACAGGTACGAGGGTTCAAGCATACATATTTCCAATCTAGTTCATTTTATTTTGATTAGTCCTCCAACTTAGTGAAGTAGTTTTGATGAAATGTAAATGACATACACACTGTCTCCATTTCAGCTCCCTTGGACTACACGGGAAGTACTACTACTCTACAATTTTCTCCATCTATCAATTCTGTGACAACAAGTGTTGCAATCTTTGATGATTCTGTTGTGGAAGATCCAGAATATTTCACTGGAAATTTGGCTGCAGTACCAGGGTTGGTGTTAGTCAACCCTGAGCAAGCTTTTGTGACAATTACTGATGAAGTTGACCGTAAGTTATGCTCATAATAATGACACTTTTATTCTTAATGCTATTATTATAATTATTTCAGCCAAGAATGACTGAATAAATTTGTTGTTGCTGCTGCTGTTGTTGTTGTTGTTTTTTAAATTTCTGTTCTTACCTGGTGATCTTTCTCTTTCTCCATTCATAGTAATTGTCGTGGGTTTTGATCCTGCTTCTTATTTCGTCAATGAAACTGCGGGTACTGTTGAGCTGACTGTGAGCTTAATGATGGGCTCGCTGGAGAGATCTGCCATAGTGAGCTACTTCACCATTGACGGAACTGCAACTTCTGAAGCTCCTGCGGACTTTATGATTGTGTCTGGTCCTCTGACATTCAGTCAGGGTGTAGTCACTCAGCAATTTTCCATTGGTATTGTGAATGATGACATTTTGGAGGATACGGAGTCCTTCTTGGCTGGCTTGCGCACTTCCGATAACTCTGTGAGGTTGTTACCAGACAGGGCAACGGTCAACATTGAAAAAGTACCCAGAGATGATCGTAAGTGGCTCCTCTAGTGTTCATTTAGATGTTTGTTTGTTTGTTAGAATGTGTTTATTGAGTGATTGATGATTTCATTTCTTTCTACTAATGACGTCCAGCTGTACCTATAAACAATAGCTATGAAGATATTTCTAAATGAGATACAACTGATCATAGAAATTATATAGTTTCTCACTTGTTCAGCGGCCTCAACATTCTCCCCCCTCCTTCGACTGAGGTGGAAGGTCTTTGTTCTCTCCTTGTGGAACTAGTAGAACAAGTTTTACGATAGGTCAAGTATAAATTCTTTTAGAAGTACGAATAGTCACTGTACGCACACATCCATCTGACCAGGGTGTAGTTTAGTAACAAGTGCTAGTGGCCAGGAATGGGTGAACAGTACTTGATCCTTCACGAGGACAATATCTCCAACACAAAAGTTCCTGTGCGTTGATTTCCATTTGTGTTGCTTTTGGAGTATCTGCAAGTACTCTTGTCCACCGTTGCCAGAACTCAGCCGAGACCTTTTGGCAGAGATTCCATTGCTTGACAGATGACATAGGCAAGTCTTTCAATGAGAGTTGAGGTAATGCAGTGAGAGGTCTTCCCACCAAAAAGTGGCCTATAGTAAGAACTTCCAATCCATCCTCAGGTAAAGTGTTTAAGGGACACAACGGACGACTGTTGAGAATAGATTCAACATCAACAAGGACAGACCAGTATTCCTCCACAGGTAAACTTTGTGAACCAAGAAGTTTCTTCAGCAGTGACTTTGTGGATTTGACTGTGGCTTCCCACAATCCCCCAATGTGTGGTGCTCGCCCTGGTGAACATGTCCAAGTGATGCGTTTAGATGTGAAGTATACTGTTACTGGGGAAAACCAGCCCAACACATCGAACGTCCTGGCTACATCCGATAAAACTTGACGTTTGGTTGGTAAGTGAATATCCTCAAGTGTTGGTGTAGCAATGTGGAATGAGTCATTGGCTGTGTTCCAGTGAACACCAAGTGCTTTATGACATGAAGATGGAGCAGAATCAATTGAACTTCATCCTTCTCTAGCAAACCCTCTGCAATCTTTGCCTTCAGATCAATAGAGTTTGATCTCCACTTTCTTAGAGCCATCTGTGCTTTGTCCAGAAGATGGTTAAGTGCCTCTCGTATGTGTGTAGCTTCTTCCATGTTGTTTGCACCAGTAAGACAGTCGTCCACATAGAATGACGAGTGAATGAGAGCTGATGCCTCAGGAAATTCCTGCTCATAGTCGCTAGCTAGCTGCCGCAGGACTTGGGTAGCCAAGAAAGGAGAAGATGTTACTCCAAAAGTTAGTCTGGTCATTCTATAATCCTGGTTTTGTCCAGCTTTATCCTTGACTACATAGCTATGTAAGTCCCGGTCATTAGAGTGAAGTGACACCTCTCTAAACATCTTTGAGATGTCCGCTGACATCCCAATGACATGTTGTCTGAAGCGAAGTAAGATATTAGTTAGGAGAGGATAGAGTGTTGGACCAGGCATGAGTGTGTCATTCAAAGAATAACCTGAAGTTGTACGAGCTGAAGCGTCGAACACTATTCTGAGTTTGGTGGATGTGCTAGATTCTTTCACAACACCGTGCATTGGCATGTAAAAGGTCTGAGAGTCTGGTTTGGTAAGATCAGGAGTAGGTACCAGTTCAGCATGGCCAAGTACAGCGTACTCATCCACAGCAGTTTGAAAGTCTGACCACTTGCCACGCTTGATAAGTAAGCGTTGGTTCTGCTCATATCTCCTGATAGCTTGAGAACGAGAATGTCCCAATGGTGGAGCTGTTTCCCTTCTGGGGAGTTGGACTATGTACCGACCATCATTTTTCCTTGACACAGAATCCTTGAAATGGGTGATAGCAACTAGGTCATCATGAGATAACTGGTCAACATCAGAAGGAGGTTCCTCAGTTTCCCAAAATGCCCGTAGCAAGTCATTGGTGTCAGCGTCTATACTAGATTTACAACAGATATGAGCAGTCACTACTTGGGAAGGAGAGGTGTAGTAGCCTCCAATGACCCAACCAAACATGGTATTGACACTATAGAGGTCTGAAGTAGGTGAGTTCAAAAATCCTTGTCGCAGTATGCAATGGATGATGTCTTGTCCCAGCAAAAAATCTATCCTGCCAGGAGAGCCAAAGCTTTGGTCAGCTAACTCCAACTTACTAGTGAACTCCAAGTCCTTGTGACTTGTGATATCATTTGCAGGAGTATTGCCTGTTATTGAAGTAACAACAGATGGAGAAAGTTGGAGAGGTTGTTCGTTTGGCTTGTTGGCTGCCTTGAGAGTAACATTCACCTTGAAGTTGCTAGTAGCGGCATGTGATTCTGCTAGACCCTTGATAGAAGTGTCAAAAGGAATACGTTTTGCTTTGAGAGCAGTAGCTACTTTGTTAGTTAGGAAAGATAAGGTTGAACCAGGATCAATCATGGCTCTCACCAGTTGTGCATGACCATCAGTTTCAAGAAGAACTTGACAAGACCAGACGAGAGCAGTCTTGTCAGGAATAGTCACAGCAAATGAGGAAGCCTGAGCAGGAGCAGTTGAAGTGACTTGTGTTTGAGAAGTGGTTGCTGGAGCCTGAGAAGTAGTGGTGGTTGGAGCTCGAGAAACAGCTAGGGTCTGAGAAGTAGTAATAGTAGGTCGGTCAGGCTGGTGAAGGAGAGTGTGATGTTTTCCAGCACATACTTTACATAGTGACTTACTAGTACATTGTCTAGAGGAATGATTAGTACCCAGACAATTGAAGAATGCTTGCAGTGATTGAATAGTTTGATGGCAAGATGATACATCACGAGACTTAAACTCTGGACACAAGTACAATGGGTGCTTCTCATATGGACACAGTTTGCAGTGGACCAGTTCCTTTGCATGCAGGGAGAACTGTGACTTATTGGATTTTGTAGTTGATAATTTATTAGTCTGCCTGGAGAAAGGCTTGTGAAAAGATGGCTTGACATCACGACTGCGATCTTTGTCATTGTAACTAAGAACAAGTTCTCGCTGGTCACAGAAGTCTATGAGCAGACTTCCAGGTGGAATGCTAGACTGATCTTTAGTGAATAGGCGCCACTCCTCTAGGAGCTTGTGACTCATGTGAGTTTCCATTATTGCTGTAAACACCTGATCTGCAGTGTCATCACCATAGCGTAGTTGAATATTCCTGTACTTGTTGAACTTTTTGACCATGTTGGCCAAACCAGTATGTGAGTAAGAGGCATTAGGAATATTCATCATTCCACGTAAAGCTTCAGTGAAAACCTCCCTGGGCTGGTCATACTTCCTTTGTAAACGCTTTTCCACTTCTTTAAAACTATCACCGTTCCTAATCGAATCTGCAACAATATCCTGAGCAATTGAATCTTTCAAACAGTCTTGAAGGTAGCTAAGTTTCTTGTCATCTGTGATCCTCTTTAGCTATCCGACATAATCTTGGAACCTCCTCCAGAAGGAGCGCCAGTCAGCAAGATCACCTTTGAAGGTGGGTAGAGGAACCATACGAGCTTTCTTCTCATGACGATAAGCAGGGTTTCATTTAGGGGGGGGCGAAAGGGGGCATTTGCCCCCCCTTGGGTTCTAAATGCCCCCCCTTGGATTCTAAGTGCCCCCCACCCTTTTGAAAGAACCGATATTTATTAAGAGAAAAATGTAAACCAAATTAATAATAAACAATATTCACACAGCAATTCGTCTAGGTTTTTTGTTCCATACTGTAATAATGTCATTTAATTGTGTAGATGAGAGCGTCTCGGGTGTCTCCATGGCTATTTTCATCAAATAGGATAATTGTGATTGCCCAATTCGATTTCGAATTCGTGTTTTAATTAGTTTCATTTTGGAGAAGCTCCTTTCCACTGAAGCAGTGCTGACAGGGATAGATAGACATATGTTTGCCAGGGTGCTAATGTTTGGAAAAATTTCACTAAGCATATCACTTGTGGTGAGCTCTTTCAACTGCAAGTGCAGGTTACCTTTCGGCTTCTTCGATAAGTAGCTTCGAAATGTTTTCCACTCCTCTCGGGTTTCGCGGGAAATAAGAGCTTCTTTGGTGTATTCATCTCCACCAGCAGTCTTAGCAGGCAGCTCTGCACCATAGTGAGCTAATAGTACATCTATTAAGTCCTCACCATATGTATGGAAGTCAGAAGAGTCAGCAGCTGGCACTTTCTTCGGATCAAAGATGCCAAATAAGGAGACAATATCTTGTGAAATAAATCTGCTGGATATGTTTGCCTTCAGCATCCTGATAAACGGTTCAGCCACTTGTCCTTGGAATGTAGCAATGCTTTCCGTGGTTAACGTGATGTCAGTGACTTCTTTGATCTCATTCTTTGCATCCATCAGTTCTAATACCCAGTTAGCAGCAGGTAACATGGCATCATCAAGTGTATTGAGAGTGGCATCAACAAGAGGGGTGATAGCTGTCAAGTCTATTCTCTCAGTCTGGAGAGCGCTGCTCAACTTCGCCACTTGTGGCAGAACATAATCAAGGAGGTATATGGCCACTAAAGTTGAGGGCCTACATAAGGCTTTACTGATACCTAGAGCTTCAGGTGCATGTGTCTGCTCATAGATATTGTTTAGAGCAGTCACAATTGCACTGTAGCTAGCTTTGACTGCCTTCACACAGCGTTCATGGGACAGCCAGCGAGTATCTGATGGTTTCACAACTTTCAGCTCAGGTAAGTCAAGCACCTGCTGTACTGCTTTGAGACTCTCAGCTCGCTTAGGAGAATAGTGGAAAAATTTCCAGAGGGTGGTGAGTGTGATGTACACATGTTTTATCCCACTGGTATCATTAGCTGCTTGAACGCATGCTAGCTGTAGCAAATGGCAATGGCAGTGTACGAAAAGTGCATGAGGTGAAATTTTCTTCAGGAGACTCTGCACACCATTGTGTTTCCCAGAGAAAGTAGCTGCTCCATCGAATCCCATACCCACCAGCTTGCTAATCTGTATGTTTTTATCTTTCATGAATTCAACAAGGGCAGAATAAGCATCGGTAGCTTTCAATGGAACTATATCCAAGAAGTGCTCAACAGGTTGACCGTCCATGTTCACCCAGCGGAAGAAAATTGAAAGCTCTTCTGTGGTCGTCACATCAGTGCACTCATCTGCCATTATGCTGAAATGGGAAGCTTGGCGAAGCCATTTCAGTAAACATTCTTCAGCCCATAAGCCAACTGCCTCAACAAATTCAACAACAGCAACTTTAGATGTGTAGGTTGCATTTAATCTAGCTCTTTCAAGGAACCCCTTTAAATCTTCTGCACCACAACTTACGATTAGATCAATAAGTTCATCAAAATTTGTTGTGTGGGGAATGTGGCGACGAGCTAGAAAATGGGTGCAACGAATTAGAGCTTTAATGGCCATTCTGTTCTTCAACTTTTCCTCATCATTAATTTGTTGGAGTTGCTGAATGACTGACCCTTCTTGTAGTGCTGTAGCTGCAGCCATCTCTGATTCACATGATAGGAGGTGAATATCACTCTTTGCATGAATTTTCATCTTCTCTATTGCCTTCTTCCAGTTCGTGAAAGGTTTTGAGATCCATGTTCCTCCTGTTCTTTGAAGAGAAATTCCTCTCTTCCTGCAAACCTTACAAAAAGCTACTTGGAAATTTTTATCAAACATCAGCCAATTGAAGCTCTCTTCCCATTTTTTGTTGTATTTTCGACTGCTTGCAGTGATTTTCTTGCTTTTCTCATGTGTAGTTAATCTTTCCTTTGCATGCTTCTCATGGACAATTAATCTTTTCTTGGCAGGACTTGGCTCCAAAAACTCAGTATCAGATTGATTGCTGTCAATTTTATCTTCTGTGTCACTGCTACTTGAGTGGCCAGGTGACTTTGAAGAGCTTGCACCACAGAAGAAAGAGAGAATATCCATTTGAGACTATCTTAAGCTGTCAGGGACTACGAGTGCTTAGAGTTCTGGTTCTGGAAGTTGTAGAATCTGTATAGATCAAAACTCAACAACTGCTACGGTGAGCTGAGGGCTGGCCTTTTTATAGCCAGCCAGCAACCGTAAGTGTGAATCAACGTGTGATAAACCTAAGGGGAGGTGAGAGTCAGAGTTGAATAGTGTGTGAAAAGCATCTAAATAGTGAATGTCACAGTTGACTGAAAATTGCTAGACGGTGGAGGTGAAAATGAGTAGCTGAATTAACTTGTCAGGATCTGACATATGCAGACCTCATTAGATAAGATTATGTTTTTTTAATGTAGGACATAGGCCTTCCAATAATTCTATTTCACTCCCATGGTGACCAGTGCCGCCCGCCCCCCCTTACATTTTCAAAACTCTATTTTGCCCCCCCTTGCAAGAATGTCTGGATGAAACACTGATAAGTGTTTTCTGAGTCATCGTGAACCGCTATTGGTGTTGTAGTTGATGTTTCTGGAGTTGCCCTCTGCTTTAGTCTGGTCAGACGGCGTCGTAAGTCCTTAGCATGGGCCTTAAGTGAAGCTATTTTGGAAGCACCAGTAGAACAAGAGCTGAAACGAAATTCATCTAATTTCTGAAGTCTGGGGAGTTCAGCTAAAAATACATCTTGTAATTCCGCAGTATCAACTCCCTCCCAGTCCTCAACCTCATGACTGAGAGTGTCAAACATTCTGTAGTTGCTCCATCATGGAACTGATGCGTAGCCGTGCATCATCCGCAAGTTTAGTAAAGTCATGATAATAGTTCTCTTCTTCAGTAGAAGGAGACTCCAATGACTCATAGTTAATTGTGTAAGCATCTTCTACCCACTGTAAGAGTTCAGACAGATGATCAAGAGTGTATCTGTCTCGATGACTAGGTTCAATAGATTCCTGAGTTTGAATCTGAGTGATTACTTTTGTAAGGCTGCTCTTTGCAGTAGAACGACGTTTTCGATACTCTGATGTAGCCATTTTCTAAATAGATGAGAATGAGATGTCCAATAGCAATTACAATTTCAGTTCTTACTTTGAATAGGTCAAAGTTGTAGCCACAGAAGTAGGTTAGAATTTAGTTCAGTTGAAGAATAGTAGATAATTGGAACTCAGTTGAGTTGAAGAATAGTAGAGGAGATACAGATAAGCTAGTTGCTGTATCCGGCTCGAAGGACAAAAAAATGTATGTTGATGCGGGTTTTGACACTGGAAGTATCCAATACGAATCCTGAATTAAAGAAAATCCTGAGTGTATGTATTAGAAGCTAGAATATATAACTCTTATGGGTTGTAAATCCACTGACAAGTTACACTGTCTCCACACACACACAGAATTAGATATATTGGTTAGACAAGTTTGATATAGAATAGTACACCACAAGCACTAGAGCAAATGAAGACTAAATACAAGAGTCAAGTGACCACAAGTATGAGATTAAACAAAAGTGATATCAAAACAGCTAACATGGAAACAGCTGGAAAGCATGCAACAACTGACTGATCAGCTGCCAGCACACACCAGGGGGAGGGAAGTAGTGGAAAGTGGTAGGACAACCACACCAAATTAATAAGATTAGAATACACAAAATAAAGTGAGTTAATATGAATGTTACACAGTGTTTAGTGGCCTGAACAGGCGTCAATGTCAGCATGTCAAATGGTACTGACATGCCTATATTGGTTGCTATATTATATATATATATGTGACCATCTACGGGAAAACCGGGCACAACGCGGCGTGCGTAATATCGAGAAAAGATTGATCGATTTCTTAAAAATGTATTGTTTCAAGCCTACGGAAGGGAACGGTTAGGTCTATTATAGCAGGAACGACTAAAGCTGCGACGATAAAACTTGGAGAGCTCAATATCTGGACGCCGACAACTCCGTAAGTGAAAAAAAAAAATTCGAAGGTGCCGCGTTGTGCCTGGCTTTCCTATAGACGGTCACATATACATATATATATATATGTGTGTGACAGTACTTGGGAAAAGGTACCAATTACGTAAAATAAAAAATGTACAGTAGAGCCAGAACACCGACAAAAAATTTTTTTTTCTTTATATTGGCCCACTGGTATCTTCTACACTGAAACCAAAACCGTTGTTAAATGTCCAAGCGCCCCGTTTAAACACAGCTACCTTTATTCTTTTTTGACCTTCCTTGTGTGCACGGAAATCCAACCCGCGAGTAATTGAAAATTGTGGGTCTATACGCATCTAGTGCTACTTAAAGCTATACCTGTATTGTGCCCTTACACAAAGTAGGGTTTGAACTGAGTAAGGCCTCCCCCATCAACGAAGTAAGTGGCCCCAACTACACTGCCGTTCAGCTGAGTACCGCAATTTTCCAAGCACAAGTAAAAGTCTAACGTAACCCGTAACACAGACTTCCGGTTAGATTACGGAATTTAACGTTAACTCCGCCAGAAATTGAATAAGAAGTTTTAATTGCAGTTTTCTCGAAATGACTGTGCTCAAGTTGGTTAGATTGCCGCTCGTATATTTAGTGAACCAAGCAGCGCCTGCCCATAAACTTGGTATCAAAGTAGTACTCCATATGAAGTGCTCTACACAGTGGTATAAATAACTCATTTTTCAATTTTTAACGCAATTGGTCCCTTTTCCCAAGCACTGTCACATATAACATATACCCAATTTTGCATTATCCACCCCTAATACTGTCTCGCTCGCTCGCCAACTAGTGATGTGCTTGAACACAAATGGCGAGCAAGCCTGCCTAGTTACAACTACGGTATTGTTACTACATAATTTATATTTTAGCTTAATTCATGCAAAAAACAGTATAATAGCAGTTGACCATTAATTTTAGCAAACACAAATAATAAATTACTCTCTTACCTGAGTAAAGGTAACTTCTGTAGTATCAAACTTGAGCAATTCTGACTACCTCAATTGCCAGTAACTATTGAACAAGCTCTCAGGTACAAAATAAATAGGCCAGTGTTATTTTTGTAATATTAGCCAACAAATATGGAATTACTACTTGCCTTAATTTCCTGAGTATTGGTAACTTCTGTAGTTACAAATTTAAGCTATTATGACTATCTGAATTGCCAGTAATTCTTGACATCAAGCTCTCAGCTACAAAACAAAAGACAAATAATTTTAGCAAACAAATACAAAATTACTTTCTTACCTCATTTTCTTGAGTAGTAGTAACTTCTGTAGTATCAAATTGAAGCCATTCTGACTATCTAAATTACCAGTCTCTCTTGACAACATGCTCTCAGCTACAAACCGGAAGGCCAGAGTTATTTTTGTAATTTTAACTTACAAATATTGAATTAAGTACTTACCTCAGTTTCCCTCTAGTAGTGGTGGCTTCCTCAGCATTGTTATAAGGCATTCTGACAGTGGTACCTTCTGTATTGTCCAATTTAAGCCATTCTGACTCCTCAGTTACCAGTAACTGGTGAACATGCTCTAACAAAAAAATAATAGCCAGAATTATGTATTTTGTAATTTTAGCTAACGATTATTTAGCCATTCTGGCTTCCTAAATTTAGACATTCTGGCTACCAGCGGCACTTGACAACCAACAAGTGGCATTTTTAGCAGCCCCAAAAAACGACAAAGTTTTGAAATTAAGTCCGGTAAAGGGTTTTCAATGGCATAGTAACCAGTCGCATTAACTTTTTGGGACTTGAAAAACAAGCGTTTCGCAGGAATTATCCCACAATTTGGAGCCCAAGTTTCAAGTAAGACTTTCTTAATGCTGTAGTATCAGAAGAAATATGAGTCAAGCCTAAAGGTCGTGTTTTTAGGAGAAAAAACAGTACTCACACACGCATTTAAAGGGCATACGTACAATCCATACATATATATAGTACTTATTACATGAGTCAGAGTGTGATATGGTGAAATATTTCACGAGCAGGCTAATTTATTTTCACAAGCCAAAGGCGAGTGAAAATAAAGCCTGAGAGTGAAATATCTAGCCTTATCACTCTGATGAGTGTAATAAGTGGTTTATTCCAAACTGGATATCTTCACTGAAGTAATGTTTTGTTAACTCAAGGTGTAGAGTTGGCAAAAGCTCACCAGGGGCTCCCTACAACCCCAGCTGATATTATAGCAGCTGATCTAACCTGGCTAGTTAGGCTCCACTAGAGTAAAGGTAGCTGTAAAAACCAATAAAACTTGTACACCAGGCCTGGTTGCTATAACTACTCTTGGTAATGAGCATGCTCAATACAGCCATGAGATAACACCATGACATATCACGGGTCACATACCTAGAAATATCATTGTGAAGATATCTAGCATGGAATAAATATATATATATACATCGAACATATACCCGATTTTGCATTGTCCAGTGTGTTACCCCTGTAAATGTCTCACTCGCTCGCCAATAATGTGGACAAACGTATGTTATTTGTACTTTGACCCTAGTATATTTCAGTGTTAGGTCACCGGTTGACCTTGTCCCAAATTTCATAAACAAAATCCTCTGGTTTGTTGATTACCTGTATCATCTGATTTAATTGAATTGTTTGCCACTTTGATTTCTCTTTGCGGGTGCTGTTAAAACCTATCAGAGTTCATTTTCTATTCAGTGAGTGCTAGTGGTAAGTTACTGTGCTATTTGTATGAGTTATAGCACGGGTAACCGTGCTATTCGGGATTAATAGCACAAGTAAAGTGATTGAAATAGCACGAGGTGAAGCCGAGTGCTATTTCAATTGTTTTACGAGTGCTATTGACCCCTAATAGCACAGGTTAACCGTGCTATCACTCACTAATAGTAGGACAGCTAGTCATTTGCAATTGTAGCTACACTGTAATGTTCACTCACTATCTCCTTATTTCAGGGTTAAATTCCCCTGGAACTTTGTTTTCAACGTAAGGCTCCTCCTAAGCTGTTGAAAAACATTCTGTCTAATACGGGTAGATCTTCTGCGACAATGTCTTAAACTAGAAACTACTCTAACTGTACGTTTCCAAGGTTAACACTGCATGTGTGGCACTTACCCGTACTATTTCACTTTGCTACCGTGGTATTTCACTTAGTTTCCAGCTAGTTACCGTGCTATTTCAATTAGTTACGCACTATTTCACTTTCCCCGTGTGATTTATCGAACAGCTATTTTTCCCATACATTTTTGAATGAGCAACTTACGAGCCATTCTATTAGTCACTTTTAAAAGTCTTATGCAACAGTGTTGTTTCTGACTTGGAAATCCATTGCCTGACAGTCTAACCACGAAGGTATGTCTTATGTTGGTATGTCCTGTGACATGTGTTCCTGTAAGTGTTATAGTTACAGCTATTGCTTAGCTAAAGAATAGCATAAAGGAAACATTTAACTAGCAAATAAAATTATATTAGCTGCCTTTACACAGCTTTTCCAGCTACTACATCAGTAAGCATGCCTTAATATAGGGTTAGGCGCAAATGTATACAGTAATTCCTTAGAAACATCTGCTATTTTTTTGGTTGTTAATATTTAGTCAAACAGTTGCTGCGAGCGGTTACCGTAGCATTGAAAAATCTCTATGTAATTTAAAAACTCAACCTTTTTTAGTGGCTGGAATATTAGGAGTTAAAATTAATCATACTATAATAACACTATAGCTTTATAGTAGAACTAGGGGGCAGGGTTGGGGTCAAACACTTTAGTATTTGTATTTACTCCATATTTACATACTTTTTAGAGTGTATTTGTATCTTCAGAGTTAAAAAGTGAAGTATTTGCATTTCTAATGCTTTTTTAAAAATAATTATTGAGCTCTCATATTAGTAGAAAGGAAGTGATCACCTGAAAGAAATTGTTACTGGGCAGATTCATTCTATATTTTTTAGTCTTAAAATTACAGTATTAATGTTTGTCTAGTACAACAATTAGATGCCTCTTTCAATGTTTGGTCGGTCACCGTCTTTGAGACACGTTGAGTGACAGACTGACCAACTGACTAAGGGCTTACAAACTCTCTCGCACATGTGCAATAAAGGTTAAATATTTTTACAACCTAACAAGACTGGACCAAGCCTTTAATGTGTCAGTATATTTTTGTTTCGACATAGTTTTTCGGAAAAATCTTGTCATTTTTGGCTGTACAACTAGTGATGTGCTTGAGCACAAATGGCAAGGTAGCCTAAAGACTATTTTTGTATGATGATTTTGACTTCTAACACTGAAGCTACTAAAAATAAGGTCCAGTTTTTAAATTTCGCATACACGGTAAAGGGATTTCAGTGCCATAGTAACAACTCTCTGCAACTGCTTGAATTGAAGGAAAAAAACAACAACAAAACAATACACGTTATTTAAAAGTTTTCTTTGTGATATTCTTTAGCTAAGTAGTGGTTGTAACACACAATGTTTTGACACAACTGGACATGCACCTACACAGACTTACCTTAGCGGTAGTCTAGTGGACAATGTATTTTCAAGTAAATACTGTTGCGCACAGCTTATAACCATGACAAAGAGTGCATTGACTTACCACCGCCACTAACTCGAATAGAAATGGAAGTCCCTTAAATTTCAAGTTTTAACTGCACCCGCAAAAGAATTCAAAACGTTAAACTATTCAATTTCTAGGGTGATACGGGTACTGATCGATAAACCAGAGGATTCTGTTTAGTGAAATTTGGGACAGGGTTGACCACATAACTAACACAAAAACACGAGGATCAAAGTACAAAATGACATACATACGTCCATACATATATACAAATAAATAAATAAACATTCCCGATTTTCGATTGTGTTACCCCTGTAAGTGTCTCGCTCGCTACGCTCGCTCGCCAATAATAGACTAATGTGAGAAATGCCTCCTATTGTTACATCGTTACCACATGACCATATAATTACTTCCTGATCGCAGTGTTTTTGCCAAGTAATTTACCAAGTGCTGAAATTGAAGTTCCGCTTAGAGCCTACCGGTGAGTGTCTCTGATATGTTCTACTTCTAAGACAGCATTTCATATGCCAGCAAATTTTACATTTTTTTGGTCTGAGAATGACATTGTAATAGCTTGCTAGTATATAGTAGTTCACATCTCTGATGCTTCATTGATGAAAATATCGATGGATACCTTCAAACTCCATAGCTCTCACAAGAAGAAAAATCTTTTTGTTCTTTGCAAAGTCAATGAAATAAAGCAAAACTAGTTTCAGTATATTTATGCATTCCTATAACTTAAGCAATAAAGTTCATTTTCAATCAAACCTTTCATTATCATATAAATATAAATATTAATTTCAATCGATACCACACTTATAGCTAGCTAATGGTGATGCAATTCTAAAGCATTTGTTTGTGGGAAAGTATTCGTATTTGCATTTTGTATTTGAGTTTGTCAAAGTATTAGTTTTTGTATTTAAATACTATTCAGAGTATTTGACCCCAACTCTGCTAGGGAGGCTTGCTCGCCATTTAGTGCTAAAGCACATCACAAGTAGTGCAATACATGAATATGTCATTAATCTTTGTGGTTTACACCGGAAGTCTTTTTTCTCACACCTGTTTCTTTTCAGTCGCTATCATTTGATGACAAATTTGTTATACTCAGGGAATAATGAAACTTTAAGGGGCTTAATAATCATTGGAAATAATCAATTACACTGAGCTTAGATATTAATAGAAAATGGTTTCCATTGAAGTCAGCGGAGCAATAGAATTTACTAAAGAGTTTTAGCTCTGCTGTAACACATTGGCATTGTGAATACTCTAGACATTCCTGTTTGCCTCTTCCTTAATTTATAATTATCCTTAATTTTTTCCATTCATTTTAGAATTTCATAGTCATGACTTGTAATAATTTAACTTCACATATTATCATGATGGGCTATTAGGAATTGCAATATTTTCATGCAGTTTTGAATTTAATTAACCAATTAATTAATTTGTCATTATTTCTAGGTGTTGATATTAATGTGTCTCCTATTCCATTGACTGTGGGACAACCTGCTACTCTCACTTGTGTGAATGTTCCTGGTGTGGCTGAGCTCATAGAATGGAGGACCAGAGATGGAGTTGTATTATCTAGAGCTACATCAGTAGCCATGTCAGAGTATTATATCCCTCTGGTTAATGACAGTGTCTCACTTCATGGTAATGAATTCACCTGCTATGTCACTAGAGCCAACTCTAGTGTATTTAACCAAACCCTTTCATTGACTGTATTTGGTAAGTAAGAGTCCTTTAGGCCTGTATGTCGTGCTGCATGTGCATTGCCACGCAGGCTACCACGCATACACTACACACTATATATGTGCATCTCAGTGTAAATAGTTAGTGATAGAATTAAGTGCATAGTATTGTTCATAATAAGATAATAACTTTAATAACAAATTTAAATTGTGTATCGTTCATGATGAAATGATAAAAAAGTCCATATTGTTAGTTTTTATGCTTTTAATTATTTACGATCGGAACCCCCTTTTCAAGAATAATTTTACTAGGGACCGGTGGTTGAATCCACGAAGTCGATGAAGCAATTTAATGTCTGACGGCAAATTCCTACATAAGAATTGATGAGCATAACCTTCGCTCATCTAATGTAACTGTAGTGTTAGGCAAATGGATCCGCTGAATAATTAGTAGTTAATGTAATTAAGTTGCTGACCTATTGGGTACCTCTGTCATAAAATGGATGTTGGTTCCTCCTTTCTACACCTACAAAAACTCAATAGCATTGTCTGTATCTATGTCAGTTGTATTCTTCCTGTCTACTTTTCCAGCTCCTCCGAACTGAATAGGATGACCTTAAAACCATTGGGTGTGTGTATATATTGGTGAAAATTACACCAACCTACTATAATCTTTGAGGAATGTCCAGTCTGCCAGGATAGCCATAGAAACTGAGGCTTCAAATGCTCCCAGTATGATACTTCCACTATTTCATTGATCTTTAAGTGGCTTCCACTGAAAAAAAAATCCATACTCTTGTAGATACTGCAGATTTTCATCCATATTTTGGGCATCTCCAGAAATAATATTCATTCTTAAAGACGTTACAAATATTACCACATTTTTTACAACCAGCACTGCTTTTCAATGCACCAATTGAATTCAACCAGTCTCCTCACTATTTGTACAGTTCTAAACCAAGTCTCTAAGCTGCAGTCACTAAGGTTATCCTGGCACATTCTGTCAATCTTTGCATTCACTTAGTTTGTCCGCATTGCGTGAATGTACGTGATGCACGTGGTTGGGTGCAGCGCAGCATATAGGATATAAAGTAAAACATGATCAGTCCAAAATTGTTACTTGTCTTGTGTCAGGCTGACCTCCTTTTCATAGTAGACAAGAAAATAAAAACATGCAAAACAATGAGTATTTCTGCTTGAGCTGATAGAGAAAATATACAGGACATATTACATGACCACAACTATTTCTTTATTACTACCATATACCAATGAAAAAAATACAGACGTGAGAATAGTACAAATAAATAAAAATGCCTAGGGAATGAAAAAAAATAAACCTGTGTGTTAGAGGGTAGATGCAAAAGCAAATGTCTTGGGGCAAAAAATAATTATATAAGTTGGCAGTGTGTGTAGATATCCTGAACAGTATGCAAAATTACTGGCGAACATCGGTCAGTGACCAATCATTTTTGCATTTTGATAGCGCGAGGTAGTGTACGCACAGAAAAGGTGACTGCTCACCTAATTTTGAGGCTGATGCTGTAGCGTAAGGAAACGGTGATCGTGCGCGCCTAATTTTGAGGCTAGGTCGCGCCAATTTCGCGCACCTCCCCAAAATGCAGCTACTACAGTAATCCGTTCTGCTATGGTTGAAACTGAGGTTTGGTCTCTGCAACAGTAAATCGTAGTGAACGCTCCGTTTGTTCGTTTTGTTTTTTGTTTTTTTGTTTTCTAATCTTCCGCTATGAAAAGAAACGCCAGTTCCTCTATTGAACCTCTGGAACCTCCTAAGCGCAGGAAAGTAAATTTCGCTACTTTCACTAAGTGGAAGACCGACAACGACAAAACTTGGCAAACGATTAGTTGGCTGGATTGTGTTGCTGTTGTGGAAGGCCACAGTAAAATGGTATCCACCTTGACTTGCTCTGTCTGCACAAAGTACGCAGAAAAAATTAAAGGCAAACGAAACTTTAACGAAAAATGGATCACTAGAGCTGAATCAATAAGAATTTCTAACGTAATAGACCATGCCAAAAGTGATCAGCACAAGCATGCAATGATGCATTTAAGGAGAGATGAAGCCAGAAGCCTTGGATTAGATGCTGCTCATTATGCTCCTATTGCCAGAGCTCTCACTTTATTATCCAAGGATGAAAGAGAGAAACTGAAGAGGAAGTTTGATATTGCTTATTTAGTGGCTACTGAAACACTTTCCTACAAGAAGTATGCCAGCATTTGTGCATTGGAGAAAAAGCATGGAGTGGATTTGGGTATAATCTATCTTAATGACATAGCTTGCAAAACATTTATACATTTTATTGCTGAAGTGGAGGGAGAGAGATTGAAAAATGCATTGTCGCAAGCTGATTTTTTTTCTTTATTATTGGATGGCTCAACTGACAAAGGTTGCTGTGATAATGAGATTGTCATGGCTGTTTGGTGTGATATTGATAGCACTGATGAAAAAATTCATTCTAGAATTTCGTTTTTCACCGTTGTTCGACCCCAAAATAGTACTGCTAAAGGTCTCTTTGCTGTTATTGAAACTGCTTTACAACAGATTGGCATACCATCACTAGATATCAGTAGTTGTAGTAAATTGGTGGGAATCGCTACAAATGGTGCGGCTGTCAATATTGCTAGAAGTGGCCTCAAAGGCTTAGTTGAAGACCAATTGCCTTGGATTTTCTGGATGTGGGGCCTTGCACATCAAATGGAGCTGGCAGTTAAAGATGCTCTAACTAATACGTCTTTTTGTGATATTGATGACATGCTCATGAGGCTTTATTATTTGTATGAAAAGTCTCCCAAAAAATTTCGAGAATTAGAGGAAATTGTACGTGATTTGAGGGAGTGTCTTGAGTTTGAAGGTAATGTCAAAAAGCCGTTAAGAGCAAGTGGATCAAGATGGATCACACACAAATTGTGTGCTATGCGTCGGGTACTTGCACGGTGGTATGGAGCATATACTCACCACCTTGCAGCTCTTTCAGATGACCCATCAGTGAAAAGTACTGATCGAGCAAAACTTAAAGGATACTACATGAAATGGACTGATGGGCAATATCTCTTGGGGTGTGCGGTTTTTACAGATCTTTTAGCACCTTGTTCTATTTTTTCCAAAGTAATGCAAAGTAATGAGGTGGATATTTTGGCTGCACTTACAAGTGTATTAAAAACTTTGCAAGAAACTGAAAAACTTAGTTCCAAAGACATGGAGGAGTGGCCTACTTGTGCAGCTACACTGAAAACAATCACAAGAGAGAAAGAGGATTTCCTTTATCAGTGTCAGCCTTTAAAAAAATATCCTCAGGCTAAAGTGTATTACAAGAACCACTTCAAGGAATACTGCTCTAAAATCACTGAGTGCATACAGTCGCGGTTGAGATGGTGTGATGTAATACTTTTGAGAGACATTATTTTTGTTTTGGGTTGAGAAAGGGTGGGAAATAACTATTGAAGAAAATTTGTCCATGGATTCTGTTGATAGAATTGTGAAGAAATTTTCCATTCCTTTGAGAAATGCTTCAGTTGACACCGACCTCATTGTACCTGAATTTTCTTCTTTGGTGCAGTATGCAGTTCATTTTATTTCTCTATCTACCCTGGATTACAGAGCTGTATGGTGGCGGATTTTTCATGCACCTAATGCGAGTGAATGGTTCAATGCTCTTGCATTAGCCAAGTTATTGTTTTCACTTCCGACTTCTAATGCCAAAGTGGAAAGAGCTTTTTCTCAGATGAACCTGATTAAGAATAACAAACGAACTCTAATGGCAAATGATATCTTGAAGGATTTACTGGCACTTGCTATTGACCCAGTACCATTGAACGATTTCAAGCTGCAGTGGGTTTATGGTGGAGAAATAAATCTCGTAGGCCAAACCAGAAGCCCAGGAAGTCTACAAGGCACACGCTGGCTCCACCAGTAGCGAACCCTGCAGTTCTACCAGTGCAGAGGCACAAGGGAACTCTGAAGAAGAATCTTCCGATTCTGATTGGTTGCAGGACTGGGACAGGTGGATGTGTGACTCTGACTCTGATTGATGTTACCCTCAACTATAATACTGTTTCATATATCATTAGCTATTATCATTCTTTTATGTCTCAATCATTTAAATTATGTTATAGGTTAGAAATAAAAAATGAAAAATCATATACACATCAAACATAATATCGCTTTTGCATACAAATTTGTAAATGATGGGGAAAATAATAATGTTCAGTAGTACACTAAATAAGAGGTATTTAATGTATTGTACATGTGAATATTGCAAACCTACACAATAAATACATGTATATAAAGGTAAATGCAGCAATAATTGTAACGACTGGACAAAATTCAAAATGACCTTACAAAAGCCCAACTGGTCGGTCACTGTGTCCTAGCATCTGATTTTTTATATTTTGCACACTGCTGAACACCTTGGTTGTGATTCTTCCTCTTGGATTACGAATTATTAAGATAAGAAGAGCCAACTAGTTGTTTGACTCCATTTGAAAGTGACTTTAAATGTTTGGCAAAGGGTTGTATTTGTTGTTGTTGTTGTTGTTGTTTCAAAACAGAGCAAATTACATCATCACCATCTTTTCCAAAACCTCGGTAGATCTGTAAACTTGATAAGGCTCTTCTTTCCTCAATGTCTTCCATCACTAGGTTAGCAATACAACATGAAACAGGGGATCACATGACAGTGAGCTCTACTAATAATAAATCCCCTTACAACAACAAAAGTGGCACTCAAGCAGAACTCTAGTGACTTGCAGATGTCATCTAGCTATAGTTAAGCATAAAGAATTTGATCTTAATATAATTCCTTACTAGCAATTGCTACTGCTTTGTTTACTGGAATCGAAGTACACAGAAATACGACACCAAAACAAATCAAAATTTATCAATTCCAATTATTTTGTTTAACTTGAATGATGAAAATCTGTAGAGTATTTGACATGTGAAAGTTCTTTCCAATTAGCGGTGCTAAAAATTTAATGTGTATAAGATGTTTTGATAAATGGTTGGTTGGGAATTATTACAAGAAACTATTACTTTTTTATGGGATATCAACTTTACAAACTTTGGGTAACCCATAGAATTAATAGACAAGTAGTATTTGCTGAACTTCTTAACTTTTAAATTCAACGTTTAAATCATTTATTTTCCGTTCAAGTGATTGTGATGGATCAGACTTTATCGGAGAGCATTTTTGTAACCTTTGAATCATTATCTGTTGTTGTTGTTGTTGTTTTTAATACTGTTGAATTCCCTATATCGACAGGTAAATGAGAATGGATTCGTCCTTGCTCAATTCCTTGTTTGTGTTGTAACTTGGGTGGAGGGAGCCCAGCCTTGTTAAGTGAACCAAGACACTCAATTGTACAATTTTTGCATCCTCTTGATTGACCTTACTTAGTCCATATTCTGCAGCAGCAATTATTTCAGGGATAGGAATTCTCTTTGTGGTTGGTGAAAATTTTAAACCATGTGATAGCACAGATTATTCGATTTAGATAGGTTTTTATGACAAGTTCATTACCCATATGTTGTTTGAGGATATTCTAGACTCATTAGGATGTCTTGACAGTTGACTCAACTGATCATCAAATTTCTTGTTTTTCTAAGTCTACACTTTCTATTGTCATTGAATAAACACTCTTTCTCTATTCGTGCACTTACATACATATGTGCATTTTTAAAGAGTCCTCAAGTTTTTTTTAAGTACATATAATTCTGTGTTCAATTGTTTAATTGTGGATACATTATGATATATTCTTGCCTTCAAGAATCTTTCACCAGCTAGTAAAGCAAATGAACGGCCCACAAACCTCTTTACCAAAATATGTTTGACCATTAATTTTTTTGGAATTATATTGTACCTTTTTGTTCTCATGTTAAAATGTAAATGTTGTTTCCAGGAAGCAAATTCACCCAGATGTCTCCACATATTTCTTAGCTGATAGCCAAATTATAGCTACAATTATTTTTTATATTAATATATTTAGAGAGAATCACTGACCAAAAAACAAAAAAGTTAAAACACCAAACGTTTCAGCTACGGACTGTAGCCTTCATCAGTGGTAATGATTCAAAAATAAAAAATAAATAGTTACTATGACAGGTGAAAGCCTAAGGGTGATACATGCTAAAGCACTTGGTTGGTAACCATGAGTCCTGAGGATTAGCTATTTTGTTTTTTTGTTTATATGTTTCACTAGGCTACCATAAACTTGAGGCAACAATCCTTCATCTCTGTTGATTTTGCTCCCTTTAGTTTTAATGTACCATGACTCCAAATAACAACGAGGGTATAATTGATGGCAGATGTCAATCACTTTACCACTCTTCCAATCAATAACATGACTCTCTTTCATTGCATGTTCTGCAACAGCTGAAAAATGATAAGGTGAAGTTAGAGCTTGCTTATGTTCTTTTAGTCTATGTGTTATTGTTCGTCCAGTTTGCCCAATATAAGAGATGTGACAAGTTCCACATGATACCTGGTATATCACTCCTGTTTGTGACTCAACTGGAATGGGATCTTTTGGATGAACTAGAAGCTGCCTGAGGGTAGTGTGTGGCTTGAAGCAAGTTCTTATATCCAATGGTAACAGAATTCTCTTTATGCATTCTGACACATTCTTTATGTAAGGTAAGACTACTGTTGCCTTGGGTTTCATCATCACCTTGCTACTAGATGCTGGTCTCGCTCGCATGGCATTTGAGATGACACGTGAAGGGTAGCCGTTCATCTTCAAAGCAGATCGGATATGTGCTCTTTCTATATTTCTGTCCTGATCAGAACCACAGATGGAGTTGGCTCGACAAAAAAGAGTCTTGATGACAGCTATTTTATGAGCTATGGGATGGTGGGATGCAATAGACAAGTATTTATCTGTGTGCGTCTTCTTACGAAAAACGGTAGTGGATAATGTTCCATTGGAATTCTGCTTCACTGTTGTATCCAGAAAAGAGAGTTCTCCATTGGATTCCAACTCAACGGTGAAGTTGATGGTCTCCTCTATAGAATTTAGATGGTTTAAAAATGGTTGCACTGAAACTTTTGGTCAGACAACAGTGGGTTCGAGTAAGAAAAGGCACATGTGTAATACAATTAATAAGTAGTGGTTACAGACTAGTGCTCTGCTGCATCTACAATATAGTCAGACAGACAGACAAACAGACATACAGACAGACAGCTAGACAAACAAACTGACAGACAGACAGACTGAAAGACAGACAGACAGAGAGACAGATGAATGGATGGATGGACAGACAGACAGATGGACGTACAGACAAACAGACAGGCAGACAGACAGACTGACTGACTGACAGACAGACAGACAGACAGAGACAGCCGAACGAATGGACGGAAAGACAGACAGACAGATGGACGGAGAGATGGACAGACAAACAGACAGATGGACGGAGAGATGGACAGACAGACAGACTGACAGACAGATGCACAGATCAGGATGGACAAATGGATGACAAACAGACAGACATAGCATTGTTCTTTAATATTACATTTAAATGAAGTAACTATGTTATTTATAAGTGAGGAAGAAAATTATAGTAAAAAACGATAATTAACCCTCAGCGGGCATACACGAGTGGGTTGTAATAGTCGTCCTGTCTGCTTGTTGGTTTGCCTGTCTGTCTGTCTGTCATGCTCTGATTTTGGAGATTACCGACAATTAACTGTTAATTGAGGTATGAACTTACTCAGGACAAAGATTTAGGACTTTATTTGTGCTCCTTTTTTATTTCGGGCTAATTTGTGACAAATCATGAAGCTTTCAGCTCTGCATAGGTATCATTTTTATGGGTAGCACCCCCTAATGTCACGTCATAATCAAGTGAGCAAATAATTTGTTGCAGCCAGCGATGTAGTTTGTTTTATGCTCCAGGAAGTAAGCGTTGAAAATGTATACCGGTGGTTATTTTTGGCTAGTTTAGCTTCTTCTCTTACGAAGACAGCATTTCCATGTACCATTTTCATTGCTCGAGCTATATTGATGCCTCATTTTAAAAAAAACTAACAGATTGCTTGTTCTTTTGGAAGGAGATTATATTGTAATAGCTATGCAGTGTTTAGTAGCACTGGGAGTTCACACATTTGGTGCTTCATTTGTCTTAGCATAGTTGTTGCAAACATTTAATAATGTATACTAAATGGCATGTTTTATGATCTCTCTTATTTTTTATACACTTAAAAGTTAGATTCTCACACAAACTTAAACTTTGTACAATTTTTTGTTGCAGTATCAATACTGTAAGTGATTATACTTAACAATATTTTTTTATTATTTTATCATAATTTTGTAGTTCCATCTCCAGCTATTGGTGTTAGTGTGAGTACTTCAGGAAGTATAGTAATAGGATCAGCACTGAACTTCACATGTGCAGTATTTGAGTTGTTCTCTGGACTAACTCAATCTCCTATGGCTACATGGACTACTACTACAAGTATTCCAGGATCTATTGAAACTACTACTACTACTAATAAGACAGTTGCTGTGCTAAATATCAATCCATTGAGAGCATCTCATCCAGTGACTTACACTTGCCAAGGATCAATATTTACTCCAGTTGGAAGCAGGACACAAATGTTCCAGGAAACAATTATGATAAGAACACAAAGTAAATACTGTTAAAGAAATGATACTTTTTCATGCAGTTTTGTAATGCCAAAAGAGATAATTAGTTATATTGTCTCTCTTTACAGACATTTTTTACAATATAGAATTGGTCGCCACAGAGAATCAAACCAAGGATCACTTTCTTAACACCACGCAAGCACTCTGCCACTGAGCTGTGATAACCAGCCAGCATACAAACACTCCAATTCTGTATTTATACTGTTAAGGGGTACTGCTATGATACAGTGTCACTAGTGTTTGTATGCCGGCTGGTAGTTGTAGCTCAGTGCCGGAGTACTTGTGCGCTAAGCTAGCGATCCCGGGTTCAATTCCAGGTGGCGACCAAATATTTTAAAATTCTGTATTGTTAAAAAAAGCCAGTCAAAAGAGAGAATACATCTAATGAGTAAAAGAAGGATTAGAAAGTGAAGTGATAAAAATAATATTCTATCTGGTGTGAGGTATATTAATTGAGCATTTTTACTGTGTTTAACCGATTAATCGCGGAAGACGCAAATACGCGTCAATTGAGAAAAATCGATAACCGCGGAGGACGCAAAAATGCGTCAAAAATGCGTCTTCGCGTCTATTTCGCCCTACAGCTTTGTGGAGTCAAGGAAGCCACCAATCACAATTGCAGACGATTCTATATTGTTGTAAGTATATTTTAGGCTTATAAAATACATAGACTGCCATTAAGAAATGTGAGTAAATTTTGTCACACAATAAGACTGATTTCTGATAAAAGTATAAATTGAAAATATAGTTCATAATATAATAAGGTAACGAATAGGATGGTCAAGGGGCTCGGAGGTCAAGGACTCTGACAGAGAACGGAATTGATGATTCTGAAAGGTAGCGATTTCTACAGGAATTTTAACCACATTCTTTATAACAATAAGTAAAAATAAATATTGTTATACAACAGGTGAGACTGCAGGGAGCCCTCTGACATATACTTCTATTATGCTATGACCAGTTGCACTTGATAGTAAGATCACTAACTATTCTGTCAACAATGCAGCCTACAAGCACATCAAAAGTAAAGACACCTTGGAGTACCAAACTGAATACACTAAAATATTCTATCATTTATTTGTGATGTACCTGTTTTCATGCACAAAAGCCATAAAAAGCTTCTCTGTTCACAAAATTTATAACAGATTGCTCAGTTCAAAATAAAACACACCCTAAATAAATATCAACAAATTCTTCCTGAATGTAAGACAGATGCGTGCAAAAACACCTTCTCTTACCTCTATGATCAAGTAGCAAACTGCTTCAGCCATGAAACCATACTTCCAACCTTACTAGTGTGCTTACTAGAGCCTCAGTGTGATGCCATAAAAGTTTTTGCCAAACGGTGCGAGTACTTCGTTATTTTTAAGTCGGGAACGGCTCCTTAGCGTCGAATTTATGCTTTCCCAATAGCCTAGAGCGTACTCTATCGTTCGATAATACTGTCCCCGAGGCAATCTTCAAACGTTCGTCTTCTTTCTCTCGCTTAGTGCCACCCTCCCACCAAGCATTCAATCCTCTGTGTCTCGCGTGCGCCCGTGACCGCATTACGTAAGGCGCAATTAAAATTTTTATTCGCGCGTAATCGGTTAA
>WLWD01001387.1_pt1 | contig 82797 bp, 78 predicted proteins | sample 6712731 | NCBI WGS metagenome assembly WLWD01 (sample SAMN12718690, study PRJNA576275) | sponge metagenome | isolation source: marine sponge | host: Mycale hentscheli | place: New Zealand: South Island, Marlborough, Capsize Point | collected 2014-11-01
AAACACAAATAAATAGCCTATATTCACTCTCAAATATGCTCACCAATGAACAATGAGCGGGCGGGAATTACCAAACACAAATAAATAGCCTATATTCACTCTCAAATATGCTCACCAACGAACAATGAGCGGGCGGGAATTATCAAACACAAATAAATAGCCTATATTCACTCTCAAATATGCTCACCAATGAACAGTGAGCGGGCGGGAATTACCAAACACAAATAAATAGCCTATATTCACTCTCAAATATGCTCACCAATGAACAATGAGCGGGCGGGAATTACCAAACACAAATAAATAGCCTATATTCACTCTCAAATATGTTCACCAATGAACAATGAGCGGGCGGGAATTATCAAACACAAATAAATAGCCTATATTCACTCTCAAATATGCTCACCAATGAACAATGAGTGGGCGGGAATTACCAAACACAAATAAATAGCCTATATTCACTCTCAAATATGTTCACCAATGAACAGTGAGTGGGCGGGAATTATCAAACACAAATAAATAGCCTATATTCACTCTCAAATATGCTCACCAACGAACAATGAGTGGGCGGGAATTACCAAACACAAATAAATAGCCTATATTCACTCTCAAATATGTTCACCAATGAACAGTGAGTGGGCGGGAATTATCAAACACAAATAAATAGCCTATATTCACTCTCAAATATGCTCACCAACGAACAATGAGTGGGCGGGAATTACCAAACACAAATAAATAGCCTATATTCACTCTCAAATATGTTCACCAATGAACAGTGAGTGGGCGGGAATTATCAAACACAAATAAATAGCCTATATTCACTCTCAAATATGCTCACCAACGAACAATGAGTGGGCGGGAATTACCAAACACAAATAAATAGCCTATATTCACTCTCAAATATGTTCACCAATGAACAGTGAGTGGGCGGGAATTATCAAACACAAATAAATAGCCTATATTCACTCTCAAATATGCTCACCAACGAACAATGAGTGGGCGGGAATTACCAAACACAAATAAATAGCCTATATTCACTCTCAAATATGTTCACCAATGAACAGTGAGTGGGCGGGAATTACCAAACACAAATAAATAGCCTATATTTACTCTCAAATATGCTCACCAATGAACGAGTGGGTGGGAATTACCAAACACAAATAAATAGCCTATATTCACTCTCAAATATGCTTACCAATGAACGAGTGGGTGGGAATTACCAAACACAAATAAATAGCCTATATTCACTCTCAAATATGCTCACCAATGAACGAGTGGGTGGGAATTACCAAACACAAATAAATAGCCTATATTCACTCTCAAATATGCTCACCAATGAACAGCGAGTGGGCAGGAATTATCAAACACAAATAAATAGCCTGCTCACCCAATGAACGAGTGGGTGGGAATTACCAAACACAAATAAATAGCCTATATTCACTCTCAAATATGCTCACCAATGAACAGCGAGTGGGCAGGAATTATCAAACACAAATAAATAGCCTATATTCACTCTTAAATATGCTCACCAATGAACGAGTGGGTGGGAATTACCAAACACAAATAAATAGCCTATATTCACTCTCAAATATGCTCACCAATGAACAGCGAGCGGGCGGGAATTATCAAACACAAATAAATAGCCTATATTCACTCTCAAATATGCTCACCAATGAACAGCGAGCGGGCGGGAATTATCAAACACAAATAAATAGCCTATATTCACTCTCAAATATGCTCACCAATGCATAACAAGTGGGCGGGAACTCTCAAACACAAATAAAATAGCCTATAATTATTCACTAACAAATTTGTTTACCAATGAATATAGAAAGTATGTATGTCATGTTTAGGAAGTGTAAGCATAAGACACTTCAGCCAAATATACTTACAATATTTTGTAGTAATATTGAACCATTCTTCTCTCAACTACGAACTAGGGCTACGTATTGGAAAGGACATGTTCACTTAGTTAGATACCTCTTTGTTATACGCTGACATCATTGACTGCTTCTTCTCATCATTGTACTACTATCAGACATCAGTATAGTCTGGGCTACTAACGTTAATGACCTACCATTGTGCCGCCCAATCCAGAGGTAAGGGTCGGCAACGTCAGACTAATTTCACTTTAAAGACGCTTTACCAATTATACAATTTTGCGGTCGGTAAGGGGTTTCTCTAAATTTCTATCCATCATCTAGCACACTCTACCAAATAACTTAGGTGTCCTTTACCGAATTAGTTTCAGCGTGAATTGGAGGAATCCTCTGTAGAGGTGCATGATACTTACAATTGTGAAAGCTTAATTTGTAAAGTTTTGTCTATCCAAATTAGGCCTATAATTTATTAATCCCATTCAATTCTTCACAATGATAATGTTAATAAATATACATAATTATATAGCATAGGTTCAGAAATATTTATACAGAAAGATGAAAATAATTGCATTAAAGGTAGTTACAAAGTTAGCTGGCGGGCTACAAATATATTTCTATAAAATATTATAATAATCAGTGTATACAAACTGAAGTAAGCAAGGGAAGTATTGGGTATATTAGAAAAAAAATTAAGTTGCTGCTCCACATGACCTTCAGCTGGAAATTCATCCAACAATATCAGACTTCCTACATACACAAGGTCAAATCATATAACTTTCAGAATGAAATTCTGTTTGCAGCATTAGATTTACTGAATCAGAAATGTATAAGATAAATCACATATATTTTCGTTGGAAATTCAGCTGGCTAGATAAGATTTCCTGAACTTACAGAAACCTATTTGATAGATGACATTTCCTTTAGTAGGAAATTAAGCTGGCTAGATCAGATTTCCCAAACTCTCAGGAACCAGTTGGGCATATCATCTTTCATTCAGTAGGACATTCAGCTGTCTAGATCATATTTCCTAGACTTACAGAAACCTATTGAACATATCAGATTTCCTTCAGTAGGAAATTCAGCTGGCTAGATCAGATTTCCCAAACTGAAAGAAATCTGTAATACAGATCATATTTCCTTCAGTAGGAAATTCAGCTAGCTAGATCAGATTTCCTGAACTCAAAGAAAACTTTAAGACAAGTCATATTTCCTTCAGTAGGAAATTCAGCTGGCTGGATCATATTTCCTTAGGTGTACTAAATTCTAAAGGAAATTCGAAATAGAAGGTAGCAAAAATTCAAAGCAATATTTCAGATAGAAATCCTGCACTTATGAAAGTACAGGAAATTCAAGTTTTGGTCCAGTGTATCAATCCAGTCCTTTGTCAGTTTATGAATAATTCCTGAGATAAACTGAGTCTGAAAAAAAAAAGGGTCGTAATAATCACTCGCTAAAATTAAGCCACATTTGTGGAGGAAACAAACTTCAGACGATGGTAGGGTAGCTTGGGGCTGGGGAAAAGAGAAGGGAAAATATATTGTTGCATTTTATATTAATGTTGGTGGTAACAAAAACAACAACAATGTATTAGAGAAAGGAGAAATGGAGGCATGGAAGAGGATTCAACACCAAGTTGCTTTTACTATTTATTTATTACTAACCATTTTCTAAAATTCAGTCGCTTTTGGTCTACAATATTCTCTTTCGCCAACATTAAATAAAAGGTTTTTTTTTTTTTTTTGTTTTTTTTTTAAAGCCCCCCCCCCCCCCCCCCCCCCATCCTATTTGTGCAAGGTGTGGAACACTAGTTTTATTATATGTACGGTTATATGACGAGGGCCCTCGGTAGTATAAATCTTGTATGGACTGAATGAAGGTGTTAGGCTAGGACACACATAGAAACCCATTTATTGGATGCTTTCCATATTCACTGTGAATTGAGCAACTGATAAAACAAGGTACAAATTAATAAAATAGTTGCCCTATCATACAAAAACCATGCTGTTTAGAAAATGAAGGCCTTAAGGGCAAATGACACACCCTTCAGCTTCCTTATCTCACATGACGGCATGCACACTTTTAGATATACATAGCAATAATGTATGAATGACAATTACAATGTACAATTCTGATCAAACCCCAACACACAACACAAAAAAAAAACACAAACATAGCACACACGCAAACACAAACATAACACATAAAAATTATCTTGCAACGGCTAGCGGTTATACACAGGAAAAGACTTAAATAGTTAGCAGTTTATCACACACACACACACCACACCCATGCACACATGTACAACATACATGTAAATTCTCCTGCAACCGCTAGCGGTTATGCGCATCTGGCAGAGCCAGGATGCCTGTGCACTAAGCAGGCACTGTAAGCCATGCAAGCAAAGTTCCTGGAGCCAGGCTAGGAACTCGCAGCGGAAAAAACCTGGTGTGGGCACCCAAAATCCCACCTGGACCATTGCTGTTGCATGAGAAAAGGCCTTGAATTAGTACCCCAGTAAATGCCCAGTACCCAATCACAGCTGGGTGAACTGGTGGGGCTGTAAAAGAAGGTAAAGGGTCGGCTCCGCCAGACTACTTTAAAACCGCGTTTTTAGTGTCCGCGCGCAATTGTAGTTTTGGCGCCCAGCTGAGTGCAAAGAAGGGAGTCAAATATGTAATACACTTATACAATTTCAAAATAACGTGGAGAGACCCACTAACGTTATTTATCCAAAAATGTAGCTAATCAATAACTAGTATAACTTTTTTTGTTTTTACATCACTATTGTCTACTGCTAGGTAGTTGATAATACACCATATCATTTTCAAGTATTATAATTATGTAAATACAAGCTATGTTAGCTATTGTTGTTATGATTACTCTTACAATTTTAAAATATGTGGAGAGACCCACTAAAATAGTTTTCCTCATTTTTCCAAGAATGTAATCTATAACTAGTATAACTTTTTGTTTTGTTTTTTTAGTTATTGACATCACTATTGTGTACTGTACTAGGTAGTTGATAGTACAATGCTTTCATATCATTTCAAGTATAATAACACATAAGCATCATAATTATGTAAATACAAGTTATGTCGCCTATTATTGTAAAGACCAGGAAGTTAGAAAGTGTTTCTCTTCCTATTTTGCTCCATCGATACATGGTCTTCTACTCATGAGGCCATAGATAAGGTGCAACTTGTAGAGCAAATGATGAAAGTGGACTCAAAGCGACTCCTTCTGGAATAAAAAGTTGTAGGACATGCCCATGTGCTCTACACCATTTATTCAATCTCTTTTACTCCATAGATTCACTTAAAGAAGTTGAAATAATAATACTAATACTTACTGTTTCCCATATCTAAACTCACCTCTTGTACATCTGCAGAATCTTCACAATATAGGATATATTTTAAGACACTGACAACAAATCAAGCAGTAATTATAAACATTCATATTATACTTATCATAAAAAGCAGTAGATATAATACATGTACATGTACATGTGCACATACAGCTGATGCTGAATGTACTCACTACAACCTACAGCTGCAATTTTAACTTGCTTGTGTATGTAGTGCAGCTTTTAAGTTCAAACTCACTCAAAAAAAACAACTGAAACTAAACACAAAGACCACCAAAATCTATTATCAGTAATCTCCCCACTTACCTTCTTATAATCAACTGAAATGTACAAAATGTAGTGAAATGTACACATAGCGTAACTTCTTTTAGTTAACATCTCTGAAGATGAAATCATCCATGTATCCGTGTACCCACCTCAGTCTAAGATGTGTACACTGATGACATGAAGATGAGAAGTACACCAGCAGATCATAGCCAACAGCAACAATGACTGTCATAATGCAATGTTTACACACATTCACGTGTCTCCATACAGTGAGTTCTTGAAATTACGAATAATACCAACACAATTTCCACTTTGCATTAATCATTCTGTTTGCAGCATACACACAAATGCATGTCATGCCTGCCTCCTGCAACATACACACACACACATGTCAAACTCATACACAGTTTTGGTAGACATGGTACAACTGCTGGTTTGGGAAACGGTCGAAACACTATTCCAATAGCTCGCACCTGGAGACAGCAAAGGTATGCTGCCACCAGAATCTCAGCTCTTAAACTATCCCTGGCTAACCAAGTACCCACTCGCAATGAGGATAGATTAAATTACTTTAAAAGAGACTGCACACACAACGAATTGAATGATACAACTGATGAGACTGAATCACATGGCACAAAACTCAACTATATATACAACACAATGACTCCACCTACTTAGCACAAAATAATGCACACTTCCTGCTCTGATACAAATGTAACACACACACATACATACAACTGCTTTACAGCACTAACCACACATACACACTAATTTGTTCAGTACACACAAAAGACAATGACAAAACTCATGCACACATGTCTCTCTCTTCTTCTTTATCTTCCTCTCCTTTGTCTCTTTCTCCATTTCATGTGGGCTGGCCCACATGCTATTCCTCTATTCTTGGGCCCCATGTACAACTTCTAAATACTTGGCTTTCAAATTATTTCAATACTATACAATTTTCAGTGTACTTTTTTTCCCTGTTCAAGTACAAAAATACTAACGAAAAAATTAACTGCATATTTATACACAACTTCACAATTGAAATCAAGTAAACCTGCAAGTTAATAATGACCTAAAAATTTAACCCACAGCACCACATTGAACAAACAAAAAGAGACAACTTTAGAGGCAATAGTCCCTCACCAAGAATAGCCCATGATTGGTAGACATAATGGAATCGTGATCATAAAGACTGCCATGATCACATGATAGTCACATAACCACACTGCATCATGGTTGATCTTACCCATGTAATTTCAGATGAGAACCACACAAACACGCATACACATGTCTACCTCTTCAACACACACACACACACACACACACACACAAATACACATACAAGCAATGCACATACTAGAGCATCCAAGGAAACTCATTATTTCATATTCAAGGTCCTGGGATTTCCTGTCCTCCCCTGTAAATTTTTTTCTGACTAAAAAAATACATATATATAACAATTCGTAATGGTTTGTCCAAGTTTTCGTCTAATAGTCTGTTTCATAGTCGTAATGTCACCATTTCCATGTGTGGTGGAAAGGTAAACACGGCTGATTTAGGCTCAGCAGCTGTGCCTCTTCAAACCACACACACAAATACACACACACACACACACACACACTAACACACTCAGCATATACACTGTAGCACATGTATAATGAATAAAAAAATTGTCATGGAGACTGAGCACATGTACACTGTAGCACATGTATAATGAATAAAACAAACTGGAACTCATCCCTGATCAAATTCAAGCATTCTGCAATCTTTCCAACCCACTCACATACACCTATCTGACTTAGTGCATTCTCAACCCACCCAGAGTACATGAGGTCTATGCGGCCTCTCAGATTCTCCCCATACACCATCTGGTGGGGACTCAACCCTGTTTCTCTGTTAGGAACTTGCCACAAAGCAAAAGCGCTAAGGGCAAAAATGTCCCCCGACTTAACTGCTTTAGCCAACATAGGCTTTAGCGAGCCATGAAACCTCTCCACTAGGCCATTGCCCTGGGTATGGTGATGTTGTCTGAACTTTATCCATCCCCAACAATTTACAGAGATCACTCATGACGCTCCGTACAAACTGCGAACCTTGGTCCGAGACAATTTTTAGGGGCAAACCTGTTCTTGTAAAGATTAGGGCTTCACCAACCTCTTTGGTAGAAATTGATCTCAATGGCACTGTGTCGGGCCACCTGGATGCCGAACACAGGTAAGTGACTAGATATTAATTACCTCCCTTCCCTTTCGGCAGGGGGCCTACAATATCAATACATGCTTCTTCAAATGGTACATGTAGTACCGGTCTTTCTCTGACATTTGCAGGGACCTTTCCTCTCTTGTTACTCTCAACACATGCAAGACATGATTTCACGTACTTCTCTATGTCTGAACTAACATTGGGGCAGGTAAATCTCAAGGCTATGATTGTTCTTATTCTCTTCACGCCCACATGCCCATGATGGTCATGTGCCAACCCGAGTACCTGCATTCTCCTGCTCCGTGGTAAGACTAATCTAGACCTGAACCCCAAGTCTCCAATCGCCTGCCTATCTTTATTCCACTGGTACCCACACCCTCTCTGTGTTGCCAATTTCCTACATGTTTTCAGAGTCATCACTCTCCACTTCCTGCCTCAAATCATTAGTACTCTCACATTCTACTACACTGGGGGCTTCAAATTCACTTACAAGCCTCTCATATTCATTATCCATTGTATTCTCCTTAGGCTCTACCTCACTCCTCTGCACTTTGTCCTGCCCATCACCTTCTTCCTCAACTGCTACCGAAGGATCTATCTCATCAGCGAAGGTATCATCCAATGCCTCAGCATCCAAACCCAACACACACTCCTCTACATGCACATCCTCCCCTACACAACCCGACTCACTCACCTCATCCAAATCCATTAGTCTTAACATTTGCATCTTTTCTCTCTTTTCCGCTCTTTGAAGTCTCCTCAGCTTCACGCCTGATACACTCTGCCCTCGTCACTACCTTGACGTTCTTGGGCTCTACCTGCTCTGGCTGTTCTCCACCACTCTGTAAACATCTCAACAACAAATGCCTTAAAGAACTATCTATTGCAAGTAAGATACTGTGGGAGTACCACTCTGGTACCACTGCACATCTCCTCTGGAATTTATCTCCATCTACTTCAAAGTTAATCATCGCCAGCCTGGCTCTCAAAGGCTTTGCACCTACACCCCTTGTGGTTACATGGTCACCTTGTATATTGGATTTCCAAGACATATTTTTCAGGCACTACTGAAACTTCTGCTCATCCTGTGTCCAGGAGGATTAGAACACTCACACTAACATCTAAAAGAAAGGTATCATTTACTTTCACACTTCGTACCTTCTTCTCTTCTGGCTTCTGGTTTATTGATTTCTGAGTTGGCTTGTGTTCGGAGCACTCACTGGAATAGTGTCCGGGTGTCTTGCACGCAAAGCAGATCACTCCACTTCTGTCTATTGCCTTCCTAGTCATATGATTGTGCTCCTCAGTGTTCCGGTGCTGGTCTCTGAACCAGCAATCTGCTGCTTGATGACCCACCTTGGAACAAATATGGCAAGTGGGAAGATGATTTTTGTGGTGGTAATGTTTGTTGTCTCGACCTTCCTTGTGTTTTTGTTGGGTCCCATCCTTGGAAGCATAAAAAATATCATCAACAGTCAATAAATCCTCATCGGTCTTGATGTCCTTCCCATCTAGTAGCAGCTGGTTACTATTGTTCAAGTCTAATCTGCATAGACCTATGGCTTCTCTTTTTCCACAATTAGCTTGCTTTCATGTTCACGATCTTGGCGAGTTTTCTCTAACTTTTCGAACCTTGCCTGCATATCTTCTCTCTCTTCCCTTCGTCTTTTTGCACCTTCTTCTTTTTCATTCCTTCTCCTTTCCTCCTCTACTTTCATCTCTTCCTTTCTTCTGATTTTCTCGTTCTGTAATTCCTTGTCTCTCATCTCCATGGAGAGTTGCATTGCCTTGACAAGTTCACAAATAGAGCTTTCCACTGATGAAGGTCTTTCCCTCCTGTTCTCCCATGAGTCAATTGTAATAGTTGATGCCTCAGAGTCAGAACCATCTCGTCTATCCAAGGGATTCTCTTCTTCTAGTGCTTGTCGGTCCTTTGAATGAGTTTGGTAGCTTGACTTCTCCATTGATTATCTCTGTGGTGCAGCTTTCCAATCCCAGAATGAGCTACACACACACACACACACCACACAACCAACAACGCACACACACACACACACACACACACACACACACACACACACACACACACACACGAAAGAAAAGAAAAAAATAACACAACATAAGATAAGTTGAACAGAAAAACCACAGCCAGGGAACAGTTCTGGAGCTGACTGCAGGTTGTGATAGACGTGGTACTTTCGGCAAGTCGATGGCAGGTGAGGTCTTGGGTCTCCAGAGAGGTAGGCCAAGTTCGAACTGTTACCGCTGCCGCCAGTTGTGGGAATTGGGGCCAGGGAGTGCTTGCACTTGGGCCTGGTCCTGGTCAATCCCGAGGTAAAATCGCTGCCACCAGAATCTTTGTATAAATAGCTACCTGAATCCCTTCACAGATTTGCATAAAATTCTAATTAAAGGAAAGGGGGCTATGACATAGAACTGAAAAACACAAAGACTGAAACTCTACAGATGAGACTACAAATATATATCAAGGCAAGGTGGAGCCCTTAGCCATACTGCCCCTTACACACACTCTGAATACTAAATACACTAAATACACTGAATACAACCATAATGATTCCACACGTATTCCACACTACACAACACACCAGTTTGATAAGTGGCAGTTCATCCTGGTGGGCATGTTCCCACACCAAGGTTGTCCAATCAATCATACTGGTTAGGATAGCTTGGATCAACAGACATTGGGAGGAGGAAGAGATGGGATAGCTTTTCACTCACTAACTATGTGGGGATCTCTCCCACACTTGGAGTACAATATTACGGAGGAAATAAAATTTGGGGAAAAATTCAGCTGATTTCAACTCAGAAGATTCCTTAGCTAGTGACTGCCACAAGATAGCTATGACAAGTGTGCTGTAAGGAAAAAGGATTAATGAAGAGAGATAATTATAATTGAAGATCAAGACAAGGATAAATGAATATAAATATTAAAGGATAATAAATCATAAATCATAAAAACAGTAAAACTACTTTTGATAGATAAAATAAAACAAACAGTAACTTAAAGGTACGGGGACGTCAACACATCAACTACAATATGCCTGCACACTTGACAACCTTAACTGAGTGTCAAAGCACCTGTGGTAGCTTTGTTTATGATAGTAAGAAAGCTAAGAGACTGACCTTCCTGATGATCTCACAATAAGCTACTAAACTTCAGCGTCTAGTGCCCCTTTAACGGCATTTATAAGGGTTAACCAAAAAAAATTCGGCGTCAAATTCTAGATCTGGAATTTACTTACAGCCAACGGCAGGCACCTTCCAGTGTCGCCCTACATCAGACAAAAGTCCTGAATTATAGTGACAAAGGCTTAGGAGCTTTTATAACGAAAAATGAAAGAAAGATCGAACAGCGCGAACACCGACGTCCATTTTCCACCCTAATTTTTCGGGCATAAAAACAAATTAATGAACTTTTTTTTTTTCAGTCGACTTATAATACATTTAACGTATAATTGGAACAGTAACCGTCGGTATGACGCCATCCAGTGTCGCTAAATTTGACGCTGAAGAGGACCTCGGCAATGACTTACCGCGTTCAGGCCTTTGAAAACCGCAGATCAGCTGAAGCGGGCTGTCACCCACGCATATGATTTGATTTTTTGGCGGCACTTGAGCGGCTTCTTTCTGGCTGTGTAGTGAACTTTCTTTGAGATTACAAGACTTTTGAGTCTTCTTTCTGGCTGTGTTGAGATTACAAGTAAGTTTTAGTCACTGTGTAGTGCATTTAGGCTAAAGTTTTGAGTGGCTTTTTTTCTGGCTGTGCAGTGAATACTTTCTTTGAGATTTTAGAAACTGTGTAGTGCATTTAGGCTAAAGTCCTTTCATTCTGTTTGACAAAAAGTGCTAGATTTTTCTGAGATTTAGTAATATTTTATCATAAATTAGCAGGAGGCATGGGAAACAAGAAAAACCAACGGAACCACAGGAACAACCACCGTAGGTCCATGCAGCGAAGGTGGCATGCTTCCAAATATCAGAAGAAGACTAGTGAGCATATGAAACCGAGGCAGTCATTTAGTGGTTGCTTGAAAGGATCCAGAATTGTAAATTTAGACAACCTGCAAGAGTTCATTGATCAACTGATGGCTCATGCTTCGCAGTGCGACAGCCAGATTAATTTAAGTGGTGAGAAAAAGGCTGGGCTTGCATCCATCGTGTCTAGTCGATGTTCCAGATGCAACTAAAATGTTCCTTTGATAACATCTAAGAAAGTAATTGGTCCCAATGGTAAATTAAGGTGGGAAGCCAATCTTGCAGCAGTTTGGGGTCAAATGTCGACAGGTGGGGGGTATTCCAAATTGCATGAAACAATGACCACACAGGGTGTTCCAGTAATGACCCCAAAGAACTTCATAAATACTGAACGTAGCATAGGTCGATGGTGGGAAGAACAGCTGATGGATGTGATGGCAGAGGCTGGTAAAGAGGAAAAACGACTTGCTGAGGAACGAGGTGACTACCATCAAGGAGTCCCTGCCATCACGGTCATAGTCGATGGAGCAAACGTTCTCATCGCCATAGCTACAATGCTAAATCTGGAGTTGGTATTATTATTGGATAGATTACTGGAAAACTCCTTCATATTGGAGTTCGTAATAAGTATTGTACAGCTTGCACCCAAGGTGTGCCCCAAGAGAAACATGAATGTTTTAAAAATTGGAGTGAGTCATCTTCCCAAATGGAAAGCAACATCATATTAGAAGGCTTTCAGCAAGCAGAAGCAGTTCATGGGGTCAGGTATATGCGTTTTATTGGAGACGGCGATAGCAGTGTTCATTCCACGTTAATTCAGTGTGTGCCAGTGTGGGGACGTTTTATAGAAAAGATGGAATGTGCAAATCATGCTTGCCAATGTTATCGGTCCTCTCTTGAAAAGCTTGTTTCAGAGAAACCAGAGTACAAAGGGAAGGGAGGCCTAACTGAGAAGATGCGTCGTCGACTCACTAGTGCTGCTCGCTGTGCTATAAAAAGGAGGAGCCAGGAGCCTGATGTAGCTAAGGCAGTGAAGAAGTTACAGAGTGATCTAATCAATGGTCCATTTCATTGCTTTGGTCAGCATGAGAAATGCAGCTCTGACTTTTGTCAGACTGCTAAGGAGAAGGAGCAAGAGTCCTCTGCGCCAGATGATGATGGAAGTCAGTGTGAACAGTCTATTGGAAGTGAAGACCTAAGTAAGTGCCTGCAATCAATGACATAGTAGTAACTATAACAATTGTGATTATTGTCAACATCATTATCAAACATCATCACTGTATATTATTGCTACTATTTTTATTATTATCGTCAACATCATTATTATTTATTATTTTATGTTATTATTGTTATCAATGTAATAGTGACAGTAATTTATAACACATTGTCATTTCTTAGGTTCTATTGACATCATTGTAGAGCAAGAACAGATATGGGAGCAAACCATCAATGACCATCTAGTACAAGACATGCAAGTACAGGCACCTAGTCAACTACTCATGCACGACATACAGAATTTAGTTGGTCGACTTGTGTCCAAAGCCAAGCAACTGATTCAAAATTCCACCACAAATCTTGCAGAAAATTGGATGCAAATTAGGTGCAAATTTGATGGTGGGAAGGTGGTCAACAGGATTCAGAGTGGTTCATTTCAGTTCAGGTGTTGTGGTGCTGGACTACAGAAGAATCTTGGCAAAACCTGGGGAGTTTCTGTGTGGGAAAGAATGACTGGCAGCTCAGCGAATGAAGTTTTTGTCAATGCTGCAAATTCTTCTGAGAAGAGAGTCGAAAAAGATGGGAAGCGAAAATCATCAGAAAAAGCTAAGGAATGCAGAAGAAGGAGTAAGTATTCTCAAAATGATAATTCAATTGCAGCTCGCAAAGCGTACAATAGACGTGATGGTGTGATTGAGCCTGATGAGGTTGTGGATGATATTTCACCCGAGTGTCTACAGGAACTGATGAGAACTGTTTACTCCACTCAAGTAGCAGTGTCGACTCGAGACAGAACAAGTATTGAACACACAACACGTGAGCAAAATAGATGTGCAGTGTGGGTACAAGAAAGAGCCAAGAGATTGACAGCATCAAAAGTTGGTGGCATTGCCAAAATAAGAAGAAATACAAAGAGAAGTAACAAGGTGAAAGAGTTACTGTACAGCACTTTCAAAGGGAGCAAGGCCACAATGTATGGTACTCTCAGAGAAGATAAGGCTCGAGAAGAGTATGTGGCACATCAACAACGGAATGGTCATTTGGCATTAACTGTTGTATTGTCTGGGCTTGTAATTAGTGTGGATACTCCATGGTTGGCTGCTAGTCCTGATGGGATAGTGCATGACCCAACTGCGATCTCACCAAAGGGCCTTGTAGAATTAAAAAACCCTTTCTCTGTGAGAGAGAAAACAATTGCCGAAGCTAGTGAAAGCAAAACATTTTGCTTGGAGAACTCTGGTTCATCTGTGTATTCGCTCAAGAAACGGCATGATTACTATTATCAGGTACAATGCCGAATGTACTGCTGTGATGTGGAATGGTGCGATTTTATAGTGTGTACGGAGAAAGATATACATATTGAGCGAATATACTGAGATGTGATGTGGTGGAAAGAACAGATTTCTAAACTGAAGGACTTCTATTTTGGTGCTTTACTCCCAGAGCTTGCAAGTCCAAGACAGGGGATAGGCTGTATCAGGGAGCCTGAAGTAGCAACCATAACTTATATTGATTAAATACTCTTACCATAATTTATTCATCTCTTTTCATTGACTTGTATTTGTTTCTTTATTACTATTTATTTTATTATTATTTTATTGTTGTTGTTACTGTATATTTTTGATTTTTTCAGTCTCATCCTCTTGGAATTGAACTGTTATCAATCTGCTAAGTACCTCTATTGACACTAAACCACTAGTACAACCAAAGTACAACCACAAGTACAACCACCAGGGTAGCACCTTGATAGTGAGGATTGGGGTAACCGTAACCTTAAACCCTTAAGGGTGGCCGCACATAGCAACGCGCACCGCCTGTAGATCCGGACATTAATTTATTCCCCGCCAATACCCCACCATTCGATAATACGCGAGCAGAAACAATCGCGCAGTAGTAGCAGAAGTATACTTTGCGAAGTTGTGGTGTTTTAGTTTAGCTTCTTGTTGTCTCATATTCGTTTACAGCAACTCTCCATACGTCGTCTGAGCTCACGCGGCAAGGTGCACCAGGCTGCCTCTCCTCCAGTAGCCGTTCTCCGGACTCTGCGCACCTGAACTCAAGCGGATGGATCCACCAGGCTCGATTTCTGCGGAGCGAAGACTTCCCAAGATGCGCAGATCTAATACCTTCACCTCTGGCTATCTCCAATGAACTGCTCTCTCTTCTGACTCTCTTGTTATTGTTCTATTGATGTTTGTTTACTCTTGATATAGGCGGGCTCTTTTTAGAACCAATACAAACTAATTGAGAAAAAAAATTGCTCGCGTACTCGTAGTACGAGATATGGGGGTGGGGCTATTTCTTAAGAATTGCGAGTGGAATTAAAGTTCCAAATTTTGTAACAGTTTTTCTTGGAATCTAATAATGAGAACGACATAAAAATTTTACACACGGGTAAACCAAAAAAATGAACTGCACCACGTAGAGAATTTTTCAATATCTTATAAATAGAAAAAATTGCGAATAAATCATAAAGTAATATTGAAATGGAGAATAACTCTCTGTCTTGCAGTAGAGTATCGGCTCGGCTAGTAGTGCACCAAATTGCGGAGCTCCAACTTACCGCACCACTCCAAAAAACTGCTACAAAGATTTATAACCAGGCCCCGATATTTCTTCCAGGTTCGCTCTAAAATTAGTGAGCGGCTCCTTCGGCAGGTACTTTGTCCTTGTGTAGCAGTGGAGAAGCTCCTGTAAGTATACAATAGTAGTAATCGTGCATAGCAACCATCAACAAAAAATTGCGTAGGCGGTGTGCGGCCACCCTTAAACCAAGAGTTTATGTAAATAAACAAACAAAGAATAAATAAATAGTCAGTTCTTGTAAGATCCTCTCTTAAACAATACTTGAAGTAAATTGACCGCACAGTCCCTTTGTTTAGAATGGGGCGCAGCTGATGGAATTCTAATGTCACATGGCTGTTGTGATACATGCAAGTGTTGGAGTAGAACATACATACTGTGGTGAGGTGAACATGCACGGGGGGCGACGGCGGCAGGCGTACAGCGGGCACAGGAATTGTAAATTCTCAGATATTGGCTGGCAGCGTAGGCGGTCACGCGTCCCTGCAGAGCGCGGAGGGGGGAGGGTGCCTGTGCACTAAGCAGCACGTGAGCCATGCAGCAAAGCTCCTGAGCCGGGCTAGAACTCGTCAGGAGAACAGCAGCAGTGCCTTTCCTACAACAATTGGTTAGGCACCCGAATCCACCCTGGACCATTGCTTGTTTCCATGAGAAAATGCCTTGAATTTGCATCCCGCAATGCCAGGACCCAATCAGCTGGGTGTACTGGTGGGGTCTGTTGGGAGGCAGATGAAAAATCAGATGGAAAATGCCAAGTTGGGTTTGAACTCGGGACCTAGGCCCTGAAGCCCAGACCAACCACTACACCACACATAAACTCACAGAAGGTGATAACAAGACGAACCTCCCCCCCCCCCCCCCCCCCCCCGACATTTAAAAGTCAATGTGTGTGTTCTTCATACCTATGGATGGATCCAGAGTGATGGCTTGATGGTAAAAGCCAACTGCATTGTATGGACTTCCACCTAGACTCACCTTGTACCGAGCTGAAAAACAAACAAACAATAAACAGATATGAGGGAACTATCCATGACCAGTTAGTGTGACCAGGTCAAAACACATAAGTAGCCGTATCAATAGTACTGAATGCCTCCCACAGAATGAAACTCAACTTGCATTAATAAAGAAAAATATATATCCATCCCATTTCTCAAAATAACATGTTCTAATGGTTCCACCTGGAATCTTCCCAGCAGGAACACAAATAAAGCTTCTTCCTTAGTGATGCATAGCAACTTGTTTTGTTACAGTACAATTACTGAACCAGACAACCTCAGGTGTAAACAAGCAGATTGGGCATCCTTGCAATCTTCCTTACCAAACCAACACTCTTCTTTAACTTAATATATAGACAGGCAATGCCTCGTAAACTGATTTAGCAGAAATTTTCCTTTATCATATTTTATCAAATACCTGATGGATAGTTGGGTGACCTCTTACCAACTAACTAATGGAATTACCGGCTCTACTATAAAAATAATATTAACAGCGTTCATAAAATTGCCAAGGCATTCAATTTCTGGTTTTGGTCACTCTGCCAGGAAGGTAAGGTAAGCAATGATACTAGTGATACAATGACCAGTGTATACTATGCTATAATCTATATTAGAGAAGTTCAAGGAAAAAAAAAAAGGGGGGGGGGGGGGGGGGGAGTTATGCATGGATGGAGACACATAGCAACCAGACTTGAACATTCAGGAGAATTGAAGTTCGAAGTAGTCATGTCTCACTGCTGAAGCAAGCGATGGGAAATGGGGAAAAACATATTATTTCTCTCAGAAATTAGATCATGATCTTAACTCAGTTAATGCCACCTTTACTCACTGACATGGGCTTCTAATGGGCATGATTTAAGAGTTACAGCAATTCTCAAGTGGGGAAGTGCCTGATCAGATAGTTGGGTACAAAGAACAGATGGGAAGTGTATGTGGTCCCAAATCCCAGATCACATACCACTAGCATCGGAAAGAGAAGATAAAGCATTCTCTTTGTCTGCATCGGCCCCACTCCTAATGCCAATCTCCACAACTCATTGGAGCCATAATGGAATTAAAAAGGCTGATTTACGCAGTGGCTATAGAACGAAAACTTTCAAGCTGAGTGCACCACTGAATATCACAAAGTGACTAGGAGACCACAGATAACATCTTTTCACCAAGTCCACCGTGAAGATCTTTCCTTAGAGCAGTACAGGACAGGCCGAGTGAGCACCACGACTAAAAGGAACCGACTAGCACATGACTGCTCACACTAACCAACACCAATCTTGCGTAGGAAGATCAGACCCACAGCCACTTAGTCTCTCAGGAGATAATTAGAATAGAATGACAAGAATTAGACCAGACTCCACTCAAGTGGCACTAAGAGACCCAGCTATCAGATATCACTAATGTTTGACACATACACCCAGTCCCTTGAGATAGGCTAAAAACCAATAATAAGCTATTTCTCAGATTATCCTTTATGAATTATTCAACTTCCAAGGACAGCCTGCCCTTGGGGTGGGCAAAGCACACCAAGTATAGTGAGTTCATTTGTGCCCAATTTTACAGTCTAGTAACTCCCATGTAACCTGAACCAACAAATCAGTTGTTTTTGAGGGAGCACAATAGTGCCCCCCTAAAGTAGTACCTATCCAACCAGACCTGCAGTATCACAAGTTAAAACAAATAACTGGTGATGATTATGTGCCACACCCACCAATCAAATGCACACATAAAGAACCGCTACATGATGCATGAGACTTTGATATATGTGTTTGTGGACAAGCTTAGATACCACTTCACAGCAGTGCTAATTGGTTTATATGCTGTTCCATTCCTTTCAGATGTGAGAACCTACAATATTCATGCCATAAGAGCCCACTCTGCACAGTAGGTCTGATTATTATTATTTTTTTGAAGCACTTGAAATGCATTTGCAACAATAGAGGTACTATATGTGCTAGTTCTAATTAATGCATGAGCACTATTTTGTTGGCAGTCAGCAACAAATACTGAATCTTAATTAGTTTGAGACAAGGGTAACCAGGGCACTAAAATGGGACGTTTAATTAATCCATGTAAACACAAGTGGCATGACTGCCACACTTCTCCTGTGCCAGGCAACCAGTGAATGTGTCTGACCCTCCCACTTCAGACTATTTCACTGGCCTCAGTTTCCCTCAGCTCAACTACACCTAGCATTCTAATACAGCCAACTTCATAGCAACAACTGGAATGGTAACATAGACCTAATAATTAGTCCACAAGAAACCATCCAGCTGGATTAAAGGATTCCATTCCCCAAACTTTCTTGTAAAGTGTGATTCCTAATTACTTTTGTGGAAAGCTTCAGCACTCATGGCAGCAGGGAGGCCCAATAGTCACCTCAATACCAAGAGACAGTTCAAAAATATCATCACTTGCAGAGTTTGACTCCCAATTCAATTAGTGCATGACAGGACATGTGCTGCCAGGCTGGCTTGGATACAGGGGCACACCATGGGAATGCAGCAGCACTAGGCAGGTCCATAGCCCCACCAAAGAAGGGCCATAGTAGCAACACAGGAACTCCACCAATATATAAGGAACCTTCCCTTTGTGTGGCAGGGGCCACTACTTGATGTTGGAGCTACATTATCAATAATAGTCCACCATAGGCCAATAGGGCTGCTTACTATTCACTGCTGGGAAAATTTAATCATATCATCACATCTGAATACAATCGTATTATACATAATTATTATATGTAGAACATCATCATCATCATCATCATTCTGGAGCACACAACTGACTGAGAACTACTGATCTACCTTGTACTAATGACCATGTAGGTCCCGACCTGTTTACTTCTAAATTCTCTAAAACTGTAGACTGACTAAGGTTACTGCTAGTGTCTGGTATAGACTGACTAGGTTACTGCTAGTGTCTGGTGTAGACTGACTAAGGTTACTGCTAGTGTCTGGTATAGACTGACTAGGTTACTGCTAGTGTCTGGTGTAGACTGACTAAGGTTACTGCTAGTGTCTGGTATAGACTGACTAAGGTTACTGCTAGTGTCTGGTATAGACTGACTAAGGTTACTGCTAGTGTCTGGTGTAGACTGACTAAGGTTACTGCTAGTGTCTGGTATAGACTGACTAAGGTTACTGCTAGTGTCTGGTATAGACTGACTAAGGTTACTGCTAGTGTCTGGTATAGACTGACTAAGGTTACTGCTAGTGTCTGGTATAGACTGACTAAGGTTACTGCTAGTGTCTGGTATAGACTGACTAAGGTTACTGCTAGTGTCTGGTATAGACTGACTAAGGTTACTGCTAGTGTCTGGTATAAACTGACTAAGGTTACTGCTAGTGTCTGGTATAGACTGACTAAGGTTACTGCTAGTGTCTGGTATAGACTGACTAAGGTTACTGCTAGTGTCTGGTATAAACTGACTAAGGTTACTGCTAGTGTCTGGTATAGACTGACTAAGGTTACTGCTAGTGTCTGGTATAGACTGACTAAGGTTACTGCTAGTGTCTGGTATAAACTGACTAAGGTTACTGCTAGTGTCTGGTATAGACTGACTAAGGTTACTGCTAGTGTCTGGTATAGACTGACTAAGGTTACTGCTAGTGTCTGGTATAAACTGACTAAGGTTACTGCTAGTGTCTGGTATAGACTGACTAAGGTTACTGCTAGTGTCTGGTATAGACTGACTAAGGTTACTGCTAGTGTCTGGTATAAACTGACTAAGGTTACTGCTAGTGTCTGGTATAGACTGACTAAGGTTACTGCTAGTGTCTGGTATAGACTGACTAAGGTTACTGCTAGTGTCTGGTATAAACTGACTAAGGTTACTGCTAGTGTCTGGTATAGACTGACTAAGGTTACTGCTAGTGTCTGGTATAGACTGACTAAGGTTACTGCTAGTGTCTGGTATAGACTGACTAAGGTTACTGCTAGTGTCTGGTGTAGACTGACTGACTAAGGTTACTGCTAGTGTCTGGTGTAGACTGACTAAGGTTACTGCTAGTGTCTGGGTAGACTGACTAAGGTTACTGCTAGTGTCTGGTGTATAGGTTACTGATAGTGTCTGGTAAGGACTAAGGTTACTGCTAGTGTCTGGTACAGACTGACTAAGGTTACTGCTAGTGTCTGGTGTAGACTGACTAAGGTTACTGCTAGTGTCTGGTATAGACTGACTAAGGTTTACTGCTAGTGTCGTGGTATAAACTGACTGGTACTTCTAGTTATGCTAGTGTCTGGTATAGACTGACTAAGGTTACTGCTAGTGTCTGGTATAGACTGACTAATTACTGCTAGTGTCTGGTATAGGACTGACTAAGGTTACTGCTAGTGTCTGTGTAGACTGACTAAGTACTGTAGTGTTGGTATGACTGATAGGTACTGTAGGGTCTGGTATAGACGGCATAAGGTTTTATGCTAGGTTGTATATGATAGACTGGACCAGGTATACTACTAGTGTATGGTATAGGACGACTAAGGTTACTGCTAGTGTCTGGTGTAGACTGACTAAGGTTACTGCTAGTGTCTGGTATAGACTGACTAAGTTTACTGCTAGTGTCTGGTATAGACTGACTAAGGTTACTGCTAGTGTCTGGTATAGACTGACTAAGTTTACTGCTAGTGTCTGGTATAGACTGACTAAGGTTACTGCTAGTGTCTGGTATAGACTGACTAAGGTTACTGCTAGTGTCTGGTATAGACTGACTAAGGTTACTGCTAGTGTCTGGTATAGACTGACTAAGGTTACTGCTAGTGTCTGGTATAGACTGACTAAGGTTACTGCTAGTGTCTGGTATAAACTGACTAAGGTTACTGCTAGTGTCTGGTATAGACTGACTAAGGTTACTGCTAGTGTCTGGTATAGACTGACTAAGGTTACTGCTAGTGTCTGGTATAAACTGACTAAGGTTACTGCTAGTGTCTGGTATAGACTGACTAAGGTTACTGCTAGTGTCTGGTATAGACTGACTAAGGTTACTGCTAGTGTCTGGTATAGACTGACTAAGGTTACTGCTAGTGTCTGGTATAGACTGACTAAGGTTACTGCTAGTGTCTGGTATAGACTGACTAAGGTTACTGCTAGTGTCTGGTATAAACTGACTAAGGTTACTGCTCTGGTATAGACTGACTAAGGTTACTGCTAGTGTCTGGTATAGACTGACTAAGGTTACTGCTAGTGTCTGGTATAGAACTAGACTACTAGGTTACTGCTAGTGTCTGGTATAGACTAAGACTGAAGGTTACTGCTAGTGTCTGGTATAGACTGACTAAGGTTACTGCTAGTGTCTGGTGTAGACTGACTAAGGTTACTGCTAGTGTCTGGTATAGACTGACTAAGGTTACTGCTAGTGTCTGGTATAGACTGACTAAGGTTACTGCTAGTGTCTGGTATAGACTGACTAAGGTTACTGCTAGTGTCTGGTGTAGACTGACTAAGTTTAGTGTCTGGTACAGACTGACTAGTGTCTGGTGTAGACTGACTCGGGTTACTGCTAGTGTCTGACTAAGACTGCTAGTGTCTGGTCTAGACTGACTGGTAGAGACTAAGGTACTCTAGTGTTGGTGTAGTAAGGTTACTGCTAGGTCTGGTATAGACTGACTAAGTTACTGCTAGTGTTGGTATACTGACTAAGGTTACTGCTAGTGTCTGGTATAGACTGACTAAGTGTCTGCTGACTAGGTTACTGCTCTGGTATAGACTGACTAAGGTTACTGCTAGTGTCTGGTGTAGACTGACTAAGGTTACTGCTAGTGTCTGGTGTAGACTGACTAAGGTTACTGCTAGTGTCTGGTATAGACTGACTAAGGTTACTGCTAGTGTCTGGTGTAGACTGACTAAGGTTACTGCTAGTGTCTGGTGTAGACTGACTAAGGTTACTGCTAGTGTCTGGTATAGACTGACTAAGGTTACTGCTAGTGTCTGGTATAGACTGACTAAGGTTACTGCTAGTGTCTGGTATAGACTGACTAAGGTTACTGCTAGTGTCTGGTATAGACTGACTAAGGTTACTGCTAGTGTCTGGTATAGACTGACTAAGGTTACTGCTAGTGTCTGGTATAGACTGACTAAGGTTACTGCTAGTGTCTGGTATAGACTGACTAAGGTTACTGCTAGTGTCTGGTATAGACTGACTAAGGTTACTGCTAGTGTCTGGTATAGACTGACTAAGGTTACTGCTAGTGTCTGGTATAGACTGACTAAGGTTACTGCTAGTGTCTGGTATAGACTGACTAAGGTTACTGCTAGTGTCTGGTATAGACTGACTAAGGTTACTGCTAGTGTCTGGTATAGACTGACTAAGGTTACTGCTAGTGTCTGGTATAGACTGACTAAGGTTACTGCTAGTGTCTGGTATAGACTGACTAAGGTTACTGCTAGTGTCTGGTATAGACTGACTAAGGTTACTGCTAGTGTCTGGTATAGACTGACTAAGGTTACTGCTAGTGTCTGGTATAGACTGACTAAGGTTACTGCTAGTGTCTGGTATAGACTGACTAAGGTTACTGCTAGTGTCTGGTATAGACTGACTAAGGTTACTGCTAGTGTCTGGTATAGACTGACTAAGGTTACTGCTAGTGTCTGGTATAGACTGACTAAGGTTACTGCTAGTGTCTGGTATAGACTGACTAAGGTTACTGCTAGTGTCTGGTATAGACTGACTAAGGTTACTGCTAGTGTCTGGTATAGACTGACTAAGGTTACTACTAGTGTCTGGTATAGACTGACTAAGGTTACTGCTAGTGTCTGGTATAGACTGACTAAGGTTACTGCTAGTGTCTGGTATAGACTGACTAAGGGTTACTGCTAGTGTCTGGTGTAGACTGACTAAGGTTACTACTAGTGTCTGGTATAGACTGACTAAGGTTACTGCTAGTGTCTGGTATAGACTGACTAAGGGTTACTGCTAGTGTCTGGTATAGACTGACTAGGTTACTACTAGTGTCTGGTATAGACTGACTAAGGTTACTGCTAGTGTCTGGTGTAGACTGACTAAGGTTACTACTAGTGTCTGGTATAGACTGACTAAGGTTACTGCTAGTGTCTGGTATAGACTGACTAAGGGTTACTGCTAGTGTCTGGTATAGACTGACTAAGGTTACTGCTAGTGTCTGGTGTAGACTGACTAAGGTTACTGCTAGTGTCTGGTGTAGACTGACTAAGGTTACTACTAGTGTCTGGTATAGACTGACTAAGGTTACTGCTAGTGTCTGGTATAGACTGACTAAGGGTTACTGCTAGTGTCTGGTATAGACTGACTAGGTTACTACTAGTGTCTGGTATAGACTGACTAAGGTTACTGCTAGTGTCTGGTGTAGACTGACTAAGGTTACTACTAGTGTCTGGTATAGACTGACTAAGGTTACTGCTAGTGTCTGGTATAGACTGACTAAGGTTACTGCTAGTGTCTGGTATAGACTGACTAGACTGACTAAGGGTTACTGCTCAGTTAGAAACTTCCATGTCTGCTGTTTTTGGTGGAGGAAGTACTGGAGTGTGGGAATCTATTTTGTGTTATCTCATAATGGACTCAGTAAAAGGAAACCTAAAACTATGCACTAGTCACACCATGTGCCCAGCCCTGCTTTAGATGCATGCAATTGAATATTGTGGATGTGAAAGAAGGGGGTGAGGGAGGAGAGGAGGGAGGAGAGGAGGGAGGAGAGGAGGGAGGGGAGGGAATATGAATAGAGAAATAAGGAATGAAAGTTGCAAGACTGATAGACTTCATCTCGCTTACTTACAGAAAGTTCCTTGCCCATAAGTATATCTTCTAACTTCAATTCCTGTCTATCAGCTTCAACAGATGAGAAACTGGATAGTGTGTACAGGACTTGTGATTAAAAAAACAACAACCCACAACAACCACAACCAGGTGTACAAACCATCATTATTAATAAGTGATTATGACTGAGTCATTGCAACATATGTATGATAACAGCAAGGCACACACACACACACACATACTAAAATATCCTTCTTCTGCACAAACATACATACCCACACATACATGATTACTGGATGTAACTCATGGCTGTCTACTAATACTCCATGACATGGCCACCACTTACCAAATACTTTAATCATTAGCTACCACATAAACTACCTATTTGTGTGTGTGTGTGTGTGTGTGTGTGTGTGTGTGTCTAGCCAAAAGGGGCAAGTATGTAAGGTTTCAGTAAATAAAGGGGGGAGGGGGACGGACACACACACACACAAAAACAAAAACAAAACACACACACACAAACACATGTGAATGTTTTGTCTTTATATTGGACCTAACCAGCCTTTGGTTTTATCTAAGGCAGCTGCTTCATTATGAGGAGGTGGTGTTATTACTACAAACCCATTAGTGATGACCAAATAAGGTCATACTGTAATTGGAATAAAGACCACTATAGTATACACTCTCATAGCATATCCTGGCCTCACATAACCAGCTCTTTATCCTAGGCCAGAGAAATCAATTAAAGCGCACCACAATTACATGATGTATTGTTGAATTGTAGCAGTCTCCTAATCTAGGTCTAGCATTTCTGAGGCAGTTCTGTGAAATACATCAGCCTGCCTGCTCCACCCGGCATGGTGCTGGAGGACCACGTGCCATTGGCATTACCCCAACATGAACACAACAGAGCACACCAGCACATTACTGGAGGCTGCAACTAGCCAAGACCTAGCACTTTATCACACACACACACACATACACCACCCATTCCTCATTGTCTATCTTGCAACCCCTTTCCTCGTTCAGCTGGCCCGTCCTCCGTCTAAATAACTAGTCATTCACTGCCAGCTACATACATCATTCCATCTCTACTGCCACGCCCAACTATGCCTTCCCACATGCTCCACCCACTCACAGCCAGTGAAGCATCTCTCTCTCTTCATTTACTCAGTCCACTTCAAATGTCTCCTCTCCAATGGACCTCACGTCATCTCGACTACAGACACATAAAAGAGTTTGTTATACTATTGGTTTGTTGACATTGCTGTTTATAGTTGGAGGGGAAGGTTGACAAAAAAAAAAGACAGAACTTGCAAATCATAGTAATAGTAGTAGTACGTATCTCCTCAATGAACTGTGGTGAGGTCTGTTCACTATATACAATACAGTAGGACTTCAGTCATCCAAACATGGTGGGACCAAGAGGTTAGATAGCTGAAATGTTCAGACTACTGAACACAATAGAAAACGTACTATAAACCACTATGAAGGGGTGTGGTCAAGCCATTCTTCATGTCTGCACGTGGCACTATTATTGTCCTGATAATTAGCCCACCACTTCTACACTAGTCATTAAAAATTTCATTCCAAGTGGAACCAAATCTCAGTGTTCTTAATAATACACACCATTGACTTGAACACTCCCCACCAATTAAATCCACTACACATACACATGTGCACACACACATACACACATAACTATACACATCACACTGTCACACATATCCGCACGCACACATGCACACACACTTACACATAAGAGTTGGAATCAATCGAACTTTATAATCATCAAATGAATATATAGAAGTCCACCTAATTACTTGACACACTCAATACCTACCTACATATCTTAAACCAGTCCTTTACTAGTCAAATTAGCCAAACCCACCAACTGACCACACCCACTCATACATAGACCACACCCACCACTTCCATGTCGCAACTCACTGAGCAGGTGGGTGTAATTGGTTGTGGACTGGTTGAAGCTGTGGTCCAGTTTGTGCCAGCGACCACAGTAGAACTTGAGACACTGGAGGATGGAGAAGAAAGCAGAGGAGGGAGAAGAAGAAATTAAATGAATTATATTTGTACCTCATAGGACAAGTGGTAAAAATCAGTTTTGATGTATGGAGACCATGATTAGTAAGAAGTTTCTAGGAATGTGCTCAAGTGACAATTAAACACTATGTTTGTCAGAACATGAAGAATATCTCACAGAGGACATTATCTCTAAAACTGATCATTAGAAATGGAGGGAGGGAGGGACGGAGGGAGGTATAGAATCACATGACCACACCCACCATGACGTCCTGCTGTGGAAACAGGAGGTTCAGGTACTTCTTGTGCTCCAAGTCCTTGCGTCTGGTAATAAGTTGCCCCTCATAGTCCAGTGGGTCCCCCACGCGCAGCTTGGGATGGTTCTGAACACAATTACACAAGAAGGATCAAAACAGTGGCCACAATATAGTAGAGAATGCACAATAAAGGGGCATCATCATCGTTGTAACCACTCCCCGCAACTCTTTGAACTGAAAAAAAAAATAAAGCAACAAAAAACTAGTCACACTATTTAAACATTCACTTCGTGATATTACTTGTAACACACAATACTTTCACACAACTGAACATACCTAACAAGACTTACCTTCGTGTGTAGTCTAGTGGTCAATGAATTTTCAAGTAAATACTGTTGCGTAGGGCTTAGACGACAAATAGTGTATTAACTTACCACCGCCCCTACCTCGAATAGAGTTTCTTGTGTTGTAACTGCACCCATAAAAGAATTCAAAGTGGTAAACAATTCAATTTCAAGGGTGATACGGGTAATGATCGATAAATTAGGTCTAGTAAAATTTGGGACGGGGTCGAAAGCTGAGCTAACACAAAAATACGCGAGGGTCAAAGTATATACATACGTCCACACATATATATAAACAAATAAACATCCCCGATTTTCAATTGTTTACCCCTGAGAGTGTCTCGCTCGCTCGCCAATAAATAAAACTAGTCAACAACAACAACAAATATATGTTTATATGTGACCGTCTACAGGAAAACCGGGCACAACGCGGCACCCTTCGAAAAAATTTTTTTGCACTTACAGAGTTGTTGTCGTCCAGATATTGAGCTCTCCAAGTTTTATCGTCGTAGCTTAAGTCGTTCCCACTATAATAGACCTAACCATTCCCTTCCGTTGGCTTGAAACAATACATTTTTAAAAGATCGAACGATCTTTTCTCGATATTTACGCACGCCGCGTTGTGCCCGGTTTTCCTGTAGACGGTCACATATATATTCTTATTTCTATCGTGGACACTGCTGTGAATGTATCATGCACACACAAACATATATTTAAAGAAACATATACACACATACATACAGTACAACCATCTGCCCACACATACACACACACATGCAAACACACACACACAGGCCAACCATCTCACATGCACACACAAATAAAATAAATAATTTAACCACAGTGAAATTTAGAATTTAAAAATGTCTATAATTTGATGGTACATCTCATGAAACTTTTCTCTTATCCAATAGAGGGCAACTGACGGCGTTACTAAACAACACTCGGTGTAACATAACACATTTATACAGTGTGTCCATACATACACACATATGCACACTCGTGAAAAATCATCTTTTACACCCATCCACCCACACTCTCTCTATTCTACACTCTCAACTACAGTGTATACCTCATACCTACACTCATCACACACATACAAACTTTACACTTCCCTACACTTCTTTTCATACTCACACACACACAAACCCCTCTAGAGAGATAAGAACGTTACAGCATTCTAAATAAACTATATTTTAATCCTACGTGTTTAGTTATTGACACAAAAAATTACTTTACAATAATTTCACCATCTTGGCGTCCATTATTTCAAACATACTAAATTGTGTGCATGCAAAGAAAGTCTCTGATATTAATCCTTTCAGTACAAACTTCAAGTTAGGTAAATAGAACCTTCATATACCACCCCACAGAGAGCTCAGCTCCTCCCCTCTCACCTGCTCCATCCTGGCTTCCTGCTGGTCCTCGTGTGTGGCCATGTAGTCCGTGAGCTCGTTCACCAGAGCCAACACCTACCCGGACGTACGGATGTCGGCACACTGCTGGTATTTCTTGTCCAGTAAAACCATCGTGTTCTGACACCACCGACTAGCCTGGGGGAAGAGAAGGTGGCAACAACAACATGTATAAACAATGAATAAAAATGAAATTAATACCTGCAGAGAATGATAACATGAATATAAATAACTATTGCTACTGCATTTTGCAATACGTCAAAAGCTACTACATGGCGGGGTACTTGCTAGTTCATAATAACTAGCCACACTCATCTGGAATACGTGCCACACTCATCTATCACACTCTTATTTCTACTCACACACACACACACAAACACACTCTTTTTCTACTCACATACACTTTTTCGACTCACGCGCACACACAAACATACTTTTTTCTACTCACACGCACACACACACTTTTTCTATTCACACACACAAACACGCTCTTTTTACATGCACACACATACAAACACACTCTTTTCTACACGCACACACAAACACGCTCTTTTTACATGCACACACATACAAACACACTCTTTTCTACACGCACACACAAACACACTCTTTTACTCGCGCGCGCACAAATATACTCTTTTTCTAGTCACACGCACACACACTCTTTTTCTATTCACACACACACACAAACACGCTCTTTTTACATGCACACGCACACAAACACACTCTTTTTCTACTCACACGCACACACAAACACTCTTTTTTCTACTCACACGCACACACTCTTTTTTCTACTCACACGCACACACAAACACTCTTTTTTCTACTCACACGCACACACTCCTTTTTCTACTCACACGCACACACAAACACTCTTTTTTCTACTCACATGCACACACATGTCACAATATACAAAGCAAACAACACAAACTAAACTGAATCAATGAAGCACCAAAGGTGCGAACCCTCAGTGCTATTAAACACCACCTAGCTATTACAATATAATCTCCTTCCAAAAGAACAAGCAATCTGTTAGCTATTTTAATGAGGCATCAAAATAGCTGGACCAATGAAAATGGTACATGGAAACACTGTCTTCATAAGAGAAGCTAAACTAGCCAGAAATACTCACCGATATACATCTTCACTTCTTTCAACTCCGTTAACTTCCCTGAGCATAAAGCCAACTACACCACTGGATGCAAGAAATTATTTTCTCACGTGATTATGATGTGACGCTAGGGGGCGTTACCCATAAAAGCTGGTACCTATGCAAAGTTGAAAGCTTCGCGTTTTCTCAACAATTAACCCAAAATTAAAAAAAAGTAGCACAATGAAAGGTCTTAAATCTTCGTCCTGAGTAAGTTCTTACCTAGCTTAGTACAGTAGCTTTAGCTCCTCCTTTTTCAGCCGCTTGCAATTTTGAATGTGCGTGCTGTCTTTATTCTGTTCCGGTTAATGGATGATTGGAATAATTGATGTCCAGATAATTGATGTTCCACTGTACATGTATATTAAACACACAAACATACACACTTTTGTCAGGTTATTGCAACGAGCTAGCCTAGTGTCAGAAATAGCACTCCAGTATTAGTGATGCATGCATTATCATCTAGCCATATAGACCCATTGGAACTAATACTTCTCAACTACCAACACACACTGGAGAGCACTTACCACGCCATCACTTCAGCAGTGAGAGCTGGTTAGTCTCGCGTGGCTGATCCCTGTAGCGATTGAGGTCAAAGGTGAAGGTCAGCCTCAAGAAGGTCGTTATTAATTCTCACGTGATTCTTCCAATAACGCAATATCTTATGAATCTACTTTATATAGTCAGCATTTTGGGTGTGGTGGGTCAGAGATAAACAGAGAATGTTGGAACGCCCAATTTGGAAAACAGTAGAATCTAGTCTGTAAGCCAGTTATGGCGGAAAGCCAGCAGCAAGTTCCTACTGAGGATGAGGTGAGCACATAGCTAACCCCTAGCTGATTACTAGATCAAGTGTTTGTTTATTAGATCCAGCCTTTTTCACTAGCCCACTGTTTGTATAGATAGCTAACTTTTTACAAAAGGGTTGAAAGAAGGGAAAACACTGCTACCTACACACATGCCAAGTGCTTAGCATAATTCAATTCAAGCATAATTTTTCCAACAACTCAAATAAAAGAAAGAGAGAAATTAAAGTCTGAGCATTTGATAAAAGGCATCAGCAACTCACTGGAAAAATAGAGTGAAATTTATGTCTGAGCATGCTCATAAAAATACTAACTGGAAAAGAGAGGGAAACTAATGTCTGAGCATGCTCACAACAAATGCAGTGGCAACTGGAAAAAAAAGAGGGTAAAAGTCATGTTCCTGAGCATGCTCTTGAAAAAAAACACCAGGTTCTTTTATGAGCATGCTCAGACATGACTTTCCCTCTCTTTTTTTAGTTGCTAGTGTGTTTTTGAGGATAGTTAGACAAGACTATCCCTCTATTTTTTGCTATAGTTTGTAACTATTTTACTCTAGTCATTTGAAGTCTAGTTTGTTCTGTTTGAAGTCTAGTTTGTTCCAGAAATACAGTAAGTTGTGTGTTTGTAACACATAAGCGCAACGTATATTTGTTGTAATGTTATTTTTCTGATTATTTTGTTGTTGTTGTTGTTGTTGTGCTTGTTATTGTTTTATTTATAGTTTCTTACAATGTGTATTGAATTCTGTATTTGGGATATATTTGTATGTTTGTGCATTTTTATAGGAAGATTATGTTTTTTGCCATTTTTAATGTATATGTTCATGTCTTAGCATTTTTATAGACAATAGCAGGTGTCTAGACTTTTTTTTACAATTTTTTTCATTGCGCTTTGATTAAACAGTCGGTACCATTACATGAAAGATTTTAACAGTCACGTTTTCGTTTCTATTGATTTACTGCTAAAAGCTAGAAACTCTTCCACAGCTATATCAGCAAGCTAAGGCCTTGTACTACCCTCTAAATGCTATAGGGGTCATGCTAAACAGCTTGCACAATGAAAAAAAACTGACTTGCTTCGATTAAGCAGACTGACTGGATTTTCGCTGAACTTGCTGCTCTGACAGGTCCCTACTTCTTAGTCTTTCTACCAGCTACAGTAGGGTCTCTAGTAGTGAAAATATCTAAGCCAATGATGGCCCCAACATTTAAAATAGCATCATTTTTACATTCCTAGAAGTGATGCATTTTGTAAACAGTGAATATTAAAACATTAACATAGTCGAACCGAAAAACTATATTTTATCAACTACATATCGTTTTGTTTTGTTTTGTTTTTTCTACTATAGTTCCTTTCTGTGCAAAAAAAAATCGTTACACAGAACAGAATTGAGAACGTATTTTTTCTGGTGCCTACTGTACATTATTTTAGCACAGGAAGAAACAGCTCATTCTCTTATTATGTGTTTGTGTGTTTGGAATATCATGTCATTATTGTGTGTTTGTGTGCATATATTTATGCACTGTAATAGTTGTATGTTTGTGTGTTTGTTTATTTGTCAATTTCTCAGCTTTTTTACTATTTGATTTATTAAAATATTATTTTATTGTATTTAATCATTGTGTTAAAAATTGTATGTTTGTGTGTTAGCATGTCATAGAGTTGCTGTTGTTATAATGTGTTTACATTTCTGTAAATTTATAATGAGTAAAATTGTATGTTTGTGTGTTTGTTTACATGGTTTTAATTATAGTATTGTTGTTTATTAGCTTTTTATATGTATTTTTATTTATTTATTTATAGTTGTGCATAATGTTTAGAAAGCGTATTCACTGCTGATATAGGAATAAATTTGTTTGTGTGTTTGTTTTAAATGTAGTCTTACATAAGTTTGTTTGTGCGTTTGCATGTTAAAGTCTCGTTTAAATAGCACTTAGTGCTGTTTGTTTGTTTGTATATCAATTTAATTATATATTTATTTGTTTATTTGTATTTAGAGAGATCTCCATCCTCCAGTCTCACTTCACTGGGAGCACTGCCATACATGGAGTAAGTATGTCGAGCCTGTACAATGTGCAGTACTAAAGAATAAAGTCATAATTATGGATGATTATCGCACACTTCACATCTCTACTGACCTTCACTCATGGACTACTACTCGTGCACCATATAGAGGCTCGTCCCTAACTACCTACCAGTCTAAGTTTGTATTGGTTGGTGGAGTGCATCCCTCCACTAGGGAACCCACTAGGGAACCCACTAGCTCTCTGTTGACTAGTACTACTGGTCGAGACTGGAAGCCATCGCTACGTGCCATGCCTACTCCTCGCTCCTGGGCATCATCAGTTAGTGGAGGATCACCAGAGGTCCTGGTCGTGGCTGGTGGGCGTGGCTCACATCACGAGGACTTAGACGTAGTGGAAGTTCTACTCAACGACCATTGGACGACTGCAGACTCACTTCCTTCTTCATGCTGGAACATGCGATCAAGATTCCATGAAGGCAACTTCTACTTCACAGGAGGACTTGGCAAGAGAGAGATTCTATTTGTATGCAGTTTAGAGTCTCTTATAGCATCTGCTAGTAATGGCAGGACAAGAAGACAAACAATATGGAGGACAGTAACCACACTTGCTGAAATCTATGCTATCGTCTCCTATGTATCGAATCTAATCGGCATCAGTTCTACCATTAGCAGTTACTCCAACAAGACAGAGGAGTGGATTGAGACTACTAGTGAGGGAGATAGACCAGAACAGAAGGATAATGTTGGATGTATAGCTACTGCAGTCTTGTCTACTGGACAGTTGCTGGTTGCTATTAGAGATGGAGTATATAAAGTAACTCTGCCAGGTTAGTGTAAGTAAATAGCAGCATCTCTAGAAAGCCATCTTGCCTTCAGTGAAATTGGCTTCTCTTTAAAATGTCCCATTGATAGATTATATGGGAAACTAAAGTTAAGTATTAAAAACTTGTACTATAATAATAACTAGAATATTATTATTTATTATTGTGTTAATTATGTTAAAACTAAATATTTATTATATTAATTATGATATTATAATAAGTAAGGTAATTGATTGTCTTTGCTAAAACTGCAAGTGCTAGAGTGCAGCTGCTTCTACTGGCAGCTGCTTCTACTGGCTTAGCTCCAGGCTATAAAACCAGCTGCCCACACTCTGTATTGCAGGAGCCTTCTATTATACTGATGTACTGTGTGGGTTACTTGTACAGTATAATCAATGAGACTGTAATAACTGTAACTAGTGGTGTGCTTGAGCACAAATGGCGAGCGAGCCTAAAGACTATACTATTTTTATTGACTTCTAACACTGAAGCTACTGAAAATAAGGTCTAGTTTTTAAATTTAGCATACAGGGTAAAGGGATTTCAGTGCCATTATAACAACTCTCTGCAACTGCTTGAATTGAAGGAAAAAACAACAATAACAAAACTATACAGGTTATTTAAAAGTTTTCTTTGTGATATTCTTTAGCTAAGTAGTGGTTGTAACACACATTGCTTTGACACAGCTGGACATGCACCTACACAGACTTACCTTCGCAGTAGTCTAGTGGACAATGTATTTTCAGGTAAATACTGTGCGCACGGCTTATAACCACGACAAAGAGCGCATTGACTTACCACCGCCACTAACTCGAATAGAAATGGAAGTCCCTTAAGTTGTCAAGTTTGAACTGCACCCGCAAAAGAATTCAAAACGGTAAACAAATCAATTTCTAGGGTGATACGGGTACTGATCGATAAACCAGAGGATTCTGTTTAGTGCAATTTGGGACGGGGTCGACCACCTAACTAACACAAAAACGCGAGGGTCAAAGTACAAAATGACATACGTACGTCCAAACATATATACAAATAAATAAATAAATAAATAAATAAACATCCCCGATTTTCGATTGTGTTACCCCTGTAAGTGTCTCGCTCGCTCGCCAATTATTGATTTATTTGCAACACTTTAGCTGTAATGATTAATTTATTTTATGTTCAATAGCTTTCAAGTATGAAGATGCATATAAACACTTCATTGTTTCCAAGGAAGTGCTGGAGCTTCTGTCTTTAAAGTTTATGTCCCTTGGTCCTCCAAGACAAGGCAAGAGTACAACTATCAGGAGAATAAAGAAAGAGATCATAGATCTTCTGTCAGCTAAAGAAGAGGAGCAGATTCATGGCAGCACAGGCGCAGTACAGTGTTGCTCCAATATGCTAGTCCAAGGCAAGTCTGATCCAACTACAGCAGAAAGAACCACAAACTGGACCATTGTAAAGAATCTCATTGAGGAAGCATCTCTACTCTTTCACACTCTCAAAGATAGTTTGGTGACTGAATCCACTTCTGAAGCTGAATCCACTTCTGAGGCTACTGCTGATTCCCATGGAGGTAGTGACACCAGGGCAGAAGTCAGTCAGGCTAGCAGTACAGGACAGTCTCACTCTGTGGAAGAGCCACCCCAACCTTCATTATTTCAGAAGATGATGGCAAGATTGAAATCTTTTACAAGAAATAGGCAACCTAGGCATATGGAAATCACTCCACTCTCAACAGCACATGACCAACCAACTGATCAGGCAGTATCATCACCAGATTATTCTGAAATAGCTGCCATATTCGAGACAGTGTCCAAACAACCACACTTTGCAGATAATGTGAAGCACTCTTTTAAAGCTTTTGTGAGAATGGAGGACACCGGAGGTCAGCCTGAGCTGATGGACATGCTACCAGCACTCACCATAGGACCTGGCCTCTACTTGCTGTTCTTTAGCTACAAGTTCCAACTAGATGAGGAGTATCGAGTCTTTTATCAGAGAGCTTCAGGAGAGACAACTGCACCAGAGAAATCAGAGTTTACTCTGCAAGAGATGCTTTTGCGCACTCTGGCCAGTATATCTTGTTTCAGTTCCTCCACCCACCTTCAACCTCTACCTGGAACAGACAACTCAGCCATTGGTGAGATACTGGAGTCCTCCAAGTCAGTAGTGTATATAGTGGGCACTCACAAAGACAAGGTTTCTGAGGAGGTCATCGCTACAGTCGACTCACAGCTTCAAAAAGTGATTCGAGACACTGACTCCTACAAAAAAGGCATAGTTCAGTTCTGCTCAAAAGACAAGCTTGTTGTTTCTTTGGACAACATGGGAGGCGGAGTAGAAGAAATCCATCACTTGCATCAGCTACTGGAGAATGCCATGGAGAAACACTTTAAAAAGCTGAAAATTCCAGCTGTGTGGCTTCTATTCAGCTTGTGTCTTCGCATGAGAGAAGTGAGGACAGCCAGTTTGGAGACCTGCTTGGCCTTGTCCCATGCCTTCAATATGACACCCTACGAAACCAGAGCAGCTCTGTGGTTTCTTCACCACCATGCCGGTGTTCTGATGTACTTCCCCAGTGTGCCTGGTTTGGAGGACCTGGTCATCATAGACATCCAGGTAGTGTATGACAGTATCACTGGTGTCATTCTTAAAGCCATGTGCTTTGATAGCGTAGGTCAGGCCACATCCGAGAGATTTAGAAAGACAGGTCGATTCTCTATGACAGATTTGAAGACTGCTACGGCTGACATTTCTGGAGATCTGATTCCACCAGAGCAACTGGTAGCTTTGCTTGCATATCTTCACTTGATAGCTGAGATTGTGTCAGTCAAATCTTCTGATACTAACTCAGTGTTAGAAGAAGAGAAAGAATACATCATGCCTTGCGTGTTAGAAAACACTAGTGCAAAGGAACTTGACCAATTCCACAAAGAATCGTGTAGGTCATGTTTGGTGGAGCCTCTCTTGATATACTTCAGTAGTGGGTTTACTCCTATGGGACTCTTTCCTGCTTCCATGGCTTGTCTCATATCTAACAAGTCCTTCACTTTCATCAGAGAAGGTGTCAAGAAAAACATAGTGCACTTTTTGTACGGAATGAGAAAAATTCGAGTAACATTTATATCTCGATGTAAATATTTTGAAGTCGTAGTTTCGTGTGATCCTACATTCCAAGATTCCATTCACCACGAATATACTGCTTTAAAACAAGAAATAGAGGACACTCTAAAGAAGGCTAGTTCCAGAATGAACTACAACAGCTCCATGGACTACCAGTTTGCTTTTGACTGTCGTACACATGAAGGAGAAAATCATTTTGGGGTAGTTGATGGAGCAGATATTACTCCTGAGGTTATGACATGTCTCTTCAATCCAGACAATCCACAAGCAGTGGTACTTAACAATAGACACCTCATTTGGTATGGACAGGTATGTAGAAATACTACTGTAGTTTCATGCCATAGTTACTTCTATTTCTTTTTTCAGAAGTACGAGAAGCAATACCCTGGGCTGGAGGTTGCCACAAGTAAATTGAGTATTTAATTATCGTTTATTGTGCAGTGCAGCTGGTTATTATTACTTTGCCTTATTATTTTTTTCTAGGTAAAAATTACTTGACGTTATTTCAGAAAGTGTATCCTGACTTGGTCCACTCAGTGACGCCTTGTGTTATGACAGTAGCTGATTACTGCTACAGCAATGAACTCATATCACGAAATACCTATGACCAACTTCGTGAGCGTAAAGACCTGACTGACGAAGACAGAGCAAGAACTCTTTTGGATAACGTTCGTAGAGTTATTTCATCGAGACCCTCAGCTCTCAAGGAGTTTGTTACTGTACTGTTCCAAACAGGAGAATGTAATTATGTGGCAGATAAAATACAGCAACAGCTCCAGTAAGTATATTGTTATTATTGTAGTATTTGAATTATCGTATTGTTTGTGTAATAGAATTGTGGAATGAAATCTGACGAAGCCACATGGACATACATTTGAAAACACTCATTGTATTGCACTTTACATTTTTTTGTACAACATATCCCATATTTCAAATTTACACAACTGTTACTTTTAAACCAATATTGTCACTCGTTGGTGTAGTCAGACCCTTTACCAACCTCTGCACTTACTGGTACTTTATTGAACCACTACTTGTACAAAGGGTCAGGGAACATGGCCATACCAAATTTGTTTTGCTACACATGGTCAATTACTGATAGCTAATTACTGTGAATGGCCCTCCTCAACCACAAATAGAAATTCCAATACTGTCAGCTACCCTTTCCAGACTGTGCCACTCGCTGCCAAAGTCTGCCAGACAGTCCAATACTAGTAGCCCCACCCCCAGAAGGTTCCAGCTCACGTTATAGTCCCTCCGCCGCCAACATCTCAGTCACCCTCAGCGTTTTCTTCGCTTAACTGCACTGACTTTGTTAAGTTCCCTGAGCATAAAGCGAACTGTATATACACTGCTGGCTGCAAGAAATTATTTGCTCATGTGATTATGACATGACGCTAGGGGCGTTGCCCATAAAAGACATGGAGCTGAAAGCTTGCGTTTTCTCAACGATTAGCCCGAATTAAAAAAAAAGTAGCACAATAAAACGTCTTAATCTGGAGTAAGTTTAAATCAATTGTTAATTGTCAGTAATCTCCAAAATCAGAGCCCGACAGACAGACAGACAAACAGACAAACAGACAGGACGACTACTATAACCATATCGCGCATGCGCGATGGGGGTTAATCACACTGTACAAATCTTTAGTACAGAGTTCTTGGGGGTGGGGCTGACAAAAGACCGCATGAAGAAAAAAAAGCGCGCAAAGATTGTAAGCTTAATTGGTAGGCGGAGCCAGTGTTTACATTTGACGACCCTATCCTATGGAGACTAGACAATTGCGTGGCGCTGAGTGTATGATTTCTTATCCTTAATAGTTGATTCTGACTCTTTCAGTATGGGAGGAGAAGTGAGTATTTCAATTATTGGCTTCAGGTATAAGAATATAAGAAACGTTGTAGTCACAGTGAACATAGACTCCAACTTTTTTTTCTAAGAGGACCCTTTTATGTGAATAAGGCAGTTGTGCAAAAATTTGCTAAAAATGGTGCACTGACTTTGCTGCAATTGTTAGCTAGGGAGTAAATGACTATGATGTGATTCTGCTGCAATTGTTAGCTAGGGAGTAATGACTAGGATAATGTGATTCTGCTGCAATTGTTAGCTAGGGAGTAAATGACTATGATGTGATTCTGCTGCAATTGTTAGCTAGGGAGTAAATGACTATGATGTGATTCTGCTGCAATTGTTAGCTAGGGAGTAATGACTAGGATAATGTGATTCTGCTGCAATTGTTAGCTAGGGAGTAAATGACTATGATGTGATTCTGCTGCAATTGTTAGCTAGGGAGTAAATGACTATGATGTGATTCTGCTGTAGTTGATTTTGTACGGTGGTCTTGACAACATTAAATTTGATCAACATCAATTAAAGTAATGGTGGTCTGCTTTATTTTTTTTTTCCGCTGTGCAGAAGAAATGTTTTCCAGTGAGTGCTACCCTTTACCATTTGCTAAAATGGTAGCACCAGCGTATATTCATACTAGCCGCGGTGATCAAGGTCATATTTCCAACATATTGGTGAAAATAGAATATTCTGCACAATGGTATAATTTCATCTAGCTGACAATTTTCCTGAACAAATAACAAATGAGATTACTTGCAGGGAATTGTGACAAAGTTAAAACAAAAATGGTGGAGAGTCATGAAGATCCCTGGACTGAAGTCTGTGTGTTCACTAATTGCATCAGAACATTGTATTAATTTTTTCTGTAGCATGACATCAGCTTTCAAGTTCTGGCTGACAATATACTTCATGAAGATGTCACTGTACAGCTGGTGTCTGTTAGGTAAGGGGACGCTAGATTGTAGAACATCGTAACCATTGAATGAATGAATGAATGTTGTTGCAGGAAGGTGAAGCATCTGATCATAGGCAACAAGAAACACAAGTCTGACTTGGTTCAGGTTGGAGTGGTGCCCAGGTGTGTTACCATGATGGCACAAGCTAAGAGCTCACTTTATCATGTTCATTCACTGTTAATCTATCATTTGGTGGTGGTGGCTTAAGAGGAGAGAATTGGTCACTTAAAACTAAAACAAAGCAAAAGATTATATGGACAGACAGACAGACAGACACAGACAGACAGACAGTGTGTATTTTTGGAGAGGAACGAAGAAGGGTGTGCACTTGTAAATTGTTCTAATTGAAGCAACCATTATACTATCCCATCTGGTGAAGTAATATGCATGATATAATGAATAGAATAAAAGGGATATTTAGTACATGCAGTGTTTCTATATAATTTCTCCTATTGATGTATGTACATAGATTAGTGAGATTGCTGGCAGAGCCGGAAGTGCATCAGGAGCTTCTGTGTGAGGTCATCACTGCTCTAGGCAGCTTTGCTCATGGTACATATGTACTTGTGCATGTATGTATGTATGTGAGTGTATGTATGAGTGTATGCACGTGTGTATGTATGTATATGTGTGTATGTGAGCATATGTATGTGTGTAAGTGTAATGCTCAGTATTGTGTTCCACTTGCTGTAGGGACGAAGTCGTCTATTGATGCAGTCATCTCTGCAGAGGCTGTGCCGTCTTTATCTAGAGGTATGGTCACGATTGGCCTTTTGTGTAGCCAGACCCTTTACCAACCACTGATTGATCAAGGGAAAGAAAGGATCTGAGATCATGCACTATAAGGACTTGTGCACATCATTCCCTAATAGGGTGCTTCAATTCATAAGTTCCTGTGAGCTTGCGGGACATACGTACTGTATCATGCAGTGGCACAACTGTAGAGAGAGAGAGACTTGAGAAAAGTAGTTGTGACATTTATTTGATGCCAAAAAGTTAGGATCGCCATTTTTGGGAGGCACTTTGAACAATTTTCTCAGACCCTTCTCCTGCATACTTAACTTGGTAAAGGGTTTTTGGCCTAACAAGATAGTTCAAGATATTGAGGAGGAAATGGTGTGTTGTGAGATACTTCAGTAATCTTTTCTGTCTCACTATTCTAGGTCTGCTGCATTCTTCTTCTCCAGTTGTCCTCTGCTGTCTGCGTACCCTATCCACCCTTTACTCTTGCAACCTTTACGCTTTGGACTCTGACCTCATCTTCTATAATCCCCAGATTGTGTCCCGCCTTGTTTCTCTCCTTGTTGAGCCACACCCCTTAGGTCAAAGGGCAGCCATACTGCTAGCCAAGACTTGCCAGGTACATATTAAAAAAAACAACTTTCTCCCTCTTCCCCCTCCGTCTTACAATACATCCATCCAGTTATATACCAGTAGAGTGGTGGTATCAGTGGCATCACTAACACATTACCTCTGCTCCAGTAGCTCTTTCTGAAGATGGTAGCATTGTTATACCTGTAGGCTTTGCTCCTTGACAGCGTGGTTTGTCTGGCATGTATAACTTGCAACTTAAGTTTCTCAAATTTAACTGTCGAGTGTTTATTAATTATATTTTCTGAAGGGGAAAAAAAACCAACCAAGTGTGACTGTGCAGCTTTACGCTACCAATAATGCCCTTAAATAGAGATCATACCAACATGGCCATATTGCTGACACTGCAAGTTATTGTTCTAATGAGCGACTAGCTGAAGAGTGCGCGAGTATGCGTGATCTAATGTGTGGATGGACTCTCTTTTCTGTATTATTGGCATAGCTAAGCCTTGAAACACTCAATGTTCACAATTATAATACTTTGTTGTTGTTGTTGTTGTTTTCCCTCAGACGCGAGACCATCAGTCTTTGTTGTGTGAGTATCAATCATTACAGAAGTTAGTAGGAAACTTGCGGTCTCCAGTAAACAAGGTGGGCGGAGTTATGTTCATGCTAATGAAGAAGTACAGTGTATTGTATGTGATATTATAGAATAATGTACAGTATTGTGGAAATAGTGTGTGTTATAGTCACTGCAGATAGACGTCTAGGGGTCTCATAATGTGGAGTCTAGTAATGGTGCTTATGTATATAGTATTAGGGCATATATAAAATATATTAATAGCAAATTTTTCTCTTTTTAACAGCCAATATAGTTAATTATAACTTGACGCTATTGGCTGTTAAAAAGAGAAAAATTTGCTATTATAATTATTTCAGCCGAGAATGACTGAATCATAAAATATATTGTATATCCTCTGCTATATGCACGTCTTATAAGTCCTTATTTATGTCCGTGTGTGTCCCTTTTACAGCCTGTGTGTGTCCTATGTAGTATGTGTGTGTCTATATGTCCTATATATCTACATGTCTATGTACTTATAATAGATGGTTGCTGCCTCCCTGCACTGTATGTCTTCCATAGTGTATGATAATCCAGTGACGGCCAACTTGTTAGCATCACGTACGTAGGGCAATAAACACATGACTGCATGGGTTGGGAGATGTTCAGATTTGGTAACGAATCATTTTCTCTGTACTATATCAGTATTTGTTAAAGACTTATTTTGATTTTTGTTGTTGTTGTTGTTGTTTTTTTTTGTTGTTTTTTTGTTGCTTTTTTTGCTCGTGTGTGTATGTTTGTGTGTGTGTAGTTGAGTATCAAGGAGAGCCATTGGTGTGTGCTCTTCTGAAGATCTTGTCTAATAGCAGAGATAACAATATCAAGATGGCAGCTGCTAAATGGTGAGTCAGACTCATTCATATACCTGTGCAAACACACACTCATACACCTGTGCAAACATACACTCATACACCTGTGCAAACATACACTCACACACCTGTGCAAACATACACTCATACACCTGTGCAAACATACACTCATACACCTGTGCAAACATACACTCATACTGTGCAAACATACACTCATACACCTGTGCAAACATACACTCATACACCTGTGCAAACATACACTCATACACCTGTGCAAACATACACTCATACACCTGTGCAAACACACACTCATACACCTGTGCAAACACACACTCATACACCTGTGCAAACATACACTCATACACCTGTGCAAACATACACTCATATACCTGTGCAAACACACACTCATACACCTGTGCAAACATGCACTCATACACCTGTGCAACACACACTCTACACCTGTGCAAACATTACACCTGTGCAAACAACACTCATAAACCTGTGCAAACATTTACACTCATAACACCTGTGAAAAATAACACTATTACACCTGTGCAAACACACCACTCATACACCTGTGCAAACATACACTATACACCTGTGCCAAACACACACTCACTATACCGTGCAAACATAACTATAAACCTGTGGAAAAACACACTCATACACCTGTGCAAACATACACTCATACACCTGTGCAAACATACACTCATACACCTGTGCAAACACACACTCATACACCTGTGCAAACACACACTCATACACCTGTGCAAACACACACTCATACACCTGTGCAAACATACACTCACACACCTGTGCAAACACACACTCATATACCTGTGCAAACATACACTCATACACCTGTGCAAACACACACTCATACACCTGTGCAAACATACACTCATACACCTGTGCAAACATACACTCATACACCTGTGCAAACACACACTCATACACCTGTGCAAACATACACTCATACACCTGTGCAAACATACACTCATACACCTGTGCAAACATACACTCATACACCTATGCAAACATACACTCATACACCTGTGCAAACATATATTGGTGCATCTTTCTGAACCAAAGTGTATTTGAGCTTAATACAGCAACACCTTGATTATCTACAATAAACCATAACATCGATTAACAAAACAAAACAAAAATGTGCACAAATTTAACAATAGTTATTCTGATCACTTTTGTTGTTGTTGTTGTTTTTATTGCAAAAGCTGCTACCTTCCCAGTTCTTTTCTCTCACGTTAGGATGTCTGTTGCTGGAGGTGTAATTCTTTTATCAGCTGTACTGTAAATGTGCCTGTTGTTCAAAGAGTGTATTCTAAATGTTAGTACGATGTGTGTTTCAGAGATGTCCAAATATTCCTGTAGCAGACAGAACTCTAAATGTCCTATTATTGCATAGTTTTCTCTGTCGTGTTAACACTATTTCAGAAATATTGCAAACTTTGGATTACTAATGAATCACACGTTAGGCTAATCTAATTAAATAACCACTTTGCTTTATTTACTTTCTAATAATGCCTGCTTGAATTATCCGGTAGATAATGTCTGTGTGTGTGTGTGTGTGTGTGTGTGTGTGTGTGTGTCAGCCTGTCCTTCCTGCATCGCTGCAGAGGAGTAGGAGATCCCTACTCCCCAGGCAAAATGGAGTCTTTCCAAGCAGACGTTGTTGCCATGGACACTTCTCAGTCTGGTAAAGGGTCTTCAATACCCTCCCAGTCCGCCTATGGCATTGACAATTTTCAGTCTGGCATTTCCCTCAAGGTGTTACATACTCTGGCACGGTTTACAAGGCAGGACATGGAAGTTCCGCTCAGGACGGAAGCCATCTCAACTTTGGGTGAGTAGATAACAACTTCAACTATGTATCACGTTAGACAGGATAACGTGTTTTGCTGTTAATGAACACTTGTACTTTATTATAGTATATTAATTACATTTTCAATGCAGTATCAAGTCAATAGAAGAATCTCTCCTTTATTGTTATTTTATTATTATTATTATTTTAAGTGAATGAAGGAGTTGTGGGGGTTTAGGGTGAATAGAATTGCATGCCTACTGTATGTATTATGTAAATCAAGGTTTGTATTGCAATCTATTGGATTCCAATGGCTACATGTTCAGTATACTAGAGTATACTAGAGTTAGATGTCACAATGGTCTTATTGCCAGTGTTGCCCAAACCTAGCATTAAAAGTACCTATGTGCCTACTGAAGTGGGGAAAGGGTATATCATTAAGAATGGGCTGTATTTCATTTTGCAAAAATGGTATCAATTTACTATGGGTGACTGCAGAATGTAATACTAGAGGTGTGCTTGAGCACAAATGGTGAGCAAGCCTAAAATACACTATTGTTAAATGATTGATTTTAACTTCTATCATCAAGCTACTAAAAAAAAGTCGAGTTTTTAAATTACGTTAACCTTTTTGCCCTCTGCTGTCCATGCCCGCCGCCCTTATTGCCTACGGTTTGCTGCAAATACAGGGTGTCCTCTTGCCTTACAGGACAAAAGGGGGATTATTTGCCTCTTTGAGTGTTGAGGTTGGAGTTACATTGGCCCCGCCTCTTTGGCCAATTAATCACGTAAGCACCCCTCTCTGCTGGCTGGGTGCTTATTCCTCCACCCTCCAAAGATCAACACCCCTCCTCGTACCCCTGTATTCCATTCTTTCCACACCCCTTGTACCCCCGTACCCTATTCCACCCGCTCCTCACCCCCTCTCACCCCTTATTCCTCTCTAGACTAATTGCCCCCTGCCTGAGATTCCCCTGTAATCTGCTGTCTTTTTTTCTTTTTCTTTTTTCAAAAATGTGCACAACATCCTGCAATTTCAATGCCTATTTAAAATACATGGTCAGTCACTATCTGCTCCAGCTGTAGACTACCCCTGTGGTCCCTGTTCAGCATCAGCGTGTCAGCCTCTTGGTCATCTCTGCTAGCTGTTCGCGTGGTGTGTTTATGTAATGTTGATAAGCACTGCTCTGCTATCTGCCTAGCATCATGATAGTGGCATCCTCTGTGCCACACTTCGCTGCCGTAGTTGCCGCACCTTTCCTGAAGGTGTGCCCAGAATAACCCGTGCTACTCCTGCTCTGGATAGGGCTTCCTTCATTTCCTTCACCATCTTAGCCCTTGTCAGTGGGCGGCCATCCCAATAGCGGAAGAACGGACCTGCACCTGGACCTCTTGCTACCATAAATGTCAGCACCGCGGATACTGGGCACAGCTCATCTTGGGTGTATCCAATATGAACAGGCCCTTCCTGAATGGGTCTGTTTTGGATGCTTTCAGACGAACTATCAAGGCCTGTGGCTTTGTAATGTTATCCACCAGAATGTCTTGGAAGGACAGATGAGCCCCCATGTGAAAGGCCTCAGCCGATGGGACTGTAATCTCCCCCAGCCTGAAGAAGCCAAAGAAGCATAGCGCTGCTGCTGCCCACAGCATTCTGCCCTCCTGTGGGTTATCTCCCCTTACCCATACTGTTTTCAGCTTCCGTAGGTGGTCTGTCGTGGTAGGCAACCTAAGTCTGCTGATACTGCCACCACGTTTGGCCTGAACTACCCTGATTCCTCTCAGAACCTGGACCAGCCTTGCCATCTGACAGATTTCGGGGTCCTTCCAACCTCCCGCCAAGTGCAGCTGTCTGACCCCTGCCAAGTAGCATTTTATTGAGCTATGGGCCAGACCCTCCTCCACCAATCTTGCCGCGAAGCGGCATAATATGTGTTCCTTCACAGGTAGTGGATGCAGGTGTGTGTCTGTGCAGAATGACAAATGCTTCTTTTGTGCTGATGCGTATGCTTTCTTGGTGTTGTCTGCTAATCCCTGTTGAAAGCAGAACTCCACTGCTCTGCCCATCCCTGTGATGTCCAGTCTGGTTTCCGAACCAGCAGCACGTCTAACACCGCCGCCGGGATCTCCGTGGGTGTTGGATCCGCCTGCACATGCAACATACGAAACCTTGACATTGCATTCCTTGAAAGTGCATCTGCTAATGTTGGTCTTGCCCGCTATGTGTGTGGACACGATTTCAATGTTGAACCTCGCTTTCAGGAAGGCCAGGCACCGCAGTAAATGCATACATTCCTTGTCCCCTGTTCCCTGGTTGACAATAGCAACTACTGCTTCATTGTCGCACAGTACCTGGATGGTGGCGTTACGCCATTGCCTGCCCCATACGGTCACTGCCAGTACAATTGGAACGAGCTCCTTATACGTAATATGCAACTCCTGCATTTCTTCCTGCCATTGCATGCGAAACCAGTGATTGAACCAGCAAGCCCTGCACCCCCATGAGCCAGATGCATCAGTAGCCACTACTTTGCTGACCCTTGCTTCTGGGTGGCCTAGCAATATGCGCACACCATTCCAGGTCTCACAAAACCTCCACCACCATTCTATATCAGATCTTGCCTCTGTACTCAGCCTCACAAAATGATCCAAGCGCTTTGCTGTAGTGGATAAGTCTATCAACCTGCGAACGAAGGTTCTACCCGCTCTGACCACTTTGCTAGCGTGGGCCAGCAGGCCCAGCAGCGACAGTAGCTCTCGCTTTTTGCACGCTCTTCTTTTCCGCCAGTAGCCCAATTCTGCTTTCAGCCTGCTCAGCTTTTCAGCTGGCAACTTCAGCTCCATTGCAATCGAATCTATCTCTATGCCTGTGAATGAGATAGCTGTATCTGGGCCCTCGTCTTTTTCCGACTCTGGTGACAGGCCCAAATGCTCACAGGTTTCGTGCATGATTACATTGTTGTAGCTGCATTCTGCTGACCTGGGTGCCCCCAGTGTAATAAAATCATCGACGTAATGAAATACCACAGACGCCCCTTTCTGCTGCATCACCGAGACTGCTGCATCACCCAGACTGCTGCATCACCCAGACTGCTGCATCACCCAGACTGCTGCATCACCCAGACTTCTGCATCACCCAGACTGCTGCATCACCCAGACTGCTGCATCACCCAGACTGCTGCATCACCCAGACTGCTGCATCACCCAGACTGCTGCATCACCCAGACTGCTGCATCACCCAGACTGCTGCATCACCCAGACTGCTGCATCACCCAGACTGCTGCATCACCCAGACTTCTGCATCACCCAGACTGCTGCATCACCCAGACTGCTGCATCACCCAGACTGCTGCATCACCCAGACTGCTGCATCACCCAGACTGCTGCATTCGCCACCGCCGTGAATATCAGCGGGACCAACCTCAAGCCAAACGGCAGTGCCGCATCAATCAGCACTTTCTCCCGCCATTGCATCCCCAGCAGCTGCCTGTCTCCTGGGTGAATTGGAATGTGCCCGTATGCTTGTTTGATATCCATCTTCGCCATAAGGGCCCCTTTCCCCAGCCTGTCTACCTGCTGTGCCACCTCGTCCACTGACTCAGCTGGGCACCGCTGACCTCGTGTGACCCCTGCCCTCCAATAGGCTCTGCTGCAACATGAGAAACAACCCCTCGTAATAATTTTTTTTTAACCAGAGCCCCCTGCTTCCACTCATTGTGTCCCTAGTTCCTCCTATCTACCCTTACTAACCCCACCCCCCATCTCTTTCGTTTTTATTTTATTTATTATTTATTTTTTATTTTTTATAACCTGCCCCCTGCACTTAGCAACCAGGTCTACAGTATTTCCTTAACATCATAATAACGTCTGACAATGCAAGTCTGCATTATATGCACAACAGTACAGTTCTAAGGTTGACTCGCTCCTACTTGCACTTCACCGCAGGATGGCCTCCACCACATCTGGCACACACGTGAGCGAATTTGCACTATTTGCCATACTTGCAGTCGCCGTTGTACCGGTTGAATTTGATACATACTGTCTTGCCGCCGCTCCCTGTCTCCCTGCTATGCGGCTCCATCTGACCAGGCCCCATGCTCCATGACCTCTTCCTTGGTCGATAAGGACATTCGGCTGTCTTGTGGTCCAGCTCCTGGCAGTTGTTACACCAATTTTTTTTGGACAGCTCCTGACCAGTAAAACACTGTGCATATAGGCTAGTGTCTACTTTCTCCCATTGCATATCCGGATTGCCTGCCGCTTCCTGTCGAAACTGCTGGTCGTATATGACCCATGCTGGCCAGCAATATCTTTTACTTGCTTTGGCTATGACTGACATGTAGTTCATTAGATCTGGCAGTAGCTCTGGATATTTGCTTGACAGCACTGTCACGTAGATAGCAAAACACTGCCCCCATGTCGCGAAGTCAGGAATAGTCCTCCTAGACTGCAACAAGTCCGCTGCATGTACTAGCACTAGCTGACCCTCTCCTGGCAGGGATACCGGTCTGCTCTTGCCTTTCGCCGGTGGCAATTCAGTAAACTCAACATACTGCCTCGGTATGATCCTGTCCCTGAGCTTCTGTGTGATGGGAGGAAGACCTGTGCCACATTTGAAACCATCGGCTGGGACCGTGAGCTGCCTGCCTCGCTGCCACCCTCTCCGCCTTCATGGTCCTCGCTTGCTCTGTCTGCTGGGGATTCTCTCACCCCGCTTGCTACCAGTTCCCTCGCAGTCGGCATAGTCCCCGCAGCATCTGCACAGTAATCACATGTCTAGCTTGGTGCCTGCTACCGCACAACTTGCATCCTAACTAGCAACAGTATCTGCACAGCAGTCAAATTTCTCGCCTTGTGCCTGCTATCGCACAACTTGCATGCTATTTTCGTCATAGCATCTGCCCAGCAATCCCCTCCTGGTTTGTGCCTGCTACTGCACAACCCGTATGCTACTTTAGCCATAGCATCTGCGTGGTAATTACATGTCTAGTTATGTGCCTGCTAATGCACCACCTGCATCCTAACTAACCCCAACGTCTGCCCAGTAATTACCTGTCCGGGTTTGTGCTTGCTGTCGCATGATTTGCATACTAACTTAACCACTGTGTCTGCACAGCAATTACATGACTAGCTTTACCCTGCTACAGAACAACATGCCTCCTAACTAGCCACCCACCTGCCCTTGCTGCCCCTTCCTCACCCATCATGCTCTACAAGGGTCCTGTCCACCTCCCTAGTAAAGTTTCACAGCACAACCGCTGGAGTAGGGCTTGCTGGTATAGGATTTCTTCACCTACCTCCCACCACTCTTAAGCCCGTTCCCCTCACCTTCGCTCGCGCGAGCTGAGTCTTCCCTAGCGAGTATGCGTTGTGTCACGCCTTCTATCAATGCCTGCATGGTGGCCTCATCGATCTGAACTGCCCAAACTGTGGCTGACCTCTCTGCCATGACTATCTTTTGATACTCCGTTCGCTTCTCCCTTAGAGCCTGCCTCTTGCGCTTTCGTCCTTGCTCGAGCTTTCTTTCCGTTACCTGCTGCTGTCAGCCGTCTCTTTGCTGCCACGTGCACTCAGCTCACATGTGACTGTTGCTTACCCTTTACCTACTGCCCCCATATGCCCTGCCCTCTTTTCCGTGCTTCCACCTATTTCGCGAGACATCACTCGGGCAGGTTAACTACGTTTAAACATGTTTAATCTCCATTCAAGATTGGATACGTTGCTACTTTGCACTTTCATTCTGACACCCAGTTTTTAAAGCAAGAAAATTTGCCTACCCAAGCATCATTCACCACTGATGCTAATCATTGCCATACATACTGTGACTTTAATAGAAATGGCATGCATTTGCGTACTTTGTTGTGGTACATGTATGTAATAGAAGGTATATGGTGTGGGCGGGGATGTGGGTGAAAGTTGAATGACGTCCCAGGGAGAGCATAGCTAGTAGATTTCCCTGGGATGTACGTAGTTAGTTACGCCACTACCGTAGTCCACGAGGTGGCTGTGGTGCGCTTGACAAGGTAAGTAATAGGTAAAAGATATACAAACAAGACAAACACACACACAGGACAATGTGGTAGACTGAAATACAACTCATCAAAACACAACTAATATACTGCCAGAAATCACGTGACATAAAATAGTGAGTTGATGATTAATGAAGTTCACTGTTCCTTGGTCTCTGTCCCAGCACCAGGCCCTGGCTCCACACATGGTTTTATTTGTTTGTTTGTTTGTGTGTAGGTATCAGGATGCGTATCAATATCAGAACATCTTTGGTCCTCTGGTGAAATTCGAGGCAGATTATGACAAGAAGCTGAAGGAGAGTCAGATGCAAGGCAACATTGAAGTACGCTGGGAGATGGGACTCAATAAGAAGAGATACGCCTACTTCAACTTCCCTCGCAAAGATGGAGGTGTGTAGCAGATGTGACCACTGTACTACTTAATGACTAACGTTAGAACTTTAGTGACATATGATAAGTCACTGTGTGTGTGTGTGTGTAGACATGCGTCTAATGCAGGGTGATGAGTTGAGGTTGAAGTATAGTGGTGCTCTACACACGTGGGAAGGGATTGGTCACGTCATCAAAGCTCCCAACAGTAAGTATTAAAAAGAACCAGTGTATAGCATCCAATATATACGTACATGTGCTAATCATGTTCCAGCTTTGGGATTGAATTTTATTGAAGGGTATTTTTTACCCAGTTTGTGCCAAATTTGAAGGTGTGATTCTAACTTTGATTTGACTGTGGGATTAAGAAAAGGTTGCCTTATCACACGGAGGTAACTGCTGCTGTAATGATTGCAGTAGTGCAGAAGTGCATACACTACTTTACTACATATGAAAACTGATTGCTTGCAGTGAATTGAAGTCTAGTGCTTCACTACAGCTCATTAGAACCTGTTGCTATATTGTTACTAGGTGTACTAACTTGGTAAGTGTGCACTATTTTTTGCCTTTAGGTATATAAACTGTGCATACTAACTACCCTTAGGGTATTGCTATTTTTGAGTTTTAGTTTAATAGAATAGGCCGGATAAAGCTGTGTGAGTCCTGGATATGATATGTGAGGGTCTACTACCCTCTCATATCCGACCTATACTATATGGGACCAGCCCTAGTTTGGACAACTCTCCTGCTGACGCTCATACCACAGGAATTTACCATAGCTAGCTGCTTAACTGTTTACCAAAGAGCAGAGCAGCCCAGCCCAGGGTAGAGTTAGATCTGGAGATAACAGCTGGCAGCTACAATGCTAAAGTAAACGTGCCAGGTGTGCTTCAAGTTATAGTTATAAACCAAAATTGAGGTTTGTATGCGATTTATAAACTCCGAGACACGAGGGCGCAGCCCGAGTTGCGAGGATTTATAAATCGAAATACAAACCTAATGATTTTGGTTTATAACTATTTTATAGCCAGAACATAAACAACGAGCAAAGTATAGCGTTAGCTATCTTAGTAATTGTATTAAAGTACCCAAACTCTTCATTATTCCATTTTGCTTTGATCTGCCTTCTACCATAATTATGGTTGCTAAGAACTATATCAGACTTTTCCCCGCTAATACATTTTCTTACGGGCATACCAGACTGTATCAGATTTATAGTTCTTAACGACAAGCGCGGTCGCTCGGGTAATGGGCTATAATTGAATTTTAATTTTGGGCCGGAAATTTGGAAATTCTTGACACAGCCATATTTGTGCGAAAATGCTGATAAACCAAGTTGCTAGTGGAAACTGGGCCGGCTTTGGGGTAAACAGGTTCTAAAATAGTTAGAGCATGCTCTCAGGTACTGGTGGATTTAGTGCACTAAATCCACCAGTACCTGAGCGCATGCTCTAACTATTACTTAGCAGCTACAGTGTAACTTTTAAACAGGTATCTTTTGTTCATGTGAAGTTCACAGAGTGAAGCTCAATTACTGATGTACTTGTATCTTAGTACATAATTCGATGTCTATTTACCATGTCTTTCCTTTCTTGTAGCTGGTTTTGGAGAGGAAGTTGGACTGGAGCTCAAGTCCAATGTGGGCGTGCCCGTTGATATCACCACCAACTTCTGTGTAGACTTCGTGTGGAAGTCTACGTCGTTTGATCGCATGCAGAATGCCATGAAGATGTTTGCTGTGAATGAGACTGCAGTTTCTATTTACCTGTACCACAAGTTGCTGGAGCACGACATTGAGGATCAGATGAACAAGTTACCATTACCTAAACAGTGAGGATCTGGGAAATAAGAGCTTTTTTGTGTATTGTTTTAAGATGCAGTCTTTGAGCATGTCAGTGACACATTTTGTTAGATTGCATTGTTGTTTTGTTTTGTTTTTTGTTTGTTTGTTTTTCTGTTTTGGTAGCCACGGAGCAATTATTACTTTTTGCTGCTTAGATTGAACCAAAGTGGCCATACGAAGCTATATTATATAGGTTGTAATGTAAATCTAGATTAGGACTTGCGTATTTCTTACTAGTTTATCTGGAGTAAATTCAAGCTTGGTTAGTCCATATTGTCTTTGAAACATTCTCGATCTCGATCTGGACAACTCTGATTATAATCATCGTATTTCCTCACTGTATGAATAGTTCCGTACCTTATGATCTTTGTCTCTGTTGTCAGATTGTCTGCTCCTAACCTGCCCAAGTTGAACAGCTCACAGATGCACGCCATCAAGACAGTTCTACAGCGACCTCTGGGCCTCATCCAAGGACCTCCTGGGACAGGAAAGACTGTCACCTCTGCATCCATCGTGTACCACCTGGTCAATATCCACAAGCCTGCGTAAGCTTACATATGTACACTCTCCATGCTATTACACAGACATTTTATAAAGTAGTACAGGATGCATTCATATACATACATCTTGCATCCATGCATGCATGCTCATCAAAGTTACTGGAAGAAGGGGGGGGGGGGCGCGATAACAATTGGTTTATAATGCTTTACACATGCTAATCAGTTTTTAATTCATCTATGTATGTAAGCTACATATAGAACATATACTCTCAAAGTGAGCACTACCAAAGCTTTTTTAATTTTTATTGTGGTTTAGGAATAAGTGGCCATGTATGTGCGCACTTTAAGCTTTACCAGAAGCTAGTTGTTGCTGATTAATTTGCGCTGTTTTTGTCATAAGCAGTCACTTATCACATTATTTCAGTATACCCCTGGTTATTATTTATAGCTTATTGTCAATGGGTTGAGTAGCTCATTCCCCATTGTAGTTGAAACGCCAATACACGAAATTAAAATACACTCACTCAATTTATCACTTCTGACCGTGTGACTTCGCTAATTTGATGATCATTATCAATTGTGGAAAGCCCTGACACTTCTTGAAAAGGGTTGTCTCAACGAGTACTTGAGCACTTCCTGAGTAAATTCTGAGATCTGAGCTACTGGGTCTTAAAGTGCCCGGATAAGAGGGGATTGTGTGTAATGGCTGCCACCGTTTAAATGAAATTCATGTCTTACTAATTCATACTGGCATTCATTCTTGTGTGGATGTGTTTATGTAAGTTTTTTTTTGTTTTTTTTTTTTGTTGTTGTTGTTGTTGTTGTTTTTGTCTTTTTTGCGATTCTGCAGGCAAGTGTTGGTATGTGCTCCTAGTAACATAGCAGTGGACCAGCTGACAGAGAAGATCCACCGCACCAAGCTGAAGGTGGTGAGGCTGTGTGCTAAGTCTAGGGAGGCCATTGACTCTCCAGTATCATTCCTGGCACTCCACAACCAAGTCAGAGCCTACACTGGGTGGGTGAGATATGGGGTCCCTCCCCCCTCTACACACATACACACACACACACATACATAGAATGAACTGAAAACTCACTGGCTAATTGAATATGTATAATCAGAAGAAGTTGTAATTTTGTTTACATTCATAGTTTCAATACCACTCAATTTTATTTTTTTTCTATTCAATTTTTTTGTAATTTAACGTGTGTGTCCTTATTTGACAGATACCCAGAGCTTCAAAAGCTGCAAAAGTTGAAGGATGTGGCAGGTGAACTGAGTGCTGCCGATGAAAAGAGATACAGGTCTCTGAAGAAAATGGTGGAGAAAGAACTGCTGCAGGTATGTATGGGTAGTGGGAGGCGGAGCTAAGCACTGTCGCAGCTCTATTTGAAACCGTGGCATGTTATGCAGTGATTTATAACGTAGCCAGGCAAGGTTGGGGCTCCACCTTCCTTCCAGAATTTTTGAATTAGTATAGCACATTAGCTAAAGTTGAAATTCTATGAGTAGTACAAGTGTGGAAGCCACTGTATGCAAATTAACGTAAATACTAATTTACATTTGAACTAATTCACACCTTCATTCACTCACTAGTATTCTTATTTCTGTCTCTCACACTAATTACTGTTGGAATTACTCTCTTATACTGATTGCTTTCTCTTCCTTGTTCAGTTGTTGCTTCTCTCTCTCTAAACTTCGTGATTTTGACTTTTCTCTCTATTATTTTTGGTCTCATCTCTCATTTTGTTGTGCTCACCGACTCCCTTTGATGTTGTTCTTTAATTTACTATTAATAATATTTATTTGTAAATTGTATACACTTGAACTCATTCTGATGGCGAGTCAAATGGCTGGAATTTACAACCCAGTCAAAGGTAGTTTTCGTCAGTTTATTTAGCCATCGGTTGGGTCAAGTCGGTGGTCAGATTCAACAAGATTATTAAGCCATGCATGTGACCAAACACTGTGTCAATTATATACTCTCATATACAGTAGGAGTCAAAAAAAAGTTTCGAATTTTGTTCCGTAGTACGGACCTAAAACGGTAGTTTTTTAACCGTAGTTTTTATCGTTGCGTTCCGTACCGTTTTGACACCGTTTACTAAAACGGTAAAAAACGGTGAAGCATTTCCGTCGATTCACAGATATTTTCTAGCTAGAAACTCTTCTATAGTTATATCAGCAAGCTAAGGCCTTGTATCGACCATTAAACGCTATGGGGATAGTGCAAAAAAGCTCGTATAAAATTTTAACTTGCTTCAATAAAGCTGCAGACTGAAGTTCCGACGGGAACAGAGCTATAACGAGGTCCGCACTTCGTAGATCTTCTGTTAGCTACTCACGGACCTCCAGTAGTAAAAAATCTAAGCCGGAGAAGGCCCTAACAGCGAGAAAACGTCGATACTGTGCGGTGGTCGAACTAACAATTCTCCGCGAGACAACTTCGAATAGGACGGCTTCAATTTTTTTAACCCGAAAAGCTCCGCCTCCGGAGCCTGTAAACAAAAAATCGGAACGTTTTATTGGATAAACGATTTTTTATATTTCTTTGAGCGAGACATACGGTGAACGAGAAAGATTAAAACGGTAACGCGGTCGAACGGAACGGCCGTTTTTCAACATACGGCGTACCGTTTCCCCCCCGTTTTTTAATTTTGCGACGGCCGTTCTACGGAACGGAATTCGAAACTTTTTTTGACTCCTACTGTAGGCATGTGCATCAAAGTAGTATGGGTCTAAAAAGGGTGTGGCTAAGTACATGTAGTGTCTCCCACCTACAGCGGAAATTCCTGTGATGAACCCGGCTTGGGAATTGCAATTTCTTCATTACATGCATGTATATACACGATGTTACAGGAGGCAGATGTGATTTGCTGTACATGTGTTGGTGCTGGAGATATCAGACTGGCCAAGATACGATTCAGCATCATCCTCATCGACGAATCCACCCAGGTCGAGTGGTTTGATTAATCATTTGACTGTCATGTGATTAAATTGTTTATCTAATTGTTATTTCAGGCTACAGAGCCGGAGTGCATGGTGCCTGTTGTGTTGGGAGCCAAGCAAGTCATCCTAGTTGGTGATCATTGCCAGTTGGGGCCAGTCATCATGTGCAAGAGAGCTGCCAAGTGAGACAAACTCAATAAGGGGAGTGGCATGGGTGTGGTCATTTTTTCCCTGTAGATGTGTTTGCTTTGACTGTTCACAGCTGACATCCCACTGTGTATTTGATAGAAGCTATCGAGTGGTAGTGAGGAAATTGTATGTAGTCGAGTGAAGGCCCCGAGAATGACTGAATCATTGAAAGAATACACTTGTTTATCAGTAACAACAGTGATGGTGGCCAGCAACAATGTGTGTATTCATTTATAATTCATGAGCTGAGCCCGGTTGGTAAAACATTGCCTTAAACTGAATGGGTAAAGCGTCATCACATTCGAAACGCTGGCTATTAAAAATGACTACTAATTGTAGCTAAAAGTGAATGAAATCACTGAGGAACAGACTGAGAAGGTAATAGCTTCAAAAGCTTAAATCCATAATCATGAATGGAAGGCAGAGAGCTTGACAAGCAGGAGAGATAGACAAAGAGAGAATGGGAATCCATGACTCAAGAAGAACGAGTTGAATAGAGGAAAGGTTATAAAGATCTGAGATGGCTCGGGAAGAAAGAGAGCAGGAGAGGGAAGCTGATGTTACTAACTAAATCTAATAGTAGAGGATAAGAATGGATAAAAAGACTTTATGCTATTGCAGTCATAATTTTAGAGTACATCAAGTGCCACTATGTGGCGGGGTACTTGCTAGTAATAATTATGATGAATGAATAGCATAAAGGCAGTTTTCTATGTTTTATAAGCCTATAAATTTATTTTTACAACAAAACTCATTGCGATTTATTTGTGCCAAAAATGTCTGGTATTATCTGTCAAAACAAAATATGAGTATTTGATGTTTTTATCTAAGTATCATGAAGTAATTGAGTAATAAATATGAAGGGTCCAGCCTCATACCATGTTAAATTGACATGTATGGTAATCATCCCTTTCTCACTGTTCTATTTGTCATTAGTGCCGGTCTGTCTCAGAGTCTGTTTGAGCGGCTAGTCCACCTGGGTGTGACCCCTGCACGCCTGCAGGTGCAGTATCGCATGCACCCCTCCCTCTCGTCCTTCCCGTCCAGCATGTTTTATGATGGCACCTTGCAGAATGCCGTCACTGCAGAGGAGCGCAAGCTGGATATTGTGTTTCCTTGGCCCAAGCCCGAGGCTCCGATGTTCTTCTATTGCACACCTGGACAAGAAGAGATCTCATCCAGTGGCACCTCCTACCTCAATAGGTCAGTAGTACTGGCTGTGTGTATGCGTGTTCACGTGTGCACTGCTACTCTAACAACCTTCATTTGACATGGGCAGTGTATGTCTCAAGTTAGTGCTGTACACTCTGTGTTTGGTTATATGATGCACACAAAATAATATTAATTTTATTGAGCCGTTAAAGGTCTCATAATTATATGTATATAACTGTACCACGGTTCATTCTAACCGATCAATCAGATTGCTAAATTTGTGGTGAATATATGTATTTCATACCCACCTTCTAGGAGATGAATACGTAAGTGAACCGCCCAATCAGAAGTTATTTATTTTTCAGAAGATAGACAGACATAAGTACTAACATCGGACGGTCGTGTACCCTCTACGGCTATACATACTCAATCTATCCTGTTCACACTCACAGCTTACACTTGTAACGAGAAAAAGTAACCAACCATTAGAGAAGAAGCCGGTCATGTTTACAAACTACTTATGAAGACCATCCGTGTAATCAATTGAGCCGTAGCGCGAGACAAAATTCAGGTGTGTGTAGAGCGGAAAAGCTGTGGGTTTATTTTTTTATTATTTTTTATTATTCCTGTAGACTTTTGTATTGAGTTTTGGAATAGCACTTTCTCTCTAGTTTGTAGCTGTAGCTTTCTAACAGTGCCAACCCCGGATACGTGCGTAGCTGCTGCCGTTAAAAAATTATTCAATTTTTTCCTGGCCAACTCAACTTGGAACAGACTGTTGGTAGTCCAGATTGACCATGTGCATTGAGTTCATCATCAGTAGTAGTAGTAGTAGTAGTAGTAGTAGTAGTAGTAGTAGTGTATGTGATTCTAATGGAATGTTCAATTCAACTTCACTATTAGTTGTTGTATTTATTCAATAGAATGGAAGCTTCTAATGTGGAGAAGGTAGTGAGCAAGTTGATCAAGGCTGGGATGAAGCCGGATCAGATTGGGATCATCACTCCATATGAGGGCCAGAGAGCACACATCATTCAGCACATGAGCTTCAGTGGATCTATCAGCCAGAAACTCTATGGGGTCAGTCAGTACTTCAGGAAAGGGGAGGGCCTGGCAGGAGGAGGAGGGGGTGGGGTGGGAGGAGGTTAATTAAGTTTGTTAGGAATTGAATTAAAAAGTATGCATCCTTAAAAAACAAATTGTAATCCGTTTTGATTTCATAATCAAATGCTCATTTAAACTACTTCAGCATTACCAAATTAGAGTTGTGTATAATAAACAGTTCTTGAGTTGTATGTGATTTATCAATATAATATTGTGTGCATGCTCTCAGGAGTTGGAAGTGGCGAGTGTGGATGCATTCCAAGGCAGAGAGAAGGACATTATCATCATCTCTTGCGTCAGAGCCAACGACCACCAGGGCATTGGGTTTCTAAATGATGCACGCCGACTCAACGTGGCTCTTACCCGAGCCAAGTTTGGAATTGTAGTGATTGGCAACGCTAAAGTCTTGGCAAGAGTGAGTGTCATATCACTAGTGAATTATGAAGATAGGATTTATAGTTGTATTCTGTACGGTATGTGTAAATCACTTATTTCTAACTTACATTTTTCAAGTTGCTTCACTGAGCTGTACTGATTTTCATATGCCATCTATAACTAGAGCTCAGGTGATCTTATAGTTGCACTTTTGGGTAAAGGGTGGTCTAGCAATTTGTGTCATCCGTTGCAGGCTTCATTGTCATGCCAGATATGACTTAGTATTTATGTGAAGTTACTGATATTGTGTCCAGCATCCTCTGTGGCATCAACTGCTCAAGGACTACCAAACTGATGGCTGTCTGGTGGAAGGACCTCTCAACAACTTGAGACGTAATGACACTACACTGCCTAAACCCTCTACCAAACTTGTGAACAAGAGAAACCCGGTGAGTGAACCTAGCCGTAATACTTATAAAAAAAATTTTTGTTTTTTGTTTTTTTTTGTTTTGTTTTGTTAGTTAATTCTTATTGTTGTTGATGATGATTTTAGTTTTTTCATTTGCTCTAGAATTTTTTGGTCAACGCATTATGTTGTCTTTTATCAAAAACAACGATTTTGTTGCTTTTCCTAGGGGGCTCACTTTATGTCTACAACCATGTACAGTGTGCGTGAGGTGCAGTGGCCAGGGGGTGGACCCTTGCACCTCACGCACACTGTACATGGTTGTAGACATAAAGTGAGCCCCCTAGGAAAAGCAACAAAATCGTTGTTTTTTATAAAAGACAACATAATGCGTTGACCAAAAAATTCTAGAGCAAATGAAAAAACTAAAATCATCATCAACAACAATAAGAATTAACTAACAAAACAAAAACAAAAAAACAAAAATGACCAATGTAAGGAAGTCTTATATCAATTGTTGTTGTTAACTGATTTGTTAATTCCTTGTTTGGCAGTTCCTGGAGCATTCATGGACCCTGGGGATTATTATCGCACCCACGACCCCCTCAATTTCATTGGTTCGGACCACTCTGCTACAGTGGCAGCTCACAGCATGTATGTGCCTCCAAGTATCTTCAACTTGCCCCAGCCACCACCCCAACATTACCAGCAGGTCAGTGGATTTACTGGTAGCAGGAGTTTTTTATCTCCTCGAATGTTGCTCAGTGTTAATGTCTGTCATTCCTTAGGACAATAGAAAATCCCATGGGATGTCCCATCAAACTTTTACACTGCAGAAAATCCCTTGTCCTTGTGATTAAGTACTCATGCTAGCCTTAGTGTTTGTAGTCACATGACTGGTCACATGACTGGTACCCAATAGTTAGGATCCTGTAATCTCCTTGGTGCTCATGAGGTTGAGGGGGGGGGGGGGAATGTTTCCGTATCTCCATATGCTGTCACAAAAGCATGCTTTCAGTGAATTTTTGCTATATGATTGTATGACACTCTCTTATAAGGGGGTGGGGCCTCCCAGGAATACCATGGACAATTGACGACAAAGCTGGGCAATTCCAGAGTGACACACAGACTCGGCTATTGCACATAACAACTTTACATATGTTTAAACATAAAATACATATGTGTACAGTGTATACAGTATTAAATATCAGCAGCCTATCCATGATTCTATCTAGATGGCAATTCTTCACTCTGTTTATATTTAAATGTTGATTATCCACAGACGGGTCAGAATGTTGTGCCGCCAGGTAGAGGTTCGTTTGCTCAGATAATGAACAGCCAGGCCAGTCAGGAGCACCTCTCCTCTCAGAGCTCAGGGCAGCCTGTGAATGTAGCCTCCCAGCCCCTGACCCAGAACATGGGCCTGTCCATGACTCCTGCATCACAACCTCTCTCTCAAGATCTGTCACAGGTTAGCAATATACGGTAATAGGTAATCATCCTTTTACATTTTATGCTTGTGATAATGTACTTGTCTTTGCTTGTGATAATGTACTTGTCTTTGCTTGTGATAATGTACTTGTCTTTGCTTGTGATAATGTACTTGTCTTTGCTTGTGATAATGTACTTGTCTTTGCTTGTGATAATGTACTTGTCTTTGCTTGTGATAATGTACTTGTCTTTGCTTGTGATAATGTACTTGTCTTTGAAAACACTTGGTAAGGTGTGGGTATGCTGGGTGGGGCCAGAATGGTAAGGTGTGGATGTAGTGGGTTGAGGTTGTTGATAAATGGTTCACAGGTCAATTCAGAACTTTAAAAAATAATCAAGAACTAAATGATAAAGAAACTGGTAAAGGGTATATACATTGAAGTTCATTAGAGTAACATGCCGCTATATCTCCGTTAAAGTAAGTAAAGGAATCAGTTTTTTTTAAACTCTCTGTGCTTTGGGCTCTACCTGAGCCACTGACTAGTCATTGATTATCTGTCTGTCATTAATGAAGTTATGTGCACAACGCCATTGATTAGAGAGGAAGTCTCAGAGGATAGATGCAGGTTCCTAGAACATGTTCAAGATAGACCGCCGTATGCCCATGCACGCACAAGTGCACGGGCTTGTATTGACCGTTGCATTAGTTACATTCTATGTGAGCTCCAGCTTTCAAATTTGTTGTGCGATGATGTTTGTGAAATGGTTCATTCTATCACAGATTACAGCTATAATGTTTCAGCAACTTTACCCACACCTGAGGGTCAGTTCACAATATGTTGCCTGTTCGTGTGTGTGTTGATGTAGAGGGCGGGGCTAACAACGAGACGGCTGAGGACTTCTTCCTTCGCATCCAGACGTCCACCAGCACTCTCATCCTGTGGCCATCCAGGCTCAAGGTGGGAGCCAAGTCTAAGAAAGGTCAGCCATCTTGTTGGTTGCTGTGGAGCCAATCACTGGGAAAGGGGAAGTGTGAGCAGGCAGTGAAGGATGTAAATATACATACATACATACATACACACATACATATACACATACATACATACACACATACATACATACACACATACATACATACACACATACATACATACATGCATGCATACATGTATGCCCGTATAAATTAACTGTGGTAAAGGATGTTCTGTGTGAATCTGCTGTTTGGAGTTGTATCTTTTGGCTTAAATGGACATGAATATTATGTGCCTGTATTTCCTTACCTTTTTGTATGGTGGAAAAGTTTTGTTGTTGTCGAGTTGATTCCAATATGAGACACATACATGTTGTTGTTGTTGATTCCAATATGAGACACATACAGGTTGTTGTTGTTGATTCCAATATGAGACACATACAGGTTGTTGTTGTTGATTCCAATATGAGACACATACAGGTTGTTGTTGTTGATTCCAATATGAGACACATACAGGTTGTTGTTGTTTTTATTGTTGTTGCTGTTGTCATTTTTTTTGGATGGCATTAATTAATGATGGCCTTCCAATTTTTTATTGGTGGATTCGCAAGACTTGTTGTTTCGTTTACTAAAGGTTCATTTAAACATTTCATTCTGCATGTATTTTGGACTCGTCTTTTGTTGTTTGTGTGTTTGTATACACATTGAACCTAATATACATATTTATTTCACTCAACTATTTTATTTATTTATCTAATTTATTTTTTAACTATAAATTATGCTTTTTTTTCTTGCTGTTGTTTCTGCTGTCACTCCAATAATTGCACACCACTGTGTGTGCAGATCCACAAGTGAAGGTGGCAGGTCTTCCTGCCAACATCCAGAGAGCCAGGGAGCTCATCCTGCAGGACTTGGACGCAAAGTCCACACGAGTTACTCTCAAGCTTGACGTCGCCTTCTCTGAACATTCTCACGTCATCGGCAAAGAAGGGGCCAACATCAAGAAAGGTACGCATGGCAACAGGTGTGTGTAGGAGAGGTATGCATGGTGACATGTGTTGTTGATACATGTGTGTGTGAAAGTATTGGTAGACGACATGTGGCTGTGAGAGGTGTGCATGAATACGTATGTAAGTTACATGTGAATACAGGGCGCGCATGTACAACTTGTAGTTATACACATGTAGATGTAGTCCTGACTTTGTTTGATTTTATTTATTAAGGTATTATTGGTTGTATGAAATAATTTGACATTAATTTATTGTAAATATTGAAAATAGTGCGGAACACATCAAGCGAATAACTCAATTAACAGGCAGGTGTATGTATGTGTGTCTCTGTGTTTGTATGTATGTGTGTCTCTGTGTTTGTATGTGTGTGTGTATGTGTGTCTCTGTGTTTGTATGTGTGTGTGTGTGTATGTTTGTGTGTGTTGTGTGTTTGTAGTGCACAGCGAGACTAAGTGTCACATTCATTTCCCGGACTCCAATCGCGGAGGTCACGGTGGTGGGGGAGGGGCAGGGAGCGGAGGAGGTGAGAAGAGCAGTCAGGTGTCCATCACAGGACAGGCAGAGAATGTGGAGCTAGCCAGGAGGAAGATAAGGGTGAGTAACCCAACTTAGAGGAGGAGGACTTGAACAATCTTTTTTTTTTTTTCTTCTTCTTTTTTTTGTCTTCATTTTTTATTAATTTATTTTTTGGTTTTTAATTAAGAAAGGTGGGATGTCTTCCCACGCTGCTGTATTGGAACATTCCTTCTTGCCTCCTCCCTACTGTACCAGGAATCAGTACTAGCCCCCTATGCCTTGAGGGCAACCATATTAGGCAGCGGAGAATGCAGCTCTGAGAGAGAGAGGGGGTGAGAGAGGCTGCAGAGAATGCCTCCCACCCACCAACCTGTGACCTCATTACCATAATCTGCCTAGCCTAGCAACCATTAGCATACATGTGGTGCCCAGCCAAGGGTTCAGGCCCACCACGCCCCTAGCCAGGGTGACCACTGCCCGGGCTACGACAGTATCAGTAACACAGCCTATTAAGTGCACATGTTGGATTCCTTCATTTTCCTCCTATTATTTCATAATTGATTGTGTTATGGTTTTGCCCAATAATGGAGGTATTCTAAAGAGAGATTTAATATTTCTACGCGAAGCAATTACTTTATTTCGCTTGGTAGACAAGATTAGCACCAGCCACACCCACTTCTGTTTGATTTTTACTCAACAAACCCTTTTATAACCCTCATAAATTAAAGTTGAGTTGGTTCTTGCATTCTATTTATCCAGCTGTTCTATTTAACCAAGTTTATAATAACAGCTAAATAGCTGCTTTAGTGCTAGTAGTATAATATTTTTTTGTATTTTTCTCAGTTTTAGAATGAAAAAATAAGTACTACAAAAGATTAAATATATTATTCTGCAAGAAGCGAAAAGTCTGGTTAAGTTTTAATTTATCTGTTAGGACTGAGAAATTTGCTGTTATTATATTATTCTGGTTATAGCAAGAATGGATCTCAAGCTTTACGTATATTTGTGTGTGTGTGTGTGTGTGTGTGTGTGTGTGTGTGTGTGTGATGGCAGGAGCTGCTGCCCTTGGTAGTGACCATTACTCTGCCCATAACGGGTCAAGTGGATCAGAACTCTCCAGATATCCAGAGAATTGCTTTACAGTACAACGTTGCCATTCACCTCAAACCTGTGAGTTGGAGCCAATTAGTTGGGGGTGGGGCTGGTGCAATTGGTTGTGGAGGGGGTGGGGCTGGTATTGGTTGCAAGCTGTGCATCAGTGATTGCTTCTAATGATTTTAACTAGAGAAGTCTTGGTTGCAGGGGTTAGAGTTATTCTGATTGCTTGCAATTTAATTAAAACTACAACAACCAGGGGTCACGCAAATATAATACTGTTGTTCCACATTTCTCAACACATTCATTTCATAGTAATACGTTCTTTGTTAACTTCTTCCATTGTATTATGTTCCGTTAGGTTAAGATGTTTTGTGTTATGTAACCCTCACCTCAACGAGCATGCGAGAGAGAGTTAGAGTAGTCGTCTTATCTGCGAGATAACTGATATTCAATCGTTAAATTAGGTATAAACTTACTCAGAATGACAATTAAAGTCTGTATTTCGGGCATATTTTTGAGAAAACTCAAAGCAGTCAGTTGAGTGTAGGTACTAGCTCTGTGGGTAACGGCACCTACTGTCACATCGTAGTCACATGACTAATAATTTTTGCTGCCGGTGGTAGTTTTGCTTTGTGTTGAGTGGTTTACCAAGTGCTGGAGGTGTAGCTGCACATCAAAGCTATCAATTGGTATCCCTTGCATGTCAGCTTCTCTAACAGCTACTGTTTTTATCACACAAGCTATACACTAAAAAAAAAAAAAAACTTTTGATTTGAGAAATGATTTGGTACTAGCTAGCTAGTGTATAGAAACACTGCGGGGTCGCACCTTTAATGCTTTATTGTAGTTTGATTCTACTGAGCATGAAGGAGTTCCCATAATTTACATTTACAAGTGTATTTGATACGACCTTCTCTCTCCTTGTTTGCAGCAGCATCAGCAGTACAGTCTACTGGTAGTGGTGCGTGGTACGGTACTGCACACGGCTGGGGTCAAACTGGCTGTCAGTGCCATCACAGAGTACTTCACTGGTGATAGCCACACCTTACCCATTGTGAGCGTACAGCTGGATATCGCGGCTCAGCACCATCGCACGCTGATTGGTAGCGGGGGAGGAAACATCAGGAAGATCATGACAGAGACTAACACAACGTGAGTGGAGGGAGAGGTGGTGTAGGGGGAGGGGTTGTGGGGTGTGGTTTTGAGGAAGGGGAGTGGCATTAAGGTGTGGTTTGAGGGAGTGAGTGTATAATTGGGTGTGGTTTTGAGGGATGGAAGGGGGAGTGGTTTGAGGGGGGGGAGGGGTTGTGGGGTGTGGTTTTGAGGAAGGGGAGTGGCATTAAGGTGTGGTTTGAGGGAGTGAGTGTATAATTGGGTGTGGTTTTGAGGGATGGAAGGGGGAGTGGTTTGAGGGGAATTGGCACTAGGATGTAGTTTAGAAGGAGAGAGTGGCAGTAATATTGAGAATCAAGCTTGTAGCTTATTGTGACTAACTGGGCAGTTCTACTATTAATTAATTGGGTAAGGTGTAGTCGTACATGTGTATTCTTGCAGTGTAGAAATTTGTTTGTGCATGTTCTCCAGAGTGCAGTTCCCTGACCCTCAAAGCCGCTACCGTAGCAACCAAGTGACCGTCACTGGTACGATGGACTCCGCCCTGAAAGCTCGCGAGCAGCTATTGGTTAGTGTTAAAGTATTAATTAGTGTATTGGTTTGATGACCCTTTCCATGTGTTTCTATATCTGGTACAGGGTTGCCTTCCAGTGGTACTGATGTTTGATGTACATGAGTCAGACAGTAACACTCTCAGCTCCTGTAAGTAATTACCTAATTATAACAGGGGTTCATACAGAAGGGGACTGGTTCTAGAATCTAATTATAACAGGGATTCATACAGAAGGGAACCGGTTCTATAATCTAATTATAACAGGGGTTCATACAGAAGGGGACTGGTTCTAGAATCTAATTATAACAGGGATTCATACAGAAGGGAACCGGTTCTATAATCTAATTATAACAGGGGTTCATACAGAAGGGGGCTGGTTCTAGAAGCTAGCCTTCCCCAGAAATTTGGAAGTAATGTATTTGTTAAAATTGAATTCAATGAGTAGCAGGTTATAAAGGCATGCATGTGACCCAACACTGATCAGTGTGGAGTATTTACATCTTCATTTAGGCATGTGCATCCAAGTAGTGTGGGTTTTAAAAATCAATGTTGGCTAGAGAAATATTTGTGCAAGTTCAATCTTTGTAATTACAGTAGTTATCAATATGAAATGAAGAACAATCTCACAACCCCAGTGAATAATTCTATACGAAACTCTGTTAAAGAAGTATTTAATTTTATACTTGGACTGTCTTCTTGTCTTCCTGTAGCTCTGATTGGTGACCTCATGCAGCAACTTGACCTCTTCATCAGTGTCAAGCCCAAGAAGGGACAGCTTCAATCTGTGATTGTGAAGAGCATTGAACAGAACATCCACTGCATGTATCGGGCACGCTCACACCTGCTAGACTGCTCTTATCAGCCTGCGCTTGGGTTGCCGGAAACCACACCCCCATTGGGTGTGTCACCTCCTCCTGCCTCTTTATTACAGCTGACATCCGCCCCTCGAACACCATCTCCAGCTCACCAGTGCCCCTCCCCCCAGAATGGACACGCCTCTGTGCCTCCATCTTTGAAAGAGAGTGGATCTAAAGTTACATTTTCCAGGGAGCCCACTCTTATTAGTCCCAATGGTGAGACAGTTGTCATCCTTAGGGCTGGTTGCTTATGTGGTAAAGGGTTATCTATATGGTAAAGGGTTATCTATGTGGTAAAGGGTTGAAATGATAGAGCTATTAAGAAGCGCTGTTTTAATGGCTAAAGTTGCTCAGTTAGAAAAATTGCATGAAAATCGCTCATGTTGTTCAGATGGTAAGGAGCGGTTCAGATAGTTCAGACGGTAAAAGGTATTTCAGACGGTAAAGGGTGATTCAGGCGGTAAAGGGTTATATGAGAGAAAGGGTCATTTAGATAGGAAAGAGTTGTACCAGTGGTGAAGTTGGCACGAGTTAGGATTGTATGTGTATGCACTTAATGCACTGCCTTACAGTCTCTGTTAAACTGGTCATGTTAGAGTACCACCCACCTATACATGAGGGTAAACTGGTCATGTTAGAGTACCACCCACCTATACATGAGGGTAAACTGGTCATGTTAGAGTACCACCCACCTATACATGAGGGGATGAAGGACAGAAGAGTAAGTTTCAAGGACATTGAAGTCAACCCACAAGAGGAGGAAGAACCGAAGACCCTTGAAGCCTCCAAACCTGTCACGGCTCCTGTTGCTACATCTCCGGCCATCTCTCCCATCCCAACGTCTCCCACCGAACCTCGTCCTCGCTCAGAATCTCTCACAATGGGTCAGAGGTCAAACAATCCCGTGCGGTTGACTCCTAAGTTGTTCCTGGATTACGAGCACAAGAAAGAGAAGGCCCAGCAGGCCATGAAGGCTCAGGTTGAGTCCTCTGAACCTCGCTACCCCACCACGACGTGGAGTGGGAATTACTTCTCTGAGTCCATGCCCGCCGGGCCTCACAGGGAGCCTGCCAGCTTTGAGATGAGGGACGGCCTGAAGGCAAAAGCTCCATGGTCTCCTTCTGCCACACCTCAGGGGCTGTCTTCTATCAACCAGGTGAGAGAGAATAGAGGGTTATATGTGAGAATAGAGGATTATATGTGAGAATAGAGGATTATATGTGAGAATAGAGGATTATATGTGAGAATAGAGAATAGAGGGTTATATGTGAGAATAGAGGATTATATGTGAGAATAGAGGATTATATGTGAGAATAGAGGATTATATGTGAGAATAGAGGATTATATGTGAGAATAGAGGATTATATGTGAGAATAGAGGATTATATGTGAGAATAGAGGATTATATGTGAGAGTAGAGCATTTATTGGGAAAGAGCGTTATATGTGAGAAAAGGAGTTATTATGCGAGTAATGAAACCCAAGTTAGCTGCTGTCATCTGGTGGGTTTTCCACTGGTGTTGCACGATGCAATTATATCCAATGACCCATACAAACATCTAATCTGATTGTCAATCTGATATTAGAACTGTTCCTGTAGCTATAACTGAGTTTGTTTGGTGTGCTGTACTTTACCTTCTTATTGTTAGTTTTCACTTTGCAACTACTACACACACATATCTGTAGATGGATAAAATTAAGGTTTACCGTAAAGCACTAGAAATGGGTAATATTATGAAACGTGTCATTCTGCAAGCGTCGAATGGAAGGTTGTACGTAATGTGACCCAATTATGATACTAAAGTTCACAAACCAAGTGATTGAATCATGAGCCTTACTGTCATCTGATTACTCCAATTTGTCCATGTATTCTTTAGTCTGGCTACAAAGCACTCGTGCGGCAAGCCTCACAAGAGCGGTCCAAGAGTTTCCAAACAGAGCAGTCAGCCTACCAGGGTGTGTCAGACTTGCCTTCTCTGTTGCAGCAGCTCAGCCTCGAGCACTACGCAGACTGCTTTGAGAAGGAGGAGGTGGACCTCTCCACTTTCCTTACCATGACAGAACCTGATCTGAAAGAGATTGGCGTCAACACTTTGGGAGCGAGGCGCAAGCTTCAAATTGCCATTGCAGGTGCGATTGAGCAGAAAGTTGGTATACTAACTTTAAATAGTATAATTAAATTAAGTAATTATTTAGTCATTTTTGGCTGAAATAATTATAATAATCACACATATTTCTCAGTTAATGAAATAATAGTCAGTTCTAACAGTCAATAGAAGTCAATTTCTTCAGAAATTTGTAGCTAAGTTTTGTTCTCTCATTTTCTTCTCTCATTCTGTTTGTGCAGAGATGAAGAAACATCAGCAGCAAGGGAAAGTCCCTGCGGCCGTTCTCCCCCGATCAACTGCGTCTCTCGGTCGATCCCCTTTCAGGAGTGGATCTGTGATTTTAAGTCCTGAAGGCCCTACAAAGTTTGGGGGGATGAACAGAAGTGCATCTTTAAGAGTAGACTCCAAGAAGTTCAGTCACAGCGGGCGATTTTGATACTAAGGATTTTTTTTTTTCCATATTACACAACTATTACAACTTTTTTTTCCCTTCCATCTCTTTTTGGAATATAATTCAAAGTATACTGACTTCTTTTATATGCTGTCAATTAATAATCATTACTTCCTGGTCATGACAAATACTATATTTTTGTAAAAATGTACCAACTAATGCAAATGACAATGGAGGGTGGAGCATATTATCATAAAAAAGATGACCGCTTAAAAGTAAACCTAAGCTACGGCTTTGCTTTAAATAATTAAGAGCTAAGTACGAATTTTTCTGTAAGTTGTAGTGAATTGTTCAAGTCAGATCACTTGTCTAGTCAGTATTAACAAAATACACTTGCTGACAAAATTTGACGTCCATAATTAGTACAAAAATTAATACACAAGTAGCTATCTATTGGGCCAACTCTGATCTAAAGAGGATTCTGGTAAGGTGTGCTCATGGGTGTCTGCTCTCTCGAGTCCAAAGGATAAATAGTGAGTCACTGTTGCTGTCGTTGTTTCTTCCAACCAACTTATGGTAACAACAATTAGCAAAGCATATTGACAGAACTAAAGCTTTTCAGTTTGTTTGTTTGTTTGTTTCTGTTGTTGTTGTTTTTTTCTTTTTATCCCCCTAATACTAAGATTGTTTAAGAACAAGTTGAAAGTTGGATTCTGTTTGGTCTAAAGATGCCAGACATTGTTATTCACAAATAATCATGGAGGCGTTTGTTTTCCCAATGCTACCTGAAGATTTTATTAGTACTTATTACATGAGTCAGAGTGTGATACGGCAAAATATTTCATGAGCAGGCTAATTTATTTTCACGAGCCAGAGAGTGAAATATCTTGCCATACCACTCTGACAAGTGTAATAAGTGGTTTATTCCACACTAGATATCTTCACTACTGTAGTTAGTACTAGAGGAAGGATAACTCACAGCTAAAGTTGGTTATAGGGGCTGCTCTAACCTTGTTGAGCAGGGTACACCAGAGGAAGGTAGCTGTAAAAAACCCAGAGAATTGAAAGTTTGGCCCAGTTGCTATAACTACAAGGGTAATGAGCTTGCTGCATTACAGCGAAATATCGTAAGTTAGCTATGTACCTAAAGATATCATTGTGAAGATATCTAGGGTTCCACGACCCATGAAATAACTCACAATATATCATCACACACTAATATCATCACACACATACACACTCTCCTCCTACACACTGAAATATCATCACACACATACACACTCTCCTCCTACTCACTGAAATATCATCACACACATACACACTCTCCTCCTACACACTGAAATATCATCACACACATGCACACTCTCCTCCTACTCACTGAAATATCATCACAACTATACCACTCTCGCTCACAACACTGAATATCATCACACACATCTACACACTCTCCCTCCCACACCTGAAATACACTCACAACATACCACTCTCCTCCTACTCACTGAAATATCATCACACACATACACACGCTCCTCCTACACACTGAAATATCATCACACACATACACACTCTCCTCCTACACACTGAAATATCATCACACACATACACACTCTCCTCCTACACACTGAAATATCATCACACACATACACACTCTCCTCCTACACACCGAAATATCATCAAACACATACACACTCTCCTCCTACTCACTGAAATACCATCACACACATACACACTCTCTTCCTATACACTGAAATATCATCACACACATACACACTCTCCTCCTACACACTGAAATATCATCACACATACACACTCTCCTCCTACACATTGAAATATCATCACACACACACACACTCTCCTCCTACACACTGAAATATCATCACACACATACACACTCTCCTCCTACTCACTGAAATATCATCACACACATACACACTCTCCTCCTACTCACTGAAATATCATCACACACATACACACTCTACTCCTACACACTGAAATATCATCACACACATACACACTCTCATCCTACATACTGAAATATCATCACACACATACACACTCTCATCCTACTCACTGAAATATCATCACACACATACACACACTCCTCCTACACACTGAAATATCATCACACACATACACACTCTCCTCCTACTCACTGAAATATCATCACACACATACACACACTCTCCTCCTACACACTGAAACACCATCACACACATACACACTCTCCTCCTACACACTGAAACATCATCACACACATACACACTCTCCTCCTACTAACTGACATAATCTCACACACATACACACTCTCCTCCTACCCACTGCCCCATCATCACCCACCTACACATCTCCTCCTACCACTGAAATATCATCACACACATACACACTCTCCTCCTACACACACTGAAATATCATCACCACACATACACCCTCTCCTCCTACACCTGAAATATCGCACACCATACCTCTCTCCTCCGACACACTGAAATATCATCACACACATCCACACTCTTCTCTACACACTGAAATATCTCCATCCACACACTACACACTTCTTCTTCTCATACACACTGAACTATTATCACACACATACAAACACTCTCCTCCTACCCCCGAAATATCATCAACACACATACATACACACTCTCCTCCTACACACTGAAATATCATCACACACATACACTCTCTCCTCCTACACACTGAAATATCATCACACACATACACACTCTTCTCATACACACTGAAATATCATCACACACATACACACACTCAGAATCTTTTTATTTCCCTTTACTTTATTTCACACTCACACATACACAAACCCCTTACCCAAAATGTTATTATATCTATTACCCACAAGTACTGAAATGTATTTGTGCAAGCTCACACTCACCCACCTACACACACACCTACACACACACACACACACACACACACACACACACACACAAACATACACACTACACCAAAATATCCTTATACATGGTGGGCATTAAAAACACCAAGGGTCACAAACACTACAAGTGTAGCAGAACCTATAATGATATTCATAGCAATATGATTACTATAATGATATTCATGGTGCAACTGAGTAACAGGACAACACCCTTTTATGTCCTCCCTTCTACCCCACATATACGCCCACTCCCCACACACACATACACACACAATGCAAAATGCAAATGCGAATCTCTTAGTGTCACACACAGTCTCTATGAATGAAGCCACTGGTCACATGAGAACCTCATCACTACCTCTAGTCACTGGTCACATGAGAACCTCATCACTACCCACCAAAAACAAATCAGGCCCACTGGTCACATGAGAACCCCATCAACGAACCTCTAGTCACTGGTCACAGAGACCTCATACGACGACCGCTAGGCACGGGGCCAGGAAACCTCAGCACTACCTCAGGGCACGGGGTCCCACAGCCATGAGAACCACTCATCACTATCCCTATCACTGGAATCCACATGAGAACCCATAACTAACTTCTGTCACTGGTCACGTGAGAGTCACTGTCTCATCCTACCACCTCACTATTCCCTGGTCACATGAGAACCTCATCACTACCTCTAGTCACTGGTCACATGAGAACCTCAATCACTACCTCTAGTCACTGGTCACATGAGAACCTCATCACTACCTCTAGTCACTGGTCACATGAGAACCTCATCACTACCTCTAGTCACTGGTCACATGAGAACCCCATCACTACCTCTAGTCGAACCTCATCACCAGTCACTGGTCACATAAGAATCCCATCACTACCTTTAGTCACTAATGACCCCATCACTACCTCTAGTCACTGGTCACATGAGAACCCCATCACTACCTCTAGTCACTGGTCACATGAGAACCTCATCACTACCTCTAGTCACTGGTCACATGAGAACCCCATCACTACCTCTAGTCACTGGTCACATAAGAACTTCATCACTACCTCTAGTCACTGGTCAATTGAGAACCCCATCACTACCTCTAGTCACTGGTCACATGAGAACCCCATCACTACCTCTAGTCACTGGTCACATAAGAACTTCATCACTACCTCTAGTCACTGGTCACATAAGAACTTCATCACTACCTCTAGTCACTGGTCACATGAGAACCCCATCACTACCTCTAGTCACTGGTCACATGAGAACCTCATCACTACCTCTAGTCACTGGTCACATAAGAACTTCATCACTACCTCTAGCAGGGTTTCATTTAGGGGGGGGCGAAAGGGGGCATTTGCCCCCCCTTGGGTTCTAAATGCCCCCCCTTGGGTTCTAAATGCCCCCCCTTGGATTCTAAGTGCCCCCCACCCTTTTGAAAGAACCGATATTTATTAAGAGAAAAATGTAAACCAAATTAATAATAAACAATATTCACACAGCAATTCGTCTAGGTTTTTTGTTCCATACTGTAATAATGTCATTTAATTGTGTAGATGAGAGCGTCTCGGGTGTCTCCATGGCTATTTTCATCAAATAGGATAATTGTGATTGCCCAATTCGATTTCGAATTCGTGTTTTAATTAGTTTCATTTTGGAGAAGCTCCTTTCCACTGAAGCAGTGCTGACAGGGATAGATAGACATATGTTTGCCAGGGTGCTAATGTTTGGAAAATTTTCACTAAGCATATCACTTGTGGTGAGCTCTTTCAACTGCAAGTGCAGGTTACCTTTCGGCTTCTTCGGTAAGTAGCTTCGAAATGTTTTCCACTCCTCTCGGGTTTCGCGGGAAATAAGAGCTTCTTTGGTGTATTCATCTCCACCAGCAGTCTTAGCAGGCAGCTCTGCACCATAGTGAGCTAATAGTACATCTATTAAGTCCTCACCATATGTATGGAAGTCAGAAGAGTCAGCAGCTGGCACTTTCTTCGGATCAAAGATGCCAAATGAGGAGACAATATCTTGTGAAATAAATCTGCTGGATATGTTTGCCTTCAGCATCCTGATAAACGGTTCAGCCACTTGTCCTTGGAATGTAGCAATGCTTTCCGTGGTTAACGTGATGTCAGTGACTTCTTCGATCTCATTCTTTGCATCCATCAGTTCTAATACCCAGTTAGCAGCAGGTAACATGGCATCATCAAGTGTATTGAGAGTGGCATCAACAAGAGGGGTGATAGCTGTCAAGTCTATTCTCTCAGTCTGGAGAGCTCTGCTCAACTTCGCCACTTGTGGCAGAACATAATCAAGGAGGTATATGGCCACTAAAGTTGAGGGCCTACATAAGGCTTTACTGATACCTAGAGCTTCAGGTGCATGTGTCTGCTCATAGATATTGTTTAGAGCAGTCACAATTGCACTGTAGCTAGCTTTGACTGCCTTCACACAGCGTTCATGGGACAGCCAGCGAGTATCTGATGGTTTCACAACTTTCAGCTCAGGTAAGTCAAGCACCTGCTGTACTGCTTTGAGACTCTCAGCTCGCTTAGGAGAATAGTGGAAAAATTTCCAGAGGGTGGTGAGTGTGATGTACACATGTTTTATCCCACTGGTAGCATTAGCTGCTTGAACGCATGCTAGCTGTAGCAAATGGCAATGGCAGTGTACGAAAAGTGCATGAGGTGAAATTTTCTTCAGGAGACTCTGCACACCATTGTGTTTCCCAGAGAAAGTAGCTGCTCCATCGAATCCCATACCCACCAGCTTGCTAATCTGTATGTTTTTATCTTTCATGAATTCAACAAGGGCAGAATAAATAGTCTTTGCATCAGTAGCTTTCAATGGAACTATATCCAAGAAGTGCTCAACAGGTTGACCGTCCATGTTCACCCAGCGGAAGAAAATTGAAAGCTCTTCTGTGGTCGTCACATCAGTGCACTCATCTGCCATTATGCTGAAATGGGAAGCTTGGCGAAGCCGTTTCAGTAAACATTCTTCAGCCCATAAGCCAACTGCCTCAACAAATTCAACAACAGCAACTTTAGATGTGTAGGTTGCATTTAATCTAGCTCTTTCAAGGAACCCCTTTAAATCTTCTGCACCACAACTTACGATTAGATCAATAAGTTCATCAAAATTTGTTGTGTGGGGAATGTGGCGACGAGCTAGAAAATGGGTGCAACGAATTAGAGCTTTAATGGCCATTCTGTTCTTCAACTTTTCCTCATCATTAATTTGTTGGAGTTGCTGAATGACTGACCCTTCTTGTAGTGCTGTAGCTGCAGCCATCTCTGCTTCACATGATAGGAGGTGAATATCACTCTTTGCATGAATTTTCATCTTCTCTATTGCCTTCTTCCAGTTCGTGAAAGGTTTTGAGATCCATGTTCCTCCTGTTCTTTGAAGAGAAATTCCTCTCTTCCTGCAAACCTTACAAAAAGCTCCTTGGAAATTTTTTATCAAACATCAGCCAATTGAAGCTCTCTTCCCCCATTTTTTGTTGTATTTTGGACTGCTTGCAGTGATTTTCTTGCTTTTCTCATGTGTAGTTAATCTTTCCTTTGCATGCTTCTCATGGACAATTAATCTTTTCTTGGCAGGACTTGGCTCCAAAAACTCAGTATCAGATTGATTGCTGTCAATTTTATCTTCAGTGTCACTGCTACTTGAGTGGCCAGGTGACTTTGAAGAGCTTGCACCACAGAAGAAAGAGCGAATATCCATTTGAGACTATCTTAAGCTGTCAGGGACTACGAGTGCTTAGAGTTCTGGTTCTGGAAGTTGTAGAATCTGTATAGATGAAAACTCAACAACTGCTATGGTGAGCTGAGGGCTGGCCTTTTTATAGCCAGCCAGCAACCGTAAGTGTGAATCAACGTGTGATAAACCTAAGGGGAGGTGAGAGTCAGAGTTGAATAGTGTGTGAAAAACATCTAAATAGTGAATGTCACAGTTGACTGAAAATTGCTAGATGGTGGAGGTGAAAATGAGTAGCTGAATTAACTTGTCAGGATCTGACATATGCAGACCTCATTAGATAAGATTATGTTTTTTTTAATGTAGGACATAGGCCTTCCAATAATTCTATTTCACTCCCATGGTGACCAGTGCCGCCCGCCCCCCCTTACATTTTCAAAACTCTATTTTGCCCCCCCTTGCAAGAATGTCTGGATGAAACACTGTCTAGTCAAGCCTAGACCAATGCTATTTCATGACAGAAGGCCTGAGCTGGGGATTGGTGGGAAGCACAGAAGGAAAAAAAACAGATGAAAAATTCCCAGAGTGGAGGTAGAACTCAGGGCTTGAGCCAAGAAATCAACCAATACACACACACACACACACACACACACACACACACACACACTTAAACTTACATTCCCACTCCACCCCCTTCTTTTACAGTGTGGGCATATAAACCACCAGTTAAAACCACTACATACGTGTGTGTGGCAGACCCTATAATGATATTCATAGCACACTCAATCTAAGGCATTTCATCAATAGGGCATGTATAAAGCCCTCCATATACTAGTCATGTGACTACAGATACAATATACTCACGACAAGAAGGAGTTACCTGCAGTGAAAATTACAAATTTATACATTTCAATATTTTAATAAGACATCCCATGAGACATTTCTATAGTCCCATGGGACAACTGACGCTGTGACTGGACAACACTCACTACTCATGCAAACACACACACTGTCTTCATATTGAGTGGTCGCATATTCACACACATACATACAACTACACTCTGTGCCCCTGTCATCCCATTCACTAATTACCTTCGCATTCCAGTATCTTCAGCTCCTGTGGAGAGACTCTTCAGTGTTGCTGGAATATTGGCCACATGTGAAGGATGCTGTATAAGTCATAAGTTGCTGGAAGAACTCATCTCTATTAAATATAACCAGTTCATATTAAAAATTAAAACAAATACTTTTACAATGAACTACACCTTACCGACATATGATCAAATCAACAACAACAAACATATCTTTATATATATTCTTATCTATCGTGGACACTGCTGTGAATGTAATGTGCACACACAAACATATATTTAAACAAACATGTACACGCATACATACAGTCCAACCATCCGCCCACACATACAAACACACACACATACACACACCATAGTACTGCACATGTCTCTCTATTCTATTCTTTCTGTTGGTCTAACTTGTTTTGTTGCAAGAGTTTACAGAGTAGCTCCTCCTACTCATTATTGTAGTCTGCACCTAGTGGCTCCGCCCTCCTCTCTGTTGATCCCGCCCCTTTGCTGGTAGCCATATTAGGTGGCATTATGGTAGGATAGGTAATCTCTGCACACACACGCACATACAAAGACACGCATACACACACACATGCAAACACACACACACACACACACATACACATACAGGCCAACCATCTCACATGCACACACAAATAAAATAAATAATTTAACCACAGTGAAATTTAGAATTTTAAAATTTCTATAATTTGATGGTACATCTCATGAAACTTTTCTCTTATCCAATAGAGGGCAACTGACGGCGTTACTAAACAACACTCGGTGTAATATAACACATTTATACAGTGTGTCCATACATACACACATATGCACACTCTGATAAATCATCTTTTACACCCATCCACCCACACTCTCTCTATTCTACACTCTCAACTACAGTGTATACCTCATACCTACACTCATCACACACATACAAACTTTACACTTCCCTACACTTCTTTTCATACTCACACACACACAAACCCCTCTAGAGAGATAAGAACGTTACAGCATTCTAAAAAAACTATATTTTAATCCTACGTGTTTAGTTATTGATACAAAAAATTACTTTACAATAATTTCACCATCTTGGCGTCCATTAATTCAAACATACTAAACTGTGTGCATGCAAAGAAAGTCTCTATATTAATCCTTTCAGTACAAACTTCAAGTTAGGTAAATAGAACCTTCATACAAACTTCAAGGAGAGCTCAGCTCCTCCCCTCTCACCTGCTCCATCCTGGCTTCCTGCTGGTCCTCGTGTGTGGCCATGTAGTCCGTGAGTTCGCTCACCAGAGCCAACACCTCCCCGAACGTACGGATGTCGGCACACTGCTGGTATTTCTTGTCCAGTAAAACCATCGTGTTCTGACACCACCGACTAGCCTGGGGGAAGAGAAGGTGGCAACAACAACATGTATAAACAATGAATAAATATGAAATTAATACCTGCAGAGAATGATAACATGAATATAAATAACTATTGCTACTGCATTTTGCAATACGTCAAAAGCTACTACATGGCGGGGTACTTGCTAGTTCATAATAACTAGTCACACTCATCTGGAATACGTGCCACACTCATCCATCACACTCTTTATTCTACAACATACTCACAAACACACTCTTTTTCTATTCACACGCACACACAAACACACTCTTTTTATACTCACATGCACACACAAACAAACTCTTTTTCTACTCACGCATACACACAAACACACTTTTTTCTACTCACACGCACACACAAACACTCTTTTTTCTAATCACACGCAAACACTCTTTTTCTACTCACATGCACACACAAACAAACTCTTTTTCTACTCACGCATACACACAAACACACTTTTTTCTACTCACACGCACACACAAACACTCTTTTTTCTAATCACACGCAAACACTCTTTTTCTACTCACATGCACACACAAACAAACTCTTTTTCTACTCACGCATACACACAAACACACTTTTTTCTACTCACACGCACACACAAACACTCTTTTTTCTAATCACACGCAAACACTCTTTTTCTACTCACATGCACACACAAACAAACTCTTTTCTACTCCACAAGGCCTCACACCAACCACAACTCTTTTTACTCACACAGCACAACACAAACCCACTTTCTACTCACCCACACCACAACCCACGCTTTTCTACTCACACGCACACACAAACAAACTCTTTTTCTACTCACATGCACACACAAACACACTCTTTTTTACTCACACGCACACACAAACACACTCTTTTACTACTCATACGCACACACAAACACACTCTTTTACCACTCACACGCACACACAAACACACTCTTTTTCTACTCACATGCACACACAAACACACGCACTCACACACAAACACTCTTTTTCTACTCACACGCACACACAAACCAACTCTCTTTTTTCACAAACACACAAACACACTCTTTTTTCTACTCACGTGCACACACAAACACACGCACTCACACACAAACACTCTTTTTCTACTCACACGCACACACAAACCAACTCTCTTTTTTCTCAAACACACAAACACACTCTTTTTTCTACTCACACGCACACACAAACACACTCTTTTTCTACTCACAATCACACACTAACACTCTTTTTTCTACTCACATGCACACACAAACACACTCTTTTTCTACTCACACGCACACACAAACACACTCTTTTTCTACTCACACACACACTAACACACTCTTTTTTCTACTCACACGCACACACAAACAAACTCTTTTTTCACAAACACACAAACACACTCTTTTTCTACTCACACGCACACACAAACACTTTTTCTACTCACACGCACACACAAACACTTTTTCTACTCACACGCACACACAAACACACTTTTCTACTCACACGCACACACAAACACACTTTTTCTACTCACACGCACACACTAACACTCTTTTTTCTACTCACACGCACACACTAACACACACGCACACACTAACATACACACTAACACACTCTTTTTCTACTCACACGCACACACAAACATACTCTTTTATACTCACACACACAAACACACTTTTTCTACTCACACGCACACACAAACACTATTTTTCTACTCACACGCACACACAAACACACTTTATCTACTCACACTCACACACAAACACTCTTTTTCTACTCACATGCACACACAAACACACTTTTTCTACTCACACGCACACACAAACACTCTTTTTCTCACACGCACACACAAACATACTCTTTTATACTCACATGCACACACAAACACTTTTTTCTACTCACACGCACACACAAACACACTCGTTTTCTACTCACACGCACACACACTCTTTTCTACTCACACGCACACACAGACACACTCTTTTTTCTCCTCACACGCACATACAAACACACTCTTTTTTCTACTCACACGCACACACAAACACTCTTTTTCTACTCACACGCACGCACACACTCTTTTTCTACGCACACCAACACACTAACATACTCTTTTACTACTCACACGCACACACAAACACTCTTTTCTACTCACACGCACACACAGACACACTCTTTTTTCTCCTCACACGCACACACAAACACACTCTTTTTCTACTCACACGCACACACACTCTTTTCTACTCACACGCACGCACACACTCTTTTTTCTACTCACACGCACACACAAACACACTCTTTTTTCTACTCACACGCACACACAAATACACTCTTTTTCTACTCACACAAATACACTCTTTTTCTACTCACACGCACACACAAACACAGTTTTTTCTACTCATACGCACACACAAACACACTCTTTTTTCAACTCACACGCACAAACACACTAACACACTCTTTTTTCTACTCACACGCACGAACACACTAACACACTTTTTCTACTCACACGCACACACAAACACTCTTTTTTCTACTCACACGCAAACAACACAAACTAAAACTGAATCAATGAAGCACCAAAGGTGCGAACCCTCAGCGCTATTAAACACTACCTAGCTATTACAATATAATCTCCTTCCAAAAGAACAAGCAATCTGTTTGTTATTTTAATGAGGCATCAAAATAGCTGGAACAATGAAAATGGTACATGGAAACACTGTCTTCATAAGAGAAGAAGCCAAACTAGCCAGAATTACTCACCGATATACATCTTCACTTCTTTCAACTCCGTTAACTTCCCTGAGCATAAAGCAAACTACACCGCTGGCTGCATGAAATTATTTTCTCACGTGATTACGACAGGACGCTAGGGGGCGTTGCCCATAAAAGCTGGTACCTATGCGAAGTTGAAAGCTTCGCGTTTTCTCACCCAAAATTAAAAAAAAGTAGCACAATGAAAGGTCTTAAATCTTCGTCCTGAGTAAGTTCTTACCTAGCTTAGTACAGTAGCTTTAGCTCCTCCCTTTTTCAGCCGCTTGCAATTTTGAATGTGCGTGCAGTCTCTGTTCCGGTTGGAATAATTGATGTCCAGATAATTGATGTTCCACTGTACATGTATATTTAACACACAAACATACACACTTTTGTCAGGTTATTGCAACGAGCTAGCCTAGTGTCAGAAATAGCACTCCAGTATTAGTGATGCATGCATTATCATCTAGCCATATAGACCCATTGGAACTAATACTTCTCTACTACCAACACACACTGGAGAACACTTACCAAGCCATCACTTCAGCAGTGAGAGCTGGTCAGTCTCGCGCGGCCGACCAAGCGATAGCGATTGAGGTCAAAGGTGAAGGTCAGCCTTTTCTGCAAGAAGGTCGTTATATTTCCAATAACGCAATATCTTATGAATCTACTTTATAGTCAGCATTTTGGGTGTGGTGGGTCAGAGATAAACAGAGAATGTTGGAACGCCCAATTTTGGAAAACAGTAGAATCTAGTCTGTAAGCCAGTTATGGCGGAAAGCCAGCAGCAAGTTCCTACTGAGGATGAGGTGAGCACATAGCTAACCCCTAGCTGATTACTAGATCAAGTGTTTGTTTATTAGATCCAGTCTTTTTCACTAGCCCACTGTTTGTATAGCTAACTTTTACAAATGGGTTGAAAGAAGGGAAAACACTGCTACCTACACACATGCCAAGTGCTTAGCATAATTTCAAGCATAATTTTTCCAACAACTCAAAAGAAAGAGAGAAATTAAAGTCTGAGCATTTGATAAAGGTCATCAGCAACTAACTGGAAAAATAGAGTGAAATTTATGTCTGAGCACCTCATAAAAATACTAATTACTGGAAAAGAGAGGGAAACTAATGTCTGAGCATGCTCACAACAAATGCACTGGCAACTGGAAAAAAGAGAGGGTAAAAGTCATGTTCCTGAGCATGCTCTTGAAAAAAACACCAGGTTCTTTTATGAGCATGCTCAGACTTGACTTTCCCCTCTCTTTTTTTAGTTGCTAGTGTGTTTTTGAGGATAGTTAGACAAGACTATCCCTCTATTTTTTTGCTATAGTTTGTAACTATTTTACTCTAGTCATTTGAAGTCTAGTTTGTTCTGTTTGAAGTCTAGTTTGTTCCAGAAATACAGTAAGTTGTGTGTTTATGACACAACACATATTTGTTGTAATGTTAATTTTCTGATTATTTTGTTGTTGTTGTTGTTGTTGTGCTTGTTATTGTTTTATTTATAGTTTCTTACAATGTGTATTGAATTTTGTATTTGGGATATATTTGTATGTTTGTGCACTTTTATAGGAAGATTATGTTTTTTGTCATTTTTAATTTATATGTTCATGTGTTAGCATTTTTATAGACAATAGCAGGTGTCTAGACTTTTTTTTACAATTTTTTTCATTGCGCTTTGATTAAACAGTCGGTACCAATACATGAAAGATTTTAGCAGTCACGTTTTCGTTTCTGTTGATTTACTGCTAAAAGCTAGAAACTCTTCCACAGCTATATCAGCAAGCTAAGGCCTTGTACTACCCTCTAAATGCTATAGGAGTCATTCTAAACAGCTTGCACAATGAAAAAACTGACTTGTTCAATTAAGCAGACTGACTGGATTTTTGCTGAACTTGCTGCTCTGACAGGTCCCTACTTCTTAGTCTTTCTACCAGCTACAGTTGGGTCTCTAGTAGTGAGAATATCTAAGCCAATGATGGCCCCAACATTTAAAATAGCATCATTTTTTACATTCCTAGAAGTGATGCATTTTGTAAACAGTGAATATTAAAACATTAACATAGTCGAACCGAAAAACTATATTTTATCAACTACCATATCGTTTTGTTTTGTTTTTGTTTTTTCTACTATAGTTCCTTTCTGTGCAAAAAAAAAATCGTTACACAGAACAGAATTGAGAACGTATTTTTTCTGGTGCCTACTGTACATTATTTTAGCGCAGGAAGAAACAGCTCATTCTCTTATTATGTGTTTGTGTGTTTTGAATATCATGTCATTATTGTGTGTTTGTGTGCATATATTTATGCACTGTAATAGTTGTATGTTTGTGTGTTTGTTTATTTGTCCATTTCTCAGCTTTTTTACTATTTCATTTATTAAAATATTATTTTATTGTATTTAATCATTGTGTTAGAAATTGTATGTTTGTGTGTTAGCATGTCATAGAGTTGCTGTTGTTATCATGTGTTTACAATTCTGTAAATTTATAATGAGTAAAATTGTATGTT
>WLWD01005863.1_pt1 | contig 82699 bp, 69 predicted proteins | sample 6712731 | NCBI WGS metagenome assembly WLWD01 (sample SAMN12718690, study PRJNA576275) | sponge metagenome | isolation source: marine sponge | host: Mycale hentscheli | place: New Zealand: South Island, Marlborough, Capsize Point | collected 2014-11-01
TGTTCCAAACTGTATCTAAAGCTGTTGTCACGCGAGCTTCTGCCAAACTTTCAATTGACTGCTGCACCTGGCATATCTGGTCCTTCGAGTTATCATCACCTTACCATACCCAACGTCAGTAGTGCGGAGTTACGCCCGCACGAACATATGGTCCTTCGAGCCGGATCTCTAGTTTGAGTATCGACCGCGCCTGGCTCTACCTTACCTCTACTTTACGTCACATTGATCTGCGCTGCCGTTCCATCACTGAGAACATCGCAATCAAGTGATCCCACCAAAACAGTTAAGTTCTATCTGACCATGCCCACCTTGGAGGAAGAACTAAAGCTCATCAAATCCTTAACTGACCCAGCCAAAGTCCGAGACAAGCGATCAAGTCGCAAAGGCCAGCTCACCAAGCTTGAGTCTCAAGTTCGTACTCTACGGGATACACCTTATGCTGAAATATGACCAAGTGATGTTGATAAAATCTAAAGGACGCTACTCGCTCATCCAATCTCTTCGATGCTCTCCAAGAACAGTATGAAGACCTCATCAGAGGCACTGAATCTGCTAATATTGAGGATGAAATGTCCCATGGTGAGCTAGTTCGGGAGGAAAACTACAGAATAGTGGAAATTCTGGAAGTTCTGCAAGAGAAAATCAATCTCTATGATGTAGGCATGGTTGTTCTTGATTCACTAGCTACCTTATCGCACGTGGATGATATCACCAAACCTATCTACACTGCTGAGCTTGCAGAGTTAAAGGAACAAACATCAGACATCAGGAAAAACACTCGTTGTTTCGCTTCGGATCCGGAAATTGAACGTCTTCGGAGTCAACTTACCTCTGTAACCAAAGAAATTCAGGAACGAATTGCCAGCGAACAAGAGGCTCCTTCAACCACATCTACCAAATCTTCATTTTCGGACACTGAGATCAAGTCAGTCATTTTCAACTCTTCCAAACTCACCCTTGATTTACCTAAGTTTTCAGGCAAGCCAGTAGATTGGGTCGACTTCAAGAACCTTTTCACTGCTGCCATTGACAAGCATGGCGCAGGCCTTATCGATGCTGAACGATGTTGCCACCTGCTCAAAGCTATGACCACAGAAGAAACTCAAAAGATTGTGCAATTCTACTCCTCCGGCAAGGATGGCTATAAGACTGCTCTTCAATCCCTGGAAGATGCCTATGGTCGTCCTCGCTTGGTGTATCCACATCACATCAAAGCCATTCTTGCCAACGATCATTACTCTTACGATCGCCGTGGTCTTCGCCGAATGAGGGAGACATTAGAGACCCATCTTCGGGGCCTCGAACGTTGCAATGGAAACACCTTAGAACAATTTCTTGCAGCTGTTATAACTGAAAGATTTGACAAGAGAATGAAGCATGAATGGTCAACTCACACTGCAGACTCAACCAATCTACCAACAATTAGAGAAATTTTAGACTTCTTCAAGAAAAGAGAATTCAGCCTTGACGACGACCCATCTATCAGATCTTTCCACTCCAACCAATCCAAGAAAACACAATCATCTCAACCTCCATCCAAACCTTCACATGACATGTACTAAAAGCTGCTCCAGCTTCCTTTAAATGTCCAGTTTGCTCACAGGAAGGTCATGCCATCTCCAAATGCCCAACCTTCCTTGAGTGGAACCAGGACAAGAGGCAAAAGGCAGTCAAAGATGCAAAACACTGCTTCAATTGTTTAAGCCACAAGCATGCCCTCAAAGACTGCCAATCAACCTACACCTGCCGAACTTGTGGTGCCAAGCATCATACACTGCTCCATAAAGAACCGTCTTCACCCACCCCACTTGATGCAAATGCCAGCGTCATCACCACCGATGAAGAAACTGCTGTACAACACGTGTCCACTCCTCCATCAGCCCTCCTTTCAACTGCTCTCACCCTGGCCAGCAATGGTGACTACCGACAGAAGGCCAGAGCTCTACTGGATAGTGGAGCCTCTATCTCCTTGATGTCTGAACGTTTGGCCTCCAGTCTCAAGTTGAAGAGATATCCCCAGCGTCTTCAGATAGCAGGAGTCACGGGAGGAGCTGTAAGTAAATACCATGTTTTTGTTGACCTTGCCTCTTTGCACTCCACAGATGCCGACGACAAAGTGAGAGTGAAATGTCATGTAGTGCCACTACTCCAATCCATACGACCTCCGAGAAACCCGCCTGAACTCCTCAACGTACCCTGTATTATTGGCAAACAACCCATCGCAGATCCTGCTCTTGGGGGTGAAATCGACTTGCTTCTTGGAATTGCAGACTGTGGTCGCTGTGCTCGAGGTCACCCTTCGTTATCAGATGATCAGGCTACCATGGCGAATCCTACACTATTTGGCTGGACACTAGGAGGAGCTATACCTGACTCCTCCCTTCCGACTTCTATTCTTCGAGCACAGGGCAAGGAAGATTCCTTGGATTCATTGCTCCAGCGGCTCTGGTCCATGGATCAGACTCCAGACACCCAAACTCGTCACCTATCTACTGATAAACAAGATGCAGTTTCTCAATTTAAAGATACTTACAGGATCTTATCTGATGGGAGATTTTCTGTTAAGTTACCTCGTTGCCAGAGAACTCCAGCACTGGGCTCTTCTCGACAGTCAGCACATCGCCGATTCCTGCAGAATGAGAAATCTCTCAAGAATAAAGGAAGACTCCAGGAATTCAATGCTGTTCTCCGAGAGTACCCTGCTCTCGATCATGCAGAGAAAGTGCCAGATTCTGAGAGCGATTGGGATCCATCATCCACTTTCTACCTTCCAGTTCACGGCGTCTCCAAGGACTCATCCACCACCACCAAACTGCGGGCAGTTTTCGACGCCTCTGCCAAGTCGTCTAGTGGGGCATCTCTTAATGATCTCCTCCTACCAGTTCCCAATATGTATCCACTCCTCACTACCGTCCAAACTCGATTTTGTCTCCACCCCATTGCTGTCTCTGCGGACATCAGCAAAATGTTCTGGGAAATTCTGCTTGATGAATCCGACAGAGATTTACATCGTTTTCTCCTGAGAAATGAGGAAGGAAACATTGTTGATCATCGTATGAAGAGGCTCACGTTTGGAGTGAAGTCATCCCCATACTTAGCCACGCAAGTTTTACTCCAAATTGCTAAACTCAATGAAGATAATTATCCATTAGCTGCCAATGCCATAAGGTCTTGTTTTTATGTTGATGATTGTCTTACAGGAGCAAACACCGTCTTAGAGGCAGATCAATTACGCCGACAACTGTGCGACCTGCTTGCCTCAGCCGGGATGACCCTCCGGAAGTGGCGGAGCAACTCCCAACCTTTCCTTGATACTATTCCGGAACAACTTCGAGAGTCAGCTGACCTTCACATCTCTGATCCCTTGACGTCTTCTAAGGCTCTTGGGATTCACTGGAATGTCACCCAAGACCAGTTTCATGTTGCTGTCCCTCCTACTCCTGTTGATGTTGCTCCTACAAAGCGTACTATCGCCTCTACAACTGCAAAAATATTTGACATTCTCGGCTTGTTCTCACCCATCACCATCACTGCCAAAATCCTCCTCCAGCAGCTCTGGAAACTCCATCTTGATTGGGACACACCTGTTCCTGACACAATAGCCACTGAATGGCAACGTTGGATTAGCACCGTCCCAGCAATTGCCTCACACCCGATAAACCGATGCCTACGACCTCTTGATGTGCCAATTCTTTCCCAGCAGATTCATGGCTTCTCTGATGCCTCTGCTAATGCTTATGGTGCTGTTGTCTATTTACGCACTGTCTATCAAAATGCGGACGTTTCTATTGTACTCATCACCTCCAAAGCTCGAGTCTCACCTGTACGTCCAGTAACCATTCCACGTCTTGAATTGACAGCAGCTTATCTACTCTCAAAACTCCTTCTCACTGTTTCAACTGACTTGAACATACCCATCCATGATGTTTACGCCTGGACGGATTCTACCATTGTTCTGTCCATGGTAAACAAATCGCCAACTAACCTCAAAGTTTTTGTGGCCAACCGCATTGCTTCCATCCAAGATGTTATCCCATCTCGTCAGTGGCGTCATGTACGTTCAAAAGACAATCCTGCAGATCTAGCCAGCCGTGGAGTATCTACTTCAGACTTACTCAACTCCACCCTCTGGTGGGAGGGTCCTTCTTGGCTCAAGGGTCCTCCTTCAGATTGGCCACTCCTACTCAGTAATCCTGCCATCAAGGACACCACTGAAACTCGAGCCATCATTTCCACTCTTCAAGTCTCCCGTCAATCTCATGACCTCTGGACTCATTACTCTTCATTCGACCATCTCATTAGGATCCTGGCTTGGGCACAACGCTTTATCACCAACTCACGCAAATCTCTTGAGCATTGTAATTTGTCAGCCATCCTGACACCTTCAGAGTGCCTACAAACAAAGAATTACCTCCTCCGACAAGCCCAGATGGATGTCTACTCTGATGTTTTTTAACACTTAATAACCCATCCTCTGAGCAAATATGATGTCCACCTTAGTCAAGACCAGTTACTCAGAGTTGGTGGACGTGTCCGGAACAAACTCCTCCCCCAATTTTCTCATTCTCTCCTCCTTCTAAGCCTTAAATCACCTTTATGTAAACTGTATGTTCGCACCTTACATGTATCTCTACATCACCCAGGTGTCTCTACCCTCTTGGCAATTCTAGCCGAAAATCATCATATACCTGGGTTGAAGAACTACCTGAAGCACATCAGCCGCTCCTGCCCACTGTGCCAAAGAGCTTATGCCAGACCTTCCAACCAAAAAATGGGACTGCTATCTTCCTTGCGTACCACTCCGGCTCCACCCTTTGACCGAACTGGTGTTGACTTTGCCGGACCCTTCCTGATTCACAGTGGGAACCCAAGGAACCCTGTAAGACTGAAGGTTTACGCAGTTGTTTTTGTGTGTTTTATCACCAGAGCAGTGCACCTGGAGCTCTGCTCAGACTTGACGTCAGAAGCCTTCCTGGCCACCCTACACAGGTTCTGTGCTCGACGAGGCACTCCCTCACACATATTCTCGGATAATGGCTCCAATTTCCTAGGGACCAAAGGGGAAATAGAGGAAGTCCGCCGCCTTCTCACCTCGCGAGCCACTAGGAATGGTACCTCCCACTTGTCTACTACTCATGGACTTCAGTGGCACCTCTCTCCTCCTAGAGCTCCACACTTTGGTGGGCTCTGGGAAGCTGGCGTAAAGTCAATGAAGGTGCTTTTGCGGAAATTGATATCACCACGACCTCTCTCCTTTGAAGAATTGAACACAGTTCTAATAGATGCCGAAGCTATCCTCAACTCCCGGCCAATTATCCCACTGGATGCCACAGAATCTGATGGAACCACTGCCCTCACTGCTGGGCACTTCCTGATTTGACGCCCTTTGAAAGCTCCTCCTCCTGTGCATGTTGACTCCTCCACTGACATCTCTCACCTTCGCCGTTGGAACCTTGTGCGACGACTCTCCAATGACTTGTGGCTAACCTGGAAATCCCGTTACTTGCAAGCTCTCCATGCCAGAACCAAATGGCTACGCCCCACCAGGAACTTCCAGGTTGGAGACATAGTGATCCTGAATGATGAGACTTTCGCTCACAGGAACTGGCCCCTGGCACGTATCACCTGTACTTTTCCTGGCGATGATGGACTAGTCAGGACTGTGGAGCTCCTACGTCAAGGACGACACTATAAACGTGCAACTAACAGATTAGTCCTACTGATCGAGGACCAATCTTCCCCCGGGAGTGTGTCTGGGTCAGACCAGACTATAGCACAGCAACCACTATTGCCATCCAATAGTGATCCATCAACCCCAGCTCTGCAGCGTGAGATACACCCTCGCCGCAAGAGTGCCAGGATCAAGGCAAGAAGATCGAAAACTAAACTTTGAACTCCACTAGTAATTAACTTGTCTAATAGCTCTTCTCATATTACCTACCATTTGTTCACCTTACCTAAGTACAGACCCTTACTACATTATCTGTGTTCTGTTATCAAACTCCTCCCTTTCTTACCAACTCAGTTTTGTGTCACCTCACCTCTACTTAATGTAAGCATCCCTTTCCCTAAATTATGTTCCAAACTGTATCTAAAGCTGTTGCCGCGCGAGCTTCTGCCAAACTTTCAATTGACTGCCGCACCTGGCATATCTGGTCCTTCGAGTTATCATCACCTTACCATACCCAACGTCAGTAGTGCGGAGTTACGCCCACACGAACAGCGTGTTAGAACTTAAAATCAATCGTTAACAATAGTGTACAGTATTAGGCTCGCTAGGCATTTGTACTCAAGCACATTACTAGTATATGTATATTTTTTTTTTTTTGAGAAGATGCACATGGTGTAAGAAATTCATGACTACCATACTAAAGTCAAGCTACAGCCATTTTCAATTCATAACCGCCTTATGGGTGTTACATTACAGCCGTCACAATTGCCTATTAACATCAGATACACATTAACAAGCTATGCATATGTTATAAGTTACTAGTACACACACGACAAGAAATATAAAGTTGCTTTTCATTTTGTTCACTGCAGCATCCTGGTTGCTGTTATATCATTGCAGTAGCATGACAAGAAAGAACAATGAAAGTTACTTCAGGCAAGCAAGTGAACAGCAACTAGAGAACTCTATTATATAAATGACTGTAGTTCTCACCTTCTCTGTGAAGGATTTCTTCATCCTTTGAGGAAGATGCTGAGTGTGCCATTACACTTATCTCTTTTTCCGGGGAAATTGAAGTGACATCAAATGAAAGTTTACTGTCAGAATGCTTTGTAGTAGTATCAGGATTATAGTGAAAACCTGAAATTATAGGATTAATTAATGAAGTATCAGAATAAGTGAACAAAACATTTATAAAGGAGCAAGCATAGCAAGACATTCTCAAGTTCACTTACAGCTCAAACATTAAAGGCTAGACTTTCAAAAAAAAAACTAAGCTAGACTTATTAAGTGAACAACCATTAAATTATGCAAATATTAATTGTACCCTACTATATTTCTTCAATGCACCTAATCTGCTAAGACAAATTTCATATACCTGGTTCAGAGTAATCCATATAATTGACTTTAACTATGTATACCAAGTCTTTCTTATCTACTCCTTCCAGAGCTGAGCAAAGTTTGTCAAACCACAGATTCTCAGGTGTGTTTGTCAACAAGTAGTGAATTATCTGGTGAAACACTTTTCCAGAATCATGGTTGTAGTCCAGCTTAAAACTTTCAATTAAATCCATTGAGATTCCCAGTTGAACACCAAATTCAAGGTATTTTGGTTTAACTGGAGCCAAATCCCTCACCAACTTGGCTAGAAGTTCTACATCACAAAATATAAACTCACTAATACCCTATAATTTGAAGTAAGATAAAGAAGTTAATGAATGCTAGCAAAGGAGTAAAGAAGATATACAACAAATTACTGATTATGTTTTTATAGCCACTCCACTAAAGTAGTGGGTACGGTAATATAAGTGAAAAAAGCTATAGATATGAGAAGAGACATGTGGTATTTGGTCAGACATGCAGTTATAGTAAAATTTAAACTAGATAGATAATCTCGATTCATATTTATTTCATTTATATATTTTACTAGCAAGTACCCCACCACAACAGTGGCACTTGACGTATTGCAAGTAAGAATGCGGTAACATAAGTTATGGTATCATTCTCTACTGTTGGTTAAAGTTATACCAGTTTCCCTCTCCTAGTCTATTTTTTCCTGAACTATCTCATTTCTGTATCCCCCACCTTTCTTTTTTTCCCTTTCAGCTCTTTCCTCTTGAGTCATGGAGTCCTTTCTCCTCCTTTCTCTACCTCTCCTGCTTCTGAATCTTTCTGTCCTTCGATCATGCTTATGGACTTAGGCTTTGTAAAACTTTTGCCTTCTATTCTACTTTCATCTTTCTCTTTGAAACTTACGCCGCACCTTAACTCGACGATTTGATTCCACCCGCTTTTTACTACAATATTAATCGTTCCCTTTTGCCTTCTTTCGTACATTCTCCTTCTTTTTTACTACATCGCCTATCTTCATCGATTCCACCCACTTTTAGTTACAATAACAGTAACCACTTTCAACTGAATGTGACAACACTTTACCCATTCTCCCGTTTCTTGGCCACTCTCGTCGTCTTTCGATCTATTGTTGTACATGGTTAGGTTGAAAACGAATTTTCCTACCAGTACTACGCCAAACCCTTTACTTCTTTATAACTGCGTTCTTGGCTTACTCAATTCAGCGTTAGTTCACGAAAGCTGCTCTCTTGTTTCTGTGCCACTCCCGCCTACTATCCTTTTTTTGTGTGCCGGGATTTGGTTGCTAACCAGTTTGCCTTGCACTCTAGGTTTACCCTGTAATTCAGCACGAGTTCACAAAGTATTGTGCGCCTGCACGGTCAAGCTCATTAGCTCATGAATTATTCATGAATACATACATTGTCAGTCACGGGTATTCTTATATAGATTTTACTATATCTATATATACATACAGATACACACACATATCGTATGTAATAGGCAGGCTACTGAAACAGGGTTTTATATAAAAAGGTGCTGGCCCTGGGATCTCTCCCACCTCCTACAAAGAATATTTTAAGTTGAAATAGTACATCAGCTAAAGTTGAAATCTATGAGTAGACATATTATAAAATCATGCATGTGACCAAACACTGATGGGTGGTTTAGTAAAAACTCTCATAGGCATGTGCATTGAAGTAGTGAATAGATGTAGCAAAGCAAATAAAATCCTGTATGAAATCCTGAGAAGATATCAATCGAATCTATATAATAACATGCTTGTGTGTCAGTAATGACGACGACCAACGACTGACGCCGATGCGTATTCATGAATAATTCATGAGGTTAGACAGTTTGGTAAAGTGTCATCATTAGCCTGAGTAGGTAAAGTGTCACTACATTCAGTAGAAAGTGATCAGTTGTAACTGAGCAGGTGGCATAGATGAGGGAGAGTGGCGTAGGTATCAAAAAGGAAGGTGAACGTACAAAAGAGAAGGCAAAAAAGAGATTAATTGTAACCAAAAAGCGGGCGGAATCAGCAAGGTAAGGCAGCGTAGTTAAAAGAAGGCGAAAGTACGAAAGAGAAGGCAAGAAGGAAACAATTAATTGTAACTAAAAAGCGGGTGGAATCGAATCGTCGAGTAAAGGTGCCTAAGTTGAAAAAGGAAGGCGAAAGTATGAAGAAAAAAAAGGCAAAAATATCGCAAAGCATAAGTCCAAGCAGGGGAAGTGGGCTCTATGACTCAAGAAAAAAAGTTGAAATTATAGGAGGTGGAGAATAGAAAACCTGAGATAGTTCCGGGAAAAAGGGAGCAGGAGAGGGAAACTGATGTGACCTTAACCAATGATGAGAAACATAACAATGAATAAAAATAACTTGTGCTACTGCATTCTTACTTTGCAATACACCAAACGTTGCTAGTGATTAATAGGATTGTGGGTACGATTCTTGTGTGAAAACAATTAATATGAATGTTCACTAGTCCAGTGGTCACCCTGTATAGCAGTACAATTTCAATCATTTGTCTGGGGAAGCCCAGACAGTTATCATTCCCGAAAATAGGAATAGAACTAGAAACATATCCATCCATCTACATGCAACCTATGTAATTCAGTCAATTCAAATTTATGATGGTCAAATTTCTCGTTAATTAGTAACTTTCTGATATCTTGTATTATCACATTTGAGTGTCTACCTGTCTTCTGAGGTCCAGGATTTGTCTCCACATCCCCAGACAATATTAGCAGCATGGGCAGTATCAATCTTTGCACTAATCTTGCATCTTCAATATCTGGCGGATAAGTATGCTGGAGGAATGAACCCATAGACATCATCACACTATATAGAAACAACATTCTTGATGCCTGGTAGCTAAATAAGTAGATAGATCACGAGCTAAGCAAATAGTAACTCAACTCACTTTGCACAATCCTGCCTACAGTCACACCAGGTGGAGTAATACTTAATGTATTGCTTTTTGCTGCAGCCAAATCTTTTTCTTTTACCAACAGCCCATAGCAATATTACCACTAATAGAACAGCACCAACATCATGGGTTGGACTCATTTCTGGAGCAAGTACAAATTTTCTTCTCATTTCCCAGCTTGTCTTCCGTCGTATTAACTGGTTCACTTGCTTCCAGTGAGAATCCATTTTGTTAAGTGCACTATATTTCAATGGCTTCTTGAAGATGTTAAAAGCAGATACCATCATTCCAAAATTGCGAAAAACAAGATTGCTTGAATTTTCTGTAATTAAAAGTTACACAGCACAATATGACTAGATAAGGAAAATACCATTCGTGTTGATTCCAGTAAGAAATGAGCTTCAAAAATTGAATAGTGCCAAAATATCATATATATCTCTCTATCTATCTATCTATCTATTATAGTATATAAATAATACTTATAGCACGAGTCAGAGTACAATATGGGAAAATATTTTACGAGCACGCAAAATATTTTCACGAGCCAAAGGCGAGTGAAAATGTGGCGTGAGAGTAAAATATCATTCCCATATTGTACGACGAGTGTGATAAGTGATTTATTGCTTCTTTGAAATTTTTCTCAACCGGTTACAATACAATTTTCATTGATTTTACTCGCTACGCGCGCGCTACAAGGAGCGTACAATATAAACCGTACAATATTATGGGAGAATACAGAACGCTCGCGTGATGCGGAAATATTCAAGTAAAAATATCAAAGCTGCAATAAATATATATATATATATATATATATATATTTATTTATTTATTCCACCGCCATTCAGCTAAGTTTGCATGATAGCAAATATGCCATATATATACACATGGGCCATTAGATTATAGGGCCCAGCTAAGACTGCACACGATAGTAAATATGTTATACATGTATATATAATATATATATATATATATATACGGGCCATTAGATTATTGACCCCAGCTAAGCTTGCACAATATAGTATGCTGACATCTTTCAGCATACTTCATTAATAAAAAAAAAAAAAACCCAACTTTTAATAAAAATGTACTTGTCAATATCATTAAAGTTGAAGAAGTTGTCTACACACCCTTTATGGATGTTTATTTGCAAGCCCTCAGACACTAATGCTAAGGTATCATCTATACAGCTAATGACCACATCAATGCAATAAACTTTAAAATAATTGAGACAAATTTAGAATCATAGTGAACATGCTGACAAGCCAAAACCTAATTAAAAAAGACCGCACCCATTTTCAGTCTGTCGGGTTTTTTAATGTCTGTGTTCTGTCAGTCTCCCTGTCTCATGTATCCCTGTCTTATGTGTCCCTCTCTCCATGTGTCCCTGTCTCATGTGTCCCTGTCTCATGTGTCCATGTCTCATGTGTCCCTCTCTCCATGTGTCCCTGTCTCATGTGTCCCTGTCTCATGTGTCCCTGTCTCATGTGTCCCTGTCTCATGTGTCCCTGTCTCATGTGTCCCTCTCTCCATGTGTCCCTGTCTCATGTGTCCCTGTCTCATGTGTCCCTCTCTCCATGTGTCCATCTGTCTTACATCTTGAAAAAATCCAATGCTCTAACTTGATCTACAACATCTTCACATTTAAAACCTGATAGAATTTTCCTGTATTTGGAAGTCAGCCTTGTCCAGTGAAAGCTAAAATAACAATCTCCTCAATAAGTCTGGCCATAAGCACGCGCGCGCACATGGGCAGAAACAATACCTAATAGCCCGACAGCCAGATCTCACCTGCTTAGCTGGAAACGACATTCACCAAATCAGAGAGACCAGAAGAGAGGTAGAAAACTATTCAGACTACCCCACCACATCCTCAAAAAAACACTTGACTACCTCACAACACAATTAATTTATGGGTGTTCCCCCCACCACTCCTCACGAGGAGGCCCTTCAGCAGTGGCGTCACAAGAAACCTGTCACGTTACGGTAAAGGGAACCGCTCGTAGCAATCGATCACAAAAAAAATGACAGAATGCTTTATCAATATCAAAGTAGTCTGGCCTAGCCAAGACCCTTTACCTACCCAAAGACAATCTACAATCACAAAACTTTAGATGTAAAGCTCAAGCTTGCTATAGCAAGCTTGAGCTTTACATCTAAAGTTTCTAAAGTGGTAAAAGGTCGTTTTTAACAGTCGCTTAAATCCACCCACTCTACATCCGTTTAGTAAGGTTTACTGCGTGCATGTGAAACAAACAAAAACAACTAACCGAACCCCTAATCAAGCTACCCTGTCCGCTGATTGGTCTGCTTTATAAGAAAGAAGCTTGAGAGGAGGTTGTGAATTTGCAAGTGGGCCAGTCGTGCGTGGAGTGCTGCCGCCCTGATCTCGAGCGCATCAGGTAAGTTGTAATAATAAGTCTGCATAGAGCTAGCTTGAATTAGGTGCGCAGTAAAATGGTCTGATCAGTGGTAATGTGAGACATCCTAGTTTCCAATTAGCTATCAGTGTATACATGCGTTCATTCTCTCTTGGAGAAAGCTGCTAAAAGAACAAGAAGTTTGTGGTTTATTGGTTGTGTTGAATTATTGTTTATGTGCACAATCCAATAGATTTATAAAATGACTCAGTAATTCTTTCCAAGTCTGTTGGACTAACTAATTGCATTTGGTATAATTTGCAGCATTATGGACTCTGGAGTAAGTCTTGCATTTCCATGAGAAGGTTGTTTATTTCACTTCATTCCTTTCCATCACTCGCCTTTACAAACACGAGCGAGACATTAACAAGGTGGTTCTAGCTGAAAGAATTATAAGTGCAGCTAATTATTTTAATTATTACTAGGTAGTGATACTGCATGCTGACTCTGTCTGCTCGTTGCACGAGTACGGTCAAGTTTGATGTGCAGTACACACGAATGTTGCGAGTGTTGTCAGCCCAGAATGTGCGGGGGGAGGGGGATGGGGGGAGGGGAGGAGAGGGGTGGATACAATTTGGGTATTTTTCATTTACAGTATTAATCATCAACTCTTCTGCAGTGCTTCCTGCCTTTGTCCAATATCTGACAATTGTTTGCCTAAACTATTCACTCCCAAAAATATCCTTATCTGTCGCTATCGGAGATGCGGACCTTAGGATAAGCAACCTCACGCACACACACTTGTAGCTCTGCAGCTTGATCTGGGAGAAATACACAGCCTCTTATTCAGTCTCCATATCCCTTCTCTGATCCTACAGCTCTTTCTTGTTTCTTGTTCTACTGGGAATAGGAGAGAGAAACAAATTACACAAAACTTGCTTGTTGTGCACATTTCTTTCTGGTCCCTCTACTCTGCTAGAAGCCTTATGGGTCAGCCAGTCAGTACTAAGTCTTCAGCTCAGCCTTTCGTGCATCGCTAGTGGTTACCTTCTGTTCACAGTTGTGTTGTACTAATTGACATTGTGGGTCAGAGTATAGTACGAAGTACTGTGCCGGTGGTGGGAGGAAGTAAGAGAGTGAGTATCTTTCATAAGTTGTAGGCATTGTGGTTGGATTTGTGTGCTCAATTTAATTTCTATAATCTTGTCATGTCTGCTACAAGGACTATTGGTAGTACAACATTATTAAGGAATTGCTGACTGTATCTTTATACTGGTTCTTCAATACTTCTCTGTCTTTCTCCTTTCTTTCCTCTTGTCTGCTTTCCTCTGTATGAAGAGTGTGTACCTCAGGGTTGTCTAACACTCCTATGTTAATCTATGAATCATTACATCATTGTCTGTATAATTGAACACTGGTTGGACGGTATCTGCAGTTTACCTATTTCTCAAGATTGCATATGTGCCTTCTTTCCATAATATGTGTGAAAATTTTATCTAAAAATAAATGAGTTGTTTCTAAACATGTAATTTGCCCACATTTGGTAAGAGTCAGATAAGAAGGAGAAACATTTCACCTCATGGTTACCAGGTCATCAGCTAGTAAAGCCTCACAATACTGCTAAGGTGCTGGAGGTCAATGTGTGAATTCTCTCTGGTATAGGTTTTGTATTACACTCTCACTAAAGCTAGCGCGTGCTTATGCTTGTTGATGGTATGTTAGGATTTTAGTTGGGATGCTCTGGGCATGTGCAATAATGAGAGTGGTATTGTCCGTATGATTACGTTTAGCTTTGAGTCTCTGTGTGCTTTCTCTTCTGTTCCGTAATTAACATCGCTGGTGGGCGGCTGTATTCTGTTATTACACACACACACACACACACACACACACACACATACGTCTGCATATACACACACTGTTTGTGTTTGTGTTTGTGTTTGTGATGTGTGTGATTTGTCAAACTAGCTCTCAGTGTTTTGTTAACATTGCCATACCCAGCAACAGCTTGAATATACACACACATACGTACAAGCAAGTTCTGTGGACTAGGAAGAGTAACTACACCTTACCAACACATCAAGTTTTGTTTGTTTGTTTATTTGCTTGTTTGTTTATATACACTTCAAGTTGCCAGTAGCTGGAGATGGTACATTTAGGAGACAGCATCTGAAATACTTTATTCAGAAGGTTCCTCCAATACTAATTTAAATATGAGCATTTTGACCTTATATAATTCTGGCTATTGTAAAAGTGAACCGGCTAAAGGATGCACTAAGGAAGAAAGGGCTAAAGCCTCTGCTAAAGGTGTACTGTTAGTATTGTTGCGGTGTGTTAGCTTCATTTCACTGTAGCTGCATGTGAGTCCTCTAAAGTTCTTGAAGGTTACCTAATGTGCAGCTATTGCACCGCTGTTAGCTGCCAGGCATAATTCCTCTGGAGGACTTGCACTCACTAAATATAAACCAAGTACACATTTGTAGCTAGTATTTTCTGTTCACCAAAGCGCAACAACAAAAACAAAAACCATGTTTGCTGTTTGTATACAGTATAGACATAATAGATGAAATAGAGTATTTCATAAAGTATGTTTACTGTATTTAAATAAACAATATATATATTTTATGTAAGTTGTTGTGGATGTCTTGGTGATACTATCCCAGCAGGCAATAGTGCAACCAGCTGTTGTAAGGGAACTTGCATAAACAAACCAATGCACTTCTTCATGTTGCTACTAGTGACATTAGTATGGTAGCTCATGTTTAGAATGAAGGTTACAAAAAGTTTAGACAAAACAACTATACTTTGCGCTCGTTCGTCCATTGAGGCTAAGCCAATGAAGCGAGTACTAAACATGCACTTGTATTGAATGTACTGATGAAGTATGTACTAGACGGACCTGACTCAAGTGACTGACCACTCAACATTCAAAGGTGACAAAAGATGTCCTTTTCCCATGATTGTCAAGACTTTGCCCACATGCATAACACGATACAGGAGGCGTGGCTGTATGTGGGTGTGGCCCACAATAACAACATGATAATTTGACTAATAGTATGCGTGATAATACTGCTGTGAGAGTACGTGTGTGTTTTTGTTGCCGTGGTAATGCAGGTGCGAAGCAACTGTTAAGTGTGTGTCGATATGTCGTATGAAGAGGATCCAGAAGATGACTACGAGAAGGTGGACCATGGCCATATCAATGCCACACCCATCACCATATCCAGTGGTAAGAAGGCCATCAGTGGGAGGGTGGGGCCAGGATGCTGTGCATAAGGAGGGTGTGGCTAGTATTTGGCATATATGTCTTTCCTAACGTTATAGAGACCGTATTGCAGAATATGTTTGCATGTACAGAAGGTTAATGAAATTGCTCATAAAGTTTCATAGCCATGATACGATACCTTTTCCTCTGATATAGAATAATTATAATTCTAACTAATGTTTGGACTTCTTGCCGAAGTCCTCCTCAAGGGTTAAGTTTTTAAACAGAGGAAATAATTGTTAACATTGCAGCCGAGAAAGAAGGAATAATTTCATAACATATTTCACACATGCGCGCACACACACGCGCACAGGATTGACATGTTACATTATTGTAACCCAAGTTGTTTTGTTAACTGATGTTTCCAGTGAGCATTTCCACATGTTCTGTAATAAGATACACATTAGCTTGTGTTTGTGCAACTGACTGAACTGACTGATAGGAATACTCCGGCAGACTGAAGCTCTGCTGCTGCGGTAATCATATTCACGACTGGGTGGTGTATACAGCACGTGCTACTATATGCTACATGTAGGTATAATTTCCAGTTGAAGTTGATTATGCAAACAGTTAGTTCAAGTGAGGGAGAGAGCTGTTGCTTGGACAGTACATCTGTACATGTGAAACCCAAAACAGCACGCACACACAGGCAGTGACGAGCTATGCTTTAATATTTCACATAACTGGAAATGTTGACATACTGTGGTTGGACTGATTGATTTAATAATCTCTCTCCTATCATTACTTGTCTATTATCATTTACTCTGATGTGCTCCTGGTTCAGTACTACAGACTACCAGACGAGGTTGAGTGAGAGCTAACAGACTAGAATAAACAACTGCAAGGTCTACTGGTAGTCATACACAAACAAGTGAAGAATGGAGTAAACGAGGTTGACTGGGTGGCATCTACGTGTGTTGCTTGTAATAAATATTCTCATTGGAAGTACTAGTAGCTCTAGTAATAATAGTTGGTAAGTGCAGGATAGTGGGCTCATCTCTGCCACATGAACTTCACTCTGCAAGTTATGCAGCCATTTCTATAGGAATAACTTATCTTTTTTGGAACATTTAAAATGAAGTGCAAGTTATGACATTATAACTAGTGGTGTGCTTGAGCACAAATGGCGAGCGAGAAATAGAAATGGAAGTCCCTTAAGTTGTCAAGTTTGAACTGCACCCGCAAAAGAATTCAAAACGGTAAACAATTCAATTTCTAGGATGATACGGGTACTAATCGATAAACCAGAGGATTCTGTTTAGTGCAATTTGGGACGGGGTCGACCACCTAACTAACACAAAAACGCGAGGGTCAAAGTACAAAATGACATACGTACGTCCAAACATATATACAAATAAATAAATAAATAAATAAATAAACATCCCCGATTTTCGATTGTGTTACCCCTGTAAGTGTCTCGCTCGCTACGCTCGCTCGCCAATAATAGCGAAGTTTCTCGTTCTAACAGCCAATATTGTTAATTAAAACTTAACAATATTGGCTGTTAGAACTAATTATTTCAGCCGAGAATGACAGAGCCATTGAGAGTATGGCAACACATGACTCCACTATTTCCATCAGCAAATTTAAATCATTACCAAAATGTTTCATGTATGTACATTGTTCCCTTCATTGTTAGTATTCTGGTCATCATACAAATGAGATGATACATGAATGTTGTGTTTCCATGGTTACCTAATATGTATCTTCGTAGGTATGTTGTCTGCTCTCAAGGGAGGCGGGGCAATACCCCGAACCAGCCATCCTGGACCCCCAGTCCGACCACGCTATATCAAAACACCAGAAAACGGAGCTCCGCCTCCTCTGCCACCTCCTGCTACCAAAAAGGTAAGCTATTCCTAACCAACTTCCAATCTAAACACTTTCTGGACTGAGCATGTGCTAGACTGTCTTAATCACAGGGGCACTTTAATATGATCGAGAGAAGCGTACATAAGTAATGCAGGGTGTGGTTCACACTGCTATACAGGAAAGGAAGGGAAAACTGAAATGTATTATTTTTGAAGAGAATGGTGTCTGGTGAATCGGGCTTGGGCATTCTCCTCTGTCTCTGTGTGTGTGTGTGTGTGTGTGTGTGTGTGTGTGAGTGTATTTGTATGTTAGTGTGTATGTGTGTGGTATATTAGTATTCATATATTTATAGTTTTGTGTGTGCGCATGTTGATAGCGTCTAAGAACTTCATTAAAGTTTTCTGTTTGCCGTAATAAGTGAAATAAACCCAAAGTTTATTGGTTAGGAGTTGTAAGGAAGACGCTGCAAGCTACCAATAAAGTTACTCTAATATACTTCCATTATATGCTCCCATTCAGTCAATCCTCACTTATCAGGTCTTACATTTTGTATGCTCTGTGACAATCTTTACTGGTGCAAAGTGCAAAACCTACTAATGTATGATATGAAGGTCTTGGTAGATGTAGTTTTGTTAACAGTGGTGACCTCTTAAATTTCACTCATTGCATAATAACAAGCACTTTCTGAGTGACTGGTACTTATTTCTGAGCAGTAAGCATGCAGTGTGTCTGATCCCAAGGCACTACTACTGCTATTATTACTACTACTACTACTACTACTACTACTACTACTACTACTACTACTACTACTACTTTTTTCTTTTCTTTTTTAGTTTTAAAGTTTTTTTTATACAACATTTCAAACCAGTGGATATAAATACAAGAGGTGAAAATAATTGATATACGAGAAATTGATCAGTGTTGATGGGGTTATCTGTGTCTCAGATATCAATAGTGCACTACTACTACTACTGCTACTACTATATTATTATTATTATTATTATTATTATTATTATTATTATTACTACTACTACTACTATAGATACCTAGCTTGTGTGTAAACAGGCACTGACCTGTTGGCTGTCCGAGTCACTAGTCGCAGGTTCATTGGTGATTAATTGAGTGTGGGTGGAAGCCTGACATCGCCATGGCAACACTGTCATTATACTGTAACTGGCAGCATACGTATTCCACTACTGACTCTCGCAGGCACTAACAGTAGCTCCCTGTGTCGGAAGAAGGTAACTGTGGATGCAGCTGCACCAAATGGAGCGCTAGCTTGGCCCACCTGTTGCTATACATACATACATACATACCTGTATGTCCTGACATGCTTGACCTCTGTCCTCATTTATAACACACTCTGCTACTATTGATCGAGATCCTTCACACAACCTCAAGCTCGTTCAGTAAACCTCGTACCTGGGACTCCTGCTGTAGAAACATGAACAACTCTAGTTGGATCAGTAGAGAGATTTCATAAGGCTTGATCCAGCGTCCCTGTGTGTGTGTAGTGGTCTACCCCTCTTCCTTCCTGCAGTGCCAGCCAATCCTTAACCTTCTATGGGTTGTGTGGAATAGCCAGGAGTATGCGTCCAAACACACACCTTGAACCTTGAACCTTGAAAGAAGGCCACCCCTTGGGATGATGCCTTTTTGCCACGAAGTGGCAGAACTGTATTATGATTGTCGTCATGTCATGTTGGTGGCCTCAAAACTTGACCCCGAGGGCGGGTGGTCACACACCGATGACGTGTAATGTCCTGTCTCCTCCTGAAGGACCTCTGACAGGTATCACATGTCAAGGGCCTGATGGTATCTGTAGCAGACTGTTGTCCTGTGGTAGCAGTAGCAGTAGCATTTCTCCTCACACTCCTCCTCACCTCACCCTCAGCTAGCCTTTCCTTGGTTGACTCTCTAAGCCCGTCCCTACACTTCCGTCGCCACACAGCTCTCTCCTGACACTCCTTGAACCAAGTGTTCTCATCAATGTGGAACTTCCTTAAATCCCTCCTTACCCTGTCACGCCTCCTCATCTTGGTTCCATGAGCCGGTCGACGCTGGGGCAGCCATCCAAACAGCACCTTCTTAGGAATCCTCTCCTCACTCATTCTCGCTGCATGCCCAAGCCAACACAACCGTCTTGCTATCATCATGTCTTCCAAGGACTCTTCCATCCCAAATCGTTTGGCAACATGGACACTGCTAATATGCTCCATCCTCTGCTGCATAGCACTAATCCCCAGTATCCCCCTCAGGCACCTGTTGTGGAACACTTCTAACTTCCTAACAGCATCACGCTTGGTAGTCCATGTTTCTGACCCATACAGCAGAGTTGCCAGGACGACAGCCTTGTACACTAGCCTCTTTGTGGCCAGGGACAAGTTCTTGTCCCTGAACACTGGCTCCTTCAGCGCTCCAAAAGCTCGGGATGCCTTAGCTATTCTCTCCTTCACCTCCTTCATAATGCCTCCCCTACCATCCACTACTGAACCCAGGTACTTGAAATCAGGGACACACTCAACCACACACTCATCCAGATGCAAGGGCCTCAGTTCTTCCTCCTCATCACAGGGGGCACCAGCAACCAGCATTTCTCACGCCACTGGCTGATGACAAGATTGAAATGGAGGTTGAACAAAGCAAGAGCGATAACACACCCTTGCCTCAAGCCATTGCATACCTCGAACTCCGGAGCAACCTGTTCATCCATGGTTACTTCAGCTTTCATCCCCTCATGCAAGGACCTAAGCAAACTCACCATAATTGGAGGGACACCATACTTCCTAAGGACTTGCCAGAGAGCTTGGCGAGGAATGGAATCATATGCCTTCCTAAGGTCTATGAATAGCATAAATACCTGTGTATTGTGTTCCCTGGCCTTTTCCACAAGTTGCCTCACACAGTACACCATATCAATACAGCCTCTGCCACTCCTGAAACCACACTGTGAGTCTGGCAAAACCTCCTCAGCCATCTTCTGGAGCCTTTTCTGGAGCAGTTTCGTGAAAAGCTTCCCCCCCACATCCAGCAAACTTATGCCCCTCCAATTGTCATAGCAAGATAAATCTCCTTTCTTTGGAATAGGGACTATAAGTGCATCCTTCCACTCCTGGGGTACACACTCATCACGCCAAACTTGATGGAATAACTCCAGGAAGTACTCCGAAAGGTTTGCACCACAACACTTCACCAACTCTGGCAATATTCCGTTCTTTCCACCTGCCTTGTTCCTTCTAACTGCATCCAGTGCATCAAACACTTCCTCTTCAGATGGAGGTAAATCCATCTCATCTCTAACCTGGCCCTGTTGGACACTGTCTAGCACACTCTCTGTGAAGGAGCTACGAACATTAAGCACTGTGTTGAAATGCTCTTGCCAGCGACTGAGAGACTCCTCTGGGCCTACACACACCTCCCCATTTGACTTCACTTTCGCTGTCACTGGTCTCAAACCTGCCCGACATCGCTGAATCTCCCTCAAACTACTCCACACATTTCTCCTAGAACCACCCGACAACATCCCAATCTCAATCTCCCTTGCCTTCTCCTGAAGCCATGCATTCTTAGCTTTCTTCACCGCTGCAGCTGCCTTCCTCCGTTGCGCTACATACCTCTGCCTATCACTATTCCTCCCAGACCTCAACCACCTACCAAACAAATCATTCCTTTTCTCTGCCAGGCCCTTCAACACTAAACTACTCTCTTTGAACCAATCTGGCTGTCGTCTGGTCTCCCAACCCAAGACATCTTCAGCTGCACCTGCTATGCTGTCCCTGATGACCTCCCACTTGCCTGTACCATCCAATCCACTATCCCAGTTCTCCTCTACCAATCCACACACCTTTTCGTTGAAGTTCTTACATGCCTCCCCATCCCTCAGGGAACTTACAGCATATCTCTTCCACGTGACACTTGATTTATTTGCAGGACACCTCATCTTCAACTGCGCTCGTAGCAGTTTGTGGTCTGTCCAGCAATCTGCTGATCTCATCACAGTCACATCACAGCACAACAGCCTCTGTCTCTGCCTCATTATGATGTGGTCAATACAGTGCCATTGCTTACTTCCTGGATGCTGCCAGGTGTACTTATGAATTCGCTTCTTCTCATACATTGTGTTCATCACCACCAGACCATTCAGAGCACACCATGAAAGCAATGCCTCACTACTCTCATTCATCCTACCAACCCCATGGCAACCACGCACTCCCATTCCACACATCATCCTCTCCTCTCACGCCATTGCCAACTCTTGCATTGAAGTCTCCTACAATCATCAATACATCACTCCCACTAATGCCATCAATCACACCCTGTAAGTCTGCGAAGAACTTGTCCTTGTCCTCCTGGCTAGCTCTATGAGTGGGAGCATACACACTCACTATGCGTCCAAACACACACACACACACACACACACACACACACACACATGCATGCACACACATTAACTAGATGTTATTTAGTCTCCAATAATCTCACACATGTACATACTACTATAGCTAGCCATCTTGTGTTACATTCTACACATCACACTCTCTCACAGGAGAAGGATTGTTACGATGTTATCTGACTTGCTTGTTACTTACCACTTGAGTACAAGACAACAAACTGTGATGAGGTATGTTTTGCTATTTGTAGTAATTGGTAGGTGAAGTGGTGGGTGTTGTCCTACAGTAATATCTACTTCTCTGTGTTTACTTTGGGTGATATTCCATGCAGCAATGCTCACATACTGAAACTTAATGTCTCTAGAAAAGTAAAATTCTTTGAACTCTCTTATTATTATTAGTCGGTTGCTAGCTGGCATTTTATGGGACTGTTCTTTATCGGCAAACATGTAGAGATGTAATAACTAATACATAGGAACAGTACACTGTGATAGTCTGATAGAGCCGGTTGAATATTGGGGAACTTCCCCAGGTGTATTCCCTAATTAATATCTCATGAATAGTATCATTTACTGTCGTACTGCAGCTGGACACAGGATGTGTTGGTCAGGACAGTGTTAGTTCACAATGAACATTTGCGATGATTTTCCACAGGAAGTCGGGCACAATGTGGTGCGTGTTAAAACGTAGGGAATAGTCATTTATATGCTTCTCCAAACTGTATTAAAGATGAATTGAAACAGTTACTACGTCCCATCTGGATGCCAACAAACATTGCAAATCAAAAGTATATTGATGGAGCCCATGTTTGCCTGATTTTGCCGTGCACTGTTCCATTTAGTAAAGTCAACATAAATCTCTTATTTAAGTGGATGTTCTTTTCTCTTCATCCTCCTCAGCTCTAACATACATACATACATACATACATGTATTATATTTTGGTGACATAAGGCTAGCAGTCTCATTCTTTCTGGACGATGTAAGATAATGTGCAGTAAAATTTGAAACATAACAAGCACAACCTTATCTTCTAATGACGTCCCAAATCTTCCAAGTTTCAATTTAGTTTCACGTTCCTAAGACCTGGTTTTAGTTTGTTTGAGTGTTGTTACTCTGTTGTTGGCTTAATTCTTCCTTGTAAAGGTCTCTCTCTACATTTGTCAGTGTTTTGTTCATGTGAAGTTACTGTTAAATGTCTAATCTATGTAAATAAATGGAAGAGGAAAAGAAATTAGTGTATATCTTATTATGATACAGAAGGAAGTGTAGCTGCCAGGACCTGCTAGTCATCTGTTCCAAGTTGTTGAATCAACAAATACTTCCTTATTTAAAGCTCAAAATTACTAGAATAGAAAAGGGACGTCTCAACTTAGTTAAAAATGTATTTCACTTTCAACATGCAAAATATTGTTAATTTATCAAAGCTGTGGATTCAGTTAATCAGGAAACAGAACTGTACGGCTTACTCAGGGAAGCCTTTGTAGAGAACTGGCTGGAGGATATCCATGGCTGAGAGGATTGGCTGGAGGAAACTTGTGGCTGGAGAGGATAACTCTCTGGCTGGGGGAGGAGGATATGTATATGGAGGACATGGCAGGAAGTTTGGGGTGGTTGATGAAAAGCAGCTGTTCAAAGTTCAAGAGTTTAAATTAATTTATGCTTTGAATCCTGTGGCTTACTCTAGAAATAATGGTGGCCACTTGATTAGACCTCAGATGGTTGTAGCGGAGTGTGTGCATTTACCATCATTGGGCCATGGGCACAAGCTGGACACTCACAAAGTGGGTTTTTGATTAACTGTGGTGAATTAAAGGTTGAGTTGCCTGCTGGGTTCCTTTTATGGGATAGAGCAAGCAGCTGTGGGGGGTGGAAAGTTTGTAGCCTCAAACCCAACAAAGTAGAAATATCTGACTGTGGGCATGGAGCTGTGTGTATGGAGTTGTAAGAAGCTGCAGGCTGTGTTCTTTCTCATCTTCTTCCCATAAAAGGCATTGTGTGGTAGTAGCTGAGTTGTTGGTGAGAGGTGGTGATATAAAAGTCCACCATTTCTCTCACTGTGTCATTCTCGTCCAGTCTCTGCTGAACTACAAGTCTGTTTGCCGCTTTATTCAGAGAATGAGTTTGAACATCAAAAGGTTTCGTGGGTTGAGTCTGAAGGTAAATAGAGCCTTTGATACATTTTATTTGTTTTTTTGCGGTTTTGAGCTTATTTAACTTATGAAATTATTGTTGTCAACTGTTTCTATTTCAACATGAAACAGCTGCTTCACTCTTTTAGTGTTTGGGATGGAATCACTTTGCTGATGTGTGTTTATTTGTTTGTGTCTTGAGAAAGTATTTCATTTTAATATTTGGGAAAAGTATTTATTTGTGTATTGCTCATGCTTCTCTCTCTCTCTCTCACTAGTCTCTTCCCGGTCATGCCGGGAAACCTGCCTGGCCTCCCAGAAACTACGCGGACACCACCCCCAGAGGAAGGGTATGACTAGTTGTTGTCTTGTCGCAATAGAAAATATTACTAATTTAAAATAGTTTTGTTACAAAAATACTATAAAAAAAAAAAGAAAGAAAAGAAATGAAGTTATAAACTCATTGCTACACATATATACTATTTCACTATAGATAATTAATTAACTTTCTTGTAGTAGAATAAATTCCTGACTGAAGAAGGTCCATGGACCGAAACGTCTCAAAGAAAGGAATTTATTCTACTACAAGAAAGTTAATTAATTATCTATAGTGATGTGTTTGAAACTCTCACTTGACAATTATTTCAATTCAGAATTTGATAAAATATTTTGTGTACTGGTAAAAATATTAACAATGAATTGTTATTAGTATTCCTATTATTATTATTATTATTATTATTGTTATTATTATTATTATTATTATTAATTTTGTTGTTTTTAGATGAACTATGAGAATAATGCTAGACCAAACAAGATGGAATCGTCGCTTTCCTATGCTGGCTCCACCCAAAGCCACACCCCTCAGCATCAACAGTCGGGGAGTGTCACCAGTGAAGATGGAGAGACTCTCATGCTAGCAGACCTCGTCCGCAAGTACAGCAAATCACTGCCTCTTAAAGTACGAGTGGATGAAGGATTCTGTGGACAGGAGGAGAGGTCAGTGGGTGTGGTTTTTAGCTGGAGGTTCTGTGGCCAGGAGGAGAGGTCAGTGGGTGTGGTTTAGCTAAAGTGATACCGCGGTTATCTGGCCAGATGAAGTTTGTGTGTGACTAGTGAAGTAAATTCTATTAATATGTATCCTCTACTCTTGTATTGATACTGCATCTTATCTAGTGGCTGTGACTGAATTAATATTGCTTACTGTACACCTCAATAGGTAAGGGGTGGTTCAATCCTTGGAATAGCTGTAGCAGGTACAGTGTGTGTTTGTGGGTGGGTGTGGGTGGGTGGGTGGGTTGTGGGTGTGAATAGCCTGTGGGTACTTTTTTCTTAGCCCCTCTGACTGGGCACTTTGTACTGTAATTTATTGAATCTAGAATATGTGTCTTTACATGATTGTGATATGGTTTGTCTTCAAGTTGAGAGTTGAGTCAACATGTCACTTCTGTGTTTGTGTTCGTGTTAGATTTGTGATATCTTCCGGAGACATTTACAACTTCCATTTCTTGAAGAACGAGAGAGTGGTGTCCGTCCAAGACTGTGGTAATGCCAGCTTCTCCATCCCTCTCAACTCTACCATCAAATTCGGCATTCTCTACAACCCCAAGTGAGTGCACCACAGATTGCATGGGACATGTCATGTGATTGGCATGTGACATCATGTATAATACGCATGTCATATGGTCGTAAGACTTGCACATCTTGTATGTGGCTGGTTGTTACTAGTAGACATTGCAATTCATTTGCAAGTAAGGATTTCATATTTTAGCCAAATATTTGAAATATTGCTAATTGCTAGTGTTGCTGAGACTAGGTTATAATTAGTACTTCTGGACTCTCCCTAAGTGTCTCATAGCAGCACAGGCTTATTGTGAGTAGTTGTTATTATGGGGCTTGTTACTAGGCAACAAATGGAATTTTACACTTCGTTAGTTTAAGTTGGTATAGTGTTTATGTGTTTAATAGGGCAGTTTGTGTGTGTGTGTGTGTGTGCATCTGTACTTCCAATATATTATATATAATATATACCATTGCTGGAAAAATACAGTTAATAGCTGTCTGAGATGATCTACATGTATATTGTGAAATATCAAGTCAATATATCAACGAGTGGCTTGCCGAAAGCTTGTTGACGACCAGCACAGTGACTCAGCACAGTGACTGAAACTATTTAATCTGTCCCAGTATGTGTATGTAGTAGTTGTGTCTCTGTAGTTCAGCTGCTACAATGCATATACATAACTGGGCTATTGTTATTTTTAACAAAGAAAAACTTTAGCTTGTTTTCTTTGACTTCAGGAATAACTTCAAGCAAGCAGTGAAGGGGACGACTTTTTCTTCTGTGTCGGAAGTTGTGCAAGCCAAGGTTCTTCCCAGAGCTCTGAAGGTGACGTCGTGTTCACAAGCTCCGCTGAGCGATGGTAAGGTGTTGGAGAAGGATGAGATTCTGCTGGTCAGGAAGATGGGCAAGTCCATGCTGAGGAAGCCATTCCTGAAGGTGTACAGCGCCACGAAAAGGGAGGATAAGACTCTATATGTAAGTCCACTACAGGAAGGCTTTGGCAATTGAAGTGAGATTGAATGTTGCATGGTAGTCCGCAGAGCTGTGTGTGAGTATGTATGTGTGTGAGTGTGTATGTGTATGTGTGAGTGTGAGAGTGTGTGTATGTGTGAGTATGGTTGTATGTGTGGGTGCCGTTTTTATAACTATATTTATTTGGTCATAAATTTACATTTCCTCCTCCACTAAATATACTCAATCTTTTCAGCTCTCAATCAGATTCATAGATCATGAATTGAAGATGTTTTCTGTCAGTTAATTACACCATAAATCTATTTATGACCCATCATCTCAAGACCTGCCCACTGGTAGAGTTCTTCACACATTTTCTTCCAAACTACTTGGAGAAGATTGTCCATTTAAACTGATTAATCTGTTTAGAGTTTTAATAATTTCTTATGACTTGTATGTGTGTGTGTGTGTGTGTGTGTGTTACAGGAGGACTGTAGTGCCACATTTTTTACCTCTCCTGATCAAGTGTCTTCCCACCTCACTGACATTATTGAGGTATTCTCTGAGATGTTGCCTCTGGATGTGATGATGTATCCCCCCGACGATGAGGACATGGATGACCTGCCCCCGCACCTCAGATCAGATAAGGTCATCATCACCCACACCAGCATCGAGTCCGCTGTCATAGCAACCACCTGTTGGGATGACGATGCAGATAGTACGTGTTTGTATATGTACATTGGAGATATATATGTGTGTTTGTGTTCAGATACAGTATCCATTGCTGTTTCTGTGAATGCATGACTACTGTTGACAAATAATACCACATTAATCTCACGCTAATATTATTTTATTTTCACTTGGAAAGGATAGAATAAGTCTAAAAGTTTTAGTCTAAAAGTTTTATTGAAATGATAGTGTTAAATTTACACTGTATATCATGAGGCAGCTGAAGGTTCAATAAGTCCATTAGCATGAGCGGTTGTGTGTTAGTATGTGCTGTGCATTGGATATAATATTTGTGTGTTTATGTTTACCTATCTGTGGCTGGCAGGGTGCCATGGTTACTGCTTATAAATATACCAGATTTAATGTGAAATGATGTCCTTTAATCTTCGCTTTGAAAAGACTGAATTATGATACGAAAAGGATGACATCTAAAGTCTGTTATATTTTGAAGTTTGTGTAGACGTACAGACCATGTTGTGCTGCATGCATGTATACGTGGAATTGTAACAGCTAGGTGTTATTATGTACTGAACGATACCTGTTGCCGCATAGGAAATTTATTTAAGTAAACAGGATGTGGCTTAAGGCAATACTTTCCCATATCACCTGTGCTCAGAGTTATCACATCCCCCCAGTTTATGCGAGTGTTTATTGCACTAGAAACTGGTTACTATGGTATTCACACATAGGCAGTACATAATAAATGTATTATTCAGAATATCACTCTTCTGATTCCTTCCTAACTCCTTGGAGAAGAAACAGATTAATCTGTTTATTTAGAGTTTTAATAATTTCTTGTGTCTGTGGCACTTGTGTAAATATTAAGCCAACAAGACTTGTGATATTCTCCTGTATCAAATGACGTTGGCTGGCATGGATTGTGTTGAGTGAGATCTGAAGATACTAACACACTATTGGTGAACCTGATAATTTCACTTTAGTACTTGTTGACACTGTACCTATTTTGACACTTCTGGTCTTATTATGTTCACAGTGGATGAAGACTCTGATGACACCTTACCTATTTCCATTCCCATCGAGATGGAGATTGAAGTGACGATATTGAACACAGATGAGGAGGACCTTTACATGACCACCAAGTCCTTCATCAGGAACTTTGACCTCTCGCGGATCAAAGACATGAAAGATGCAACGGATGATCAGGACCGGGATAGACGACCGTCTAAGATTGGCCGGAGGGTTCGTCAAGGTTACGAGTATCGTGGAATGGACTTCACAATGTCTGACAAAGTTTACAACGAGCATGAAGGTAAGGTGAGGTAAGGTGCAGGGTTAAAGGGTCGAGTTAGTGGTTATTAGGTATATATTTGTATATGTAATATTATATACACGTATTTTGTTATCTACTGCATATGAAGTGTGTGCAAGTATGTCTAAGGCATGTATGTACATTTAGGTCTTCAGTTCAACTTCAGATGAAATTGTGTGTGTGTGTGTGTGTGTGTGTGTGTGTGTGTATTGGACAGTGTTGGGTTGCCAGATAAGGCTGAACGTCACATTATGTATGTATGTGTGGTGTATGTGTTTTTTGGAATTGATTTTTCAGTACCCTTTCTTTAAACTATTTTAATAATTCATTCATTTGCTATTGTGTCTTGCAGCTGCACCACTACCGTACCAGTTTCGCTCTGCTCTAAATCAGCCCCTCCCTCCTATTCCAAGTCAGCAAGATTCATCGGAATCTCCGCCCCCTCAGACCTCCAGTGTTAAACCCCCTGTAGCACCACCCAGTATTCCGGCTAGAGGGGCGAAGAACTATCCTGACGTTATGATCAAGTCAAAGCCGGAGAAGAGAGTAACACAGCCTCCAGTAGCTCCAAGACCTAAATCTCCTCCGAAATCTCCTCAGCCTCAGCCTCACTTAGCACCACGAGATTCTCCTAAAACTTCTCAACAAAGAACTCAAAAATATCCCTTCGTGAACCCACGAGAACCTTCTAAGTCTCTTGAGGGAACACCAGGGACAGAGAGTTCTAGCTGGAAGTTGAAATCTGTTAATGTAATGAAGTCGAAACTTCTTCCCACGAGCATGTCTGCAGACTCGAGTGATTCAGTCTATCATAATCAAATGCCTGCGGTCGTATCACCGCCTGCCGTACCTACTAGAAAGGACAGCCCCCCAATCCCCGCATCTGTTGTCACCGGCAGCACTAGCCCGGGTGCAGGCGATAAAGAGTTGGCGGAGCTACGTCTGACGGTGAAGTCCATGAAGGCTCTTGCAGACGCCAGACACGAAGATTCTACTAGTCAAATAAGAGGATTGAGGGAGGAAATAGCGAGACTAAACGTAGCCATTGAGGGCCTCAGGCAAGATTGTTTCACTCTCAAACAGGAGGTTATTCAGGTCAAGGGAATGTCGGCTTCTCCAGGTGAGTGGAGTTTAAATTAGGGTGAAGCATCGTGTAGTAATGAGTAATAATATTGTAAGAGTGTAAATGATCTGGCGTGGGCTGAAGATTCCTAAAAACTAATTGACAAATGTAATAATAGGATTTACTTAAATCATGTCATTTAATAAATGCTTTAGCTCCATATTTCTAATACTAACACATCTTTATCTGCATTTCCTGTCTGGGAAAATATTGTATTTACTATTTCACGATGTTATCAATAGCATGTATGTGTTTTAGTAGGTGGTTACATGTATGTGAGAGTTAGTCAATGGATGCTTATGGATATAATATAATATATTTACATGTTTCTGTCACATGTGTATCAGAAGGCATTCCTCGGGGGAATACTATGTCCTTCTCTCCCACTCTGACCGGCTCTATTGGCAGGAACTTTGCAGCCCCTCCCACTGGTGTCACTGCCATCAACCCCGAGCAGGAGAGAGACAACCTGGCCGCTCTCAAGACTCTCAGCAACACAGAGGTGCGTGTAGTTTTAATACTATTAATATTGCATCATTATTCTGTATATTATATATTTTAAAAGATCATAAAAACATTGGTGTCTAAAATTATTCATATATACATACACATATAGTTTGCTACTGTACATTATGTTACAGTGGTAATTAATTTTGCATTTAGATTATTATTCTGGCACTCAGAGGCTGTCTCCTTCCTCCATGTTGTGCTATTAGAGTGTACAATGGCTTTATTGATAGCTGTATATTATGAGGCTATTTTCAAGTATCCACTCACCATCATCTCAGTCTGTGACATGCTCCTGCAGGTTCTGATGCTGTTGGATGCGATGAAGCTCTCTGTGTACAAGCAAGCCTTCTGTGAAGAAACCATTGACGGAGAGGTTCTTGTAGAATGTGATGAACAGATCCTTGAGAAGGAGTTAGGAGTGAAAAACAAGCTCCATCGCATGAGGCTCATGAAGCTTGTCTCTGGCAGACATTCTTCTCATTACTACTTCACTGAAGGTCTGAACCCTTATGGCCAGCTAGCCGCTCCTCCTAGTTGAACTACTGGAGACTCACTCCTTCATCCTCTGGCAATCATTCATGTATTTGTGGTATCTTGTGTTTTATGAATTATATCTGTGTGCTGTATTTTTATATGATGATGTTATTATTTTTATATAGCTATCATTCCATTTTATTGCAATTGAATTAGCTATAACAGATAACTAATTTTCTCTTACTAAAATCATTTCCTAGTAAAAACTACAAGTGTAGCTATCATAAAGAGCTGTTAACAAAAACTATTATGAACTAGCTATTATTACTTGAACTTTAGCTAATCTAGCTAGTATAGCTAGCTCAATTGATTTCAGTAAAATAAACTATAACCATAACTATATTTTTTTACTTAAACTATAGCTATCGCTAAATTAGAGGGAAACGGGTAAAATTAATAACTAGCTATAATTATAACAAAAAATTCAACATTTTTACTAAAATATATATTATTATAGCTATATGTTGGGTAAAGTGTAAGCCTAGACCAAATTTGCCTTTTCTAATTTTGCCATTCTTTTTATGCCCTTGATTTTCTTTTCTTTCGCTCTTCTTTTGCCCATTTTGTTATGTTCAGATCGAACTTGTGAATTTTAGTGGCTAAACTGTATATTGCTTGGCCGTCAAACTGACTAATTTTCTATGCAGCTAAGCAAAATCAGCAGAACTTGAAAATCTAGCCTACCCAGGATAACTTGCTGTCCAGCTAGCTGTTCCATAACCCTAAATAACTAGCTATCCCCCATCACTGGATAATCACTGGATAACTAGCTGTCCCCATCACTGGATAACTAGCTGTCCCCCATCACTGGATAACTAGCTATCACTGGATAATTAGCTGTCCCCCATCACTGGACAACTAGCTGTCCCCCATCACTGGACAACTAGCTGTCCCCCATCACTGGATAACTAGCTGTCCCCCATCACTGGATAACTAGCTGTCCCCCATCACTGGATAACTAGCTGTCCCCCATCCTGGATATACAGTGGAACCTCTGAATAATGGACACTTGAAGAACAACCAGATTTGTCTATTATACAGAGGTGTATATTACATAGAGGTTCTTATTTAGTAATGGTAACTCCCATCAGTGCTTTTACTATTGTCCATTACAGAGAGATGTCCGTTACATGCATATGGAATGTCCATTAAGAGAGGTTTCACTGTATAACTGTCTGTTGAATGTACACTGGAATTTCAGATCAGATTGAAGTATAGAATTAGAGTTTGTTCAGTGTCTGCTTAAATGCATCAAATAATAACACTTATTTTTGGACCGAGGAAGAGTCTCTAAATAGAGCACATCAACACATGCAGGGGCAGATCCAGCACTAACGACCGAGAAGGGCCCAAATTATTTAGGTCAAAACTCAAAAATTATTAGTATAAGATTTGAATATTAAGTTATGAATGAAGAGCACAAGTTAGTAGGCAGTTGACTTATAAACTGCATTGTCTGTATGTATCGGGACATTCTCCTTATATTTTATTCCTGCATGGTGTACATAGGAGGATGTTTCGGAATGGGTGGGCTGCAAGGGAATGTGTTTTGTGGTTTGTTGGTGTTCATGCGAGAAATCACATTTTTAAAAGGGCGCATGTTTACTTCAGTGAGCCAATTTGTCCCAATTTTTGGACGGATTAGTTCTGACAGTTGTGTCAAAAAATAATGGGAGGCTCCAAAGCTCCAGCCCCACCCCATCCCCCTGACCACACACACACACTTCCTACGCCACTGCTATGTGATTGTTTTTTGTTATTATTGTTGTCTTTTTTTCTCTATATTTTTGTGTTCTAGCTGAGACAAGCCTAGTCACCATAAAGCAGAGCATATATTTTGTAGTAGAGTCATGCATGAGTCATACTATAGTGCAATTATCTAGCATAGAATTATTATATCTAGTATATTGTAGTACAAGCATTTTTAGTCACTTTGTTTTCTATTATGCAACATTTCTTGTGGCTATTTTAGTCATTGCGCAAGGAGCTGAGGTCCTCAATGAGTTAGTAAACAAACAAAATCAACAAAAACTTGACGAGCTGTAACTATGGGCGTGGCTTTTTACCTGCGCATGCATATTTAGCAAAACTGACCCTTGCTGATCACGTATAATCGATGAATAATAGAGCTGTAGAGAAGGTGATCTGACGACTGATTATTTGACGGAAAACTCTGAGCGCAGGGTCGGTAGTCTTGATTAGCTTCTGGTGTGCGACTACTGTATAAGAAGGCTGCGGCTGCAACTGGAGCTGGAGGTGAGTGACTGGTAGAGTAGCTGTGGTGTGTGTTGGTGAGAGAGGGGGTTGCTAACACAATGGACTGGTTATGCTCTTGCTATATATATGGCTTCGGAGCTGTGTTCAGCTCTGAACTAGAGTCTGTTTGAGGTAGGGTGTTTGTGTGGAGCTTATTCTTAAGTTTGAGTTGTAATGTCTAGCAGGTAGGAAGTCCAGACTGCAGAGAGTAGTGCTCAGTCAGTTGCTATGGCAGGATAGGAAAGTCATGAAGTATCAGTACTTTGAGTGAGTGTGCACTGCTGAAAGGGTAGGCACAGAGAGCAGCTAATTAGCTGGGTGGAGCTTATTCATCTATTCGATTGCTGCAGCTGCACTAGTTTTGCACTAGGTAATTAATTATTGAAGGGGTTAATCATGGGTGTGGTTAGGAGTTTGACTGTAAGTGCTTTTAAATCGCCTGTGGACAATACATGACACTTTACCATATCAGGTGTATGTCCCCTCCCCCCTCCCCCTCCCCCCCCCCTGGCTGAGATGCACAACAGAACAATAAAGTGATTTGTTTGTTTTTTCAGCTACGAAGAAAAAACTTTATTTTTTTCAGTACGAAGAGTTTGCGAACAGTATTCAGTTCCAGTCTAAAGTAGATTGAAATGAAAAATCATTCTTTACAGTATAACGTCTTTCCTTGTGAGCCTCACTGGATATCATCTCTATCATCACTCATGTTTCTGTTTGAAGGTGACTGACAGAACTGAGTGCACTTTCTGTAGTTGATCATTCTAATGATCCTCAGTACAAACTATATTGGATATTTAAAAAATCTGTTTGCAATGGTAACTGTGGTGTTAAATAATTCAACCAGGGAATTTGTTTAGGCCTTTTTGAGGAAGCCCCTCCCCCTCCCCTCCCCCTCCCCCCTGAAATAAAAATAAAAAATTGTTGATTGACCCCTCTCAAGTTTGCTTGTAAAACAAATACCAGGTGGTTTTACCGTGACAACTCCTGACATCATCACTGACAGATAACCGCCAACTCGTGGTTCAGCTAATACATATAATATTATATTTATTCCACACTAGATATCTTCACAATGATATTTTTAGGTACATGACCCGTGAGATATCTCACAATATCGCAAAGTGTTATCTCATGGCTGTATTGCACAAGCTCATTACCAGAGTACATGTAGTTATAGCAACCAGGCCTGGCGTACACATTTTCTGGGTTTTTACAGCTACCTTTACTCTAGTGGAGCCTACCCAGCCACGTCAGAGTGATATGGCTAGATGTTTCACTCTCAGGCTTTATTTTCACTCACCTTTGGGTCTTGAAAATAAATTAGCCTGCTCGTGAAATATTTCACCATATCACACTCTGACTCATGTAATAAGTACTATTAATAGTACGGCGCGTAAGTTGCCCATTAAAAAATGTATGGGAAAAATCGCTGTTCAATTGAAATCACACGGGGAAAGTGAAATAGCGCGTAACTAATTGAAATACCTTGGTAACTAAGTGAAATAGTACGGATAAGTGCGCACGCGTGCAGTGTTAACCTTGGAAACGTACAGTTTGAGTAGTTTTTAGTTGGAGACAATGTCCTTCTTTACCACAGAACCTCTACCCGTATTAGACGGAATGTTTTACAACAGATTAGGAGGAGCCGCACGTTGAAAAGAAAGTTCCAGCGGAAGCTAATCCTGAAATAAGGAGATAGTGAGTGAACAATATAATATAGCTACAATTGCAAATGACTTCTTAAAAGCTGGCCTACTATTAGCGAGTGATAGCACGGGTAACCTGTGCTATTAGGGATCAATAGCACTTGTAAAGCAATTGAAATAGCACTCGGCTTCGCCTCGTTCTATTTCAATCACGTTACTCGTGCTATTAATCCCGAATAGCATGGTTACCCGTGCTATTACTCAAACATATATATATTATATTGCAGTGACATAGTCAGTAGCAGCAAGTGATATAGTTTGTAGTGTCTGAGACATTATTAGCAGAAATCTGCTGTGTTCAGCAAATTCTGCAGAATCGGAGTGTGTAGGAATTTTCCGACCAATTAACAGATCAAAGAGTCGAGTTGTTGTTGCACACGTTGCAACAAATACTCTTACTTAAATACATACCTGATTATCTGACCTTTGAACTCATGAATTCGAATAGAGAAGCTAGCGGCATTGATATCCTGACACTATTTGAATCGAGTGACATATCCACCTCTCATGTGAGCTTATGAACTGGGGACTATGTTACCGTGTATTTTAGTTTCCATTTCAAACATTTCACAAGTTCATCATTTCCTTCACACCATAGAACTTGTTCACTTCCTTGTCTTCACTGGTTCTGTCACCAGCTGGTGGCACCTTTTGATCTCAATCTGCTATCTTGGATTCTCACATTACTGATCAACTTAGTAACTGCAAAGATTGGTTGCTATGCACTGTACACTGGAACAAAGTAAGGTGACTACAGTAGCTGTGGTCTGTGGACTTCTATTGTTACCTCATCAAGGACTAACAATGTGGAGTGATAGCAAGGGGCTGCGGGTGTTAGTGGGTGGAGCCTGCCACACCCATGTATATACACATGTGCAGGGTTGCAACTAATGCCTGCACATGTGTGTGTGCATGTGCAATGGACGTATCAAGTGACGCTTGTGGCAATAAACTTATTTCTAAACTGTGATGCTAATTTCCCTGACAAGACGAGATGATTGTTCTAATTAAGGGAATATCTCATTTGTATTTGTGCGTGTGGATGTCATTTTTTCAATTTTGAAAGTGCGTGTGTTAGCACTTCTCTGTAAGAATGTGTTAGTAATTGTCTTGCAAGATCACATGACCTCCTAACATTCCATACTAGGTATGTGTTGATAGGATGGATGTAGCTACAAGCAACTCTTAGTTTGGGGGCAATTCATTTGCTGACAATATTATATTCCTGTGAGCTGGTTTGAGAAATAACTACAAGATGGAAAAGAAGCAGCCAAGGTGTGAACCCTCATCACTACTATTAATACAGAATACAGGAACTAAAACACTTAAAAAAAAACTTTAAAAAAACTGCATTATTTTTGGGACAAAATTTAACCAATAAGTTTGACTGTTTGCTTAGTATGTTTTTGGTTTCTCCCTCATGAGCCTCTAAACACTGCGCAACTAGTGATGTGCTTGAGCACAAATGGCGAGCAAGCCTCTTGTTATCTTGCTTAAAATTACAATAATGGTTATATTTTGCCTGTTTTTTTTTATAACATATGATGACAATAATGGATTCTTAGTAGTTAAACATTAATTACAGCAAATATACACAGAAATGCTTTCTTACCGTAATATCCTGAGTAGTGATAAGTCTGTAATATCAAATTTAAGCCATTCTGACTACTTTTATTACCAGTAACTCTTGAACAAGCTCTCAGTTACAAAGAAACAAAAAAGGCCAGAGTTACTTTAGTTAACAAATATGGAATTACTGCTTATCTTAGCTTCGCCCGAGTAGGTAGCTTCTTTAGAAGCCATTCTGACTACCAGTGGCCCTTGACAACCAACAAGCAGCACTTAGAAGCTCAAAAAAACGGCGAGTTTTTAAATTATGCATATACGGAAAAGAGGATTCAATTCCGTAGTAACAACTCCCCACAACTGTTTGAATTGAAAACAACAACAACAACAACACAAAAAACAAGTAACGTTTTCTTTGTTGCTCATAATAGTAGCTGTACCCACAATACTGACACACAACCGGACATACCTACACAAGACTTACCTTCGTGGTTAGTCTAGTGGACAATGATTATTCAAGTAAATACTGTTGTGTAGGGCTTATAGCTATGACAAACAGTGCATTAACTTACCACCACCACTAACTCACATAGAAATGGTCCTCAGGCAAGTTTTTGAGTTCAAACTGCACCGCAAAAGAACTCAAAGTGGTAAACAATTCAATTTCTAGTATGATACGGATGATCGCTAAACCAGCAGTTTAGTGAAGTTCAGGACAGGTTCGAACACCGAGCTAACACAAAAATATGCAAGGGTCAAAGTACAAATGACATACTAGCTTGTGTGGGTAACACCCCCTATCGGCATGTCTTAATCACGTGAGCAAATAATTTCTTGCTGCCTACTGTAGTTTTGCTTTTTACTGGGAAGAGTAATTAGTCTGGAAGTGGAGGTTCACAGTGAAAATATATGCTGGTGAGTGTCTCTGGCCTGTTTAGCTTCTCTTACAAAGACTGTGTATACATCTACCATCTTCATTGCTCGAGCTATATTGATGGCTGATTAGAACAGTCAATAAATTATTCTATTGGTCTGAGATGATTTGTAATAGCTATGGTTTATTATTGGCGAGTGAGACACTATCAGGGGTAACTCAATTGAAAATCGGGGATATATGTGGGGACGTATGTACCTACGTGCAGCTGCTGAAAGCTTCTTTATTGTGCTACTTTTTTTTTTTAAGTTTGGGCTGATTTTGTGTTTTCTCAAAAATCAACCCAAACTTTAAAAAAAAAAAGTAGCGCAGCAAACGGTCTTAAACGTCACCTAAATCAACGGTTAATTGTCAGTGATTTCCAAAATCAGAGCATGACAGACAGACAAAAGACAGGACGAATACTATAACCCTCTCACGCATACACACTGAGGGTTAATAAAGTTTACAATAGATTGAGTTTGCGTGTGTGTGTTTTTTTTTGTGTATTAATGTGTGTTTGTATGTGTGTTTGTGTGTGTGTGTACAAGATGCTAATGACAAACTAAAATAACAGAGTTTGTTTTGTTCTGCGGGTTGGGGGACAGAGGTAGCGTCATGGTAGAATGACACTAGCATTCCAGCTGCATTACTTCATATCTTGTCCAAGTTGGGAGGATATTTATCTGAAGTTGAGCTTCCTCAGTGCTCCCACTGTGACGTCATCTATCTGTTGGCAGTTCCCCTTGCTACTGAGACCTTTACTGTTGTTCATTTCACAACACATCACTGTTGATAGTTGCTAAGCAAGTTCTTCCTAACGATCATCTTACAGTGATGACTAATTCTATCCTGAACCAATGCACTCCTACACCAGGATAAAGTCCTGAACCAATGCACTCCTACACCAGGATAAAGTCCTGAACCAGTGCACTCCTACACCAGGATAAAATCCTGAACCAATGCACTCCTACACCAGGATAAAGTCCTGAACCAATGCACTCCTACACCAGGATAAAGTCCTGAACCAGTGCACTCCTACACCAGGATAAAGTCCTGAACCAGTGCACTCCTACACCAGGATAAAGTCCTGAACCAGTGCACTCCTACACCAGGATAAAGTCCTGAACCAATGCACTCCTATACCAGGATAAAATCCTGAACTGTAAGATAAAGTCCTGAACTACAAGATAAAGTCCTGAACTACAGAAGTCCACCTGCCCAATGGTGAGACTTATGTAGCTTCACAGGGCAAGTCCATCTGGTAATTTTATTCTTCAGAAAACTGAACTTTACAGAAGTGAGCCAGATCTACATATCTATTGTGTCCACTTCACATAGACACGTTGCCATGTCTGATACACTCAACCTTCAGAGCTTCTGGCAGTTGCAATTATAGTAAATACTGAACCTGTGTCGTGTCCTGGAGTATTAACATTAAATGATATTATGTGTGTCATTCTGTCCCAGTGAAGTGGAATGATGGAGGACTTGACTGCAGAGGGAGTGAAGATACCCTTCTTGGGGGAAAGATATAATGATTTAATTGTGTGTTGGTAAATGGTGTTGTTCAAGAAGCCATGGATACCTTCTTCCACCCACACAACTCACGTCCATCAAGTTATGACTGTATTCATGTATGTATGTGTGTTTGTGCTTTATTGTTCATTACCAGAAACCCAAACACATTTACTGAAGAGAACTTTACATTCCTTCACCTCATACTTCAGATTACTGCTGTAGACAGCCAGTGTAGTGCCACTGGCTAGCCTGGCAATGAGTCCACCTCCAGCAGATAGTAGTGAATAGAGAGTGTAGTGCCACTGGCTAGCCTGGCAATGAGTCCACCTCCAGCAGATAGTAGTGAATAGAGAGTGTAGTGCCACTGGCTAGCCTGGCAATGAGTCCACCTCCAGCAGATAGTTGAATAGAGTTGTCAGGCAACGTCGTTATGTATGTGTTTATGTATGTGTGCAGTTTACAATAGTCCAGACTCCAGAGGGCATCTATTGAACTTCACATACACAAATACATACAGTGTACATACATACACACATACATGCATGCTTACACACATACATACATGCATACACATACATACATACACACATACACACTAATGATGGTGTCGGAGGCTCATGATTGCTGCGGTTTGTCTGGTGTTGGTGCAATTGGTAGAAGCACGTACATACTAAGAGGGATGAGTTTGTTTAAAGATAAAGTCTACTTCACTGGTCTGGATAACCCATAAACACATGGTCTGTTGTTATGGTTACAGCATTGATAGTTTTCTTACCAGAGTTGTTATTGATTAGTCCAAAGTCGGTAGAAAAGTGTTGAGTTTGTGTGTGCGTGTGCATAAATAGTGGACGTAGCTATTCTGAATTTCCAAGCGCAATGAAATGTTGCACAGGAGGACAAGCTTTACTGTTGTTTGGGTACCGATCAATTTGTGAGACTGTCTTGTTCAAACACACATTAAAACTTACAAACACACATTAAAACTTATATAGAATGACTGTGTGTGTGTGTAGTGTGTGTGTGTGTGTGTGTGTGTGTGTGTGTGTGTGTGTGTGTGTGTGTGTGTGTGTGTGTGTGTGTAGAATATGACTCGTTAGGTCCGATTATTTAATTATCTCCGATCATATTACAAATCTGGGGTATGGAATGACATGAGGATGCCAGCCTCGCTGTCATAGCAACAGGTTTCACACCTGATCAGTGATACCATGTGAGAGTGAATGATTTGACCTCTCCTCTAGTTTAGTTTAATTAAATAGTTCATTTTTACGATCATTGAGCAGCAGACGTCATTCTAGTTAGTGTGTAACGTCTGAAGTTTACTAGAACAGCATCACTTTACCGTCTTTACCGTCTTTATAACTAACCCATAAGCTCATCCCACGGTGGATATGATAGACACCAGCTGGAAGCAGAATGGCACTGCTCAGATGAACCAGTTGAAAAAAAATAGATCAACTGTGTGTAAAAACAAAACAACTTCTATTTGTTCTTATGTCTCTGAAGACTAGTATAATATACTAAATAATAAACATTGCTAGTTTAATGTTTGAAATATACACAAGTATATAGAAGCTGAAGGCGAAGTTGTTATTTTCTATCGCTAGTAGAGGCCATCAACATTGCTGTGGAGAAGTGGTGTGTGTATTTAGGTGTGGAAATGTTCTTCAGTTACAAACATGCACTGCCAGTGGCTACGCATTACCAGTTCTGTTACCCCATCAGCTACAGACACTGCATAGACTGGAGCTGTTGTTTTTCCTTATATACATTTTTATTTTATTGAAAGGGAAAGTATTGCCAGCACTGGAGGTGCCTCATGCCAACAAGACTAGGTGCTTCATGGAGCCTCCAAATTTTCAGGGAGGATTGTTTTTTGTTTTGTTTTGTTTTTGGTTTGATTTCTTGTTTGAGCTAATGAATTATCAGAATATGTCCTAAGGCACCAGGAAGAGATCAACCCAACTTAAAAACAGCACTCTAATACATGGAGGCTTTCCAGGAATGGTCTAGTTGGGTTGACTTTCTTCAGGGAAAGGGGAGGGGAGGAGAGGGTGGGGACGAAAGGGGTGGGTAGGGGGTGGGTGGAGAGGGGTGGGTAGGGGGTGGGTGGAGAGGGGTGGGTAGGGGGTGGGTGGAGAGGGGTGGGTGGAGGGGACGTGCAGTGTGTGTTTAAATGAACAGTGTCACTTTACCGTCTTTATATCTAACCCATAAGCTCATCCCACGGCGGATATGATAGACACCAGCTGGAAGCAGAATGGCACTGCTCAGATGAACCAGTTGAAAAAAATAGATCAACAGTGTGTAAAAACAAAACAACTTCTATTTGTTCTTATGTCTCTGAAGACTAGTATATACTAAATAATAAACATTGCTAGTTTAATGTTTGAAATATACACAAGGAATGTTCTAGTTGGGTTGACTTTCTTCAGGGAAAGGGGAGGGGAGGAGAGGGGTGGGGAGGAGAGGGTGGGGACGAAAGGGGTGGGTAGGGGGTGGGTGGAGAGGGGTGGGTAGGGGGTGGGTGGAGAGGGGTGGGTAGGGGGTGGGTGGAGAGGGCTGGGTAGGGGGTGGGTGGAGAGGGGTGGGTGGAGAGGACGTGCAGTGTGTGTTTAAATGCATTAGTTTGTGTAGTGGAATTATCCTATTATGGCTTTATTTAATGTTGTAAGTCTCCATGACAACCAAGTTGCAGCTGAACCTAACATCCCATAATACTCCTACATTGATCAAAACAAGTGGTTAGTGGTGTTGTCCAGTGTTTGTGTGTGCATGTGTTTGTATACAATATACAGATATTTGGTTTGTGTGTATTCGCGTGTGTGTGATTGTAATCACACTTGCAGTCTCTGTAATGAGGCCTCTTGACCACACACTCTCCCCACCCACTGAACCTGCCCCTTAATTGGTCTATAGTTAACTCATTTAACTGCCACAAGCATAGCAGCCTGAAGCAGTGACCATTCTCTGAAGTAAATAAGAGTATTTACATGTATAGTGAGAGAGATCTGATGCAGGGAAGTTGACATCACAGTTATGTCAATTGAAGAATTACAGAAATATAATTGGAAATTGAAGTCATAAAAGCTCAGTCATGACTCTAGCTTGCTATTGTTGTTCATGTTTAGTTGGAGGATGTGAAATGTACAACTTGGCAAGTTCTAGTTGTTCAGGTAGCAATACAGTACCTGAGTAGTACACACTATAGCTGCACTAATGGGTCTGTGGGTGTAGCATTCTTGCTGGCTATAGCTGCAATATGTTGATGTGTGTGTGGTGTTGCTATAGCTACACTCTGTGGGTGTGGTGTTGCTATTAGCTACACTATGTGGGTGTGGTGTTGCTATAGCTACACTCTGTGGGTGTGGTGTTGCTATTAGCTACACTATGTGGGTGTGGTGTTGCTATAGCTACACTCTGTGGGTGTGGTGTTGCTATTAGCTACACTCTGTGGGTGTGGTGTTGCTATTAGCTACACTATGTGGGTGTGGTGTTGCTATAGCTACACTATGTGGGTGTGGTGTTGTTGTTGACTGTATGAACATTGAAATTAACTTTCACTAGAGACGTACTGTACAGGTCACAGACTGACACAGGAGAGGCAATGCTTTTTAAACAGTCAGGATTGAGTTAGGTGGAGATGGGTGGGTGTGGTTCAGATGTTCTGGGAGGGAGGAGGAATGATCCAGAAGTGTGTATCGCCACACAAGTATAGAGAGAGAGCTTCACTGGTCATTATAAGACTAAACACCGTCTGTTTGAACTAATAATTCATGTGTTGTAGATGGATCTTGTTGTATTATTTCTCACATCATGTATGTATGTATGTATGTATGTATGTATGTATGTATGTATGTATGTTCAGATTAAATTGTTCGTTGAACTTCATGTAAGTAGCTGGTGAAATGAACTGGTTGCTATGTAGAATGTGTTGCTAGTTAGTTGCTATGCTGCAGTTGATGTGCATGTGTGTGGCACGTGCACAAGGCCAGTATATTATAATAATCCCATATCTTGTTTGAACAAGTCTGAAAGTGTTTCTTATCTGAAAAACCTGATGGTGGCGAGGGAAGCAAGTGAGACACTTGCTGGGTTACACAATCAAGAGTTATTGATTTATTTTTTTGCTTATTTATTTGGTACATGTGACCCCTTATTTCTCCCTCGCCACTTGTTACAATATAAGTTGGTAAGCATCGTGATAAACTAGCCAAGCAATGAGACAGTCGATCATTCAGTCATGAGTTTGAGAAGCATACTAGTCTTGGAGAAGACCTACCACCTGAACTTTTGTTTTATTAAGAAAGCCAACTCAACAGAGCTATTTCTTTTCATTGTCATTGAATGAGTTGGTCAAGTTAGAACATTTCAATTTCAACGACTGTTGAAATTATGCCCAGGGCTGTAGCTCGTAAATAGTTAGCTCTCCCCTTCTAGCTAGGCTAGCTCGCTCGCCATTTGTACTGAAGCACACCACTAGTGGTATGTAAAATTACATGGCAAGATAGTGACTATGATTATGACTAAAGAGACCAAGGACGTATGTACATAGAAATTCTACTTTACGAAAGATTGGGTCTCATCTCTCCTCTTGAATATAGAATCGAGTGTTCGTAGTGTAATCCTCACTGTTCCTTTTATACTGTTTGTAATTTTATATCATAGTTACTGTATGTATGTGTGCAGGTGCGTGTTGAGGTTTTGTTGCCATGACAGCACGACCACCCCTCCCACCTCCTAATAGGAAGAATCGTCGCACTCCTAAGACGTTCTCACCAACCACTCGAGGTGTGTGTACATGTGTGTGTGTGTGTGCCGCGTATGGGATGGGGACGTTCTCTATTGACACTGCAACCTCCACACTTACGTTTGGGAAGAAGCCCCTACCCTATATTCTATAGGTTGCCATGGAAACTTAGATGGCATCTTGCAACGTTTGTTTATCTTAGACAATATTTGAAGGAGCGTGTGTAAATAGAAATGATAGAGCTATGTGTTTCACTGCTCTGTGTGTGTGTGTGTATGTATGTGTGTGTGTGTATGTATGTGTGTATGTATATGTATGTATGTATGTGTGTATATATGTATGTGTATGTATGTGTGTGTGTGTTCAAGTGGCAATCCCAGCTACTAGCTAGAGATGCAATGTTAGCTACAGTGTATGTATGTATGAAACATAATGAAGAGAGATGAGGAATGAAGCATATAGTTTACCTGCAAGTCTCCACACACAATACCTCTATATACACATGGTATCTGTGTACACATGGTTGATTGTTTTGGGTTGTTGTTTTTAATCACGTGAGAGTTTATTAACAGCTAGCAAATACCCCCCACACAGGGGCGGGGCATTTTCTCAAACTAAGATGATATGTGTAGCTATAACAATTTGTCAATCTTAATGAAGCACAGAACCCCCTGAACCCACAACATACCTACAACTACATTCTCTGGGGGAAAGGGGCTGAATGTTGTTGTTGTAGTGTTGAATGTTGTTGTAGTGTTGAATGTTGTTGTTGTAGTGTTGAATGTTGTTGTTGTAGTGTTGAATGTTGTTGTTGTAGTGTTGAATGTTGTTGTTGTAGTGTTGAATGTTGTTGTAGTGTTAAATGTGAGGGCTGTCCAGAAATGCCGTAAATTGTCCATCCCATCCCACGGTCCCATGGGATCATGGAATTACATGGGATTGTCCATCCCATCCCACAATACCATGGGACTTTCCACGGGATGTCCACCTGTCCCTCTACAGATGCATGTGTCCTACTGTCCATCCCATCCCACAGTCCCATGGGATCGTGGGACATTCCACGGGATGTCCACCTGTCCCTCTCACTGACACATGAATATCTTATTGTCCATCCCACCCACGGTCCCATGGGTCTGTGAAATAGATTGCATGTAACATTTTGAACTGATAGTGAGTGGTTTTTAAAAATTAATATTAGTCAGTATCTCTGTCTATCTCTCCTGCTCCTCAGTATCTCTGTTCTTTCTGCGTATTTTCTATCACTTCTTCGTTGAAGTAGTTACATCAGTCTCTGTTTCTCACCTGCTTCTGTCGTTTCTCCTTCTCAGCATGACTTGTGGGATATTATGGTTAGCTACTGTAGGTGAACACCCTTTACCTACCAACTCAGTTCAGCAAATGATTATTCAGTTTCATATAATTCCATTTTCTACTCCTTCAATATATAAATAATATAATTAAAGTGTTTAGTTATTATGGCAAGACCACTTTACCAATTCTGTGCTCAGCTCATGAATTATTCATGAGTTCACACCTTTGTCTGCATTTCTGACACACAGCTATATTATTGTATAGATCCATGAGAGGTAGTTGCTAAAGCACAACACTAATACACTCTGTATCACTCCTGTACTATATGTCTGTATGTATGTACATTTGTTTCACAGAGCTTCCACCATTACCAAGTATTGCTCCCCCATCGCCATCCCATGGTGAGTTTAAACTATATTCATAGAGCAATAGTGTTTGTGGGTGTGGTTAAACCCAGCTGCCCATTGACTTAGTGTTTGTTATTTTTGTTTCCAGGTGCTAGATACTGTAACTGTTAGCTTTAGTATTCATTGCATGAATGCAGTATGTATCATCGGAATGATATTTATTTGTTTCAGATTCTGAGTCTCAGATTGAGTTTCCATGTGAAGACGATAAGTTCACATTGCCCGTGCTAGTGGACTCATACAGTTCTCTGTTTCCTATCAGAGTTCGTGTCGTCAAGGGTTACTACGGTGAGAGAGGAGAGAGCTCTGCCATTGCAACTGATGAACTATACAACTTCCATTTTGTGAAGAGGGCCAAGGTGAGGGTGGGTGGAGTCAGAGTTAGAGGATCCTGGAGATACAGGATTCAAAATGGTGGCATGATTACTACATGAAGTGATGAGATTTGGTACACTTTCTTACTGCAACTTTCTGTAGTAACTCAGTAGAATAAGTTAACTGTTAGCGGGTCAATGAGTCGGCTGGATTCAGTTTATGTCGACTACCTGCCCTCCTACTGTCCTACTGTAGGTGGTGAGCAAGTTAACAATCCAATTAAAGCATTACTTATAGCCAAAAGCAATTCATTTGCTCAGTTCAGTGGATACGGGATTTCCACTATCCGAGGACCATACAAATTTATTTATACAGTCTGATGTACACCACTAGTGTAGTCTGGTGTACACCACTAGTGTAGGCTGGTGTACACCACTAGCGTAGTCTGGTGTACACCACCAGCGTAGTCTGGTGTACACCACTAGTGTAGTCTGGTGTACACCACTAGCGTAGTCTGATGTACACCACTAGTGTAGGCTGATGTACGCCACTAGCGTAGTCTGGTGTACACCACTAGTGTAGGCTGATGTACACCACTAGTGTAGTCTGATGTACACCACTAGTGTAGGCTGATGTACACCACTAGTGTAGTCTGATGTACACCACTAGTGTAGGCTGATGTACACCACTAGTGTAGTCTGGTGTACACCACCAGCATAGTCTGGTGTACACCACTAGTGTAGTCTGGTGTACACCACCAGCGTAGTCTGATGTACACCACTAGTGTAGGCTGATGTACACCACTAGTGTAGTCTGATGTACACCACTAGTGTAGGCTGATGTACACCACTAGTGTAGGCTGATGTACACCACTAGCGTAGTCTGGTGTACACCACTAGTGTAGTCTGGTGTACACCACTAGCGTAGGCTGATATACACCACCAGCGTAGTCTGGTGTACACCACCAGCGTAGTCTGGTGTACACCACCAGCGTAGTCTGGTGTACACCACCAGCGTAGTCTGGTGTACACCACCAGCGTAGTCTGGTGTACACCACCAGCGTAGTCTGGTGTACACCACCAGCGTAGTCTGGTGTACACCACCAGCGTAGTCTGGTGTACACCACCAGCGTAGTCTGGTGTACACTACTAGTATAGTCTGATGTATGTAGGGATTTTTATCTTTCCCGTGGTGTTCTATGGTATTATGGTATGTATGTCACATGTCACGTCTTGCCACGCCCACCAGGTGGTCTCCATCAAAGATGTGCACGGCAACAAGTACATTATTCCTCTCAACTCTGCTGCCAAGTTTGGTCTGGTACAGAACCGTCATGAGAAGATGTATAACACCGTCGAAGACCTCTTTAACGCTCCCTCTCTTCCCGCCATCGTTTCTGTTCAGGCGGGATACGTGGGGGACGATCCCAAAACTTCTGTCAACAAGAATGAGCTGTTGATCGTCCACGGCATCACTAAAGGGGCCGGAGGAAGATTTAAGATCAGCCGGCAAAACTTTCTGAAGGTATATAGCATCACCAAGGGGGAGGAGAAGCTCCTCCCCAAGGAAGTGTTCGGAAAATTCACCACCGAACCTTTTTAGTAAGTTAATATGCAGTCATGTGATCTCAGGAGGGAGGGGCTGGGATACAGTCACAGCTTAGTCATCATGGCTGCTCATACATACAGATGTATGCACACATACACATACACACACATGCACACACATACACATGCACACACATGCACACACACACACGCACACACATGCACACACACACACATGCACACACAAACACACATATACACACAAACACATACATGTACACACACACACAAAAAAAAAACAGACACAGACACAAACAGGGGTTGTTATCACCTATCCAGACAGGAGAGAACTAATTAACTATTGTTAAGTAGGTCTGAGAGGGAAGTCCCCAGGGAGTTCCCCTATTAGTGATGCTTAGAGAGTGACACATATCTGTGGGTCACCATATAAGTGCAGGCGCCCACACTCATACTCTGCGGACATATAAGCTCCCTGCATGTGTTGTGTTGTGTACTTGCATATCTGTGTACTACAGTAAGTAGTGGGTGAAGGCACAAGGTTAGCCTGGTAGAGTAGCTCTATGTAATACCATAGTGCAGATGTTTTAGTAGATAGTTTGGTTTGTGTGGGCATGTTTTTGAAACTTGAAATGTTTTGCTATAATGTTGTAGCAGATGGCAAGTGGTTTCTTAGTAACATAAGTGTTCATGCTATAGCAATGTTTGTGGGGAATTGTGTCAACATGGATGGCTGATAAAAAACGTAATAACCAACACAATGCAAGTTTAGAAGAAAAACTACAACAAAAACATCCTCAAAAATGAGCCGTGGTTAGACTGTTCGGGTGTTAAACTGCTGTCTTCTGGGTTCTATCCCAGTGACAGCTTAACTCTTTTTTTTTCATTCTGCGTCTTTTTAAAAACAAGGCTTGTAAAATTGAGAGAGTAACCTTCTTGTTACCTTTCTTGTTGTCATGGTTACAGCACGCAGATATATCTGATGGAGTTTCTGGAGTTCATCAAAGATCCTGTTCCGTCTAAAGTGCGTCTGTTCCTAGACTTTGAGGGTGACCAGCCCTTACCAGATCATCTCATATCAGAAGACGTGACGATAGATCGGCTGTACATGGAGACTTCCATCATCTCCAGTTCCCTCACTGAGGATGAGATCAACGCCAGACCCGTTCAGAGCGAGTGTGACTCCATCAGCACCATGGAGATCTCTATCAAGTGAGGGGCGTGGCACGATGGTAGTTGGTGGTCTTATTTACCCTGCATCATATGACATTAATTAATTACCTAGCAAAAAAAAAATCCTGTAAGATGTCCCAAAGAATATTGGACATAAATATTCCAAATGCATTATTAGGTTTTACAAGAACTTAAAGGAACTTATAAGATATTTTACATGATTTATTTCTAACTTATAGGATCTGAATCAGTTCTTGTAAGATCTTGTTTGTACAAATAGGATATCTTATCCATTCTTATAGTGTCCTACTGATCCTGTAAGATCTGACAAGATCTTTATAGGATTTTTTTGCTGGGTAGTGGTGTGCTTGATAGCATGATGAACGAGTCTGCCTAGTTAGAGCACATAAAACTACAGCTATGATTATGGGATTCAGTTTAGCTAGTAGCTTCTGCTTTCACAAGAGTGTATATATGTAGCAGTTGAGCATATTGAACAAATACACAAACACTTTGTGCCGGAAGTGATAGCTTCTGTAGTATCCAATGCTAAGCCATTCTGACTATCTCAATTGCCAGAAACTCTTGACAATAAGTTCTCTGACCGGACTACAGAAAATAGGCCAGAGTTTATAATGTGATTTTAGCAAACAAATACAGGACCACTTACTTATAGCAGTTTTTCAGTAGTAGTATAGTGTTCAGTTACTATCTGAAGTTACCATCAGCAAGCACTCAGTCTTAGACACTGAAAACGGCCGAGTTTTTGAAACCACGTATGGTAAGCGTTTTAATGCCATAGCAACCACTAGCCACAGCTTTCTGTGACTAGAAAAAATGAGTATATCTGAGGTATTTTCACACTATTTAGAACCTAATCCCAAGATAAAGCTTATTCTATAGTACCAGGAGGAATGTACCTGAAAAAAGCTGTTTTTTAGGAGAAAAGGAGCCCCAGAGCATTCATTTAAGGGGCATATGTACCATCTTATATACTTATATATGTAACAACATATACTCAATTTTCCATATCGGCCACTAACTGTCTCACTTGCTCCACTCGCTCGCCAATAACTAGGTGTGCATTAGTTGGAATATTCTGAGTTTAAATGGCTATTTGTCACTGATTGTTATCTACAAGTATGTGTGTTTATTTTGACATAGAAGTCTGTGTTATTAATCAGTATGTATGTGTGTTAGTTTGGACAATAGACAGTCAATAATTTATGTGTGTTAGTTTCATATTAATCTGTATGTTTGTGTGTTAGTTTGGTCGTTTGGATGTAGAATTGGGTGTCATTAATTTGTATGTATGTGTGTTAGTTTTCCATCGTGTGATTAATCTGTGTGTATGTGTGTTAGTTTGGACATTGAAGTGAGTATAATTCCTCCTTTTGAAGAGAATGATTATGAAAAGCTGACGGCCGAGACGATGGCCCTTCTGCAGAACTTTGACCCCAGCAAAGTCCAGCACTTAGACTCGCAGGAAGGTGTGGCAGATGATGATGATGACGATGATTATTCCTACGCTCAAGATGCACTATTTAAGGCTGTTCGTAAAGGATTTGAGAATGAAGGACTCAAGATTGATACACCAAGGAAGATGATGCCAGGTAAGGAAAGACTAGGTTAATCTCAGGATAAGAGAAGACTAGGTTAATCTCAGGACAAGAGAAGACTAGGTTAATCTCAGGACAAGAGAAGACTAGGTTAATCTTAGGTTAATCTCAGGATCTCAGGACAAGAGAAGACTAGGTTAATCTCAGGACAAGAGAAGACTAGGTTAATCTCAGGACAAGAGAAGACTAGGTTAATCTCAGGACAAGAGAAGACTAGGTTAATCTCAGGATAAGAGAAGACTAGGTTAATCTCAGGATAAGAGAAGACTAGATCTCAGGACAAGAGAAGACTAGGTTAATCTCAGGACAAGAGAAGACTAGGTTAATCTCAGGATAAGAGAAGACTAGGTTAATCTCAGGACAAGAGAAGACTAGGTTAATCTCAGGACAAGAGAAGACTAGGTTAATCTCAGGACAAGAGAAGACTAGGTTAATCTCAGGACAAGAGAAGACTAGGTTAATCTCAGGATCTCAGGATAAGAGGTTAATCTCAGGACTTAGGTTAATCTGAAGACTAGGTTAATCTCAGAGACACTAGAGAAGACTAGGTTCATCTCAGGACAAGAGAAGACTAGGGTAATCGCAGGACAAGAAGATACTATGTTCATCTCCGGACAAGAGAAGACTAGGTTAATCTCAGGACAAGAGAAGACTAGGTTAATCTCAGGACAAGAGAAGACTAGGTTAATCTCAGGACAAGAGAAGACTAGGTTAATCTCAGGACAAGAGAAGACTAGGTTAATCTCAGGACAAGAGAAGACTAGGTTAATCTCAGGATAAGAGAAGACTAGGTTAATCTTAGGTTAATCTCAGGACAAGAGAAGACTAGGTTAATCTCAGGACAAGAGAAGACTAGGTTAATCTCAGGATAAGAGAAGACTAGGTTAATCTCAGGACAAGAGAAGACTAGGTTAATCTCAGGATAAGAGAAGACTAGGTTAATCTCAGGACAAGAGAAGACTAGGTTAATCTCAGGATAAGAGAAGACTAGGTTAATCTTAGGTTAATCTCAGGACAAGAGAAGACTAGGTTAATCTCAGGACAAGAGAAGACTAGGTTAATCTCAGGATAAGAGAAGACTAGGTTAATCTCAGGACAAGAGAAGACTAGGTTAATCTCAGGATAAGAGAAGACTAGGTTAATCTCAGGATAAGAGAAGACTAGGTTAATCTTAGGTTAATCTCAGGACAAGAGAAGACTAGGTTAATCTCAGGACAAGAGAAGACTAGGTTAATCTCAGGACAAGAGAAGACTAGGTTAATCTCAGGATAAGAGAAGACTAGGTTAATCTCAGGATAAGAGAAGACTAGGTTAATCTCAGGACAAGAGAAGACTAGGTTAATCTCAGGACAAGAGAAGACTAGGTTAATCTCAGGACAAGAGAAGACTAGGTTAATCTCAAGATAATAAACTTAGGACTAGTAACTCCTGGATATAGGATAGAGAGGAAGGTCCTGATGGGCAGGTGGAATTGACAAAGAGGGGTTTGGATAATTCTCAGTTTTCAAGTGCAGTTATGTGCAGTTTGTACTTATTCTGCGCTTGATTACAACTGACTATACTCTGACGTATACTCTGTGCAGCTGTTCATATATTTAGCCTTTTTTTTTCTCTCACTATTTGCATTTATGCGTTGTAAAGCTACATGACCTCAAGATACATGTATGTGCAGAGATGTGGGCAATATGCATGCAACATTTTTACTAGGGATATTATTAGTATATAAATACAATACAACGAATATCAGTTATTATGGCTAACAAGCCTACACCAGGTAAGGGGTTGATAGGTTTATAAGTCTAGAACAATTGTGAAGAAGTGTTTAAAACAGGGACAATTATACGTAATTTGTTTGAACGTCCAGTGATGCCCAGTAGTAGGAAGAAGGGGGCACCTAAACTTCCAGAGAAGGACGACGAATACGTTGATGTGGATGACTATGTGGATGTTGATGAAGAAAATATCAAGGTATGACCTTGTGGGCGTAGTCTGGAAGAATGGGAGAGAGGGGCTTTAGTGATAGCAACTAATGATATGCAAGTAAATTATACACAATATTTAAATTCAATTTACTACAAAGTACATCATTTTGTTGAGTTTCTTGCACGCTAGTATACTGCACACAATTGGAGATATCTGTAATTGTAGTTAATGAAGGGGTTAGTTCGTTAACTTATTCCTTCATTCCTGGGCATTCTGTTGATGTCTTTAATTGTATGTTGTATTGCAGCCACCAGCTCCTCCCATGAGACTAGCTGCCCCTCAGAAAGGTAAGTGTACATTCTGTACATTCATATCTTAGTTCAGTAGGTAAGGATCATCATGGCTGACTCGAGGAAAAAGAAGCATCAAAAAAGAGAATTTTTGAGTGAATCAAGTAACTTGCCATGAGGGGACAGTTTCATTACTAATTTCTGAGATTACTGATCTAGTGAAGCCATGTGTCATTAAGGTTCTAGTAATTTATGAGATTACTGAGCTAGTGAAGCCATGTGTCATTAAGGCTCTAGTAATTTCTGAGATTACTGAGCTAGTGAAGCCGGGTGTCATTAAGGCTCTAGTAATTTCTGAGATTACTGAGCTAGTGAAGCCATGTGTCATTAAGGCTCTAGTAATTTCTGAGATTACTGAGCTAGTGAAGACATGTGTCATTAAGGCTCTAGTAATTTCTGAGATTACTGAGCTAGTGAAGACATGTGTCATTAAGGCTCTAGTAATTTCTGAGATTACTGAGCTAGTGAAGCCATGTGTCATTTAGGTTCTAGTAATTTCTGAGATTACTGAGCTAGTGAAGCCGTGTGTCATTAAGAGTAATTTCTGACCGTGTGTCATTGGGGTTCCCAGAATATGATTTTAGTATACTACATGTACTATTACATGAAGCAGATTGTGTCTGTACGTTCTATTTCACTAGCTCTAGGATTTCTTTATGCCTTTTAGGGGAGTATTTTGCCTCCTGAAAAAATAGTTTTTCTCTGACAATTATTGCAACCTTGACGGTGATGTTTGCCACAAATGTTTTCATGAATTTCATTAAGGAAATAACAAATTCTCCTGAAATTTTAAAACGTTGATTTGAGCCCTCTAACATTTGATTCTAAAAATACATTGCTAGCTCCTAATGTGGACAGTTGTTGTAGTAGTGAAGATATATGTGGACAGTAGTTGTAGTGGTGAAGATATATGTGGACAGTAGTTGTAGTAGTGAAGATATATGTGGACAGTAGTAGTGAAGATATATGTGGACAGTAGTTGTAGTAGTGAAGATATATGTGGACAGTAGTTGTAGTGGTGAAGATATATGTGGACAGTAGTTGTAGTAGTGAAGATATATGTGGACAGTAGTTGTAGTGGTGAAGATATATGTGGACAGTAGTTGTAGTAGTGAAGATATATGTGGACAGTAGTTGTAGTAGTGAAGATATATGTGGACAGTAGTTGTAGTAGTGAAAATATATGTGGACAGTAGTTGTAGTAGTGAAGATATATGTGGACAGTTGTTGTAGTAGTGAAGATATATGTGGACAGTAGTTGTAGTAGTGAAGATATATGTGGACAGTAGTAGTGAAGATATATGTGGACAGTAGTTGTAGTAGTGAAGATATATGTGGACAGTAGTTGTAGTAGTGAAGATATATGTGGACAGTAGTTATAGTAGTGAAGATATATGTGGACAGTAGTTGTAGTAGTGAAGATATATGTGGACAGTAGTTGTAGTAGTGAAGATATATGTGGACAGTAGTTGTAGTGGTGAAGATATATGTGGACAGTAGTTGTAGTGGTGAAGATATATGTGGACAGTAGTTGTAGTAGTGAAGATATATGTGGACAGTAGTTGTAGTAGTGAAGATATATGTGGACAGTAGTTGTAGTAGTGAAGATATATGTGGACAGTAGTTGTAGTGGTGAAGATATATGTGGACAGTAGTTGTAGTAGTGAAGATATATGTGGACAGTAGTTGTAGTGGTGAAGATATATGTGGACAGTAGTTATAGTAGTGAAGATATATGTGGACAGTAGTTATAGTAGTGAAGATATATGTGGACAGTAGTTGTAGTAGTGAAGATATATGTGGACAGTAGTTGTAGTAGTGAAGATATATGTGGACAGTAGTTGTAGTAGTGAAGATATATGTGGACAGTAGTTGTAGTAGTGAAGATATATGTGGACAGTAGTTGTAGTGGTTAATGATTCAGTATTGCCATATTCTAATTCAATATACAGTCCTGCTCTCGTATGCTTGCAAGTCCGAGTTTAGATTGACTGTTGATCAAGTTAGGAACTGGGCACCATTTATCTTATTAACCCTCCGCGCGCATTGCGCAAGAGGGTTATGGTAATCATCCTGTCTGTTTGTCTGTCTGTCTGTCGTGCTCTGATTTTGGAGATTACTGACAGTTAACAGTTGATTTAGGTATGAATTACTCAGAACAAAGATTAAAGACTTTTTATTGTGCTACTTTTTTTAATTTCTTGCTAATTGTTGAGAAAACACGAAGCTTTCAACTCCGCATAGGTACCAGCTTTTATGGGCAACGCCCCCTAGTGTCACGTCATAATCACATGAGCAAATAATTACATGCAGCCAGCGGTGTAGTTCACTTTATGCTCAGGGAAGTCAATTGAGTTGAAAGAAGTGAAGTTTCGCATTGAAAATGTATATCGGTGAGTGTTTCTGGCTAGTTTAGCTTCTTCTCTTATGAAGACAGTGTTTCCATGTACCATTTTCATTGGTCAAGCTATTTTGATACCTCATTAAAATAGCTAACAGTATGCTTGTTCTTTTGGAAGGATATTGTAATAGCTAGGTAGTGTTTAATAGCGCTGAGGGTTCGCACTGTTGGTGCTTCATATTATTACATCAGTTTAAAACCACACCCTCATATACGCCCACTTCCTAATCACCTTTTATTTTGTGACAGGTCCTCCTCCTCCTCCTCCGCCCACTGCAGCGAATAAGAGGTTGCCATATTCTCTCTCTGAAGATAGCAACCCCAGCACTGGAGTCTACAAGTCGCCCAGACCGCAGCCAGGTATGTGTGTGTGCGTGCAAGGGTGTATGTGGGTGTGTGAGGATGGGGGAGGAGCTTATGGACAAACAGCCACAAACACTAATGAGCAAATGAAAATAAAATTATGAATCTATTTTGTAGAGAGAAATTTTTGCTACATACATCTATATACTATGTATAATTTACAATTAGTGGCAACTCTTCTACAGTATACAGAGATTGTTGGTGTTAATTTAATCATACGTTTCTGCTCCGTCAGCTTTCTTCAGTTGATAGTACTAAATATTTTTTGTATTATCAACTGAAGAAGGCCCCACGGAGCAGGAATTCTATATCAGTCAAGTTTCAGTTCACAAGTCAGTTCAGTAATTTGCATGTTGTTGTTATTATTATTGTTGTTATTTTTGTTGTAGTTATTACTATTATTAGTGATATTATTATTATAATTATTAATATTATTATTATTTAAGTTGTTTTGTTTGTATTCAATCACTGTGTTGTGTGTGAATACTATTATTAGTTTCAGCGGGTGATGAAAGTGATGACAATGTGTTGAGAGCAGCTAGCTACGTGAAACCCACTCCGTCCCTGCGACTCCCGCCCACGAAATCAACATCATTGGATACCCCACGACCCAGGACTCCTTCTCCTCCTCCTCCTCCTAAACCTGCTCTCAGACGAGTGCTGACCCCTGAACCTCCTCCTGTACACGCAGACCTTCATCCTAAAATCAACCGGAAGAAGAGTGTTCCTCTGCCAGCATCCAAGAAGCCACTCATTAATTCACCAGGTAGGAGTGGCTGGGGTTGGATTGTGGGTGTGGCATAGGATTTAGTTGTGAGCGTGGCATTGAAGTAAGTTGACAGAATCTAGATCAGGCACTATGCAGCAACAGAGGCAGTAGCACGCGTGTTGATCGAGTAGGTGTGAGTAGCACGTGTATTGATTGAGTAGGTGTGAGTAGCACGCGTGTTGATTGAGTAGGTGTGAGTAGCATGTGTGTTGATTGAGTAGGTGTGAGTAGCACGCGTGTTGATTGAGTAGGTGTGAGTAGCACGTGTCTATGGCTATGATTTATAGATGAAGTTAGACTTGGTAAAGTCATACGTTCAATGAAAGACTTGATTTGCTGACTTTTACACTAAGTCTTCATTCAATTGTTCACTCATTTTTAATGTATCGATTCATTCATTTATTCATTCATTCGTTCATTTATTCATTCGTTTATTCATTCCAGATCGTCTAAAGTCTACTTCTAGTAGCCAGGGTGAGCTTGACTCAACTGCTCTGCAAGAAGATATTCTAGACTGTCAGAGAGACATAGCTGTAGTGAAGGACTCACTTTCTCGTCTTGATGGAGTAGAAGATCGCATGTCAGGCATTGAAAAGAACATGAATGAGATGAAGGACATGCTCAAAGCTCTGTCCAAGCAGAGCAAATCAGGAGAAAAAGATGAAGTGGCCAATGATACCACGTCTGTGTTACGCATGCTTGACGTTGAGCAGGTGAGGGTGTACGTATACTGTAAGGGATTGTAAAGGGAGAAGGTGCGGGTGTACGTATACTGTAAGGGATTTGGTAAAGGGGAGCAGGGAGGGTTGTATACTGTAAGGGATTTGGTAAAGGGAGAAGGTGAGGGTGTACGTATACTGTAAGGGATTTGGTAAAGGGGAGCAGGTGAGGGTGTACTTATACTGTAAGGGATTTGGTAAAGGGAGAAGGTGAGGGTGTACGTATACTGTAAGGGATTTGGTAAAGGGGAGCAGGTGAGGGTGTACGTATACTGTAAGGGATTTGGTAAAGGGGAGCAGGTGAGGGTGTACGTATACTGTAAGGGATTTGGTAAAGGGGAGCAGGTGAGGGTGTACGTATACTGTAAGGGATTTGGTAAAGGGGCGCAGGTGAGGGTGTACGTATACTGTAAGGGATTTGGTATAGGGGAGCAGGTGAGGGTGTACGTATACTGTAAGGGATTTGGTAAAGGGATATCACTTGTGATACAGAATTGGTATTAATTGCAGATCCAGCAAGTTCTGTCTGTGTTGAGAATGAACAAATACAAGGAGATCTTCAAGGATTCCCAGATTGACGGAGAGATACTAGCGGACTGTGATGATGACATTCTTGAAAAGGTAATAACACGTGCTACTATGACATTATACTCTATAGGTAATGATTAGTTTAGTTTAGTCACTATAAATACGATGGTTCCATTTAAATTACGTAAGTACTAAACTAGTATAATAGTGGCTCAGCTGACTGCAACAATTAATATTGTGATTCTCTTTCATTTAGTGTGTGTGTGTGTGCGTGCGTGTGTGTGTCAGGAGCTGCAGGTATCCTCCAGACTGGACAGACTCAAGTTGTTACAGATCATCAGTGGTAAGAGGTCTGTATCGGAGGTCCTCCATAAACCCAACAGGTCGTACGTGGCCTTTGCTCCTAATTAATATCACCAAACGATTCCATCACTCACCACACACGTGGCTTCATATATAACAGCTAATGTAACTAGAATGTTTCACAGATTTTGACTTCTATGGTGAAATGTTTTCACTGTAATCATTTCTCTTCCACATTTTATATTGTTAACTTGCAATTAATGAAATGGCACTAGTAGATGTGGTTATTTTTATATTGTTGTTTTATCTCTACGTCATTTTTGAACTTTATTTTACAATACTAAAGATATTCTCCATGTTTTATTGTTGTTGTTTGTTTGTTTGTGTAATCATATTTCATTGATGGTTGATAAAAACAATATCGTTAGTTGTTTAGGCAATGGAAGTTTTAAAACAATTAACCTCTAGCTGAGTATTATGACCTTGAAAGGGGGGGAAGCTGCTTTCAGAGGCTAGTTTGTGTTGTGTTGATTCCAATTATATGTTTATATATAAACTGTAATTCGTTAAATGTGTGAAGAAGAAAAAACAATGATTAGCTATAGCATAATAATAGCAATCAGCGTTGTTTTGGTTTAGAGATTCCAGACTTTCTTAGTTTTAGTTATTCATACTATAAACATAGCTAGTTTAGTTATTTCCCCAAATCTCCCAGAAGATTAGTTAGTTTTTAGTTTTTCGTCAATATTATGTAGAAGATATAGTTAGTTATACTATCAATTGACTTAGTTTTGGTTAATTTGTGTTGTCTCTCAAATTCTTCAATAATGAGTCTCATTAAAGAAATTAACTCATGTCGGTTTTTTCCCCCCAAAGAACTTCAAGAAATAGCATATTAAAATAAAATATCCCAAAACTAAGGAGGTTTGGTTTTAGTCTTAGTTAAACTAAAACAACACTACATGATAATGATAATGACAGTAATAATAATGAGTCTCCCTGTTAATGTTGGCTGTTGCTGAGAGTCATCAGGTGGCTTTTGAGAGTCCATTTGTAGAGATTTTCCACTTTACATGTCTGAAATTGTCACCTAAGCATTTGAATAACGGGGGAAAAAAGAAGGAAATTCTATATTTTGTGAATAATTAATAGTGTAGGTAGAGACTATCTCTGACTGGCCATTAGGTCAGCCACTATGCTAATTAGTACAGGATAAAAGTAAATAATTACTTGATATATATAACCTACATTTGGAAGTATTTAGAAGACAATAAAGAAGTTAGAAGGAAATGTATTGAAGGAGTATTCATGAAGTAGGAAGACTTGTGTTAGCACAATGTAGGAAATTTATTCCCAGTTAGTGTAAATTTGGAGAAATCCTGATTAGCTATAAGTAACAGGAAATCCTGTATGTGTGAAGATAGGAAAGTACTGTATATAGTAGTAGCAGGGCAAAAACTTGAATTTCCTGTAGTCACACAATATTTAGGACATTTCATACTTTCACCACCTATCCTGTAGAGGATAGAGCTAAATGCCCTGCACTATAGGACATTTAGTCCTATCCTCTACCAGAAAAATGGAGAAACATGAAATTTCCTAAAATACGTGACTACAGGAAATTCAAGTTTTTAAGAAGAAGCTAATACACATTTTGTATTAGAGGAGGCAAGCAGAAAGTTTGCTAAATAGAGGCGATTCACTCATTAGAGAGGTCACTATCAGAGGGTTCACTGCAATACCAACTTAGCTACTTAATAGCTTTTTTTCTCCATAATACTATTTATTTTGTACACTTAGTCTTAAAAAAATCCACTTATCTATAATGTCGGAAAGCTAGCTGATAAGTTTGTGTGGGGAAGTTGAGTATGAGATTTAGGACCAAGCAAGTAATGTGTTACATGCTCAAGCCGCTGAAACTATCCAGTGCTCTAATGTACTATAATATTATAGAGGTTATGTTACAAGGTGAAGGTCAGTATGGGATTTTCACAGTTGAGAGATATTGGTGTGAGGATAGTGAAAATTATAGATTGACCAACCGGAGTGGTGTAGCCAACATACCATGGATATTGGTAAATACATTATTAGGAAACACACAATAACAATTTTGCTAGCACTAAAACACAACGTGAGAGGATCACTCACTGCTCTACACACAACGTGAGGGGAGAGGATCACTCACTGCTCTACACACGTGAGGGGAGAGGATCACTCGCTGCTCTACACACAACGTGAGGGGAGAGGATCACTCGCTGCTCTACACACAACGTGAGGGGAGAGGATCACTCGCTGCTCTACACACAACGTGAGGGGAGAGGATCACTCGCTGCTCTACACACAACGTTAGGGGAGAGGATCACTCGCTGCTCTACACACAACGTGAGGGGGAGAGGATCACTCGCTGCTCTACACACAACGTGAGGGGAGAGGATCACTCGCTGCTCTACACACAAGTATGTAGCTAATGATTGCTATTTCAGTTTAGTTGATCTCAGAGGCTATAGCTTTGGCAATATGATGTTTGCTTCCTAGGAAATTCGTAGAGATATTCACTGTAAATAGTGCAATCTGATGAGAATGTGAGCAAGCCATCGCACAAGCATAACTACATTGCTATATTGTGCATATGTAGTTATAAATAATTATGTGGAATTTGCTACTGGAACCTGTCGCAGCTATTTTCTGGATTAGATAGTTATTTGTGTAAGAGGTTAAACATTATAATTATAGTTTAATAATATCTCCATGTTTGTTTTGTGTATCACGGTGTGATGTGTCAAGGAAATAGCTGCATAAATAAACAACAATATTTATAATACAACCTGTTTATGGAAGCAGTGTATCTGCAGCACTCTTGTAGCGGACTGAGGATGTCTCTTGGAAGACTGTAAAAGACAGGAGACCAAAACCTTCAACATTCAACAATATCAACTTCAGTTATGAAAGAGTTAACACTGTCTTCTGCATTTATAGTTTTGCTACTATCATCATTTCAAAAGAGCACAACTTGTCAATGGATAACTAGGAAAAGATCTCCAGGGTGTCCTTCTGAGCCTGTGACCCAGTACGATGCTCTCGGTCGAAGACAGTCTGGCTACTTAGTTCCTCCTGAAGACCAGGGAACTTGTGGAAGTTGCTGGGCATTTGCTGGAACACATACCTTTGCTGACCAAATTAACATCAACTCCAACAATTCAGTAACCAGGTTCTCCCCCGATCACTTAGCACGGTGTTCCTTATAGCCAGGAAGGTAATGGCTGCTGTGGTGGACTAATTTCATCATCAGCTTTGTTCCTTCGTAGAACTGGAGCTTATCCTGAGTCATGTTTTCCCTACACTTTAAAGAAGTATACGAAATATTGACGAGGCAAGAATACAGTTTAAAAAAGACAACCCCATTACTTGCCCAAGTTCCTGTGCCAGTGATGATCCCGTTCCCACCCCAAAGAAACTCCTTGGTTATACAAGACTTGGTAATAGAGCCTCTGAAGTAATCTTAGCTCTTCAGAATGGACCAGTTTACATGGTCATATCACTGGGCGTTGACACACATCAGTTAAATCAGTACAGTTGTTGTGTTTTCACAGACCCAGTACCGTTCCCTTCCCAGTTGTCACGTTTTCATGCAGTAGAAATTGTAGATCATAGCTCTTCTTCTTTTACTGGTTCACCTTTCTACATTGCTTGTGGAGTTCTTCTCTTGGGGAAAAAGGTTACTTTCGAATCGTCCAGAACTCCAGACTCATTGTCGAATATTACTCCTTCGCCAGCGGAACCGGTACTCCAGTGGAGTCTGCAAGTGGTACCCGGTCAATTTGCAGTCCAACTGCAGTCAATGTTACTCAAAATACACTAGTTGCTGAGTCAGCAGAATTTGCATTAGAACAGCTCAACTGTATGCAGTTACTGACCTGTCTGACTGGCACAGGGTCACCAATATTGCAAATTACTTCTATTATTAATGCTACTGAACAGGTAGTAGCAGGCATGATCACTGTAGTGTCGCTGCAAGCTACAGCGACTGACTGGATGTAAGGAAGATTCTGCAATACTAAAGGTCGTCGTCTTCCAGAACATGAGTGGTTCCTTTAAACTGCTGGACTATTCCTACTCCAGCAGTGCTGCTCTATGGCATACCTATACCTGGACCTTATTGCTGCTGTTAACAATTAGTTGTATATAGCTGGGGGTCAAGCTATCTATACAATATTTAGCAGACACAAAATATTATATTAGCTGCTTTATTCATAATTTGATTGTCTGTTATGAACTGATTTGAGATCATTGATGCTGTTAAGAATGGTTTAAAATAGCCACTTGATGTGTTCTGTACTCCATTAGTGCTAGCCAAAACTTATATTAATTGAAGTAACAGATATCATTCAAAGTAATTATAACTTCAACAATTCCTATTACATCAACAAGTGCTGTCAGGACTAGTTCAGTTCTCAAGAGCCTAAACAATTACTAACAATGATCGAGTATGTCTGCATGAAATATATTTAAATTATTGTGTAGTCTTACATTTGCACAAAGAGCTTACAGAACAGCTGCACATATTGTTTATTAGCTACAGAAAATAGAAGAAAAAAAGAATAGACATTTTTAACCTTTTGTTACATAAATCTCATACACTCTTAGTGAAGGTGAGAAGGAAATTACTTCTCATTCATATATCTTAGATATGAACAAAAATAATCTAGCTATTGAGAAAATTCTTTGAAAGTGGAAGTTTAGCATATATGAGCACTTCAAACCTCTACTACAACTAAGACAGAATGGGCATCAGGATACAATAAGATGACTAAGTTTACCGTTTTAACCTAGCTACCAGATCTGATGAACCTGTTGTTAGCTATATAGCTATAATGTTCAACGAATTTGAATGAGGATGAAAAAAAATAGAGTTCTGTCAAAGTTTAAATATACTCCTACATCAGTCTATGTACCAATAAAATACAACAGCAGAAGCTGTTACATCAGCTGATAAGAATTTTGCAAGAAAGAATGTTATTGCAACATTCTAAAGGAAAACTATCCAACCAAGTTTTAAAGACTTGATAGCCAATACATCTGATGTAACAATATTGAAACACAGTCAAATAAACAGATCAGACAAACTCTTAATATATTATTCATCAAACAACATGGAGGACTCAACTGATCCTGAAGAAACTTGAATTAGCAAGAAACACGGATTAATTGCATTCAATGAAATATATTCTTTTACTGTTAAATTCATTAAAAAATTTATTTCGAAATAATTTTTATGTTAGCTAATTAGCTAAATGAATTTATTTCTGAACTGGAACTGCCAATTGCTTACAACACACAAACTGCCACAAAAAAACATGACAACATGACATTGATGAAGGTTCTGTTATAAATTACACTTATGGTAGATGCAATTAAATTAATTAGTGTTCATAGAATAATACTATATTATGGCCAGGGATCCAGTGGGGCAAGGGGGCCAGGCCCCGCCCCCCCTCCAAACCAAGTTTATTGAAATATTATGATGAACAAGGGTACCAATGTAGGCAAATATGTTTATAGGACAACTACATGCTAGTTCATGCTCTTCATTGATAAACAAAATGTCCAAATCATTTACATTATTTTAATACATTTCATATATTATTTTGACCTGAATATATTTGTGCCCCTCCCCCATCATAGGCACTGGATCCATGCCTGATGGCTATACTGTATTCCCCATCATAGGCACTGGATCCATGCCTGATGGCTATACTGTATATAATGTTATGTATAGGCTGAAATTTCTACACTTCTGGAAGCGTCTCTGTCTCCTACTTGCTACTGGTCAAAAATGCTATATATAACTCACTGATCTGCTGCTTGCTCAACTAATGAGCCGTGCTATACACTACACAGTGGCTAACAATGCCTATGTTTGTGTCAATTCAAAACGTATAAATGGATTGGAATTGATGAAACTAACTGCATTTTAATTAATAAAAGAAGCTGCAATGACTTACGTTGATATTGAATTTCAGAATGACACTCGTAAAATATTGGATGTCTTTGGTAATGACACTATCATCTTGAGTGTTAATCCCCACTCTATGGACTTTTGTCAGGTTAGTAGAATGCTCTATAATATATTGATTAGTATTACACTGTAGCTATATGATATAAATGTTCATAAATATATCTTATAGTACATAGCACTATATTGTACATAACACATTTAATTTGAGTAACACGAGATAGTACACAGATGATGTCACGACATTTCGTGTTATGGTAGTCTGGTAGAATAGGAATTTGGTGGTAAATACTATTAACTGTGTTGTTACTCTCTGTTTTGAACATGTTATGGATTTTCACTCACTCCTTAGTGTTCCACTGGTCTGGTATGGTTATGGCTATACTGAGCGACTGTTGTCAGACTTGAATATTTGTTGCTGTTTTTTTATCTCCCCATAGAGAAACTCTAGCTAAGTAGAATATAGCACATATCTCTGTAGGTCATCACTATCAGCTATTGTATGTAATACATATGTATATTGTCATTAGGCTGAACCAAAATATATATCATTTAGCTCGAAATAATTTCATGTTAACTACTCTCAATGATTTAAGGAAATATATTATTTTCCAGAACATAGTTTAATTGCCCGAACCTCCCCCTCCCCAAACAATCATATTCTGGACAGTACATGTGCATATTATACTTCATAATGTTTTGCTGCAGAGTGAACCACAAATTTCACATGGTGTGAAGTTTTCTGATTTGACTGATTTTTTTGGTATCTACTTTTCACATGAAGGAATTCCTGTTCCATTTCCACTATCCATTACCTTGAGTGAAGATAGATTTATCATATGGGATTTGAATTGGCAGTCTGGTCATCACAGACATGTCTTAAGATTCAGAGAACTTATGCGTTATAGGAGATGTGACATCTGGGATTATCCAGTACAAGGATACCTTAATGGATGTCGTGGGCCAGCCCACATGAAACGGAGAAAGAGACGAAGGAGAGGAAGATAAAGAAGAAGAGAGAGACGTCATTATGTGTGCATGAGTTGTGTCATTGTCATTGTCTTCTGTGTGTACTGAACAAATTAGTGTGTATGTGTGGTTAGTGCTGTAAAGCAGTTGTATGTATGTGTGTGTGTTACACAGGAAGTGTGCATTATTTTGTGCTAAGTAGGTGGAGTCCAAGGCCGTCGGAACCGCTGAGGCTGGTGAGGTTTCGGCCTCACCACTTTTTTTGCCGAAGTGGGCGTGGTTTTGTTTGCGCGAGCGCTTATTATCACATTGCTTTTTAGCTTAGGTAAAAATGGCATCGATGTTGGAGTCCAAAGGTGAACTATGATTACTTAATTTTCCACACCATTGACTTTGTTTACCAAACTCAAATTAGTATTCTATTCAATTTATTCACACTTTCAATTTATATAAACTTATGGAAGTCTACCTGCATACAATGTTTTTTCTTTTTTCCCTGTGTACTTTACTTTCACCACCCCACCTTGAGCATGCCTATAAAACTACCAGTCATTCAGTCATTTTTTAGTTGTTGTTCTTGTTCTAGTCATTGTGATTACATTATATTGAAGAACCTCTGAACTAACCTTACCACTACCTAGCTAACTACCATTGTGAGTGTAGCCAGAGCTAAAATACAGTCAACTAGCTACTAAAGTTTTGGCTGCATTCAATCATCCATGAAGCCTAAAAAGCTGCAAGTGCCAGTAGTTGGAACAGAGCCGCACCAGCCATCCTCTCCTCCATTCAAGTTCCCAAGGAGAGAAGTTGGGAAGAAAAATGTCGTAAAAAGATCGTTTTTGCCCCAGTGGTTCCAAAGGTGGCCTTGGCTTCATTATTGTGAAGATATGGATGCAGCATTCTGCTTCATTTGTGTGAAAGCCTACTCTGAGAATAAGCTTAATTCAGTAAGTAATCTTGAAACCACCTATATTTCATGTGGCTACACTAATGGGAAGGATGCATGTGTTAAATTTCCAAACCATGAGTCCAGTACATATATTTCACCACCAGGTTTACCACGTCGTCGTAAAGCTCCTTGAAGATTCGAAGAGGGAGATGCAGAGAGTGTGTTTCCTGAAACACCAGAGGACTACTACAGACCTATCTACTTTGAAGCATTGGATCTCATCACCACTTCTATTACTGATCTGGCCTGGTTATAATGTTTTTCATAATGTTCAAAATCTTATTCTAAAAGTAGTTCAAGGACTGGATTATGAAGCTGAGTTAAAGTGTGTGGCTAATTTCTATACTACTGATTTTAATTATGAATTATTAAGAACTCAGCTGGAGATACTGAGAGCTAATTTCACTCCAAATCAAACCTCTGTTAAAATCACTGATGTTACTGAATTCTTCAAAGCAATGACTCCAGTTCAGCGAGAACTTCTATCTGAAGTGTGTCAATTGTTTCAACTCCTCCTTGTAATACCAGCAACTAATGCTGTCAGTGAAAGGTCCTTTAGTGCTTTACGAAGAGTGAAAATGTATTTGCGTTCGACAATGGCTCAAGACTGGCTGAATCACATCATGGCTTTGCATATTCATCAAGGTCTTACTGATGATCTAAGCTTGATTAATAGTGCTAACCGATATATTTATTCATGGAAGTGATCATACAGAACAGATTTTTGGGAAATTTGTGGCAACTGATATTAAAAAATGTGATTGAAACTTTTTATTTGTAAACATAAATTAAATTTTCTTGAACAATGTTTTAAACTTTAAAAAAAAATATAAATTAAATTTTCTTGGCTAATAATTGGCCGTGATTATTTTTAAATATCAATTAAATTTTCTAATATTGGCCTCACCACTTTGTATTTGCTTCCGACCCCACTGGAGTCATTGTGTTGTATATATAGTTGAGTTTTGTGCCATGTGCTTCAGTCTCAGTTGTATCATTCATTCGTTGTGTGTGCAGTGTCTTAATTGACGTAATTTAATCTATCCTCATTATCCAACCTGCGGGTGGGTACTTGGTTAGCCAGGGATAGTTTGAGCTGAGATTCTGGTGGCAGCATACCTTTGCTGTCTCCAGGCGCGAGCTATTGGAATAGTGTTTCGACCGTTTCCCAAACCAGCCCACAGATGTGACTAATTCAAGAACATTCTGTGTATCCTGTCACGAACAATAATGTTATGTCACCTTCATTTTAAGTCACATCATCCTACTCATGTTAAGAGAAGAATTGTGTATCAGAGAGCTAGGAGGGTAACTAATATGAGTGAAAACTTGAAGGAAGAACTTCAAATTAATGGTTATGACAACGCAACCGTTATGGTAGGCTCTAAAGAGTTACTTATAGATATCACACAGGTACAGAGAGAGAAAGGTTTGATTCTTACTATTGAAGTCAGGTAAAATACTAAGATCACATCTTACTAAGTCAAAGATACTATACCCATTACCACTGAGTCATCCATAGTGTACAGTATACCCAGCAGCTGTGGTATTAAAGTATATACATGTGTAGGTTAAACAACTAGAAGGCTTGAACAGAAAGTGAAAGAATATCAGGATTCTTGCAAGAGAGCTACTGCGAAGGTAAGTCTGTGTAGGTGCATGTCCAGTTGTGTCAAAACATTGTGTATTGTTACAACCACTACTTAGCTAAAGAATATCACAAAGAAAACATTTAAATAACGTGTATTGTTTTGTTGTTGTTGTTTTCCTTCAATTCAAGCAGTTGCAGAGAGTTGTTACTATGGCACTGAAATCCCTTTACCCTGTATGCTAAATTAAAAAACTGGACCTTATTTTCAGTAGCTTCAGTGTTAGAAGTCAAAATCATTCATATAAAAATAGTATAGTCTTTAGGCTCGCTCGCCATTTGTAATCAACCACATCACTAGTGTAATCTTAATTTTAACCTTGTCATTGAATAATGGTGCTTATTATATCTTTCACATTGTTAATAAAGCTTGTTTGGGGGGAATTAAGTTGGCTATGGGGAATTGAGGGTGCCAAGTTTGGTGGAGGCACATACCAAATTCTCTGAAGCTACGTGTTGAAGAAAATAGCCATTGCAAGTGGAAATATCACAAGTAAGAATACAGTTTCAAAATGCCAATTCATTTATTTGTTTATGTTCCATTCCAGTGGTGGTAGTGGTCCTATCCAAAAAAATGACTTGTTATACACAACTTAAGCTTGGTAATCACACCTAAGAAAAAATCTCAGCTCTTCCGAATAGATTAGTTTACATGGTTATGAAGTGGCATCCCGAACCACCCTTATTTTTTATCCCACCCAAAAACATCTTCCTACACCACTGTTATGTCACTGGGTATTAACACACATCAGTTAAATAAGTACAGTTGCAGCATTTCACAGACCCAGTACACTTATTAAGTCTTCATGCCAAAGAAAGTAGACCCATCATCCATCACTATCATTTCTCCTTGTTATGTGTACCAGCAATATGCAGTCCTACTATCCAGTCTAGTCCTACCAGTTCCTCATGTGGACCAGCAATATGCAGTCCTACCATCCAGTCTAGTCCTACCAGTTCCTCATGTGGACCAGCAATATGCAGTCCCTACCATCCAGTCTAGTCCTACCAGTTCCTCATGTGGACCAGCAATATGCAGTCCTACCATCCAGTCTAGTCCTACCAGTTCCTCATGTATACCAGCAATATGCAGTCCTACCATCCAGTCTAGTCCTACCAGTTCCTCATGTGTACCAGCAATATGCAGTCCTACCATCCAGTCTAGTCCTACCAGTTCCTCATGTGGACCAGCAATATGCAGTCCTACCATCCAGTCTAGTCCTACCAGTTCCTCATGTGGACCAGCAATATGCAGTCCTACCATCCAGTCTAGTCCTACCAGTTCCTCATGTGGACCAGCAATAATATGCAGTCCTACCATCCAGTCTAGTCCTACCACTTCCTCATGTGGACCAGCAATATGCAGTCCTACCATCCAGTCTAGTCCTACCACTTCCTCATGTGTACCAGCAATATGCAGTCCTACCATCCAGTCTAGTCCTACCACTTCCTCATGTGGACCAGCAATATGCAGTCCTACCATCCAGTCTAGTCCTACCAGTTCCTCATGTGGACCAGCTATATGCAGTCCTACCATCCAGTCTAGTCCTACCAGTTCCTCATGTGGACCAGCAATATGCAGTCCTACCATCCAGTCTAGTCCTACCAGTTCCTCATGTGGACCAGCAATATGCAGTCCTACCATCCAGTCTAGTCCTACCAGTTCCTCATGTTGACCAGCAATATGCAGTCCTACCATCCAGTCTAGTCCTACCAGTTCCTCATGTGGACCAGCAATATGCAGTCCTACCATCCAGTCTAGTCCTACCAGTTCCTCATGTGGACCAGCAATATGCAGTCCTACCATCCTCTAGTCCTACCTTCCTCAGTGGACCAGCAATATCAGTCCTACCATCCAGTCTAGTCCTAACTACCAGTTCCTCATGTGGACCAGCAATATGCAGTCCTACCATCCAGTCTAGTCCTACCAGTTCCTCATGTGGACCAGCAATATGCAGTCCTACCATCCAGTCTAGTCCTACCAGTTCCTCATGTGGACCAGAAATATGCAGTCCTACCATCCAGTCTAACCCTATCAGTTCCTCATAGAGTACTCAGATGCTAAAAAATATAAAGAATAAATGAAATATTGAAATTAAGGATAACCATTCTGTTTGTGGTTCTATTTCACTTATTTTTAACAAATTGACCTGAACTAGAACTTTCAGTTACTTACAACATATAAACTGTCACACATAAACATGTGGACAATGAAGGTTCAGTCATAATCCATACAATTGTTAGATGTAAGTTTAATCACGCTGTCATGTTTTATTACAATTTTCCATGCTAGTGAGAGTGTATGTGAGTTTGTGCACTCTCTAAAGAGTCATGCACAGTTGCCTGCTCATTGCCTGTCTAACAGTGTAGTTGCAGTACATATCTGTTTAAGCTATTAGGCAGTAGTTAAAATTGATTTCAATGCTTAATTGGTGTCAATTCAGAATATATAAATACATTGGACTCTATGAAGCTTGTAGCAATTGACTAATAGAAAGTACAATGACTAATATAGAATTAAAAAATAAAACTTTTGGAAGGATGAGTATTGTCTTCCGTGGCGATGTCATTGAAAGTTGTGAGCCTTACTCAGTTGCTTCAGTATTTTTATATCAGGTTAGTAAACAGAATACATTGACTGATGGAAACATTGATTTAGTTTGAAACTCGTATATTTAGCTAGCAGTGTAAATACTGACTGATGGAAACATTGATTTAGTTTGAAACTCGTATATTTAGCAGTGTAAATACTGACTGATGGAATCGTTGATTTAGTTTGAAACTCGTATATTTAGCAGCGTAAATACTGACTGATGGAAACTTTGATTTAGTTTGAAACTCGTATATTGAGCAGCGTAAATACTAACTGATGGAAACATTGATTTAGTTTGAAACTCGTATATTTGGCAGCGTAAATACTGACTGATGGAAACATTGATTTAGTTTGAAACTCGTATATTTAGCAGCGTAAATACTGACTGATGGAAACATTGATTTAGTTTGAAACTCGTATATTTAGCAGTGTAAATAGCAAAACACTGAAGTAATAATTGCAAAATGTGTACTTACCATACACACAGACACACAACAACACACATCTTTATATTCTTTATTGTGTTTTGATGCAGTGTGAAGCAAGTACTTCATATGATGTGAAGTTTTCTGATTCGAATGAGCAATTCCATATCTGCATTTCATCTGATGGAAATTTTTGTATACATCCAGAATCCATTGACTCAAGTGAAAACTACATTATCAAACACAGTACACCTAGTATGTGCAGACATTTTGTTTGGTTTGAAGAAGTACAAAAACAAAAAAAACAAAAAAATGTGCACTTAGTTAATTTCTGTAAGTATGCTATGTTTCCTGCTTAAATCTTTATTAAAACAATATTGACTAACAGATAAGTGGAGTAACATGAATATAAAAATAATTCTACTCTCACTTTATTGCAGTGTATCAGAGAGAGGGCTAGCCATGGGAAACAAATCTTGCATGGTCCAGCCAGTGGATGTGGCTCAATGAAATGTGGTTTATTGTATGGTCCAGCCAGTGGGATGTGGCTCAATGAAATGTGGTTTATTGTATGGTCCAGCCAGTGGGATGTGGTTCAATGAAATGTGGTTTATTGTATGGTCCAGCCAGTGGATGTGGCTCAATGAAATGTGGTTTATTGTATGGTCCAGCCAGTGGATGTGGCTCAATGAAATGTGGTTTATTGTATGGTCCAGCCAGTGGGATGTGGCTCAATCAAATGTGGTTTATTGTATGGTCCAGCCAGTGGATGTGGCTCAATCAAATGTGGTTTATTGTATGGTCCAGCCAGTGGATGTGGCTCAATCAAATGTGGTTTATTGTATGGTCCAGCCAGTGGATGTGGCTCAATGAAATGTGGTTTATTGTATGGTCCAGCCAGTGGGTGTGGTTCAATCAAATGTGGTTTATTGTATGGTCCAGCCAGTGGATGTGGCTCAATCAAATGTGGTTTATTGTATGGTCCAGCCAGTGGGATGTGGCTCAATCAAATGTGGTTTATTGTATGGTCCAGCCAGTGGGATGTGGCTCAATCAAATGTGGTTTATTGTATGGTCCAGCCAGTAGATGTGGTTCAATCAAATGTGGTTTATTGTATGGTCCAGCCAGTGGATGTGGCTCAATGAAATGTGGTTTATTGTATGGTCCAGCCAGTGGGATGTGGCTCAATGAAATGTGGTTTATTGTATGGTCCAGCCAGTGGATGTGGCTCAATGAAATGTGGTTTATTGTATGGTCCAGCCAGTGGGTGTGGCTCAATGAAATGTGGTTTATTGTATGGTCCAGCCAGTGGGTGTGGCTCAATGAAATGTGGTTTATTGTATGGTCCAGCCAGTGGGTGTGGCTCAATGAAATGTGGTTTATTGTATGGTCCAGCCAGTGGATGTGACTCAATGAAATGTGGTTTATTGTATGGTCCAGCCAGTGGGTGTGGCTCAATGAAATGTGGTTTATTGTATGGTCCAGCCAGTGGGTGTGGCTCAATGAAATGTGGTTTATTGTATGGTCCAGCCAGTGGGTGTGGCTCAATGAAATGTGGTTTATTGTATGGTCCAGCCAGTGGGATGTGGCTCAATCAAATGTGGTTTATTGTATGGTCCAGCCAGTGGGTGTGGCTCAATGAAATGTGGTTTATTGTATGGTCCAGCCAGTGGGTGTGGCTCAATGAAATGTGGTTTATTGTATGGTCCAGCCAGTGGGTGTGGCTCAATGAAATGTGGTTTATTGTATGGTCCAGCCAGTGGGTGTGGCTCAATGAAATGTGGTTTATTGTATGGTCCAGCCAGTGGATGTGACTCAATGAAATGTGGTTTATTGTATGGTCCAGCCAGTGGGTGTGGCTCAATGAAATGTGGTTTATTGTATGGTCCAGCCAGTGGATGTGGCTCAATGAAATGTGGTTTATTGTATGGTCCAGCCAGTGGGTGTGGCTCAATGAAATGTGGTTTATTGTATGGTCCAGCCAGTGGGTGTGACTCAATGAAACGTGGTTTATTGTCAGGAATAAAATTTTACCATGACATGAAATATTGAGTATTTCTTATTCCATTCAGAAGTGGTTTGATCTGTTCTGAAAAGGCCAGATTAGTCTTTCAAATAGCCAGCATTACCAAGCAGTTCTGAACCAATCCCTATTCAAGTTTTATGTCCTATTTTTTTTAAATGTATGAGTCCCTAAGATAGAATATTTCAGGTACACACAATGAATTGGTGCTGGTGAAGTGTCTTCTATTACTCCATTTTATGACATATAACCACCATGATGAATTGCTATTGCGTACTGTATTATTTTGTGCATCACAGATCCAGTGTCTAATTTACTATTACTAACTTTATGGATTGCCAGAAGGTGAATACATTTTCAGCAGTGGGCCAGTTTTACAAAGGGCCACAATCACACTTGCACCTATGAATGCCATAAATTGTACTTCTTAGAGTCTCAGTATAGTTCACTAGAAGTGGGAGACTGATGCAAAGTATAACAAGAACTGCAATATGTACACTGTTAAAAAAGAAGCGTTATAATAACACTTTTGAAGTGTAAATCAAGAGTGTAAAATCTTGCAGTGTTATAGTAACACTGAGGCCAGTGTTAATTCTAAGAGTAAACACTGCAGCGGTCCAGTAACACTGACATAAGTGTAATTGTGCAAACTAATGTAAATGACCACATTTTTTTTATTTACCTGATAACATTCAAGCCAACCATTAACTGGTTGTAATGTGTAGTTAGAATACACAACACTTGTACAAAGACAACATGATATTATATCTTACTTAATTGTCCCAAATTCTCAGTCTTTCTTCAAAATATCTCCATCCATGAATAATAACACATTAAGTTCTGATGATACTGAGCCAATGTTGTAGTAATATTTTTAAACATTTTATTTTTTGAATCAAGAGATTTAAAATAACTATGCTTTGCTTCAAAACGCATACACCAATATGTATTGGGTGCACCATATCTGAACAACAAAGAGAAATCAAAACAATATATTTATTTCCTGGGCATAATCAGTTTCAATATGTCGGTTTAATTAATACACTTTTAATCATTTGAATAGGTCTTTTCTGTTTACACGCACCACATTTTCCCACAGAGTCACATATCTGCATGATGCATTCATAATAAGAAATATACCTTCACAGCCATTCTGGAGAATGAATCATAATAGTGAAGCTTTGGGGTAATTGAAGCAGATGAATAATAAATCTTGAGAAACCTTAGCTCCAAATATAAAATCAGTAAAACTGAGTAATAGTAAAAAAATTTCCCAATGTTCCTCATCTTCAACGATGAACTGCCCAAACATTAAAGGAAGCATTTTTGCAAGACGCCAGAGTTGGCTAACTACAAAAAGCATACAATTACAAAAAACAACAACAACAATACATCATTATGTGTTGATGTATAATGTCCATACCTGTGTATATATTATAGTTTATGTGCACGTGTGTGTGGCATGTGTGCATGTGCACATGTGTATGTGTGTGCATGTGTGTGTGTGTGTGTGTGTGTGTGTGCACTTGGGTGTTCAGTCAAGTGTGTGATGTCCGTATAGGAAATTTTTTAAGATATCTTTACTGCATGCCATTTTTCCACATGTGCATTTCAAACACACATAGGTAACACTCATCACTTTGTTTCAAACTGTGGTCGGATGAAGTTAAAGAACTATTTATGAGATTGTCACAGGTTTGTTCTGAGATTCAATAGGTCCATACCGAAAATAAGTGATTTTTCTATTTAACAAGTTCTGAGTTATGGAATTTTGCTCCTATATAAAGTACTTCAGTAATTCCTTCAATTCGTATTGTAAGCTTCCTCCAAAATATCATGCATTATGTCGGCAGCTAATCCCTGGATTAAATGGAAATATTTTGAAGTATTCAAAATAGAATCACGGTCAACACCATATGTGGTAGCAATATGATCGTGTAAAGAACTTTTTAGTAAAGTAAAATGACTAGAGTGTGGACTTCTCTTGTTCGACTCTCAAAGTCCTCAGACACGAACTAAATCAAACAACAAGCTATTGATGAAATAATTTAAGGTAGCTCAATGATTCTACCTTGGAAATTCATGTCTTCACCAACAGCCATACAATATTGGCACTTTCTCAGAAATAATGTATTCATAGAATAACATTAGTAATAAATAATGACATTAAATTGCCATTAAATTTAGCACAAAACAATCCATTATATAGAAGCACTGTTATAAGAAGCCTGCTTATTTCTTTGTTCAGAAATAAGCTCAATATACGCTATCCCATTCTAAACTAGCTTTACTGTATAGCACATAACAAACCAATTAGTTATATATAAGCTGGATGTATTACGTAGTTTTTCTAATACTTGTAGTAGTATATTAAAGTTATAGTATAACTTGCACACAAGTGTACAATACATACGGTATGTAAATAATGTTTGGTAAAGGGTGCATGTTAGTCAGTGTAAATTGATACTAAGTGTGCATTCATACTAGGTGAAAAGAATATGCTATGCATTAATGGTGGGTATTCTGCACACCACGACGTTTGGTGTGGTTTTTTGCATGCTACAATTTTCACATTGTAATAAGACTGCATATACTGTCTCATTGGCATAGAATCAAAGTCCTTCTAATGAAATAATTTCAACAATACTAACAAAAATAAACAAAATGAATTGCCATTAAACAATAACAAGTTGAAGTTAGCTTTATCAGTTCATACTGTAATGAGTTATAAAAGTGACTCTAAAAAAGTTTTACTGAAACCGACTACGAAGCATACCCAGAACTTGATCAACAATGTAGTCATCGAAGGCTGGTGGTGATGCATGAGCAATGACGATTGGTATATTCAACTTCTCGCTAGAACCCAAGACACTTCTAGCCTGGATTACTAAAAAGTAATTTACTGACATGACAGGGCAATTGGTTATGCTGACAGGCAATTTGCGCGGAATATTGAGTAATTTTTCAAGCAAAGATGTAGTGCCTGGTGGTATACTTTGTGACTTAGATACTGACAGATTACAACTACGACATGTCTTGGTTTGGTCCCTCCCAGACTTGTACTCTACTATTTTCGATATTGAAGCATGAATATAAATGTTTTTGTTGGACTGATTATCAATTTCCATTGAGATTGGTATAGCTTCTTGTGTGACATACCCTGAGCGTGGAATACTGCAGTTGACGATAACTTGCCCGAAATTGTAGCAGCAACAAAACGTGAGCCTGCTGTCGAGTTCTTCATCTTTGGGTCGCATACAGAGCCTGGGAATATGTGATCTGACATCAAGAGTGGCTATAGCATGGCTGTTAATTGAGCGTTGAGTAATTTTTGCCAGCATTTGGTAAACTATTTTACCAGTAAAACTCTTGAATGAAGGTGGAGCTTGATAGGGAAGTTGAACACTGAAAGGGAAACTGTGTTCTCCTGCTGGAAGATTTCCAGTAGTAGATTTCTCCCTAGACCACAATACGCATTTTTGTTCTATATATTTCAGAGTATTTTGGAAAGCAGTATATTGCTTGTAGCCAGTAGATTCTGTCCATTTCGCTCGTGCAAATCCCAAAATTTCAATACTTATTTTCACGTATTGTTTTGGTTTGTCAGCGCTAACCAACACGCTGCCTTTCACAACTGAGCCAGGGTAATAGTACGGATCATCAAGAATAATTTTTATAGGCTTCACCATCGCTAGCAGTTACTACACCAGACTTCGAGGCGATACGGACAATGACGGAATGGAAGTGAGCTAAGCCACATTTGTGAGCCTCCTCAGAGGAAGCCTTCCGCCCCCAGATAGTCACGTGCAAGTTAGCCATTTTGTGACTGCTCACGCGCGGTAGGCGTGACGTGAAGTTTTCACCCGTGCAAAGCGGAGTTGAAGAATCCAGTATATAATACGCCATACGTGAGGGCTCTTTGGTCATATGCCAATAACCAAATATTAGAAACTAGCTTCAGTACAGTTACCACACCGCTTTATTTCATACTTACCATACCCAATAGTGCCGTATATTATTTTTAAACAGTTGCTTATTACCCAGCACACACATGCACTCAGTTTTCTATAATAGCCTAGCTATATGAGTGTTAGTGGTGAATAATAGCAATTAATATAAATGTGAAGTTATCTTTTAGATCAAAGGCATCACATCATTGTTGTTAAACCCCCTTAGAGAAATTCTGCTAAGCCCATGAGCTCTATTCTAAGCCTGTGTATAGCTATATAATATAGGTACATCCTGTTCTAATGGAGGCAAGAATTTGGGGAAATTTGTCACAATACAGCAGAGCTATTAAGAAGAATGCTAATGAATATATCTTGGCTGATGCTTCTTTCCTTTAATGAGCCCACACCAGTGACCATTAAAGTTATTCATAGGAGAGGGATTGTACCTGTATACTCCTGAGTAAAGAAACCATAAAATTACTGTTGAAGCCTAAAAATTCATTTCTAGTGCATGCTCATTGCTTATAATATGCTGTCTGTACTTGTACTCAACCCCCACTTAACAAATATGTATTCCTTGTTGTATTTCTTGCAGCCATGCAGGAGTAGTTGGTTCAATTAAGACAGTTCCTAAGCCAATGATATATCATGCCACTCGTACAACTCAACTAAACATTAACCATTCTTACATCCTTGTAGCTGGAGTCATCAAGTTTAACAAGCTAAACAACAGCCTTATCTTTTTATAACCCCACTAAAAAGATAAGGCTGTTGTTTAGCTAATATAATCACTACATTACTTACAAAAGTGAAGTAATTAATAATTTGAAAATGAGTGTGAAACCATCATGTAGGAACTTAAATTAAATTGGAGGGGGTCAACCAACTCCTGTAATTTAATTAAAATACAGAGAGTGAAAATTGAGTGTATAAATATCAACAATGTAGATTGTTTCATATTAACAGAGGATAAAATTATACTTATTTCTTGAGAATAATATTATATAGAGAATGACAGTAGAGATGCATTACCTAATTTGAAATGACAGGGAGTGATATTTTAAGAGTGCAAAAATATGTTACCTTATACCTATATTAACAGTGATACACATTAGCCTAATAATATTGGACCTACAGCAACTGGTGAAATGAAGGTGTGGCTTCATCTGGGAATTTTAAGCTAAAAGGAAAACTGTACTCAAATATAATTATAAAGTCGATTGCTGTCAGTACCACAGAAGATATTTTTTCTACAATATACCTCACTAACTACAACACCTTGAAGGTGGAACCCGGGTAATAGATAGCCTTTATCTAACCGTATACGCGGAGAAAGGGTCTGGGAACAATCATGCACCTTGGCTGCTACAGCCAAGATTTTGGGCTGTGGTTAGTTAACATTTTTTGTCGTCTCCTAGGCAGCCCTCGGTGAAACGAATGGGCATCTTACCACAAGTGTACATAACGGAGCCAGTGTTCCTGAACTATCAAAGTGTTGGTTGTTGCTGCACTTGTGCAAAATACTCTGTAGTTGTACTCAGGTCAGCTTGTTCAGCAAACCGTGGGCGCAGTAACAGTAATTAGACAACCACTACCATATTCCTCTAGAACAGCCAAGGTGCATGATTGTCCCCAGACCCTTTCTCTGTGTAGCAGTTAGGTAAAGGGTCCAGACCAGGTAATAGAGGGCATCCCTTAAAAAACCTGCACCATTTCTAACCGGTTACCCCAGCTAATTCAAATACTGATCAAACTTGTATAAGGATAGTGGGACAGGTTTCAGGTGAACTGATAGAGAGTAAGTTGTGTTTGCATTGACAGCAAACTTAAGGATTGGGGTATGGGCTCAACGTGTGGTGTGGCATAATTTACACTGTAAAAAATGAGGAATGAATAGCACAACAACAGGAGCACACCATTGATATCATTTCACACTCAATAGATGAATTGTTATTAGCACACTATACTTGGTGTGAACTGAATGAGCACACCATATTTTTAGTGTGCAAAGTGTGCATTGAATATATAATGCAGTTGTATTGAACCACATTTGTTTGTAGTCATATAATCACTAGTGCTGGAATATAAACAAACTGGCATTATTACAAATTAGAGGTCTTCAATGAGAATGGAACAAATATGCTTTGAACTTGATAAAGGTGATAGTGGGTGATAATCAACTAAATTTTAAGAGAGAATGAGAATTAAATTTAAGTTTTCGTGACTTCAAAAGCATGATAATTATGAAAGAAACATTCAGCTCTGTATAATTATAAAATAAATAATTATACAATCCATGTCATTGTTCCAAGCGTCGCCAAACTGACTCTACAAAACATTTACATACAACTGTATAAATATATCACGTTTTATTTTTGTTGTATGTGTTTATCAATGAAAGAAATCACGAAATTAATCACAGATTAAGATTTGCTTGGGTAGCTTATTCACTACAAAAATTACCTAATCTGAAGTGTTCACAATTTGGACAAAAAAAAGTACATTTTTAATCACCACCAGCAGAGCGAACCATAAACATCAGGGCAGTAGAGAAAGAATAAATAAATGATAAATGAGTGAAATGTAAATTTAAGGACCTTGAAAAAAAAAAAAAAAAAAAAAGCAGTTTTCATCTAGCGCTAGCATATGCTACCTTCAGAAATTCTATTCACACAATGAAATCATGCCTAACCATAAAAAATGACTTTATGTTACACACTTCTAAAACACTTTTGAATATAACCTTATAATGTGAGTTGGGTCTCGGAAAAGGAACTCTACACTGTTAAAAATGAAGCGTTATAATAACACTTTTGAAGTGTAAATCAAGAGTGTAAAACCTTGCAGTGTTATAGTAACACTGAGGCCAGTGTTAATTCTAAGTGTAAACACTGCAGCATTCCAGTAACACTGAAATAAGTGTAATTGTGAAAATTGGTGTATATGACCACATTTTTTGTTTCTTTATTTACCTGATAACATTCAAGCCATTATCATTAACTGCATGGTTGTACTTTATTAAAATCAAGTTAAATTGTACAATGAGCTAAATATTTCATACTGTATTTTTATTTAATTTTAGCTAATATACTGATACATTCATAGAAGTTTATAAATAACAAGCAGTAAGGGAACTTAGCTGCAATAGCTATCAATCTAAATTCTACAATTGACAGTAACTTTGTTGGCTACTTATTTGTATATAGCTAAGCTAGGGCAGGAAATAGAAGAAATCTAGCCATTGCTCCACCAATGTCTAATTTAATGCATTATTTAAATCCCCGCAGAAGACCGTCTTGCTGTACAAACTTTGGCAAAAAATTTCTGAGAATTTGTTTACTATTCGAGTGCTTACTGAATGCGCGGTATGGTTTTTATTGCGATGCGCACAAGCACCCGCTTTTTACCGGAGAGCGTTTATTAGAATATTCCAGGCCCTTCTTATCCTGCAGAAGAGTTTTATGGATATGGTGTTTTTAAGTGCAGATCGTGCCTTGGATCTTTCGGAGAAATGGTAAGTTTAAATATGTGTTTATTATTGGAAACAATAGAGTGTTTTGGCTAATATAAGTGACGCATTTGAATAGAGTTAGCCGTTTAAGTTGAGTTTGAGCACGGAAGAGGTAATTTCTTCTTTATGATTAATTAATTTAGCAGGTAGCTAGTTCAGTACTTTTTCGACTATATCTGAGAGTTATCTCAAAAATTATTTACTGCACTCTTTTTATTTATTTTTTTTCATATGTAATTTTAGGCTACAAAAAAGTGCTGCTGTGAAAATCTAGAGATGCTTTTGGAGACTAACAAAGTAAGAATATACAGGTTAACACAAAATTATTACAGTTGTTAGTTTCAGCAGTTGATTATAAACCATTCATTTACCCTCAGTTTGCTCTTTTTTCTTCTTTCCCCAAATATTTCCCCCAAATTAAACATGCCACAAGATTAGTTCCTGTTATAGTTTGTGTTCTCATGCTGTCCAGACTATTCAAAAGCATTATCATGCTATATAGAGTGATAATAGTAAAAAATGTATTTGTAGACAAACACATTTGTTTTGCTTCTTTTTCTATTTCTATGTATTTTTGTGTGTTTAGAATAGCGTGTTTAGTTGTGTTATGTTTGTGTATATGTGACCGTCTATGGGAAAATCGGGCACTAAGGCGTGGCAGCAATGATTCCGTATTTTACCGCACTCTCCGCATACTATAGGTTTTTACCGCGCGCATTGTGTAGAAACATCAACAAGGAGTTATTCTCTCAACAACGCTGCTGGTGGAAAAAAGGTTAGCGAGCTTGTCTTTCTTGTTCTAAGAGGATAGTTAGTTAGTATCTTGCTATGCTGAAGACTGGGTGGTGATTTTTTAGCTAGCTAGTTTCCTATTCTCGTAGTTGTAGGTAGCCCTTATAATACTTGTTCTTTTTTTTTTCTTCCTCTCTTTCATTTTAGCTTTGATGATGCTAGTGCTGCAATATGCTATGACAACTGGGGATCTGGTGTTCCTGAAATGTGAAGAAAGGTAATTGTTAACTAGTTAGATTGTCTACTTTTTGTTGCTGTAGTTGCTAGTAACCTTTTTTTTTCTTTTCATTTCCTAGATTTCATGGTGCTTGGGCTGCTGCTATCTGTACTGAGGTTCTGGTGTTCTTGATTGAAGAAGAGAATAATGGTAAGTCTCTAGGCATGCACTACTGTTATCATTGTACATACACGTACTAATACTAACACTGCATTCACGAAGTAGTACTGCACACGAAGTGCTAACACTGTGCACACATACATAGTACTAACACTGTGCACGCACATAGTGCTAGCACTGTGCACATACATAGTACTAACACTGTGCATGCGCGTATTACTGTGCACGCATATAGTGCTAACACTGTGCACGCACGTAGTACTATTACTGTGCACATACATAGTACTAACACTGTGCATGCACGTATTACTGTGCACGCACATAGTGCTAGCACTGTGCATGCACGTAGTACTATTTCTGTGCATGCACATAGTGCTAGCACTGTGCACGCACGTAGTACTATTACTGTGCACACACATAGTACTAACACTGTGCACGCACATAGTGCTAACACTGCATGCACGTATTACTGTGCACGCACATAGTACTAACACTGTGCATGCACGTAGTACTATTTCTGTGCACGCACATAGTGCTAGCACTGTGCATGCACATAGTACTAACACTGTGCACGCACGTAGTACTAACACTGTGCACACACATAGTGCTAACACTGTGCATGCACGTAGTACTGTTTCTGTGCACGCACATAGTGCTAGCACTGTGCACGCACATAGTACTAACACTGTGCACGCACGTAGTACTATTACTGTGCACGCACGTAGTACTATTACTGTGCACTAAGGTTGGGCGATATACCGGTATATAGTCATGATCGCGGTATCTGTCAATAACCGTCTGGCGGTATCGTGTTGGCTAGCAATATTGAAATATTGAAAATCTAGAAAAACCGCCGAACTTACCTGCGCGCGCATAATGCGCGGGAAGTGACGCGCACGCAATAGTCGAGCCGCTGTATTTTTGTTCTCTTGCAAGAAGTAAGTACGGCAGACCCTGCGACGAGAGTACCGGAGCTACACAAGACGCCTGGAAGCAAGAGTCAAGTGTGGAACTATTTTGGCTTGGAAAAAAAGGATGGAGAGTTTCAGAAGGGGACTGCAATTTGTCGCACTTGTTATCGAAGAGTGGCAACCGAGAATGGGAACACTAGTAACTTGCTTGCACATTTGCGCACTACCCATAGCAATCTTCACTTGAATTTAAAGGAGGCTATGATGAAAGAATCGCTAGCAACACTAGGAGTGTCAACTTCAAGGAAGAGGCCTGCTGATGAACTGTCACTTGCAGAGTCAGTGGATAGAGTACAGGGAGATGCTAACCTATCTTTCGAAAAACTTGTAATAGGACCCATAATTCTCCATTTTTTCCTCATAATTCAAAGTTTCAATATTTTCTTTTCCATTTCAAAGTTTCAATATTTTCTTTTCCCATCCTTCAAAGTTTCAGTAAATTTTTTTTTTCCCCTCATCATTTAAATTTTCACAGTTTGGCTTGTCATTAGATATCATCATTAAAAATTCTTGCTGTTAATTTTTTTCCTAAATAATTAATAATATAAAAAATATTCAATATATAGTCATATCACAATATTGTCCTGCCAAAATATCGTGATACAATATACCCCAATATCGCCCAACCTTACTGTGCACACACATAGTACTAACACTGCATGCACGTATTACTGTGCACGCACATAGTACTAACACTGTGCACGCACGTAGTACTATTACTGTGCACGCACATAGTGCTAGCACTGTGCACGCATATAGTACTAACACTGTGCACGCACATAGTGCTAACACTGTGCACGCACATAGTGCTAACACTGTGCATGCACATATTACTGTGCACGCACATAGTACTAACACTGTGCATGCACGTATTACTGTGCACGCATATAGTACTAACACTGTGCACGCACATAGTGCTAACACTGTGCATGCACATATTACTGTGCACGCACATAGTACTAACACTGTGCATGCACGTAGTACTATTTCTGTGCACGCACATAGTGCTAGCACTGTGCATGCACGTAGTACTATTTCTGTGCACGTACATAGTACTAACACTGTGCACACACGTAGTACTATACTGTGCACGCACATAGTGCTAGCACTGCACACACATAGTACTAACACTGCATGCACGTATTACTGTGCACGCATATAGTACTAACACTGTGCACGCACATAGTGCTAACACTGTGCATGCACATATTACTGTGCACGCACATAGTACTAACACTGTGCATGCACGTAGTACTATTTCTGTGCACGCACATAGTGCTAGCACTGTGCATGCACGTAGTACTATTTCTGTGCACGTACATAGTGCTAGCACTGTGCACGCACGTAGTACTATTACTGTGCACACACATAGTACTAACACTGTGCACGCACATAGTACTAACACTGTGCACGCACATAGTGCTAATACTGTGCATGCACGTAGTACTATTTCTGTGCACACACATAGTGCTAACAC
>WLWD01002595.1_pt1 | contig 82695 bp, 27 predicted proteins | sample 6712731 | NCBI WGS metagenome assembly WLWD01 (sample SAMN12718690, study PRJNA576275) | sponge metagenome | isolation source: marine sponge | host: Mycale hentscheli | place: New Zealand: South Island, Marlborough, Capsize Point | collected 2014-11-01
CCCCCCCCCACCGCACACACTGGACTCACTGTGGAGCTGTGGGAGACTTCCAGTAGGTTATGGGCTCAGAGTCCTTCCACTTCTTCTCTCTGACGTAGTTCATGAGGTCAATCACATTGCGTTCTCCCTCGTAATATCGCACCTCAGAATCCTGGATACTATAGCAACATACACAACAACAATAACAACACAGACCACAAGTAAGCCTGCCTGCACACACGATGACACTGTACCTACAGGTTTCATACAGACTATGGGAGCCTTGGGATTTTCCTCCTCCCTACATTCAGCCTTCCCCCCCCCCCCCCCCCCCCCCCACCCCCCACCCCCCCCCTCCCCCTCCCCCCCCTCCTCCCCCATAAAAATTTTTACCCCTGGCTTGTCAGTATAAGATGTGAAAAATTATGCTCTTACTCTAAGGTTACTTTTTGTAAAGATGTCCGACACTCCTTCAAAACCAACACTTACTAGTTCTAGTCCTTTCACTTTAAGTGCATTTAAGACACTAATCATGAATTTGATGTCCTCCTTGCTCTGTTCACAGTTCATACATATACACCTCAGGCAAATATAACTGTTGAGTATGAGACTGCAGCAACCAGTACTGCTCAACAGTATAAAGGTAAAATGTGAAGGTCTTGGAAGTCGTGGGTTGTCGTAGCTCAGTGGTTAGAGCACTGGTGGCTAAAGCTAGGGGTCCTGGACATTACTATTCCTCAAGCACTGAATAATGATGAGGTGTTGTCCCATACCAGAATGAGTGCTTTCATCAGTCATACGTACCACATAAAACAACCAAAACCCAAAACTTGTTAAAAATGTTTTTTCTCTTATTGTTTTCTCTCTCCTGCTGAAATGTACTAGTGCCTACACTCTGCAGGGAAATAATCATACCATTAGATTTCATTCTGAATAGTTTACTGAGTAATGAATGGCTCTGCTATGTCCTTTCTCTAAACTTTTGTTTTAAATAAGGGGGGAGGGTTGTTCATTCAGGCTATTCAATGGCCGTATAGTCCTTCTAATTCACTTTACTGTATCCCTTCCCTTTTACTATGACCTTCACCATATTCACTAAAGTTACCACCAACCTGTTCAGATGGAGTAGAGCATGCATACTACTGGAACCAGTTATTTAAAGGTTGTTTAGACCCACCAAATCCACCAGTCTACTGTACTCCTTTCCTTTTGGTACGAGTCTATGTCCTTTACCAAACTATCTCTCTCTCTCCTACCCCAACAGTTTCGACAGAGTGCACATTATTTAGAAAGCCACTAAGAACTCACTGGAAGACAGTTGGTAGATGAGTGACCATGAATCTCCCACTCAACACTGCACAGAAACACAACAATAGATAGTCACAGACAGCTAATTATATAAAAAATATAGACTACCTTCCTCCTAGAGTAAGTAATGCACACACACACACACACACACACCTGTCAGTCTCTCTTACCATACACACACACACCTGAGGTATACATAAATGGTCTACTAGTGGTGTGCTTTTAATGGGAAGCCAGTTAGACTAGCCATATAAATATAATTCAACCATTTTGTAGCGTATTCAACAGAGTAAAATCTGACCGCACACATCACACTTTCCACACTGCTGTAAAAAAAAAAAAAAAAAAAAAAAAAAAAAAGTGGCTCTCCAATTACATTAAATAGACCGTAATGCAGGGAATCTGAGATTGAGATGTGTACTTCACACCATTACAGAAAAAAACAACAACAAAAAACACCTTTCATGCTTCAAAATATGCTCACATACTGAAAACTCTACACATACACTGTATCCAACTAGACACAAACCCTCCAAACAATGTCTCATTTTATGTTACAACTCATTCCGAGCCTCTTCTAATCATTGTACTTGTTCAACTGACCTGTCAACCCTTTACCAACTTACATACTCTTAAATACAGTAATATCCTGTCAACACCTACAAGTCTGCCCCGCCCACTCAACCACAAGATCCACACGCAAGACTTGTCAAACACACATACGCACTGGTTTGCATGGCGATGTCCACTTTGGCTACATTCACGTTGTAGTCCGCACTTCTGTAAGCAAACTGAACCCACTCGGACTCAAACTGCTGGCATGCCGGGCACCACGGAGCGTAACTAAGCAAAAATAGACACACCCACTCACACATAGTAAGACATACTTTAGTGTAGAAAATAAACATACTATCACGTTAAGTTTGTAGAAAATATGCCTCTCTATAATTATATAAATATAACTCATTCCAATTACTTCCTAAAACTTAACAACTGTTCATTGGCTTAGGTGGAAATAAGGCCATACCAAACAGATTTCACGTTTAGCTATTGGATCCACCAGGCCAGTTTCTTCTTTGAAAAGAAAAAAAAAAAGTGCTTCTAAGTCACTGAAACACAGCCAAGGAGAGATAGCTATCGTCAATTCCTCATGAGAGAACCACTTTTCCAGCCCTTCTTGAACGTGGTTTTGAAGAGGAAATATTGCTGCTATCATCACACCGAGGTAACATACCTCCCATGCCACAGCTAGGACCTGTCAATACAGTATGCCATTGATTTTCTTTACCACCCTACCAGGTCAAAAATTTCCTGTTCAAGAACCTTACAATAAAATTTGTAGAGTGGCCTAATTTTTCATGAGGGAAAGGTGAACAGTCCCTCCTCAAGAACTTTCGCCCAAGACCGAACAAACTGCACTACCACTAGTTAGCTGCTTCCAGTCATTATTCAAAGCAGATAGTTGAAAGGACTTACAATTCTATCATCCATTCTCCCTCCTGAGTTAGGGTGAAGTTGTCCCAAGCTATCACAAGAACTTCTTCACCGGCGTAACTAGGACTAACCACGACAAGGGCGGCCAAAGCAACTACCAGCAACGTGGCGCACCTCAGCATGTCTCAGCTATACCCGACCGTTAAATTACAGCTTGGTCACCGTCTTCTTCTAACTATCTCCTTCAATTTTCTTGACTACCTGTCCTAAACTGCAACCAGTGCCAAAGAAAGCACTAAGATTTGAGCATAGCGCGCGCAATTTAGAATTGACGATCTCTACCGCAGCTAGACGGGGGGCGGGGGGGTGATAGAATATGGTAAAGATCGCCATCAATTCTTTGTTTTCTTCTTATATACCGCTCCTTCTTTGTCATATCTATCTATGCTCTGGCGTATAGCCGTGCGCTGAGCTTTAGGGCTAGGGATAGGGCTAGGGCTAGGGCTAGGGCTAGGGAGCACTGGCCTCCCAGATTTTGAAGGGAAACACGACATGCATTTTATTACACTATGAGCTATAGAATTAAATTAAGATCCATTTGGTCACTCAATTAAACAAACAGACAAACAACAACAACACAAAACAAAGAAAAAAACAACAAAAAGAACTGGGTTGATATTTACTACATTATGGAAAAATGAGGTGTCTGAAGGATGAAATGATGATCCTGATGAAAGTTCAATGTTTATTTACTATGCCATGTTGATGCAAGACACAGCAAACAAAACTGCACTGACAAGCATTGCTCAGGAATATATGGAAATATTTTGCAACAATTTAGCTAATTGAACTAAATCAATATTACATCATCCAATTTTCCATCCAATTTTCACTATGACTAAAAAATTTTATTATTTTTTCCCATCAAATTTAATAAGAGGAATTGGCATGTAGTGCATGGTGTCCCCTCCCCCATCCGCCTTCTTTGAAGCAACTTCCATCACCCCTGGGTTTGGGTGTGTTTGATATTTGTATCCAATTAGTCTTTTCCAGATAAAGTCTCGTTATTGTTATTGTGCTACAATACTACAATGTTTAGATCAGTTTCCCAATACAACAATAGCTACTAAGGTGCCTTTTCATATTGTCCAAGTGTGTAAAATTATCATCCTGCTTCTATAGAAGTCAATTGCATGTTGAATTCAAATGTATGTGAAACAGGCTTGTGTATTCAAGGAGAAGGAATGGAACTAAGAATATCTCATTATGAACTCCTACTTTTCCAAGTGACTGACCCGACATTTCCCCATACTATATAGCAATAGTAGTATGTGTATAAAAATGGTGTATTCATATGACAACAAATAAAATGATGCTGGTAGCCATAATAACTGTACTAACAAATGTCGCCGTTGTTATTTCAGTAAGAGATAAACCTCTTCCTTAGATGCAGGTCATTTGTGAATTTCTGACTTGATTCATGTGATTTTATGCGGTTAGATTTAGTTCACAGCTGCATGTACTATGTACTAAGCAGCCCAGCTTATTATTCAATTTGTGAAGCTCCATCAAGTCACATACTTGGAACAGTTTACAGTAGCTGTTCAACTACTTTACTTTTAAACAGCAGAAATATTAATAATGCTATCTAGAAATGAAATGCCAAAACATACCAATGAAAATATATGGCTTGTAAACAAGCCAGCACCAATGGCGCTACTCTTTTTACGAGCTGATTGTATTAAATAGTGGCTATAAACCACATGGCTTTTACAGTCTGTGCTGGCGCAGTGTTTCTTGTTCAAATATTTTCCTGCTTTCAGAGAAATGGTTTGAGACATAGTCATCTGGTTGCCCTCGGTCCCAATATACGTGTTCCAAGCACTGATTCTGAAAAATTGCCATTCCTTATTCCCAAAATTGAACATTTGGTTCCAATTTGGATAATATGTGGTCCCTTTACGGGAAGTTTGCTGAGTGTACTCTTTCCCTTTAGAGTCAACAGCAACGATGACTACGTAAGGATTCGGTGCTCCATCCTCTAGATCAGTTTCAAATGTCCCTTTGACTACTTTAACATAAAGGTATCCTACAGTTCCATTGTTTGGACAGGAGTATAATCGGTTAGCTTGTTCCACGTCAAGTTTGGAGAGTCCTCTTCTTTGACCAATGTAAGGATTACCCAAACCCACGTAATGTCCCAAATTGTTCACTGTAATTACGGCGCATTCCGTCTCAGGGCATCGGTACTTTGAAAACGTTTGAGGATGATAATGCATTATGGAGCCGTAGTCATAAGGGGAAGCTTGATAATCAATCATGTGGGCCTTCTGCTTAATAAAATTAATGAGCATTCCCTGGTTGACATTGCTTTTGTTGATATGAATGTACTGGTCTCGATCAGGACGGGACTGCTCGTGCCAGAATCCCAGGCTGTGGCCAATCTCGTGCACGATGAATCCATCGTCTCTGCATCCTCCCACTCCAGCTTCTTGTCTCCCTCCCACCCTTCCCACTGAGCTCCAGCATGCCGGATGGTTAATGAACTCTATGTAATCGTCATGATCACGTGCGGGAACAAACTTCAGACAAGTGTTCTGCTCCCAATGATTTATCGCCAGCCCAATTTGCTTGACTTTTTCCAGATTGAGATCCCTTGCAATTTTATATGGTATTGTTTTATCATTCCAGATCTGGATGTACTTCTGGTATACAGCTTTAGCCACTATTTGAAATCTAGTAGAGTCTGACTCAAACATGTCTGAGTATTCATACTTAGCCTCTTCCTCAAAATTTTTGCGAATTTCCCAGCCTTCTGAAAGGCCATCTATTTTATAGTGGTTCATAATCACATGAGCTGACACTTTCATGTCACTTTCAAAGAATTTGTACTTGCGAACCATGTTTTCATCGATTGGGTCATAGTCACTGGGCTTGAACCGAGTGTATGGTCTCATCTTACCAATAGCCATTAAATTACTCAGCACAACAGCAATGAGAGGCATGGCTCCTATATCATACATGTAGCATTTTCTAACATCACATTGACTTAAATCATTTCATACTACTATTAAGTCTATTAAAACTGTAACATTTAATATTTCTACCTATATCATTGTGCAAGTAGGTAATTGTTGTGAATTGACCGCCAGTATTAAATGCAATAATTTCTACCTGAAGTTGTTAATTGTAGTTCTCCCATTACACGAGCTAGCCAATTATTAATTTTTGGTGAAAAAATAAAACGTGAGGCGTTTCCTGTTGGTTAGCATTTCGCGTTCTGAAGCGCATGCTCACGACGCAATGTCGTCCACGAAAGCGCGCTCCTTAAAACACGACCCTTTACCTAACCAGAGCGATTAGGTAAAGGGTTTTTGCTTAATCTGTTATTGACCCTTAACTTTCAACAAGAATAAACTTTTACAGTTTCACATTTATGCTGATATCTAATGAGCTTTCTTCATCAATAGTCATACATCAGTTTTATTATATTGCTATGCTTAATTTAGCTTATGTAAAGAAGGTTTATGCAGTTGAACTGTGAATGAAGGTGATGAAGTAGCTATTGTATACATAGGTGGCAGAAACAGTTTAATGTTAGGGGGGCTCAACTATAACCAACTATAGAAACATTAGGTCACTAAGTTTAATGAATTGAAACACTCCTATTCACCCAAGCTGTAACATAGTCTGGCGTCGCCGACCCTTTTCCTTCTATTATTATTATGCGTGGGCGAAGGAAAATAATAGAAGGAAAAGGGTCGGCGACGCCAGACTAGCTGTAACACTCCATGCTTGTTAGGAGGACACAGGCCATATTTTTTCTTAGCCAGTGTCTGAAACAGACTTCAATCCTGTCTTAGTTTTTAGCTCAGCTATTCTGATGAAAAAATTTATTATAGGATGAATTGTGTAGATTTGACAGTAGAAACTTCTAGTAGATGTTGCCACTACGGTAAATATTGGTGCTGCTGTGATTGTATAACTGCTGTTAATGCATAGTTGGTGGATAGCTTGCTAGCTAGCAGCTTCCTATACAGAGACTGATAATGAGTGGCTAATATAGGAATGAATCTAGCAACTAATATGACAGTAACTTACCTCAACTTAAGTTTTCTATTCCACAGTTAGTAGCTATGAATTCATGCAGTGTAACAATGATCACATGCATCATTGGTGGATATTGTTAGCATACGCTTTGATAGGTGCTTGTAAAAAAATATTAGGCAATAATTTCACTAGCTATCCTAAACTTGGGGGCTCTGTCCCTACATATCTAGTTGAGAGGGAAGTGGAGTGGTGGGGTGGGTTGGTGTCCCCACCATCTGCCACCTCTATATACTTAGTCATTAACATCCAATGCTACCAACCACAGCTATCAAAACACTTAGGGACCAGAGGGTGTTCAAATTAGTGAAAAATTCAGATTATCCAGTATACCTGTTTAATTACTTATTACCTGTTTAATATATTTTCTCCCATAGCATGCGGGAAATTATGAGTTATAATCTTCTCTTTTTATAGCTTTTGAACTTATTGGCAGGTGGGTAATACAGCTAATGCCTGTTGGCTTTGCATGTTTTGAACACTAGCGCTCCTTGTCCATGGGCTGCACCCTTGAATTAGGACCATAATCAACCATAATATCCATGAATGAAGCATTAACTATCACTTAATGAATTAGCTGTAAAGCAAAAATAACTGCACAGGCTTAAAAAAATAAGTCATTTAATTTTTTTCTCTCAGTAGCTAGTGTTAGAGCCTGAGTAAACAATCTTTTTGATACTCTTAACATCTTTTTCTGTAAACAAAACAAAGAGATAGCCAGACAGACTACACAGGTGGGAGTTTGGATTAGTGAGTTCTAGAGGGTAAAGATTATATACTGAGGTTCTGATGTACAGAAAAATACTGCTACAACTATGCAGGGGGTAGGAAGATGATTTGGATTGGGAGGAGGGGCCCATGGCACTTGGAGCTAAACCATGCCCATTATAATACTTCTACATTCAGTTTTTATCACCATAGCATCAGATGATTGTAAGTGATAGCTGATTAAATCCAACTGATGCACTTTGACACAAATGATGAGCTGCCCCTTTTCTCCTAACCCTCTGAATTTAACAATGAATTCCAAGTGCATGTCTATTTAACAATAACTAAAGTAGTCTTTCAAAGACTTTTACAATCCACTAGGCAGTAGAAGTTGATGTGGTCGACACTCGGTCATTTAACGGCACTAGAAAAGAATTGCGGTTTACAATGCACAGCCAACTATTAGAACATAGCTAACCCCTTTTTTGTATTGTGAAGTAGGCATTCTATCCAGCATAGTGTTGTTCAAGTGAGTGCACAGGGATACTAAATGCCAGAAGGGAGGATACTAAATGCCAGAAGGGAGGATACTACTGATAGTATCCTCCCTTCTGGCTAATAGTATCCTCCCTTCTAGCATTTTATTAGTTGTTGTTGTTTTTTCGTGCAAGCATTAATTAAAGAATTTTTATTTTATCTATGGTGCAAGAATGTTGTTTGCACGGTTTTCCTGTCAGATGGAAAGATAAGATGGATTCACCCCATGCCTTGCACACTAACAATAACTAATACAATCATCACCAAAATGAGAAACTGAGAAAGAAACCAATAACATAATGAACAAAAAAAAAAGCGTTATATATGTTGCATATGTTATTTTAAAAGTTTTAGTACTATTCTTGTGGATGTTTATATCACTACAGTTATGAAAACTAGCTATTGACAATCCATTGGAACTACATTAGATTACATCCAAGTATAATGACCTTTTTCTTTTATTTTGAAAAATACTTTTTCTTTACAAAAACAATGAAAACAGGTTGCCATAATAATTTCATGATAAATGATTTTAATAGTGTGAAAACCACTTCAGTAACACAACAAAGAAAAACATTGCCAACCAAAATATATAGTCATTGGCTAAATTTCCCTTATGCACCACATCAGGAGAATCCTTGTTTATTTTGTCAGTGCAGACTAGCCATGGCTTGTGGTTGTCCACTTTCACTGACACTCTGAAGTACAGAGTATCATCCAGGAGGTACTGTGTGTTGGTGGCTGGGTCATGGCAGAGAGAAGAGTGAGGAAAGAACTGAGGATAAGTCCGACAGAAACCAACCAGCATATCGTCAATGGCATTGATTGTGATCATTCTCTTATAGTGCCCGTCGTCTGACATCTGGTTCAACAGCTCATATGTTATAGTTCCCTGGAAGGGCCACTGTAGCTGGCTATCATACTCACCTGTCAATATTCTAGCAGATACAGACACATGTGTGCCACGAGTCTCACCCCTTCCATTTAGATCAACCTCCACAGCAATCTTGTAACCACCAGGATAAGTATAAAACGAAGATGAGTGAAATGTTTTATTGTTCTCTTTCTTGTCAGCAAATCCCGTCAGCTGAAATACAAACGCCTCTCCCTCATCATTATCAGTCAATGACCGGACTAGGTGGGACAGTATGTTGACTTGGTCTGACATAACACTGTACTGCTCTAACACAGTACTAAGTAGCTCCGACTGCATCTTCAGTTTCTCTGACTGAGTCTTGACGACCCTTACCATGCAACTAAAGTGGGCTGTAATGTCTGCTTCATGCTTCTTTATGTCCTTTCTCATCATCTTAACTCCACAGCCAAGGCTCTTATAGGTGCAGACTACTTCAGTGAATTCACACACACTCACATGCTGTTTAATCCTTCCCCTTTCCATAGACAAAATACATCCAATGCTCCTGTTGGGACAGTTCACAATTTTCTTGCCACAGACTTTGTCATGCTGTCCTGTTATGCTAGCATACGTTCCACCCTCACCACAGTATGTGCAGTAATAAATTCTCTTCACACATTGACTTCTAAGATGCTCTGCTAAATCTTTCCACACGATCTGAAGTTCTGGACCATCTTCAACGTCTTCACACTTGTTGGGGCATGGGACTAGAAAAAACTCGCATGGAACTAGGTGTGTGTTTAAAGTTCCAATAGTCCCAGTCCATAGACAACCTCTCTCCATGTTGGTACATCTCACTTCTATGTCGTTTATCTCTCTACCACCTGTCAATGGAATAAAAACAGTCAATTAAAATAAAAATGTATGCAATAAAGACTTACTTTTTACATCCATAAAATATCTGGGGTTGTCAGTCCTACAGTTAGGACAAGGTTTCCTCCCATTCTTCTCTATACACTCACTGCAGAACAACTTGCCACAGTCTTCACATTGTTTTGGTTGACTAGCTAGTTCCAAACAGATTAAACATACAAAGTTTGGATCAGGTTCCGAGATAAAGTTATAATTTGCAGATGCCATTGTTAGTCTGGTCTATGCCACCCTTTACCCAATACTGGGTGTGGCATCCATAATGGCACCACACCGCGTTAGTCTCGCAGTCTTCGCGGGCGCTTCTCGTACGGTCGTGGGAGGGGGGTCTGGCTTGTGAGACTAACACCGCGTATGGACTTGGACAGTCTCTGATTGTCCCGCACGAAACGGATTTATTACTACGGGAGGAAAGGGTCTGGAGACGAGATACATGTGTGGCCATACCAAATTTGTTCTTGCAAATTACCGGGAATGGCCCTCCTCAACCTCATATAGAAATTCCTATACTGTCAGCCACCCTAAAAAACCAATATGCATCTATTAGGGAGGTGGGGCACTGACCACTTCCGGTCCCCAGACCCTTTCCTCCTCCCCCACGCCCCCAATAGTAGACGGTAAAGGGTCGGCTTCGCCAAACAACAGATGCTGAGTCTCCCCCTACAATTTTCACGGAGGTTGTACCACCTCAAAGGGTTTTACCGATGTTCTACCAGTACTTTAGCTTTTGAATCAAAATTTGGCACACCTTTATATGATAATGAAAATAAGATTATGGGTAGGCCGTACAAAAAAGTTTGTACTAGTCTGACATTGATGATGAACAGCTTGTGATGGAGCATACTGGACACAGAAGTACAGAAGGATTTTGATTATATAAGATGCCCAAAATACCATGAAGATAGTGCTGTTACCAAGACAAACAATCTTTTAATTGGTTAGAAGTGGTGCTTTAATTTCATAACTGTAGTGATATAAACATTTACAAGAACAGTTTTAACTTCACAATACAAAAAAAGGGGCCAGCTATGTTCTAAGCTACCCTCTGCTGTTGTATGTCAGCGCTAATTCGATTTAATGTACACTTTTTTGCTGAACCTTTCCTCTGCTGTATGACTGCTCGTTCTTATAACTTCAGAGTAACTAAGTTTTGCAAAGGCATTGTAATGATACTTTATGTGTAACATAGCGAACATTACAAGGTTTATCAATAACTGCTAGGTTCACAACCCCGTGGAATTTGCAATTGACATGATTCCAGCTGATAGATCCGAGTCATTGATTATTATTTGTACTTCATATTATAAAATATGGCCATAATTGAAATCCTGCATGAGAATTATTATAAATTTACAATTAGTTAATAGAAATTAGGGGAGGGTAGTGTTAGAAAAACATGTACTTGCAAAAAAAAAAAATATATGTCACAAATTTGATGGAGAGTAACACAGCTGTGCTTCTTGATTTATCTTCTGGTCAGGCGAAGAGGAGGAGAGAGATTCCAATTTTGCTATCGTCTGAAAATGTCATATCACAAAGCCACACAAGTAACTGTCTCTATGGAGCTCCAATACTTCATCCAAGGTCACTCCCAATATTTTCAACTTCATTCTCCAAGATAGATAAGCCACCTCTGCTGAAAGAACCATACATGTCACTTCTGTATAAACAACAACTTGTTATAATTAAATGAAGCCAGTTAAACAGCGAACTGTGAGAGCAGAGCAATAAGTGCAACGCTTCTAATTCGCGTTGTGTGGTAATTTGGTGCTAGGATTAACACCACATTTCCCTCAGGAATTCGTGGTCTGGTACAGCGCAACCACTCTTACTCGACCAGACACTTTACTCACTTTGCATCTGGCAAAGGGTCTGGCCACATGAAACTAAGGAGGGGGGGGGGGGTTTCTGTAGTGAAAGCTTTTATTCCAAAAATTGGATTTGACATCACATGGTTGGTCCCAATTTGGACAATCATTATGGTCAGGTATTGTTGTATTTGTTATTGTTGTGGTTGTTATTGTTGTTGTCGTTTTTTTTTTTTTGTAACAGCTAGTTGTTAAATTTATTTTTATAATTTTAATTGTATAAACACGTGGAAGAAATTTCTTTCTATTAGAGATATATAAAAATCATATTTTACTTATGCTAACTGAATTGTACATACTTGTATTTATTTATGTCTATTTGTACAGCTTGAAGCCAATTAAACCAACTAAATACAAAAAAATAATTAACACAATCCAATGAATGTACAAACTATTAATAAAGTTGAAAAATTTCCTGTATATCTCTTTCGGGGAGTTCATATTTATTTTGTTACTATCAACCAGCCATGGCTTGTGGTGGTTGTCCACTTTCACTGACACTCTTAAGTACAGTGTATCATCCATGAGGTACTCTGTGTTATTGACTGGGTCACGGCCAAGAGAAGAGTGAGGGATAAATTCATATATTATTTTTTTGCGTCCAACAAGTATGTCGTCATTGGCACAGAATTTGGTAACTATTTGGTAGTGTTTGTCATCTGCCAACTGGTTCAATAGTTCATATTTAATAGTTGCCTGGAAGGGCCATTGCAGCTTGTGGTCATTATCATTTTTTAATATTTCAGCAGAGAGAGATAAATGTGTACCTTTTCCTTTTTCACAACCATTTGCATAAATTCCAACTTGCAGTTTGTAACCATCAGGGTGAGTATTAAATGGAGTAAACAAGAATATTTCATTTTTTCTCTTCTTTGCTAGCATACTGTGACAATTTAAATTGGATTGACTCTCCTTCAAGAAGTGTAAAGTGATGTTTCGACATAGACATGGCTCTTTCTGACAACAGCTTAACTACTGGAAACAGTTTACTGTGCTTTTCTGACAGCGTTTTGTACTTCAAAGAAAACTTATTGTAATTCTGCAAGAGGTCCTGGTGTTGCTGACTGACTTTTTGGCATTCATTTTCAAGTAAATGGAGGCTTTTCGATTGCTCCCTAAGCATCTCTGATTGTAATTTGACAATCTTATCCATCATTTGAAAGTGGGCAACACTGACACTTGCCTCGTGCTTTTCTATGTCCTTCCTCATCATCCTCACTCCACAGCCAAGGCTTTCATAGGCACAGGCTACTTCAGTGAACTCACACACACTCACATGCTGTTTGGTTTTCCCTTTTTCCACAAATAATGGGCATCCACTTCTCCAGTTGGGACAGTTCACTAATTTCTTATCACACATTATGTCATGTTCCTTTGTTATGCTAAAAAATGTTCCTTTCATTCTGCAGTATTTGCAATAATAAAGTCTCTTTTCACATTCAGTGGTAAGATGCTTGTCCTGGTCTTTCTTCATAATTTTTTTCTTTCCACCTCCACTGTCTTCACACAAATTGGGACATGTGACCAGAACATACTCACAGGTAGCTGTGTGTGAGTCTATTTTTTTAATAGTCCCAGTCCAGTTACAGCCTCGCTCAGAATTGAAACATTTCACTTCTGAGTTTTGAATGTCTCTGCCACCTATATAAAGTACCATTTACAATGCTAGAACAATGTATTACTAGTTAGACTTACTTTTAACGTCATTGAAATATCTAGGGTTGTTGTTTCTACAGGTTGGACAAGGTCTCCTCCCATTCTTCTCAATACACTCACTGCAGAACAACTTGCCACAGTATCCACATTGTTGAGGTAGGTTGGCTATTTCCAAGCAGATGGAACACTTCAAGTTAGGATCAGGTTCAGAGATGAAGTTGTAGACCCTGTCAGCCATTGAACAGGAATATAGCTGACAAACTTCTTGCTGAACATAGTCCAATGTTTTGAATTCTTACGTGTTTGTGTGTGTGGTGTGTAAAGTATTAAGACAAACTGTTAGGTACATAAATTCATCCTGTGTATGTTTACAAAACTATATAGAAAGTTTATTATCAGATTTGCCACACATCAAAACAGTATGCATTGAAAACATTTGATGCACGTACACAGCAGATTGTCATGATTTTTTCTAATATTTATAGAACAATTTAGTGCTGGATATTCCACTGAAGGATTAAATTTATTATAGGACTTTATTAAATTTGTGGTAAAATAAACATTTAATCTACATGACTTTCTTATTTTATTGGTGATAAAATAAATGTCTAATAAAGTATCATAAACATTTTTTGAGAGCCACAAAAAAAAAAAAAAAGAAAAAAAAAAAAAGAAGATAAAAGTATGAGCATAATTCTACTTTTTTTTTATACATCATCCTCAGAGATTCCATGTTTATTTTGTCAGTGCAGACCAGCCATGGCTTGTGGTTGTCCACTTTCACTGACACTCTGAAGTACAGAGTATCACCCAGGAGGTACTGTGTGTTGGTAGCTGGGTAATGATAGAGAGAAGAGTGAGGGAAAAATTGAGGAAAGCCCCAACTACTGCCCACATGCATGCTAGTATTTATGTCAAATGTGTAAACTCTTTTGAAATGTCCTCTATCTGACAATTGGTTCAGGAGTTCATACGTAACAGTTCCAATGAAAGGCCAGGACAATTGGTTGTCATAACGACCTTTCAATATTTTAGTGAAGACTGATAAATGTGTACCTGTGCCAATATCACATCCACCAGCATCCACACAAACACACATCTTGTAACCACCACAGTGAGTATAAAATGGGACAGAGTAGAAAATAGTTTTTGCTTCTTTCTTGCTTGTATATCCTGATACTTCAAATATAAGTGCTTCTACTTCAGAAAGAACCTCAATATGTTGTGGCAGTATTTTTTCTTGTTCTGACAATTGTTGTGACAGCTGCATTTGTTGGCCTGACATTGTCTCATAATTTGTAGCTTCTGTATCGAGTTGCTCCAACAGAGCCTTCTGCTGTTCATACAATGTTTTTACTTTATTGGACAGTGCCTGAAGTTGATCTGACTGCAATCTCTGATTCACTCGTAGTAATATTGCTTCTTCTAGAGTCTCATTGAAATTGCTGGCACTGACAGCTTCTACTTCCCCTGTTTGCATCTTCACTCCTGTTCCTAACAGTTTCAAGTATGGGACAATTCTGTCTTTCATACAGGATAGCTGTTTTTGTACAGATAGTTGTTTTTGTCAAGATTGTTGTTTTTGTACCAGATACTGACTCACATGAGTAAGCCAGCATTCTTCCAGTGTACTGGAAGAAGTTTCATCTTGAATTTAGGGTAGACTAGTACTTACCTGTAGACTGATCTGTGATAAAACAGATTCCAAGTTGATGAAGATAGCCTAGGATTTATCTGCTGTGTTCAGACTCCTCATTCATGATTTTTGTGAAAGGATGTGCTTCTGGGAGTCAACGAGGTATATGCACTCAGTTGGGAACATAATATATACCTCTTAACACTGTAAGTTTTATTTTAATAACATTCTGACTGATTAGTGACATAAATGGGCCACTTCGAAGAATGTCAGTGCAGAAAATCTTTAGACTCAGTCATTATCATCACTAATAATAGCAATTTTCTTCTAACTTAACCCGACGCATGCAATAATAAAATGTTACAACCTCGTGGTGGTGCTTGCTGCATGATAGAATTGTTAATTTTAACATGGTAGCTAAGAACTAAATATTGAAATTATAAATATTTATAAATGCAGGCTCAAGTTAATATTGTCTACGTTATAAGAATAAGTATGCATCTAACAATGTAAAATCTAGTCATTACTACAGGGGCGCAGTCAGACTTTTCAAAGTGGGGGTTAGAAACTTGAGCACACCTAAGCCACACCCTTTTTATATAAACCACACCTATTATAATAAAAATTGACATTATGACATTTAACCATTGAGACAAATAAACTTGCACGTGTAATTCTGCAAGGATACTTTGATTTTACTGTGTCAACAAGATGTGAATTAAAAGTCTATCTTCAGTTGGGTAAATTAAGATAATTGTTTAACTGAACACTGAACATGAACAAGAACTATGCATTAGATCCTAGTTAAACAACTGAGCTCAAAAGGAGTGACTTCTATCATTCTGTCAAAGTCATCTGATACTGTGAAGTCATGCAATGAAAAAATTTCATTAATGAGGATTAACTATTGTCTAGCTTAATGATTAATGTGATTCTACCCTTTCCACCCACGGCTAGGGTTTTTAATTTAATTAAAAAACATGAATAGCTTTAAACTGACCATGTATTCTCAACTTTATTTACATTAGCTTCAAAAATTTAGTGCTCAGACAAGCACACTGGCATAGTGTTATATCTCAGCAGCAGTTGCTATGAGAAGCAATGGTAAATACTCAATGGTACCAGTTATTTTTATGAAAGTCATCAATTTGAAACAGAGGTAACCCCTGAACTCCTGCCTACTCCACTGTCAAGTATTATATGTACATTGTATTCAATATGTGAACTTTTTTTTTAATTTTCATGATCATACATTGAACGTAGATTATGATAACATCAATGCTACGTTCTATGATATATGTGGTTGCGCTGACTCGGGATGGCGGTTAAACTCTCCTGAGCTGGCGCAGACTTGGTACGCTGCCACCGGAATCCTCCTTCACCTTTGCTATCGACCACTGAAACCGCCAGTCCCTTATGCGGGGGTACTGAGGCTTGTCCGGCGCTGGCGCAGAGGGCTCACAGACTACAGTCCCGCAGTTCTTATAAAAAAACTCATTTCATTGGTTAATCAAATCATGTGACCAATTATAGCGCCGCGCGTGACCAATTACAGCGCCGCGTGAGGGCTAGGGCTAGGGCTAGGGGACCAATCAGAAGAATTCTTTGATAAGAACTGCGGGATGGCTCCTCACAGAGTTAGGTATTAAACTAATTTGTGAAATTATGAAGGACTAGTTGACACGTGCGTGGCTCGACTATTTATTGTCCAAAGGCCACGCACGTGCTCTAACACAAAAAGATGAAAACATCCGGCCACACCCGGGAGCACAAATTATACATACATACGAAATCATTCACAGGAAATAAATGACAATCCTTTACCTACGCTAGCTACGTGATACAAAAATCATACACTACGTATATACAGTACACAATAACAATAACACATCAGTCTGTTCAACAGTTCTTTCTGGGTCTTCAGTCCTCTTCTTCATCCTTGCTCGGAGGCCACACCCACAATATACAGTAATATTCGTCATAAGAAGTTATTATAGAATAAAAGTTTATAGCCAGCAAAGTAATTATTACAAGCCATTACATTATATATATAATAATATATATTTATTCCACTCTAGATCTTCACAATGATATCTTTAGGTACATGACCCTTGAAATAACTCATGATATTTCATGGTTGATATTTCAAGGTTGTTATTTCACTTGCAAGCTCATTATCCTTGTAGTTATACTTGCCACTTTTCTTGGTTTTTACTGCTACCTTCCTCTGGTGGGTAGCTAATCAACCATGTTAGAGCAGCTGAAAGTATCAGCTGGGGGTGTGGGGAGCCCCTGACCATCTTTACACACTGTGAGTTACAGGTCCTAGTACTAACTAGCAGTTAATATATCTAGTGTGGAATAAACCATGGCAAGATATTTCACTCTCCAGCTGTATTTTCACTCTTCCTTTGACTCAAAAATAAATTAGCCTGCTCATAAAATATTTCACCATTTCACACTCTGACTCATAACATTTAGTACTTATTACATGACTCAGAGTGTGATATGGTGAAATATTTTATGAGATGGCTAATTTATTAGAGTGAAAATAAAGCCTGAGAGTGTAATATCTTGCCATATTACTCTGACAAGTGTAATAAGTGGTTTATTCCACACTAGATATCTTTACTAAAGTAATTAGTACTAGAGGAAGGGTAACTCACAGCTAAAGTTGGTTGTAGGGGCTACCCACATCCCAGCCTACATTTTAGCAGCTGCTCTAACCCTGTTGAGCAGGGTACACCAGAGGAAGGTAGCTGTAAAAACCAGAAAATTGTAAGGTTTGGCCTGGTTGCTATAACTACAATGGTAATGAGCTTGCCAGTACAGCTTGAAATAACAGCTTTAAATATCATGAGTTATTTCATGGGTCATGTACCTAAAGGTATAGCCAAGGCTCACATAGCTAAGGCTACTTAAGTGAACTTAAATAAATACACGCACTAGTTATTTGATCTTCTCTTGTTTTTCAAACAGTCTCCATCCACTTCTTTTACTATCTGTCCACTATTTTCTGGTTAACATTGTCATACATTACTATAGTATATAGCACATACATGTATTTTCTCAACTGTGCTGGCACTCACACTAATTTTTTTTGAGCATTTTGTCATCAGATGATTTTCCCCTTTAAAACTGTAATGCTCCACCAGTACAATTGATTCTCACACTTGTTCAGACATGTTACCAGAAGATACTCACAGGTAGTTAGGTGTGAGTGTAATGTTCCAATTTAGTCCCAGTTCATAGACAGCCTCTCTCTCTGTAAGCTCATCCCACATTAATAGCCTTTATCACTTTACCAATCATCAATTCTGTAAATTAGCAAAGATTTAAGATGCTGAAACTAATGAACTTAATGGGCAGAGAATTACCAATGAAAATTTAACAATAATAATATGCAACAAGAACAAAAAAGTGACACCTAATCTTGTTGGCACATAGAGATTATTAAGAATGAAGAGCAGGAACGTCCCCTCGCTTTTTTACTGTTTTATGCTCCTTTTTTTATACATAAGCCGTACCCGTGGTCGTCATACATATATAATGTATTAACATATTTGCCTCAATTGAGGAGACTCCATCTTAAATTATTTGTGTCAAAAGAATGGATGAAGTTCAATCCAAGATTTGTGAATCATAAGTTATAGTTAAAGCATGAGCGCTTAGTTTCTAGTCGATTTATTGCACGACAGCCCGAGGGCCGTAGGCCCGAGGACTGAGTGCGATAAATGTACTAGGCACTAAGCGCTCATGCTTTAACTAGTTTAAATACCGGGCAAGTGTTATTGCACACTTGCCAAGTTATTACACCTGACAACAATATAGCAACGGTATTTAATTTAAAAAAAAATTCAAAATTTCACTTGGATTTTCTTTGGAAAGTGCACCGGTTTTCAAAGAAGAATAAAAAAAAAATCATAGCTTCAACAACCTCATGCTCTTGAGGCTTCCACCACCTGTTCAGTGACCGTTTTACGGTCTTGATCGTTGTCCTTAGAATAGATTGGCTTGCAAAGCGTGGAAATGTACGGTCACTTAAAATTTGGGCGCATTAGTATTATAATCGTATTCATAGTGTGTTGTCGGTCTCATTGCTTATCAATGAATTAACTGCACAATAGTTCGAATTTATTTATCTTCTGGCTGCATGGGCATATAAAACTTCAATTTATATGTGCGATGTGCTTTCATTGGCCAAGCAGGAATGTTGTTGTCTGGTACAATCGGTATAATTCTGTAGTCTGGTGGAGTCGACCCTTTACCTTCTTTGTTCTGGCATTAGTACATCTGGAGGGTATTGAACTGGTACTATGTACTATTGTTACCAGACCATTTCCCAGCGGTAGCGGTAGGTAAAGGGTCTGGCTACGCGAGACTACGAGAACAGAACGAGACTATGCCATACATCAGAATTATACCGATTGTACCAGACAACAACATTCTTGCTTGGCCAATGAAAGCACATCGCACATATTAATTGAAGTTTTATATGCCCGTGCAGCCAGAAGATAATAAATAAATTCGAACTATTGTGCAGTTAATTCATTGATAAGCAACCAGACCCGACAACACACTATGAATACGATTATAAACCGTTAAATTGCATTCTACAATTCCCCGCCGAGTAGCGTGCTTCTTTGCGCCTGCGCAGAGGAAGGTAACGTCAGCATACGTCATTGAATGTCGCACGTGTTCACCAAATATGGTAAGTTGTGGGGCGTGTCAATGTTGCGGCGCAGTTCTAATTTTTTGGATCTCCCAACGGCTGAAATCGGAATTGGCAGCGCCCGGGACAGCAATTGTGAGTGGTGTATATCTGCTAGAGATTATATAGAGATTAGCAGCTATACTGTTAGAGTGTCGGGGCTGCATTAAAGGGGGGGGGGGGGGGGGGGGGAGAGTTGAGGCGAGCATTCCCTCCCCTAGAAGAGCTTTCACCCCTCTAGATATCCTTTTGTATTAATATTATGACTATGCAATTAACTTACTTTTGCATGTTCAATAAGTACTGTAAGGGTTTCTTACACAACAATATATATCTCATTGCCCCTTGATTGTTTTTTTTTTGTTTGCCTCTCCTGATATTTGTCTTACGTATTTTAGTGAAACAGCAAATGATTAAGAACATGCTTGTAAGAATAAGAATATAGAAACCTGTTGAGAGCAATGATATTTTAATCGATTGCCTTTAGTGTCCTAGTCATTTTGAAGGTAAGTATACTGTACCCTGTAATAAAACAGTTTGCATCGATATTTTTGTGAAGTATGGAAGTTGCAGATCACAATTAGTCTACTCTCTAGAATTAAATGGATTCAATTACCATTATTTCTCAAAAGGGTGAGACAGCAAACCAAACGTTCGGGAAGTCTCAACTGTCCCAAATCGGCATCATTCAATTTTTATACATCATAAAATGGGGTTTGAGCCCCCCCCCCCCCCCCCCCCCGTGTCTCCCCCTTGACATTCATCTCTCAAATAGACTCAATCTCTCTGATATATGTTTTTGGTGCTACAGCAGAGTTTTAACAGATTCGGTTACCTTTCCTTCAGTCAACAGTCAATTGTGTGGCAGTCACTATTAGCTATCAGAATTTTTCGCTTGTATGTTTGTGGTTGAGCTTTTTCTTTTAGTAGACTATTATTTATCATTGGCCACCTTCTCTTTGCACAAAGAGCTTATAATAATCTAACTGAAAGCATGGTAAGAAGATTATAATAGGACCTTGTCCAATTATTGATAACTCTTGCTGAATTTATTACAAAAATTTTCTTTCCTAGAAATGTTTTGAGAAAATTGATTATTGAAAGTCTTTTTTAGCCAGGATTAAAAAAAAACTGAGTTAATAAGGCCCCATATTCTTGTATGAAAGTATTCTACATTATCTCATATTGTATATGTACTTGACATCATTAATTTAGGTCATTGCCAGGCAGCACGGATAACCCAGTTTGAAATTTAAGTGAATTCCATTATACTACTCTTGTTCTGGCCAGGCAAGCTGGTAGCATATATTATTTGGATTGTACTGTACCTAGAAGTAAGTAATAATAGAATGTTATAAAAAAAATTAGCAGATGTTACACTGCCTTTTCGTAATGCAGCTCACAACTTCACTCTTCTAGACTTGTCCGGTATAGATTTTTGAATTGGTTGCTTATATCATTGGACACTGAGCGAAGGAGTGAGACAGTATTCAGAGTGAGTAATTGAAAATCAAATAAATTTTGTATTTTATATTAAATATATTATTTATTGGAGTGTGAGAGAAGCGAGAGCAGGGACAGTTTGAGGGATAATACAATCAAGTGTCAAGGATATTTGTATTTATCACACTGATATATTTAGGTACATGACCCTGAGTGGCTGTATTACAGCAAGTTCATTATCCTCTTAGATATAGCAGCAGCATAAACTTGCCACTTTTCCTGGTTTTTACAGCTACCTTCTTCTATGTTAGCTACTCAGCTTGTTAGCAGCTGCTAAAATATCTGGCTGGGGATAGGTAGCCTCTACAACCAACTTTAAAACAGCTGAGAGTTACTAGTCCTAGTACAATTACAGCAGTGAAGGTATCTAGTATGGAATGAACCACTTATTATACTTGTCAGAGTGGTATGGCTAGATATTTAACTCTCAGGCTATATTTTAACTTGCCTATGGCTCATGGAAATATTTTACCATATCATACTCTGACATATGAAATAAGTATTATTGGCGAGCGAGCGAAGCGAGAGAGACACTATCAGGGGTAACACTATTGAAATCTGGGATATTTGCTTATTAATAGTACAGCGCATAAGTTACCCATTCAAAAATGTATGGGAAAAATCGCTGTTCAATTGAAATTGCACAAGGAAAGTGAAATAGCGCGTAACTAATTGAAATACCTTGGTAACCAAGTGGAAACTAAGTGAAATACATTGGTAGCTAAGTGAAATAGCACGGGTAAGTGCGCACGCGTGCCGAGTTAACCTCGGAAATGTACAGTTCGAGTAGACAGTGTCATTCTTTACCACAGAAGCTCTACCGATGTTAGACGGAATGTTGTTCAACACATTCGGAGGAGCAGCAGGTTGAAAACGAAGTTCCAGCGGAAGCTAATCCTGAAGTAAGGAGATAGTGAGTGAACGATATAGTATAACTACAATTGCAAATGACTTTTTAAAAAGCTCGCCTACTATTAGCGAGTGATAGCAAGGGTAACATGTGCTATTAGGGATCAATAGCACTCGTAAAGCAATTGAAATAGCACTCGGCTTCGTCTCGTGCTATTTCAATCGCATTACTCTAGCTATTACTCATACATATATATGTTTGGACATATTATGTATGTCATATTTGTTCTTTGACCCTGGCACTTTTGTGTCAGTTTGGCAGTCAACACTGTCCCAAACTTCACTAAACAGAATCTTCCGGTGTATCGATCATTACCCGCATCATCCTAAAATTGAATTGTTTAAAGTTTTGAATTCTTTTGCGGGTGCAGTTAAAACTTAAAAACTTACTGGAGTTCCATTTCTATTCGAGTTAGTGGTGGTGGTAAGTTAATGTGCTATTTGTTATTGTTATAAGTCCTGCGCAACAGTATTTACTTGAAAATTGATTGGTCATTATACTAATCATGAAGGTAAGCCTTGTATAGGTATGTCCAGTTGTGTGATAGTATTGTGCTGCATTAGAGCTACTACAGGAAAACCGGGCACAACGCGGCGTGCGTAAATATCGAGAAAAGATCGATCGATTTCTTAAAAATGTATTGTTTCAAGTCGACGGAAGGGAACGGTTAGGTCTATTATAGCGGGAACGATTTAAGCTACGACGATAAAACTTGGAGAGCTCAATATCTGGACACCGACAACTCTGTAAGTGCAAACAAATTTTTTTTCGAAGGGTGCCGCGTTGTGCCTGGTTTTCCTATAGATGGTCACATATTTAGATATGTATGTCATTTTGTACTTTGATCTTTGCTTAATGTTTGAACCCGTACCATACTCCACTAAACAATCATTTGGTTTAGTGATCTCTCTTACCTTTTGTCATTCAAGGGAATTTAGTAGTTTAGCCCTTTGAATTAGATTGTCTCTGACATGATCTGAATGTTTCATGATGCAAGTAAGTCTTATTTAGGTTAGATTCAAAATGGTGCAATAATTCCTTACAAATGCTTTTTTTAAGTCAAATAATTGCAGTGATTTGATACTACAACTTGAAAACCCTTTAACTTTAAAAAGTTGACCTTTTATAGTAGCTGAGTGTTTTTTATCAGGAACATAGCGATAAATAAGCCACAATTACACAGGAAAATTGAGGTATTTGTTAGATTTTATGGTCACAGCTACATAGCTACTTGTACTTTAAAAATAAGTGGACTAAATGGTGCTTAGGTGAATAGAAGTTAAAAAATTAACTAGGCAAACTATTTAGCTAAATACAACCTTTTTCGATTTTTATACATACAGATTTTGTAAGGGTAAAAATCAAGATTAGATTTAGAAGTGTTTTACCTTATTTGAATTTCTTGTACACAATGGTTTGCTTGCCACAGTGCTCAAGCACACCATTAATATGTGTGAATGTATGTGATCCCTAAAGCACATGCATGATTTATTTTTCTCCTAAAAACTGTTTTTAACTATCCCATAATTTCTTCTGACATTAAAGCAGTGAGTCTTATTACAGTATGCTTAATGTTTTTTTTCAGTCTCAGGAAGTTGTGACTAGTGGCTATTAAGACATTAAAACCCTTTACTAGATTAATTTTGGAAAATTCTGTCAGATACAGAAACTAAGAGCTTGCTGTCAAGAGCTATCAGTGCTTCACATGGTATGAGCAGCTAAACTGAAGCTATCATTTTGTATTAATTAGCTGATTTATTATGGTCTTGTATGTTTAGAAATAGAACTGCTAAATGATGCCTTGTTTGTGAAAAAAAAGAAGAGTCTAGGACATTAACCAGGGGCAGCTGACGACACTTTACAGGTTACTCTATCCTGTGTTCACTGATTTCTTCCTTCTGCCGAAATTGAGCAAAAAATCTTGCTGTTGTAAAGTTTTAGGCAAAGGATCTTCAACTGATACAAAACTCAGGTGCAAAATATACGAGTAGAATCTTGTTCTGTTCTTTGCGCTTGTCTTTTAAATGTTTGTGTCTCCTCACCAGTTTTTCTTCAGCTGTTATCCCTTTTGGCTTCAGAGTGTGATTTGGTAAAATGTCCTCATTGAGGCGCCACCCCCTCTGGCACTTGCTGATGCTTAAAAATTTCGTTTAATATTGAACTAACTTTACTTGTCCTTTCAAACACCTGACTGAAATGGTGTCATGTACATTAGCCCGTAGCTAACAGTACTGCTAAGAGGTAAGACTTCATGTATTGGGATGGCTAATCAGAATGCCCTTCACTGCTGGTATGTAGCCCAATTTTTTAAGTCATAAAATGATAGATGAATAGCTTTTCCATTGTTTTCCACTTATATTTTTTTCCACATCAGATTGCCGACCCAGTCTTCCCCATTTTTCTGGACTAGACCTTATTGGACGTGTTGACATGCCACTAATGAATAAATTCATCTGTTATGAAGATCATTAACCTGGGAATAAAAACCTACTGGCTATTTTCCTAGTGCAGGCTGTAAAAAAGTCCAGCACTTGTTCAACCCTTTCCTCATTGCTTGACCGTTCAGTATGTCACCGTCGCTGTGTAAAAGTATACTCTATTAAGGCCGAAAGGGTCTTTGAGCCATTTTTATCACTTTAAGCTCCCTAGCTCATTTACTTTTTGCCGATCATTAACTAGTGTGCACATGTGAGATGGTTATAGTAGCTTTCCAGTGTGTTTTTCTGTTTGTGTGTCTGTCTAATTTTGATTTTGGAAAATCTGACGAGGAACTTACTTTGAATGATGATTTAAGACTTCTAATGTTACTTTTTTGGAATTTCAGGCCGATTTTTGAAGCTATCAGTTTCATGTACGTAATGTATACCTTTTGTGGGTACCCTTTAATCACATTGTGACCATGTGAACCAATAATATCTTGCATTAAGTGGTAGTTTTGTTTTGTGCTTGTTGTCTGAGTGCTTGAATTGGAGTTTCATGCTGAGATTATATCAATGAGTGTCCCTTGCATGTTTAGATGCTTTTATAAAAGCAACATTTCAATCTACCATTTTCATTGCACAGCTATAATGATACCTGATGGTTTGAGGGGGGTTCACACCTTTGGTGCTTTATTTCTATTGCATTCAACAAAATACCCTGCATTATAATGTTGCTAAAGATTGCCACGGAGCTTCGTAGCATGCGCTGGCGCATTTGTAGAAGAAATGAGTACACATAAGCTTATGGAAGATGTTGGGGTTGTAATTCCCAACATTGGGTTTGAAACAGCTATTGAATGACCAGCTCTGTAGCTAATAGCTTACTGAGCAGTGGAAATAATGGTTAAATCATGATAAAAAACAGTGGTGTAGGAAGATGTTTCAGCGGGGCTCCAAGGATAGGTTTAAAAGTGTTCATGTGAAATATCCCCTCGTTAGATTGTGCTCCAAAATTATGGGGGGCTCCAGACCCCAGACACCCCCCGCTTCCTATGCCACTGGCAAATAATGCCACAACACAGTTAAATGAGTAAGTAACATATTGTAACTTCAGGTGACTGAAAAAATTGTGATCTTGCACAAAAATGATATCGATGATACCCATTCATGTAAGTGCCATCTGGTCTGACCTAGATATGTTGGGGGAAAGGCTGATTGTTTACAAATAGGACGAGTCTGTTTGTTGCTCTTTCCCTGACAGAGGAGATTGACTATTTGTGTCAGTATCTTATCACCGGGAAATATTTTTGTCACCCTTGCCAAGGGCCAGTCACAATTGAATAGAATTTCACCTTTTATGAGGACTATATCTCCCACCTTATAATTGTGTGTGGGCCTCTTCCACTTATACTGAGCCATCATAGGTTGCAAATAGGGAATTGTCCATGCTTATCAAAGTTCCTTTTGAGTCGTTATACCAAGTTGCAAATTTTGAGCAAGGAAAGGTGAACTGTGGCATCTGGTCCGTGAACTAGAGGAGCTAGCAGGGGTTATTACCAGACGGGATTTGCACAAAGTTTGATGTGTACAGCCATGGTGGTTAGACAAATAAAAAGACAGGCATAGCACTTGACTCTGGTAGGCTTACAAATTATTCCTTGGTGAAAGAATGGTACTGCAAAATCCACTCTGGTATGCTCAAAAGGTGGTGGTGGTGTAGTTCTCAACAGTGGTGGCATTCCCATTCTCTGATATAGCGGTTAAGAGTACATTTCTGGCATGTAGAAGCTTGAATAATTTCTGAGGCCCGAGATGTAATAATATGTCTCTAATATCACAGACATGAGAGAAGAAATACCAGCATGTTAATATGTAATAAGTAGAGTAGAAAGGAAAAGTTCTGTGAGAGTAGAGTTTATAGATGGGAGTATTAGAGAGTGAGAAGAGGGGGAAAAGTCAGGATCGCGAACTCTACCATTGATTTTGATGAGCTGATTAGCACCCTGTGAAATGTCATACTTGGAGAGGAAGTGATGAAAAGGCAGATTACATCCAGACTGTACAGACCCAAAGACTTCAGCAGGTGTCATCCTCTGTGCCACTTGAAGAAGACATAGTTTAGCAGCTTGAAGTTACTGTGAAGTGAGTACACTACACAAAATACAATATTTAGTCTGAACATTGTGGATAATCCCCTGATTCATTGTACTAAACACATTAATTTGCTGAAAAAGAAAGTAACAGTCCAGAGAGAGAAATCGGGATCAGGTTGACAATTTGGACAGTAGCAACAATGATAGCTCAATTGTCAGGTATCGGTTGCAAAACATCGTAGGTTGTCCCATGGGACAATAGAAAAGTCCAATGGGATATATCCCATCAAAAATTTGAAATTTATTTAATTTGTAACTTTCACTGCAAGGAATCCCTCGTTGTGGTTGAATAGTTGTGCTAGCCTTTTGTATTTGTAGTGACATAAATGGTACACCCAATATGAGGGGCTTTGCCTCTCATAACCCTCCTTGATGCTAGGAGTGACAGGGGAAGGGGAGGTGGAAGTTGTGTCCCCCTCCCCCCATATCTCCTAGATGCTATCACAAATGCATGTTTTTGGCAACTGTGGGTTAATTTGACAATATGACTATAGGACTCACCCCTATAAGTGGGTGGAGTCTCCCAGGAACACTCGACAGTTGATGACAAAGCTGGACTACTATAATGAGTGGGTATGTATTATCCGTTGAGCTGAGGCAACTGGGATTTTATAAAGCATCGTGGAATTAATCCATGCATGTATGAGAGAGAGAGAGCAATAGAATGACAGACACAACGAATGCTAGGATTGTGGGTGTGCTACGTTGACAGATGCCTGAACCTTGTAGGACCACCCTTTTGTCAACTCAGAAGGGAATCTTGCACAGATGGTAACTCCCCCTGAACATCGTGAGAGCCCCGAGTTGTAGTTGCTCCCGTGAAGCAAAAAAGATATATGGGGGTGGGCTCAACGTCACTTGCAAAACGTTCTGAAGAGAGCCAAACGCCACAAAAACAAAATCAAACTAAGTTCGGGAGACAACCCACAGAGCTAGAACTAGGGGACTGCAGTACAATCTTACATCTTATTTTACACATGACATGAATTCCAATTTATGAGAGTGTGAATGTGGTTGACACTTGTGGGAAAAACAATGAATATGATTAATGTTCACTAGTCCAGTGGTCACCCTGTACCAGCATTACAATTTCAATCATTTGTCTGGGGAAGCCCAGACACACTAAAAGCGTAAAACAGCAACTGTGCTGCAACCAATTCTAGCCTACAAATTTGAGTGAGGCTACTTTTGACTTTGAAGTTGCTAGTGTGACTGTCATTGATATAGTTCCATCTTCATGCATAGCTCTAAGATACACCACAGCACCATAGGTAACAGTAGAGGCATCTAAATGCCATGAAGAGACTGGGTACTATTTGGAACGTTCGATGGTACAAGTCGCCGAGGAGCTGATAGTGATAAAATCCACTGCTTCCATTTCTGGGAAATGTTATCTGGAACTGGATTGTCCCAAGAGAGCTTTAACTGCCATAATTCCTGTAGAAGAAAATTTGTAGCCGGAGAATAAATCTCATAATGTTGAATGTGGCAGAGACGAAGGCTACTACATGCAAGGTTACAGGAAGAGTGTCATTGACACATGGAACGGGATTCATGAAAGTTATCTTTGCTCACATCCCAGTGAATACCAAGTGTCTTAGATGCTGATGAGAGAGAAGGTAAGTGAAGGTCAGCTAGCTCCCATAAATCTTCTGGTATAGAGTCCTAAGATGGGAGATGTTTGCTTTGGCACTTTCTCAGAGTGTTTTTAGGCCAATTTGAGCAAATGACAGAGCTCTCATCTGATTTTATCAGCTTCTTGAAGAGTAGACACTCCCGACGGGAAAATATCAACGTAAAATGAAGTGAAAATTCACTGTGAAGCCAAGGATGTGTGTTTTTGTTCAATTCGGCTAAGTGGTGAAGAAATTTGGTGGCTATGAATGGTTATGGCTTGACAATAGTGTTAGTCTATTTATATGGTAGTCTCTGATCTGTCCTTGATTATCAAGTAGGAGAAAAAAGTAGTGGTCCTGGTCTTGTGGTTAAAGAGCTACTTCTTGAAACATCTTGCTGATGTCAGCGCTGAATGTAATATGGTGTAAATGAAATTTCACAAGGATAATAGTGAGAAGAGGATACAGGTTTGGACCTGTAAGCAGTAGATCATTAAGAGAGGTATCAGAGAATGAGTTCGCAGATGCATCAAAGACTGTGCATAGCTTGAATGAAGATTTGCCCTTAATACAAGGCAATTGAAAGATCTTCAGATCATTTAGGTGGTGCAATGGCTTGTAGTTTGGATTCAATGTGGCATTTCACTGTACATGTAATAGATTCTGAGTGACTTGAATGAATAGAACATATCTCAGCATTCACACAGTATTTCTTATCATAGGATCCATGCTTTGCACTAGCAATCGTTGTTGATGAAAGGGCTTTTAGAGGTGTATTGAGGTGTAAGACAGCAATGTTCTCTGAATCTATGAGGAATTGTAATGTTGAATTCGGCTGAAGAAATGACAGCAAAGAATAGCAGGCTAATTAAATTGTCCAGGCTTTTCACTACAATGAGTTGATGCATCTATGATAAAACTAAAACTGGAAACAACAGCAAATGCCAGATCAGCTCAATTTCCAGACATCACATCTGCTACCCTATTTTGGCATATGCTTAGAAAAGAGTTTAAACTTATAATAAACCTCATAAAAAATAAACATTATAAATATAATAGGCAGATCAAAACAGGCTATCATGGCTATGTTATTGGAGTAGAAATATGCCTGCTTTCTTGCCCCAATAGGCCCTCATAAAGCAGCTGCTACAGTGATTGTAACAAGTTTTTCTGATTGAGATGACAACTTTATATCATTTTTGAGTCCAAATTAATTGAAACCTCCATACCTATACTGCTACTGCATCACACCCACATAAAGTAGATGTATCTGTGTAAAATGTGTACTGAAACAAGAGCTAATGCCATAAACTGAAATACCGGATAAATGACCCAGAAAATATAGCCCCCATAAGACATCAGCAAGATCTGTGGCTGACAGGCGAAAATGATGTGGCTTTGGTGCATGCTGAATAATCAAAACAATACACTAAGAGATAAATTGCCTGACTGCACTACCATTGCTGCATGGCAGAGATGGTGTCTAAAAACCGAACAACAATTAGTTGTTGACTTCCTGCTGGCCCAACTCCTGATAATTTCCTGTAGTAAATACAATTTTTTTTATCAGGGATCTAGTCTCACTTAGCCAGATCCTTTATTACCCTTTACCCGCTACATGGGTGGAGGAAAGGGCTATTTTTTCATATTCTTTGACAGAAATGCAATACAAGATTATAATTTTCTTAGCTGCAGAAATGAATTGTTATCTTTGGCTATAGTATTAACATATGATAGCACGGGAAACTGTGGTATTTGGATCAATAACATTCGTGTGGTGATAAATTTCACTCGGCTTCGCCTCATGAAAATTTTCTCACTCCACTTGTGCTGTTAATCCCGAATACCATAGTTTTCCTTGCTATTATATCTCCAAATACTTATGTATTCTACAAATACATACAAGACAGGTGATCCAGCAACCTCCAGCAACCTAGGTTTAATATGCAACTCCAGTATGACACCTGCAAGAACAGTGTGTGATAACTGCTACTTTGCAATATGACCAAACTCTAATATATCATGTAAGTGCACACCAGATTGGTGATCAAGCAATCTCTGGCCACCCACGTGTGAATATGCACCATACCCACCCTACATCTCACATCCTTCATTTCCCCCAAATTATAACTGAACCACTAAGCCATGCCACATCACTCTGCCCCCCCCCCCCCCCCCCCCTCATGACTATAGTTAAAAAAGCATAGTTAAGTTGGTATTGTACTACATTTAGTACATTCTTCAAGCTCAACTAAACCTACCTAAACTACAACACTGATTCCTAGATACTGGTTGTCCATACTGCATGAAAATCACCCTTCAAGCAGCAAGTGCACCTCCCATTCACCCCTCTACCTACACTGTGCCTATCACATAACCTCGGAGAGCCTGACCTCACTGTCCTGTGAAAAGGACCTTGGCAAGAAGTAAAAATATCAGGTCAAGCTTCAAGCAACACAATATTGGCTGCCATAATGGGAACATTTGCTCTACTACTCAGGGATGGAGGAAGCTCTCATGAATTGGTCCACCCAGGAAGTGGGTGTGGCAAAAACAGTTCATAGGTGTAGCTACAGATAATTCATGGGTGTGACAAGTCTATACATACTTTTTATATAATTGTAAATAGCTAGCTTAATAAGAAAGAAATTTTGTACTAGCTAATGTTTAGAATGACGCCATCATATCTCATAGAATAGTTACTGACAGCGCTAACTACATTGCATACTGTACTTACACTTGTGACAAATAAATATCTTACACTTTTTGGTTTATCACAATCATTAATGCTAATGCACCGCTAAAACGAACTGCGGGAGAATGATAATAATTTGTAAAGATCGTCAATTTGGAATTTTCCCTTTAAAGATAATAGTTCAGTCCTTGTCAGCTGAAACAACTATAATAATATTTATTTCGGAATTCCCCATTTCAAAAGATGGTCTGGCCAAAACCGGACCAACCAGACCGACTTCGGGCCCGATACTACATTTATTTCAGCCGAGAATGACCGAAATACTGTTGTTTATTGCTGTTATACATTATCAAATCCTGCAATATCACTGCTCCAACTCTAAAGCATTATGCAAATTCACCCCAGATTAGGGTTATCAATTAACCTCACCTATATAAGCACCGTACCACATATCTTTCATTTCCCCCAACTCATTTACATTTCCATTATCTACTTAAGACCACGAAACTCGCACTACATAACTCTGCTTAGTCAACAAAGTGTAAACTCAGTCACCACTCCTTAAAAACCTCCATTAACCCCTACTCAAAACTACCGCTACAACACAACACTGCTGTCTATCACTAACAATCTCCCACATTATCATCAGTCTGATCTATATTATCTTCACCTGTTCTACAATTTGCTATTTACATATCTGTACAACTATACTGAAACAACATTGTGGTGTACGGCCAACAACGGGATTGACTGGGACGAGTTTCGGGGCTAATCTTGACGTCCTCTAGTGTGTCACCGCCACCAGAGTTCCGCTTACAACCTCAGGTTTCCCAGGCTAATGGTCCCCCAATGGTCCATGGCAATTATAAGGTAAGCAAAGCCATGCTTAGATCGTTCCCGGGAACCAACAATGTCAAGCACTAATTTTTTGTAATGCTCAGTGATTAGGTCTGGCTGCTCTAAAGGTGCTTTCTTAGGGTTTTTTTTGGCATAAAATTGATGGTAGAACATTCATGAATGTGAGATATAACATCTTTGGCTAAGGTAAAGCTTCTATTTATGACTTCTGATGTGAGCAATGCCAAAATGACCAGTATGGTTGTGTGCTATTTGAATGATTTCAGCTCGCAAAGACTTGGGTAAAACTATAACCCTTTGGTCTAATCCATGGTCAGTAACAGTTCCCATAAGCACATCTTGAATGTAAGAGTAACCTTTTTGCTTCTGCGTACGAAATTCTCTAATATCTTTCAAATAGTCATCAGTTGCTTGTAAATCTATCAGTTTTGAGCGAGAAATACCCTCTAGACTAACCAAAGCGATATCAAACTGAGGCTCACTAGAGCAGTTCTGTAAGGTGTTCTGTTGGGTGGAGTCATCAAAGGAAGGATCAGTCAACTAGCTAAGCTAGATATAGAGATGTTAGCTCGCTGAGGTGAGGGAGCCATTGAAACAGAACTAGAATGATTAGTAATCGATACAGACTGAGATAAGCTTTCTGAGGTGAGGGTGTAGCAGCTTAACTTCATTTTGACATTGGAAATCACATACCATGTTATTCAGCGAGCGAGCGAAGCGAGCGAAGCTGACTCTCAGTCGTGTTCAATTGAGATTTCAGATATATAATATATGTATGTATACGTACGTCAAAATATTTCGCCCGCGCTTCTAATTACGTAAGTTAGGTAAAGCGTTCACAGTTCCAGTATTATTCAATTAACTGGCGCTGAGAATCCTGCTGCAACTTTGTTTCAACAAAAACGTTTATAGCTACTCTCTTCTTGAAACAATTGTGAAGTCTTTGTCAAGCTGCGCTTCTTTGCCACTGCTTTCGAAGTTTATTCAGGTAATTCTGTTAGTTTAGCCTGGGATCAGAGACTTTAGATTCTCTGATGATGGAAAGGGTTACACTGTGCACTACAGTTAGATGTAATTTCTGTCCTATTTTTCTGTAAAAAGAGTCTGTTCGCTCGCCATGCATTTGCGCTATTCGAGCGCACCACTAGTAATTTTTTTTTTGTGATCATCAATGCTAATATCACACCCTAGTAGAACAGAGTTTGCACCAAGGTTGTCATGTACACCAAACTTGTAGACCTGACATACCATTTATATTAACCTCTAGCCCTACACACAGAATATTTTGAGATATACCAGACACACCTTATACATTAATTCTCCCTGGCACATTATCTTTATCAGTAATCAGATATTTTGATATCAGAGATATATGGGCCCTAGAATCAACCTCAAGCATAGCAGCATCTTGTCCATTCACTTTTCCTGGTAATTCAATATTTTTAGCTTAGCTAGTAGCATTAAATTTTTTTGATATAATTCACAAAATGTTTCGGCTTGTAAGCCTCCTTCAGTTGTGAGGTGAGGTGTATATATGATCGTTCAAAATAAAATAAACAAATTGTCAATGAGAAAAATGCACTTAGCTGTGAGTCAATTGATGCTAAAGTTCTTGTAGGAACGGAGTCCACGTGGAGTTGAGCTCAAAGCCTTTGTCTAAATTTATAGTGGTGTTGGTGCTCTGTATAATTAATGCTTCTGTTAGCCTCCTATGGAAGTAATTTGGTAGGTTTACCACCATTGATTCTATTCTCATAACTCTAGAAATAGTCTTCAGGTCACTTAAAACTATACTTACATTTCATTTCCAGACTCTCTCTCAGAGTTATTGGTAGGGTCAGAATTTGTTATATTGACCTGACTACCTGTGTTACTTGGGGTATTGTGGGGACAGTCCCTTCTCTCTGCACTTATAACAAGTGGGCACAAAAGGAGTATGCTCATATTTAGTGTACTAGCGATTCTCTGAGTCGATTGCGTACGATTTGCTACTGTGAGGCTTCTGTGAGTGAAATTTGTCATGGCTGGATGTGTTGTAAGTGTGATAATGAAACTTATCATATGAGTTAGGATGTGAAGGTTTATGTCATGGTAAGAAAATTGATCATTAGAAAAAGACTGTCTGTGAACCATCTGATGACCAGAATAAGCAATAGAATGGACATAATCTTCATAAGCTTGCAATATTTCCTGTAGATTTTGAGGCTTGGCATTAGCTACACTTGCTCTTCCATCTCTGCAAAGTGAAGCAATAATACAGCCACTAGCAAGTGACTCAGAGGTAGCAGTTATAATAGACTCAAAGAACACTTTCAATTCAGGATGGGATGACTAAAAGTAAAATTCACTATACCAATTCCCCTGCATACTAAAATAACACCCTGTTCATCCCTACCTGAAAGAGCTAATTTACCCTCACCATGACTTCAAGTCCATTATACCCATCTATGTAAGCCTCCCCCTCTGACCAAATAATCGTGTACGCCAGTGCCCATCCCATAGTGTTAGAGGGGATTTACCCATACCACACTGGTAATACTGTTATGAGGTCAAAGAGATAACTGACATCCACATGCAGTACTCGATCACTGCTTCTCAGAAAAAACTCACAACCTTCTCTATTTGATGCTGATTGAAGCCCTGGCCTCGGGCAGTATAGGTCACCAGTTAACCAATGTGTGTGGTGGACCCATTTGTTCCTATGTTAGGGATTCCTGCTTGCCCACAACATCCAGAAGTAATTGTGATGCCATGATACATCAGACCTACTGCTGCTTTGTAAGTAGTAAGTGAAAATTGAGTATGGACTAACCACTCTCATAGACTTACCATTTTGACTCACCCCGTCGAAGCTAGTCATCTTGACCAAGTGCTAGAGTTATTTGATTCTGCCACACCTCACAAATTCCATGGCAATGATACTTATCTAAATACCATTCCAACGTTAACCTCATTTAAACTCGTTTAAATTACATTGTACCACATTAACATTAAAGTGGATAAATTTGAGGGATTGTATTGGTGATCATTGTGGTAAGAGTGGCAGTTTATTTGAGGCGACCATAAAATGACCTATCATAACTACACAAAGATAATGTCGTCAGAGTGTGAGTGACTTGAAGTATATTGTTAATACAACATTCAAGTCGGTATGTGTCGACATGTGATGTCTTATCAGAGAATTAATACTAAAAAACGACCGCTCCACCTTGATATATACCTTACTATTCCAATAAAAGCTTTAATTTTGGAGGGCTGTGTGAAATAGCCATGTAGAGTGCCATGTTCTATTGTGTTGGTGGCATCAATTGACTTTAAGAGTTGAGCACAATACTGTCCTTAGCCTTACGAATGTAATGGGCTCCCATGAAAACATGGGATCTATTTTCTGACTGCATGTGAGTGAACCATAACATTTTTGCTGATCTAGTTGGATCTAATTTTATGTAATGTGCCTTGGTGGAGAAGCGTATGAACTGACATTCCTTAGTATGTCATGACAGCACAAAATTTTTAGATATTTTGTGCACAGTTGAATGACTTTATACATTTTGCTGATGTCACCTGATAAAGTGCAATCTTCTAAGCTCAATCCAGAAGTCGTTTGTTATCGAAAGGATAATGTCTGCACAACTGCAAGGGAATCATTGAATAAATGATCAAAATAGGTTTTCGCTGATGCATCTAAGACAACATCTAGCGTCATATTAAAACTACAGCTATTACCAACCGAATACTTTAGCATACAATAGACTTGGATATTGAGGAGTTAGGGTTTGTTGTTATAGTTGAGGTTGTCTTTGTTCAATGCACTCATTCATGATAACTTTGTCCCAAAAATACAAGTGTTAGGAATAAGTCGTGCATTACATACAATTATTGTTATTTCTTTTCTCTTGTATGTGTATTATTGGGCGAGCGAAACGAGACTCTCACTAATGAGTTTCAATATATGTATTATTCATTTGATACAGGAGAATATCACGAGTCTGTTGGTTTAGTATTTACATGAGTGCTGCAGGCACAAGCGTAAATACGGCCAATCAGACGAGTGATATTCTGTGGTATCCAATGAATAATAAATTTATTATGTGTTACTTATGTGTGAATACCATAGCAACTGTATCTTGTGCAGTAAACACATGTATAACCTGGGGGGATGTAATAACCCAACGTGATAACTATATGAACCAAGGTGATAGGGAAAATATTGCCTTAAGTCACATCCTGTTACTTTAATGCAATTCATATGTGGCAACAGGTATTATGCCCTGTTTAGTACATATTAATATATATAATATGGCAAAGTTCAAAGAGGTCAATGCATGTCCACCCCCAGAGGCCACTTCAAAACTTAAACATTAGTGTGGGTGCAAGAAATTTTGGAGAAAATAAAAGACTTCGAAATAATGCAAGAAAACAAACGGGAAAGAGCTAAGAGAAAGAAGAAGATAGATGTTTGCAGTTAGATCTTGCAAACTTTGTGGAGTACATTTTCCTTTCTGTTAGTGGAGGTGGTAAATTATATTGTTAATGCGATGTCATAGCTGTACGCCTTACGTAGCAAAATTGTACTTAATTGAAAATTCATTGTCCAGCAGTCAAGTGACATAGAGGAAGCATTATACTAGAGCTCTGGTACAATAGAGAATTTTCAACAGAGTCAACTTTTGAAAGGTGGCAAGGAACAGAATCCTTTGGTTTAGCGATCCTTACCCATATTATTTGACGAAATTTAATTGCATACCCTTTGAAATTCCATATTCCAATTGTCTAGTCACTTGAAGTTAGTACAATGTAAGTATTATGCTTGGGTTAATCAATAAGTGTGTATGTAAGTGTAAAAATGTTGTGTGTTGCTAAAGAATAGCACAAATCTTATAAAGCAATTAACCAATAAATATTACTAGTGGTTAGCATTCAAATTTAAATTTCAGTCAAACCAGCTCACTTGCCACTTGTGCTGAAGTGCATCACTAGTGCAAATGCAATTATCTGGTAGTCTATGTGTATCGTATTTTTTTAGGGTGGCAGGGGTTATAGTCTTATTAGTTAATAGGTTAAAAAAATTGGGGCAAGCGAAGCAAGGCCCTCATTAACGAGTCTCAGTTGAGACTTTTGGATATTATATTATATGGCATAATCCAAAGAGGTCAATGCGTGTCCACCCCCGGAGGCTGCTATAAAACAGTAACATTAGTGCGGTCCCAAGAAATTATGGAGAAAAGACTTAAAAATGGCCAACAGCTATGGAGTCCAAAGAGGAAAAATGTTCGCACTTTGGTCTTATGAACTTAGTGGGATTCATTTTTTATTCTATTGGTGGCGGTGGTAAGTTGTCTTGGTTAATGCACTCTTAGTCATCACCATACATCCTATGTAACATATTTGTTCATACTTGAAAATCCATTGTTCAATAGTCAAGTTACTAAAAGAATACAATATAATGCTTTGTCTGGTACAACAAAGCATTTTCAATGGAGTGTACTTTAGAAAGGCTACTTGCTTATCAATATCCTTTCGTTTATCAATCAACATCCTAGGAAATTTGATTGCATGAAATTCTCTTATCCAATAGTCAAGTCATGCAGAGAGTATACAATTATAAGTTTGTGCAGGTATATCAAGGATACAAGTGTGCAAGTGTGTGTAAAAGTGTTATGTGTTGCTACAGAATAACACAAATAAATTAAATAATAACATTCAATTAACAAAGAATTATTATGAGTGGCTAGCATTCCAATTTAATTACAGTGAGACAAGCTTGCTTGCCATTTGTGCTGATGCATATCATTGGTATTTTAGTTTTGAAATCATTGTGTGTGAGGAATGTGGTCTGTTTAGCTGTTATAACAGCACGCAATGGTCATTTAAATGTTTTAATGGACGTTTTTTTATTTATTGATAATATCATTTCTAGAACAAAAATGGAACCCTATTCTCCTGAATACAGTGTAGTTTCTAATTGTACCAGTAAGTTGGAGAAAGCACTGAGAGATAACCGAGATATTGTCCATTTTCTTGAGTGCAATAATTTCATCTCTAAAGATATTCATGACACTGTGTTGAGTGCTACATGTCCACTAACACCATTGGAAAAGTCCGGGAAGCTGGTGGAAAAAATACGGAACAAAGTAGAATTGAATTCAAAGAATTTTTATGTATTGATGAAGGAATTTAATTCCCACAAAGAAATTTATCAAGATATTAGTGATATTCTGGAATTGGAAATGAAAAGACAAGGTATCACTATTACTGCATGCAAAATTTCAGGTGAGTATGTATGGTAGCATGTATAATAATTGTTTTATCATGTAAAACTTGAATTAAGCATACAATTCTTTTAAATTTTCTACTTCAGCAAGTTAATTAAAATTAATATTTTTAGTTGACACTCTAACAAGTGGTGTGAATGGCATGCAATCCATTGTACACATTTAAGTATTTCAAATAGTACCTATCTTTGTAAATTTAACTTTCAAATACCTAGAAATATGAAAGCAAAAGTAATTGTTTGTAACAACAAAAATAGCAACAAGAATAATTACATTTTCGATTTTTCAAAGCTATATGGCAATTTATTCCACCCTAGATATCTTCACAATGATATCTTTAGGTACATGACCCTTGAAATAACTCATGATATTTCAAGCTGTTATTTCAATCCATACTGAACAAGCTCATTACCCTTGTAGAGCAACTGGCCAAACTTTTCAATTTTCTTGGTTTTTACAGCTACATTCCTGGGTGTACCCTGCTCAATAGGGTTAGAGCAGCTGCTAAAATATCAGCTGGGAGTGTGGGTAGCCCCTACAACCAAATATAGCTGTGAGTTACCTTCCTCTTGTACTAACTACAGTAAAGGTATTTAGTGTGGAATAAACCACTTATTACACTTGTCAGAGTGGTATGGCAAGATATTTCACTCTCAGGCTTTATTTTCTCTTGCCTCTGGCTCATGAAAATAAATTAGCCTGCTCATGAAATATTTCTCCATATCACACTCTGACTCATGTAATAAGTACTATTTATTCCATGCTAGATATCTTCACAATGAAATTTTTAGGTACGTGACCAGTCAGACTCATGATATCACATTAGTGTTATCTCATGGCTGTATTGCAGCAAGCTCATTACCAGAGTAGGTATAGCAACCTCCTAGGTACAAGTTTTCTGGGTTTTTACAGCTATATCTGCTGGGGTTGTGGGGAGCCCGTAGTGAGTTTTCTCCAACTTTACACTATGAGTTACCAAAAAACTACTTCAGTGAAGATATCTAGCGTGGAATAAACCACTTATTACACTTGTCAGAGTGATATTTCACTCTCTAGCTCTAAATTAGCCTGCTCGTGAAATATTTAACTATATCACACTCTGACTCATGTAATAAGTACTATATATATTATATATATTATATATAGGCATTGCATTACAGATAGTATTTGTTTAAGTTTAACAACATATAAAATATTTTAATACATAATATAGATTCTGTTTTAAATCCAATTCGTATTATCATTATGCATCATATCACATGTTTTATATATTTTAGTAACAGATGACACTAAAATGACTGAGTGTCACCTTCCAGTATCTTCATTATGTGCTTCTATTGACGAAGGTAGCTATAATAGACACTTTGTGTTTAATATATGTCTAAATATTTGTAATTTTTTACAGGTCAAATTGAGTTAAAAAAACAAGTACAGTCACTGGATGAAGAGTTTACTGATCTAGTGGTTACATTTGTAGATCATCTGGTAGAAAAACAAACCTCAATCTATGATGTTAAAAAGCATATTAGATTTATTCCAGGATATGTCGGTGCTAGTATCACTCCACTATGGCGTAACCTCAAACCTGAATTAGAAGAAATTACAGAGATCGATGAGTTTTTGGAACTTTTAAACTTTAATCTTTGGAATTTTCTGGACTATGAGATGTTGAAATACTTGATAAAAAAATGTAAAGTTCATTACATGTCACAAGAAATAGAAAGATATGCTGTTAAAATTGATCATTTTAAAAGAACAACATTGGTAATTCCTTTTATCAAATGCTGGGATGGGCACAAATTGGAAACAATACCAGATTCTGTGGTGGAACTCGTAGTAAAGTGTGACATCAAAGAAGATATCACTAAGTTTACACTATCTCGTTTGGATGATCTGAGACACTGTATTCTAAAGAAATGTGTGCCACTTCTTTCTCACTTTGCATCCGTTCTGTACTATCACAAAATTAGTGAAGGAAGTATATGCGTGTCTTGGTTGTTCCCAGAGAGATTTTCACTTATTTTGAAAAATAGAATACAAGATATTTCATTGATACTAGCACAATACCATATAGTGTGGGTGAAAATTAATGAAGAATGCATTTATTTACAAGAAAGCATGAGCAAGTTATGTAAGTACATGTTTTGTTTCAATTTAATTGGATATAATTTAATTACAGCATAGTAAGCGTTTATTTTTTTCATAGAATATATACTACCTGTTTTTTTTTTGGACATTACATAATAATGTATCATATAATAGCACAATATACCAAATGTAGGATTGGTATGCTGACATATTTATGTAGTACTTATGAAGGTCAAGTAATCTTAAACTAGAGCTACTATGCTAGCAATATTATGTGATATTGTGTGCATGTGAAGTACATTAAATGAACACTAATACCCATATTCTGTCGTGTCAATATTGCATCAATATTGATTTATTCATGCAGATAGATCTAAATCAGAAATATGTCTTGGTGCTCCATCTGATGTCAAGCCTTTCAAAAGTACGTATGAGAAATGTGACCTATTAGTTTTATATGCAATGATTTATTGATACAGGTAGATGTTTGTCAGAAGGAAATATTTTAACTCCAAATGCCAAAATTACATCTTCTGGTATGTCTAGTACAACATACCTAGTGTATTTCAATGTTATTGACCCTGTGTACTTTGATCTGTAGTTAAACGTGACTTAGAATTCACTGAAGTATATAAAAGTACTTCACTGGAGTCAAGAACATCATCATTTGTGACCGGATTTGCGAAAAGGGACCTTATCGCGCAAAAGCTAATTCTGAGATAAAGACCAAAAATGCCGCATGGATCATTTTTTCTGAAATTTAGCTTTTATCCATTAACATAACATATAACTCTATGCTAACCTTCACGCAAAGTTTCAGGACCTAGTTCAGTCTGCAAAGCAGAGAAAAAGCTGATAGAATACACCATACACAAAAACGTTTGAATATCAATAACGCGTGCACGGAACTGCACCGCGGGAAAACATTAATTACAGTTACGTAACCGCCCGGTAACCGCCCGTCGTTATAGTAACGAGCCCCACCCATACGTAACTCGGAAATATACGGGAACATTGCTCGTCCGCGTTCAAGTTTAAACGCGTTTTTCTCCACAAAATGTTTTTACGAAGCTACCGCGTTGGGCGAAAGTAAACGCTTATAACTCAGCCGTTAGGAAGCGCCCGGAGCCACATTATAGCTCATTTTAATGCTCTAAGATAGAACTATCTCGTGGTACCAATAACTCAATTTTTTTATTTTGCGCGATAAGGTCCCTTTTTGCAAATCCGGTCACATTTGGTAAAGATACTTTGAGTAAATCCAATGAAGAATTCAAGAGCATTGATTTCAATATTGTAAGTTGTTTTGCTATGAGTTGGACAAAATGAATGTGTATCTAGGCAGCCATATATAATTAAGAGCAAACTCTTAATACAATATAAGTGACGTTGTACATGTTTTACTGTTACTCACAATCTGACACTGTTAATTCCAGTTACTATTTTCGGTTCACCAACAACAGACATATAATGTCCCATATTTTTTAACAAGAAATGGAATTGTTAAAAAAAACTGCTTTGCTAAGAGCACACAGTTTGTACTTAAGATGATTTTAATGCCCTGCACACTTTGAATAGAGCCAGACAACACTTATTTAGTTACGTTTGAAATAACTAAAAACCTTTTAAACTTAAGTTTTTATTTAGTAATCCAATTGTTGTACATTATCATCATGTTTAGAAAAGATATGGTTTTGAAGTTAAAGCTACAAGTTTTCTGGGTTTTTACAGCTACCTTTACTCTAGTGGAGCCTACCCAGCCAGGTTAGAGCAGCTGCTATAATATCAGCTAGGGTTGTGGTGAGCCCCTAGTGAGTTTTTGCCAACTTTACATGGTGAGTTACCAAAAAACTACTCTGGTGAAGATATCTAGTGTGGAATAAACCACTTATTACACTCTTCAGAGTAATATGGCTAGATATTTAGCTCTCACGCTTTATTTTCACTTGGCTCCTGAAAATAAATTAGCCTGCTCATGAAATATTTCTCCATATCACACTCTGACACATGTAATAAGTACTATTTATCTCATAGTGTTACCTCATGCTGTATTGCGCAAGCTCATTAACGTCAGTGCGCATGCGAGAGAGGGTTACAGTGCTCCATTTGTCTGTCAGTTAGTCAGTTGGTCAGTCAGTCAGTCAGTCAGTCAGTCATTCTGTCATATGAATCTCGAAGATGGCAGCCTCCCGAAGATTGAAACAAGCATCAAAAAATTGCACTGGCCATTTTAACCCTTTCACCGTCGGATTTATTTAGACATTTTGAAAAATTTATATAAAATCAGAACTTTATTATGGTCCATAGCAACCATAGAAAAAAATTGACTATGTAAAATATACATTACAGAAAAAATGTTTATGTTGCCTGGCAACCAATGCGTGGTAATGACCACTGGTAAACCACAAAATGAATATAATTATCTTGAAAGCACGGCAATGAATAACGTTGTTTTGAACTCCAGACTGGTTCAAGCCAGACCATGGATTCTTTTACTGTACAGCTACTTCATGGGACAAAACTAATCAACTAAGGTTTCATATTTAGCCTGGGCTCAATTTCATGGACATATTTTGATAATTCCTGTATAAAAGTTGTATTAGACATATCTTTCTAATCATTATTCTTCAAACAGGTTATTATTTCTATAATAGACCAGTAATCAGTAATGTTGATGTGAATTTGAGTTGATATGTGTTTATAAAATATAGAGCATGAATAACCATGAAGTACTAAAAATGAATAACTGAAAATTGTGCATAAACTATAAAATATTGTGCATGTTTCATTATAAAATACAGATTTTAAAAATATGGGCAGATATCATGAAGTGAAGTCTACAAGGGTGTGATACTTTTGAAACAGTTTCTTTCAGATGATACACATAAATGCACTTTGCAGTACTCACATTGAACACGAGACTCATGGCGATTCCCAACAACAGTAAGCTTATTTGTTCTTATGATAGCTGAACATACAGCACAATTCCCCTTTCTATCTGCATGCTTAGGCCAGTGACCTAAATTTACATTCAGTCTATCTAGCTGAAGATGCTCAACAGATTGTGGACGACCAGCACTATGACATCTTGTAGAGAAGCTACCAATGAGCTGTTTTGCTAGCTCAAGACTAAATGACAACACCCTTGGTGCTTCATTAACCTAGTAGTTATAGCAACCAGCCTAACTCTCCAGTTTTCTCTTTCTTTCAGAGGCTTTTTAAACAATACAGAATTAAAAATATTTGGTCGCCACCGGGAATCGAACCCAGGATTGCTTGTATAGTGCACAAGCGCTCTGCCCTGAGTTACGACAACCACCCAGCGAAAAAACGCTGTGTTAAGGGGTACTGCTATGCTACAGTCTCACTCTCAACAGACCTATGAAATTTCTCTTTTTTCAAAGATTCTTATTATTCGTTCTGGCATTCTCTTGTCTCTGAATAAAATCTATCTCCAATGTCTCTTTTCTTTCTGATCTCTTCTGATATCTCAAAATATTTTTCCTCATATTTCCTCCTACTTTCTTCCTCTTTAGCCCAATGTTGTTTCTCAGCCTCATGTTGAGCAAGCTGTTCTGAGCTTCTGACTCCATCTTGGCTAATTTAGCATCTTATCTAAGTTGATCCAGTTCCCCACATCTCAATACTGCTTCCGCCTGTCTGTAAGCTTCATTGCTTGCCATAGCTTCCATTACGAGTTCCATTGAAGATTGAAGTAAGTCCATTTGCTTATTTTCTCTTGTTGGTGGACCAGCTATTGTAGAAGCATCGAAGCTACACAACACGAATCAGACCACTCTTCATCTATTCTTCCATTTCTTTAACACTCCTTGCTTTGGCACCTCCTTTATCAGTCTTCTTTTTTTCCCCAGAACCTGACATTTTAGTCTCTCGAGTGTGCGTACTTCTCTTGCTTGCTGCTGCAACCAAATGTGGTTCTCCTCTGCTGCTCAGGTACTCCCAAGTGATGAACACAAAACGACAAAAGTTGCTAAAAGTACACATTACAAAACATGCAACAGTCACAGTGACTCCGTCAAGTAATGTGAAACTAAGGCCACTGGGACTTACAGCAGGGGCTGATTGTACGAACTCTTATTTTTTCAGAATGAGCTCTCATTTTTTATCTACTTTATTTCTTACTCGTATGTGGAAATAAAAATATAATAGCACTAACTTTTTGTTTGTCATTGTTTTTCCTCATCCCCCAGTAATTGCTAGTTTCTTAACCAGCAATTTTCAGAGGAAAAATGGAACTGACTTATAAGTCCGCGGAGATATTGCCATCTTTTAAACAACACACCTCACTGATATGCTGAGTCAGCAGACCTAGCTCATAGTATGCCAAATCAGAGCAATTATTTGACATTATTCAATCTTGAGAGAATTTAGTGGTTGTTGCTTATTCAATCTTTTCTTTATGGTTGAATTTTAACAGTTATAGCTGTATTTCATCATTAACCAAAACGTCTTAGTATATTATTTTTATTTTTTCTATCTGCAGTATCTGCATACCGATCAAAATGTTATCTGATTTTAAGTATAGATTACCGCTGTACGTGATTTATTTCGTTCTATTATCCTCTCATCATCATTATGGGTGCAGATTCTGGCAAATGCTTTTTACAACTCCAAATTTCATTGTCACATTCTTTGTCATCTCCTGATGTCATAAAAACTATAAGTATTATGATTTAAAATTTTTGCTATTTAGCATAATATAATGAATATCTATACTATATAATAATAATAATCTTGTGAGTCAGTAACGACGACAACAGTGTTTTTATGAATAATTCATGAGCTTAAACTGTTTGGTAGAGTATTGGCATTTCACTGAAGTGGTAAAGTGTCATTTACATTCAGTAGAAAGTGATTAATTGTAACTGAAAAGCTGGAGGAATAAAAGAGGGAGAGTGGCGTAGGTTTCATAAAGGAAGGTAAAAATACGAAAGGGAAGGCAAAAAGGATATTATTTGTAACTAAAAACCAGGCAGAATTGGTGAGGTAAGGCGATCCTGTAAAAAGAAGGAAAAAGTATGAAAGAGAAGGCAAAAGTATGAAAGAGAAGGCATGAAGTGAACGATTAATTGGAACTAAATAGCGGGTGGAATCTAATCGCCAAGTAGAGTTGCATAGTTTCAAAAAGAAAGGAAAAAGTACAAAAAGAAGGCAAAAGTTTCGCAAAGCCTAAGTCCACAATAGAAGGACAGAGAGATTCAGAAGCAGGAGATGTAGACAAAGGGAGGAGATGGGACTCCAAGACTCAAGAAGAAAGAGCTGAAATAAAGGAGGTGGGGGATAACATAAGCTGAGATAGTTCAGGAAGAAAAAAAAAGAGCAGGAGGAGAGGGAAACGGATGTGATCTTAAGCAATAGAAAGATAAACATGAATACAAATAACTTATGTTTCTGAATTCTTACTTTGCAATATGTCAAGTGCTACTGTGTTGTGGGGTATTTGCTAGTATTCATAAATACATATATTAATAACTAGTGATGTGCTTGAGCACAAATGGCGAGCGAGCCTAAAGACTATACTATTTTTATATGAATGATTTTGACTTCTAACACTGAAGCTACTGAAGCTACTGAAAATAAGGTCCAGTTTTTAAGTTTAGCATACACGGTAAAGGGATTTCAGTGCCATAGTAACAACTCTCTGCAACTGCTCGGAAGGAAAACAACAACAACAAAACAATACACGTTATTTAAAAGTTTTCTTTGTGATATTCTTTAGCTAAGTAGTGGTTGTAACACACAATGCTTTGACACAACTGGACATGCACCTACACAGACTTACCTTCGCAGTAGTCTAGTGGACAATGTATTTTCAAATACTGTTGCGCACGGCTTATAACCATGACAAAGAGCGCATTGACTTACAACCGCCACTAAGGATTCTCAGAGCTCGTTAATTGAAAAATACTGGAACTGTGAACGCTTTATCTAACTTACGTAATTAGAAGCGCGGGCGAAAACAGAGGTCTCACGTACCCCATAAACAGATAAATAAATAAATATAGCGAAATCTCGATTGAGTTACCCCTGATAGTGTCTCGCTCGCTTCGCTCGCTCGCCAATAATTAAAATTGTAGGTGGAACTGCATTTTTTTTGAAGTACTATTTTAGCACTACATGTAAATTCTTGTGATCGCTCAGCATACTATTACGAGGTTCTCTAAGTTTTTCAACCTCCTGCCAAACCTCCTCTACTACTATTGTGTGCATGTTCTTGCTTTTAGTTTGTCGCTATGCCTCTGCCAAACTATCCACAATGTCCACACGATAATCATCAGAGTCCATTATTATACACACTTCTCATCAGGGATAGTGCTGTGGATGAATAGATGCATGGATCTCTACCATACAACAAGAAGATGGAGATTATTTTGTATTTTCCTGAAGTACAGACCTGTAGGCAAACAATAACTGGGTGAGATAATCATCCCAATCATGTTGTTTTGTTTCACATCATTTAGCAATTATCCGTATTAGTGTGGAATTCAAACTCTCCACCAGCCTGTCAGTTTGAGGGTCATGTCCACATCACATATACCAGAGATTAGTTCTGACACCAAATATGCCCCACAGTATTAATTACTCAGGTATAAGAGGACAACAAATTATATGTTCTACAGACAGCTTTGCAATTGTCACTGTCTTCTTATCTAATATGGAGGAAATAATCCATATGTAACTAACACATTTTGATTCTATAAATATTACAACAGCCTCACTAATGCAGTGGAATATTCCTTCTGCTGGTATTGGCAGCAGCAGTGATTAAAAAGTTAGACAAGAATTTTCCTAGAAGCACACTCCAAGTGCCCTGTGCAGAACCTTCTGATTTCTTTCCTCATCCCACACTAGCAAGCATAATTTCTCCACTTGCATATACACTAGTAGTTCTGGAATTGTTGTTTATCTTGATAAACAGACTTTTAATTTCAAAGTATTTGTTCATTTTCCAAAACCTTGAAGAGATTCAAGTGGCTATTGTTCATCTTACAGAGAGTTGGAATATAGACTTCGAGGGAATAGTTACATGCTGTTTAACTATTTTAATAGAATTGTACATACTGCTAATATATATTATATATATATATATGTAATAGTTATGCCATGGCCAACCAGGGGTTATGGAATATAACAGTCCTGATCCTGAGGGCGAAGCCCGAGGGATAAGGGCGGTGATATTCCATAACCCTGATGTTGCCATGGCACAACTGTTTTATACCATAGTTACTGCTACTACTACTCTCTCATATCCACCTATATGGGACCAGCCCTACCAGATATAACTCTCCTGCCGCTCTCATACCACAGGAATTTACCACAGCTAGCTGCTGTACTGCTTACTGCTGAGCAGCCCAGATAGAGTTAGATCTGGAGATAACAGCTGGCAGCTACAATGCTAAAGTAAACTTGCTAAAGTAAACTTGCTAAAGTAAACTTTCTGGCGTGCTTCAATTGAATTTTAATTGAATTTTAATTTTGGGCCGGAAACGGAAGAATTCGCTTGACACCGGGAAAATATCATAGCCCCAGGAATAATCACCGGGAAAATATCACTTTTAATCCATGGGTGTTACCCAGCAACCATGGTATAAATATATATATATTATAGTCAACTCTTGATTTTTCTCAGAATATTTTTATGAGTGTTAGTTAACTTTAGGGCACTGTTAGTTGGGCTCTAAGGCCATGATTACTCCCAGTTATTGAGGAATAAATGGGTAGAGTTGCCTGAGCGATATTTTGTGTTGAGGCTGTGAATATGATTTAGTTGGCTTGAGTTAGAGACTACCAAGGATACTGACTCATGATGTCTAGCTTACAGCTGGTTGCTTTATTAGGATATTATGTGTGTTTGACTAGAGTTGCATGACATGATGGGTTAGAGTTGATTAGAAGACTGTGGACCTTGCATAATGGATATAATTTGTGTCTCTTTGAAAAGTGAACAAGTAGAATTGACCATGTTTGTGAAATATGTCTAGTAGTTGATTGACCTTCTTTGCAATGGAATCTGACATGTCTCTGTTAAGATCTCTATATCCTCTACCCTCATGTATGTAGCATCTTGTACTTGTATGGACTAATTCTCTTGTGGCAAACAGAGTCTTCTTTTTGTGCAGTCTGGACAGGTTCTTCCAGTCTAGGCTTAGATAGGGTCGGAGGGAGTTTAGGCTTTCAGGTTCTTCTTGATTGCTGAGAGGTATTCCTTGACAAGATGTGTGTCCCAGATTTGTTTAAGACTGGTTCTTTCTGCCATTAGTTGTGGTAGATCCAAAAAAAAGAAAGAAAAAAGAATCCAGCATATTCATGGAGTTTTGAGGCCGAACTAGTATTTCTTCTTTCGGATCATATTTTGAACTTTAAAGATCTGGTCATAATTGTGACTTTGAGCACGACTGATTTTTATGAGTGGCATAAATAAAAGCATTTTTGCTGGTGCACATTCATCTGTGGTATTAGGAAATTATTCGAGCAAACTTACCAAATTCTTTCACAAGGTTTGACAGATTTTTCATTGTTCTGTGTATTTCCTCCAGGGCAATAATTATATACACCATCCTTGATATTAGTTCCGTATAACTATTCAGTTGTAATTTTTTCAGCTCATCAACCTAGATTCTGACAATATTTATGAAGAAGAGCATCTATTTTTCTTCCACAAAATTTGCACTTTAATTTGTATTAGCTGATTGTAGCACATGTGAAAAAGATAAACACAGCAATAAATGAAGTTAAAGTAGTATTTTCTGTATCATATATTTATCTAAAGAATGCGATCTCATCAGCTTAGTGCAAAAGCACCGTGAAGAAGACACTACTCTGTGTGATTCCTGTATTGTTGTATAAAAGTTAGCTTTCTCACTGGTTGCAGCACTCTGTCATAATCTGTGACAGTCAATAGGCACGTAGTTTTCATTAACACTCATTTCTTAAATACATGTAGTACGCTTGTATAAATTCAACCTTTGAAGTATGTTACATCACCACTTGTTTAGAACAAGAACTTAGCAGGCCATATTCTTTCCATTAGAAACTGCATATTACACACAACAGTAATGTAGGAATATGTTTATATATGGGTGGGATCCAAGGGCATGTGTTTTGTGGTTTGCTGGTGTTCGTGTAAGAAATTACATTTTTAAAATTGTGCCAAAAAATTATAGGGGCACCATCCCCCAGAGCCCCCACCCACTTCCTACGCCATGGCACAACAATAGTTCAATAATTATAATAATAGGACATTTTTTCTCTTTTTACAGCTAATATTTTTAATTATAACTTAACCCGAAATTCAACTTCTTGCCGAAGTCCTCTTCAGGGGTCAACTGAGGTCGAACTCTCCGTGGTGATATTTAACAATATTGGCTGTTAAAAAGAGAAAAAATTTCCTATTATTAAGAAAAATAATTGTTAGACTTAATGCAAACAAAAGTATTAATATTGGTACAATATCTATTTTTTTAGAAAACATTTTTTTCACAAGAACACTCATTAAAAGAAGTGTGCCATGCTGCAAAAATGCAAATAAAGAATTACGAAAGTAGCCATGTGACGGATGATCAGATTCCAACCAATAGGATTAGTATTCATGAGGCAGCTCTGCATGGCAAGGTAGAGGACGTCAAACAATCAATAGCTGATTCAAACTGCAATGTGTTTACTGTTAATGACAAAAAACAATCTGCATTACATTTGGCTGCAATAGGAGGCCATATTGAAATAATACAGCTGCTGCTGCTACTAGTAGGAGCTAATGTTTTGCAAGCTGATACTAATGATTTAACACCACTTCATTACGCAGTTATTCTTGGCCATCGTGAAATATTCAAGTCATTAATAAATTCTTTAATTCCTAACTTTTCCATTGGTGATATTCTTAAACTTACAACCTTCAACATAAAATCTTTTCAAGTCAATGTCTTCCATATTGCCATAGCCATGAAGCAGTGCGACATTGTATTGTTCGTGCTAAATTATTTCTCACATGCTTCATTTACAAGTATCAATTCACTCGCCCTCTCCACTCTACATGACAGCATATTCGAATTACTACTTGATACCAACTGCTTCAGTCCAGAATACCAGCAAACAGCTCTGTGTGTGGCAGCAGCACGAGGTCAACTAGGAGTAGTCCAGTCTTTACTGAACATCCATCACTGTGATGCATTCTTCAAGATTACAGATGGTCACACTTTACTGCATTGTGCTGCTATGAATGGACAAAATAGTGTAATCAAGCACCTGTACAATTACACAGATATTCCTGACAAAATTGGTCAAAAAGAATATGAGACTGTGTTCAAACTAGCAATTACAAACTGTAATGTTGAAATTATTGAAATAGTTACAAAAAACTGTCAGCAGTGTGATGTTAATGTAGGATTAATTATAGCTTGTAAAGAGAGTCAAGTAAGCATAGCAAAATATCTCATAGAACACTGTCACAGTGACCCTCTCTCTACAGATGAATACAATAACACACCACTGCTTTTAGCTGCTCACTCTGGCAATCTGGAATTAGTCAAATATCTCACAGACAACCATTACTGTGATGTTAACATGAGGGGACAATATGGAAGAATGCCACTTCATGCAGCATGTACAGAAGGACATTTAAATGTAGCCAAATATCTCATAGAACACTGTCACAGTGACTCTCTCTCTACAGATGAACACAATAACACACCACTGCATTTAGCTGCTCACTCTGGCAATCTAGAATTAGTCAAATATATCACAGACAACCATTACTGTGGTGTTAACATGAGGGGACGATATGGAAGAATGCCACTTCATAAGGCATGTATAGAAGGACATTTAAGTGTAACCAAATATCTCATAGAACACTGTCACAGTGACCCTCTCTCTACAGATGAAGACAATGACACACCACTGCATTTAGCTGCTCAACTTGGCAATCTGGAATTAGTCAAATATCTCACAGACAACCATCACTGTGATGTTAACATGAGGGGACGATATGGAAGAATGCCACTTCATGAGGCATGTATAAGAGGACATTTGAATGTAGCAAAATATCTCATAGAACACTGTCACAGTGACCCTCTCTCTACAGATGAAGACAATGACACACCACTGCATTTAGCTGCTCAACTTGGCAATCTGGAATTAGTCAAATATCTCACAGACAACCATTACTGTGATGTTAACATGAGGGGACAATATGGAAGAATGCCACTTCATAAGGCATGTATAGAAGGACATTTAAGTGTAACCAAATATCTCATAGAACACTGTCACAGTGACCCTCTCTCTACAGATGAAGACAATGACACACCACTGCATTTAGCTGCTCAACTTGGCAATCTGGAATTAGTCAAATATCTCACAGACAACCATCACTGTGATGTTAACAAGAGGGGACAATATGGAAGAATGCCACTTCATAAAGCATGTATAGCAGGAAATTTAAATGTAACCAAATATCTCATAGAACACTGTCACAGTGACCCTCTCTCTACAGATGAACACAATAACACACCACTGCATTTAGCTGCTCATTCTGGCAATCTGGAATTAGTCAAATATCTCACAGACAACCATCACTGTGATGTTAACATGAGGGGACAATATGGAAGAATGCCACTTCATAAAGCATGTATAGCAGGACATTTAAATGTAACCAAATATCTCATAGAACACTGTCACAGTGACCCTCTCTCTAAAGATGAATACAATAACACACCACTGCATTGTGCTGCTCACTCTGGCAATCAGGAATTAGTCAAATATCTCACAGACAACCATCACTGTGATGTAAACATGATGGGACGATATGGAAGAATGCCACTTCATGAGGCATGTATAAATGGACATTTGAATGTAGCAAATTATCTCATAGAACACTGTCACAGTGACCCTCTCTCTAAAGATGAAGACAATGACACACCACTGCATTTAGCTGCTCACTCTGGCAATCAGGAATTAGTCAAATATCTCACAGACAAACATTACTGTGATGTTAACATGAGGCGACGATATGGAAGAATGCCACTTCATGACGCATGTATAAATGGACATTTGAATGTAGCAAAATATCTCATAGAACACTGTCACAGTGACCCTCTCTCTACAGATGAACACAATAACACACCATTGCTTTTAGCTGCTGTCTCTGGCAATCTGGAATTAGTCAAATATCTCACAGACAACCATCACTGTGATGTTAACATGAGGGGACCATATGGAAGAATGCCACTTCATGAGGCATGTATAAATGGACATTTGAATGTAGCAAAATATCTCATAGAACACTGTCACAGTGACCCTCTCTCTAAAGATGAAGACAATGACACACCACTGCATTTAGCTCCTCAACTTGGCAATCTGGAATTAGTCAAATATCTCACAGACAACCATTACTGTGATGTTAACATGAGGGGACAATATGGAAGAATGCCACTTCATGACGCATGTATAAATGGACATTTGAATGTAGCAAAATATCTCATAGAACACTGTCACAGTGACCTTCTCTCTACAGATGAACACAATAACACACCATTGCTTTTAGCTGCTGTCTCTGGCAATCTGGAATTAGTCAAATATCTCACAGACAACCATCACTGTGCTGTTAACATGAGGGGACAATATGGAAGAATGCCACTTCATGACGCATGTATAAAGGATCATTTGAATGTAGCAAAATATCTCATAGAACACTGTCACAGTGACCCTCTCTCTAAAGATGAAGACAATGACACACCACTGCATTTAGCTGCTCACTCTGGCAATCTGGAATTAGTCAAATATCTCACAGACAACCATCACTGTGATGTTAACAAGAGGGGACAATATGGAAGAATGCCACTTCATGACGCATGTATAAATGGACATTTGAATGTAGCAAAATATCTCATAGAACAATGTCACAGTGATCCTCTCTCTACATATGAATACAATAACACACCACTGCATTGTGCTGCTCACTCTGGCAATCAGGAATTAGTCAAATATCTCACAGACAACCATTACTGTGATGTTAACATGAGGCGACGATATGGAAGAATGCCACTTCATGAGGCATGTATAAATGGACATTTGAATGTAGCAGAATATCTCATAGAACACTGTCACAGTGATCCTCTCTCTACAGATGAATACAATAACACACCACTGCATTGTGCTGCTCACTCTGGCAATCAGGAATTAGTCAAATATCTCACAGACAACCATCACTGTGATGTTAACATGAGGGGACAATATGGAAGAATGCCACTTCATAAAGCATGTATAGCAGGACATTTAAATGTAACCAAATATCTCATAGAACACTGTCACAGTGACCCTCTCTCTAAAGATGAAGACAATGACACACCACTGCATTTAGCTGCTCAACTTGGCAATCTGGAATTAGTCAAATATCTCACAGACAACCATTACTGTGATGTTAACACGAGGGGACGATATGGAAGAATGCCACTTCATGAGGCATGTATAAATGGACATTTGAATGTAGCAAATTATCTCATAGAACACTGTCACAGTGACCCTCTCTCTACAGATGAACACAATAACACTCCATTGCTTTTAGCTGCTGTCTCTGGCAATCTGGAATTAGTCAAATATCTCACAGACAACCATCACTGTGATGTTAACACGAGGGGACGATATGGAAGAATGCCACTTCATGAGGCATGTATAAATGGACATTTGAATGTAGCAAATTATCTCATAGAACACTGTCACAGTGACCCTCTCTCTAAAGATGAAGACAATGACACACCATTGCATTTAGCTGCTCACTCTGGCAATCTGGAATTAGTCAAATATCTCACAGACAACCATTACTGTGATGTTAACATGAGGCGACGATATGGAAGAATGCCACTTCATGACGCATGTATATATGGACATTTGAATGTAGCAAAATATCTCATAGAACACTGTCACAGTGACCTTCTCTCTACAGATGAACACAATAACACACCATTGCTTTTAGCTGCTGTCTCTGGCAATCTGGAATTAGTCAAATATCTCACAGACAACCATCACTGTGATGTTAACATGAGGGGACAATATGGAAGAATGCCACTTCATGCATGTATAAATGGACATTTGAATGTATATCTCATAGAACACTGTCACAGTGACCCTCTCTCTAAAGATGAATACAATAACACACCACTGCATTTGCTGCTCACTTGGCAATCAGGAATTAGTCAAATATCTCACAGACAACCATCACTGTGATGTAAACATGAGAACCACTGTCACAGAACACTGTCACAGTGACCCTCTCTCTAAAGATGAAGACAATGACACACCACTGCATTTAGCTGCTCAACTTGGCAATCTGGAATTAGTCAAATATCTCACAGACAACCATTACTGTGATGTTAACATGAGGGGACGATATGGAAGAATGCCACTTCATGACGCATGTATAAATGGACATTTGAATGTAGCAAAATATCTCATAGAACACTGTCACAGTGACCCTCTCTCTACAGATGAACACAATAACACACCATTGCTTTTAGCTGCTGTCTCTGGCAATCTGGAATTAGTCAAATATCTCACAGACAACCATCACTGTGATGTTAACATGAGGGGACATATGGAAGAATGCCACTTCATGAGGCATGTATAAATGGACATTTGAATGTAGCAAAATATCTCATAGAACACTGTCACAGTGACCCTCTCTCTAAAGATGAAGACAATGACACACCACTGCATTTAGCTGCTCATCTCTGGCAATCTGGAATTAGTCAAATATCTCACAGACAACCATTACTGTGATGTTAACATGAGGGGACGATATGGAAGAATGCCACTTCATGACGCATGTATAAATGGACATTTGAATGTAGCAAAATATCTCATAGAACACTGTCACAGTGACCTTCTCTCTACAGATGAACACAATAACACACCATTGCTTTTAGCTGCTGTCTCTGGCAATCTGGAATTAGTCAAATATCTCACAGACAACCATCACTGTGATGTTAACATGAGGGGACAATATGGAAGAATGCCACTTCATGACGCATGTATAAAGGATCATTTGAATGTAGCAAAATATCTCATAGAACACTGTCACAGTGACCCTCTCTCTAAAGATGAAGACAATGACACACCATTGCATTTAGCTGCTTACTTTGGCAATCTGGAATTAGTCAAATATCTCACAGACAACCATCACTGTGATGTTAACAAGAGGGGACAATATGGAAGAATGCCACTTCATAACGCATGTATAAATGGACATTTGAATGTAGCAAAATATCTCATAGAACACTGTCACAGTGACCCTCTCTCTACAGATGAAAACAATAACACACCACTTCAATTAGCATCTGCCTATAATCATTTGGACATGATGCATTATCTTTCAAATTCTGAGCCCAAAGTAACAGTTAATCTATCAACCTCTCCAATGCCAGAAGTAATAAGTACTGGATTAAATATTGAGGAATTATATGGCAAAATGGAAAAGAATGTTATCAATCGTTACACTCCAGATCAATTAATTCGTCGTACAATTGATGGGACTAGAAAGTGTAAATCTGGCATACGTTATGGAATAAAACTGTTGAAATCAAAATATTTTAGAACACAATCATAAATATGGTATTGCACTTTTTTTTCGTAAAAATACAAATTCAATGTGTTTATTGATTGTATTAATGTTTTTTTCAATTAATATATATTTTTATTCAACGAAACTGAGCCATAATGTTGTTTTATTAAGGTGTTCTATGTATGTGTATGAAGAAATATTCTTGTAAAGTTTATAAATCTTTTACTTCAGTAGAATGATTTATCAATAGGCCTAACAGCAAATTACAATTTTACCCATCCCTCTATTGCTACTTATCTTTGTGACCTGCCAAAGGAAAAGGCACTATAGACAAGAAAATCAGTTTTTTGCTGCTTAAAAATAGAATTTTTTAAAAATATTTCTACTCAATATTAATTGCAGAATACAATGTGACGAATACTTGATGAGGTGTTGCTTTAATTAGAATAGTGTTTCAACAATAACGTAATGTGATGTTACAATTCATTTGATGGTGAAGAAGATTGCTTGTCAATATTTCTAGGTCTTGAAGTGTCCAATTTCCTTTCAATAACCACAAGAACAAAAACTTTTGAGGTGTGGTCTTACCCTCTAGGTGACTGTCCATAGCTGCACGCCATTGACCAATCGAGGACTCATGAGATGATCCAGGCTTGGGCACACTGGGGTAATGGACAGGTCATATAAGACAAGTTTTTGTATGTTCTCAGCTGTGACCTACTCACGAAGAAAATAAACAAAAAAACAAAAACAAAAGGCTTATCACATGGTCTGCAAAAGTGGTGATTAGTAGTAATGTCGGATAAGTCAAATGAACTCTTACAAAAGGCTGTCCAATCTCTCTCGTCTTTGAAATTAGCATGTCTACCAGGAATAGGAAGAGCAACAGCTGAAGATAAACTAGTAATAAAGGAATGCTCATCTTGTATAGTCTCAGGACTGGTAATATTTGCAGGTGAGCAACCTGTCAACCCACATGGCTTCGAGTGTTTAAATCTTGATGTTGGTAATCATCAGCCAAGTTAGCGTAGTGTTTATCTGATATTCCATGTAAAAATAAGAATTTCTTTCAACTTATTGGCTTGCCATATGGTAAAAACAACAACAACAACAGCAAAAAACAACAAAACATAGCAATACAACCTGTACTTCGATGGCTCAGAATGTTTGCATTAAAATTGAGCATGAATCTAAGTTAGTATGACAGCATCTAGTTCACTGTTAGAGAACATCTTACAGTTGTCTCTCTCGGCTATTATATTTGCAGGGAGTGTTGCACTGCATGAGGTGACTTTTCTATGCCAAACAACCACATGTAAACTCTCCTATTGATGATCTTCTGGCCTAACCTCAACTGGTGCACTGCCATTGTTCATAGTTATTTAAGCAGACTTCTTCAGGCCCAGTATCTTCGATTTCTACAGGCAGATACTCTGTTTCAGCAAGTACAAATTTACTGTCTATAACAATACCTGTATCCATGGTGGGCACCTTTGTTTAGCTACTCATATCTCAAGAAAAATTGTTCAAAAGAGATTTTACTACCAACTTCTAGAGAAAGATTTTCTTTATCTTCCTATAAAAAAGAAAAACTTTATAGCAACCAAGAGCATGCTCAGAAAGTGGAGGGAAATTCTAAAAACTTAAAATTCAATTTTCTCAAAAAGCAATTATTGGTCTATAGTGCCTTTCCCCTTGGAGGGTCACTTCAATTTGTAAAGAGCTATGTCTCTTGCAGAAATCATACAAAATGTACCAAAATATATATATTACCAGATCTGTTTCACTGATTAACCCCATTCAACAAAAAAAAGACAACAATTCACAAAAGTTTCAACTTCACAAGCTATCAAGTCTCACAACAAAGTTCTCTCTATGTGTTGACTTGTCCTCTCCTGTTGACTCAACACTATCTGTGGAGGGGGAACTTTACCAATCCTTCGACTGGAGCGTGGTGAAGGAGATGCTGCCAAGGTTACTGATCCGTTACTGCCAGCCTGACTGCTACCACTGTAACGAGGAGAGCTGATGTGTTGGGTATGGGTCGACAAATTACCCACCAACACAGTCTCGGACGTTGCCTCAGGTAAAGTCCTAGCTTGCAAGTGTGAGTATGAGTGTGATACAGATGCCTGAGGCAAGTTTTGTCCAAGAAATAGAGCAGAGTCTGAATTAGATGTTTGAGAATGGGAGTTCTTTGTCACTGTGTACATGCCATGAGATGGCAAAGTGTCTGGTGATGGGTGGGCGGAGTTTGGTGTGACAGTGTACTGTCCATGAACTGGGGATGAAAAAGGAGTTGCATGGGAAGAAGTGACAGGTGTGACTCTTGCGCAAGTAGCTGGTGTGACGTGTGAGGATACCATGGGTGTGGACTGAATAGACGAGGATGTATTGGGAAAGGAGAGATGGTTGTGTGAACTGCTGACAGCTGAAGCCACACCTTTGTGCTGCTGATGTTGTTGCTAAAAGGTTCAATAAAAATCAAAGAGTAAATAAAATGGAAAAAAATTAATATAGGCTATTGTAGCTTCAATCATTCAACTTCTTCAATTTTAAACATCATCATCATCATGATCCTAATCATCATCATCATCAGTCACTTTCGTTCTATCATTGCCCCCTCTGGTCCAGGCAGACTTCAGATCTTCAGTCACAGTGAACCTCCTCCCTGGGTGGTTTTCTCCCCGCGTGCCAGTAGCCCTCACGGGAGGCGGGCAGTGTCTGTTGGTGGACCAAGTCTTGCTCTTGTTCCTGTTGCTAATGTTGGAAGGAGAGAGAAGGTTGAAACCTTGCCCGCCAACTGGAGTGGGAGCTAACGATTCCTTCCTGGTCTTCTGTGGAATGTCCTTCTTCTTGCGTCGGAAACTCTTTTGAAATGACTTGAAGAAGTCCTTCACTTCATCAGTGTGTTTCTAAGTACAAGAAAGATAAAAGAAAGAAATAAAGAATAAAGACAATAGCAAAAAAAATAAAATTAGGTTTGTCACAAAAGATGCACTTTTATAATGTTGATTATAATGTTCATGGTTCTACAATAAATTTCTAATGTGCATTGGAATGATTGTTAATGAGCTCAAATATTTACTGCACATGCGTGTTATTGACTCCATGTACATGTCTGATACATGTATCGAGTATTGTATGTCACGAGTGTTATTATGTATGTTCACACTTGTTACATGCAGTATAAGACTTACTGTGGCAATGCAGTATTCCTCCATCTTACCCGACCAATAGCACAGCTGTATCACACAAACAAACCAATATCACTAGCAAATCTTTATTTAAAAACAACACAAAAAAAATCCATTCATAGTCCATTTTATATAAATGTTCTCACCTGACACATATCCAGATTATTACACTGAATGCAGCGATACCTGCAGGAAATAATTACATTATCAAATTCTCCCACATTTATCTACAGTGTCATTAGTCTGAGAGTTCTGACGAAAGTTTTTGTTTGTTGTTATTATTTTTGTTATACTGTGTGGCCTTCATAATAATGTAAAAGTGTAATATTGATGAGGTACTCGTTATATTTATAGAAACTACCGAAGGGGAGGCCACATAAGGGATATCTTGTCTCAGTGATTTTAATAGATGTCATAGTTATTGCATACCTGAAACCTTGAATAGGTGTGGTCTTACATACTGCACACTTGACTACGTGTTGGGTGGACTCAGCTGCAGCAAGTCTGTGCACTACAGGCAGCCAGGAAAGGGGGAGGGGCTCAGATTGAAGTCATGAAATATAACCAGGAAGTTGCAGTCTTCCTACTCCTACAAACTATACAACACACACACACACCCACACACAAACACACGCACCACAATAAGATCATACGACTAGATTGCTACTTGCAAACTTCAATTCACAATAATGCATTAAATGAGCAAATGAAATTAACAAAAACAAAAAACAACAACAAATAAACAAAAACAAATAAAATCCTATTCTGCATACAGTAGGAGACAAAAAGTTCCGGACTCTGTCCTGTAGTATGACCATAAAACTGTAGTTACTTTGCTGCCATAGTGTGTGACCTGGATATGTTTACCACTGGCCTAGCTCAGTCACTCAGTAGTATTGTCTAATGAACCCTTGCTTATTTGGACTAGACAAAAACCTAAATTACTCTGGTTATTAGTCAGGTTGGACAAACTGGTAGAGAAAATTCTCCTTGTGTGGTTTCTCAGCACTTGTAGGTGATAGGGCTGTGAAACAGCTTCAAATAGGATGGCTTCAATTTTTTTTATCCGAAAGCTATGCCTCCAGGAGCCTGTAAACAAAAAAATCGGAACGTTTTATTGGATAAACCATTTTTTATTTTTCTTTGAGCGAGGCATGCAGTGAACAAGAAAGATTAAAACGATAATGTGGTCAAACGAAATGGCCATTTTTTACCAAATGGCTTACTGTTTGTTTTTTTAATCATATGACAGCAGTTCCTACAAAACGGAATTCGGAACTCTATTTGTGTCCTGATGTAGTTTCTCTCTAAAGCTCCAATGAATATTAATCAAGCATTAATGTGTTATGAAAGCAGTCAACTCTTACCTTCTTGAAGCATTCTCTGGCACAGATATCTAGAGCATGCAGAGAACAGAACTGATCTTCACACACCAGCTGGGGAATCTACAAACACATGTACGAATGCATGAGTCCACAGTAACAATAAACACACACACATACACACACATAGGCCTTCATTAAAGTAAGTACCTGTGTAATCTGCTCCAAGAAGTTTGTAAGTTGCTCCAGGTCAATACTATTTCTTGTACCAGAAATGACATTGAATAAAGCTAAATAACAACAAAGTTAGTGAACTTGGATAAACATGTATGTATGCACATGATACAGATGCTTCTATACCTAACACACACACACACACACACATACATACACACACACACACACACACCTCTGTATTTCTCATCCAGCTTCCCAGAAGACATAGCAATGATAGCCAGCATGAAGGGTGAACCCTGTATAGGACCTTGATGCTCTCTATAACAACCACAACCACAACAAGCCTCATTACTGTCTTGTTCATGGGAACTGGATTTTTTCTGCAAAACAAACTATTCGTTATGTAAACATTTTTTTCTTTCAGTTTAATCTAGACTCTATGTGTTGTCATGTAATATTGTATTGACCACAACAAATGGTGCAAAGAGAAGAACTACAAATAAGGTCACATGAAGCACTTATAGTATGACCACATTTTGGACCACATGTAATGCCAACATAACTAGCTTGCCACACTATGTAACAGGAACATATCCCATTTCCTTACTTATCATACAGATCTCGTATCCAACTGGTCGTCAAGTCAATGGCACCATTGATAATACAGTACAGGAGTGGTTAGGCCTAATTATACTGATTTGGCAATGTATACCTTTATAGCATCATACAATATGAACATTTAATTGAACTGTTTGCACTTATACAACACAGCACTCATATAAAACCACCTTGGGAACCAACCACATGTATGCTGTACTGGGGTTAGGGTGAAGGGAGCAAGATTGAGCTTACCTTATCTCAAAGGGGTCATACCCTTCACACATAATTAAATGTACACTGTAGCACATGTATAATGAATAACACAGAGGCATGGAGACTGAGCACATGTGCACTGTAGCACATGTATAATGAATAACACAGAGGCATGGAGACTGAGCACATGTGCACTGTAGCACATGTATAATGAATAAAACACAGTCAGTGCCAATAAAATTACTTTAAAAAAAACAACTCACAAATGTATGTCCAATAACAATACGCAACAAAATTTCAGTATCTAGCTATTAGTTACATAGAAGAGCCACCCTAAATTTCAGCTAGTCACAAGTCCCTAATAGTGTATGCAGCTCTGAAATCTAACCTTTTATCTTACAGAGAGGCTCCAATAAAAGGCGCGGAGAGGAGAAAATAACGCGATAAGTCTGACCCTCGCCTTCCCCCCCCCCCTCTTGACTAGGTAGGAGTGGACTGTTGTTATAGTTACAGTGGTTTAAAAACAAATCGGAAAGTATACACTGATCTAGGAGTTCAACTTCGCTCCAACAAACGATGTTCAAAGTGTAAGCAATAGTGCATTCCTAGAACTGAGAAAACGCGAGAAAGACTAGAGACCTTTCCATTTTCCCACCTTGACTCAGTAGACGTGGACTGTTGTTATAGTTACTGTCGCTTTTAAAAACCTATGAATGGAGAGTGTACCTTTAATATTCAAATGGTGTAGTTATAATGGCAATAATAATGATGGATTAGTTTAAAAGTTCAGTTGTAACACTGTTCAGTTGAACTCGTTTTCTAGGACAATGGTGTGTAGACAAAAGTACATCTAGAGTTAGAATGAAAACTATAAATAACTGGCTATAGTGGGACTGTTAATTTTCTATCATTTCATTTTCTCTTTTCCTCTCCCAGGATAACAGTCCACTTCAATTTATCCTGACAAACTGCAAATATTCTTTTGATGATCTCTACATGTTTTTCTTTCTTCCTTTAATCTCTATAGAAATATTATGTCTATGACATACTTTCAGTACTAATCAGAGGTTGTTTGCTTCTGGAGGTAATATAATTATAGAAAATACATTCTGTTGGAGAGGGCAAGCTGAATGTCTGGTATATTCAGTTGTGCTCGTTGAATGTTCAAAATCAAATGTGTTCCATGTAAGTTTATACACTATGCTATACATACATCCCAACAAATATCCAGCACATATTCTTTAACTGTTGTGGTTTCAGCTAATGACGCAAACTTCAAAGCTCAACTCACTAGAATTAGCTTTAATTATTCTGTTGGAATTATGCGTCAATGACTTATCAATGTTGAAGCTGGAACACATTCATTTCTTTATAATGACTAAGCAGAACTACCTTTTCAGTGAATAAATGTTATTCTCAGTAAGAGTTGAAGTCTTATTGATCAAGTGAACTACCGTATTCTTCAAAACTATAATATCAATGCTCAATGCCCTATTTGCGCATTTGACTGGTGACAAAATGGCAGCAACTCATTGCAGTGAAACCACACCTCACAACAGGACATGCTTAGGTGGGTTGAGGGGACTTTTGGAGTCAAGACTGGCTGCTTTTAGAAGTATAATTTCTATTACAATAGTTGTTCATATTGGTTGCTGTTCAGAGTCAGATATTCAAGTGCTATAAGCAAGCATTTTTATACAATGCATCAACAATCTTAATAGAGTATTTCAAATAAATGAATAAAACCAAAGCTTATTCTGTGCAATTGGGAAGTCTTCGCTCCTCAGAAATTGAGCCTGCTGGATCCATCCGGTTGAGTTCAGGTGCGCAGAGCCAAGAGAACGGAGGAGAGGGAGCCTGGTGCACCTTGCCACATGAGTTCAGACGACGTATGGAGAATTGCTGTAAACGGCTACGAGACAACAAGAAGCTCAACTAAAATACCACAAATTCGCAAAAGTATACTTCTGCTACTACTGCGTGATTGTTTCTGCTCGCGTATTAATGAATGGTGGGGAATAAATTAATGTCCAGATCTACAGGTGGTGCGCGTTGCTATGTGCGGCCACCCTTAAAGTGGCAGACTGAAGTTGGAATACTGAAGGTATGTTAAATTATTTTCTCTCTGTTTTGTGGCATATATTACTGTGCCTGATGAAAACAATAAAATACAAGTAAATATGTGTTATTTTTAGATACGGTCAACAGCAAGGAATTCTTTGGATAGTCGTCATATGGCAAAACAAGCACAGGGTGGTTTGGTTACAAGTGTGGGCCACTCCCCCACGGGAAGATGATGGATCCTATTAAAGGACCCATCTCAAGATAATGGGGAAAGGACGCCATGAACATTCCGGCTGGAACACCTGCCTGTTGCTTTGCATTTTGTCATATCCCACTTCTTTGTGCACTTTCATTGAACCCACGGCTAAGCTTCACCTCGGACTATCTTCAAGAAACTGCTCTCTTTTCTGACTCTCTTGTTATTGTGATATTGATGTTTGTTTACTCTTGACATAGGCGGGCTCTTTTTAGAACCAATACTAAACCAATTGAAAAAAAATTGCTCGCGTACAAGATATGGAGGCGGGACGGGGCTATTTCTTAAGCATTGCGAGTGGAATTAAAGTTCCAAATTTTGTATCAGTTTTTCTTGGAATCTAATAATGAAAAAAAAGTTTACACACGGGTAAAAAACAAAATGAACTGCACCACAACAAGAATTTTTGAATATCTTATAAATAGAAAAAATTGCGAATAAATCATAAAGTAATAATGAAAAGAACTCATTGTCTTGCAGTCGAATATCGGCTAGTAGTGCACCAAATTGCGGAGCTCCAACTTACCGCACCGCTCCAAAAAAGTGCTACAAAGTTTTATAACAAGGCCCCGATATTTCTTCCAGATTCGCTCTAAAATTAGTGAGCAGGCACTTTGTCCTAGTGTTGTAGTGGAGAAGCCCCTGTAAGTATACAATTGTAGTAATCGTGCATAGCAACCATCAACAAAAAATTGCGTAGGCGGTGTGAGGCCACCCTTAAACGATTGATTTTAACAACACTCTAAGCTAATAAAAAAAGTCGAGTTATTAAATTACGTGTAATACGTAAAGGGGATTCAATGCCATAGCAACCACTCCCCGCAACTGTTTGAATTAAAAAAAAAAAAAAAAAAAAAAAAGAGCAACAACAAATGTTCAACGTTTTATTTTTGTGATATTCTTTAGCTAAGTAGTAGCCCTAATGCACGTACTTTCACTACTATGGTAAATAGCGCATTAACTTACCACCGTCACGCACGGAAAAAATGGAACTCCTGTAAGGTTGTGAGTGTTAAACTGCACTTGCAAAATAATTCAAAGCGGTAAACAATTCAATCTCTAGGATAATAGGGTAATGATTGAGAAAAAGAGGATTCTGTTTGGTGAAGTTTGGGACGGGGTCGAACGCTGAACTAACACAAATGCCAGGGTCAAAGTACAAAAATGACATGTACGTATATATATGTGACCGTCTATAGGAAAACCAGGCACAACGCGGCACCCTTCGAAAAATTTTTTTTGCACTTACGAAGTTGTCGGCGTCCAGATATTGAGCTCTCCAAGTTTTATCGTCGTAGCTTAAGTCATTCCCACTATAATAGACCTAGCCGTTCCCTTCCGTCCGCTTGAAACAATACATTTTTAAGAAATCGATCGATCTTTTCTCAATATTTACGCACGCCGCGTTGTGCCTGGTTTTCCCGTAGACGGTCACATATATAAACAAAAATATCCCTTATTTTCAATTGTGTTACCCCTGACAGTGCCTCGCTCGCCCGCACATTACCGTATGTAACTGAACATAATAATCTTATTTTTTGAACTTATCATAGTATTGATGAAGTTTAATTTTAACAAGATGTTTCGGCTTCAAGAAGCCTTCATCAGTTGTGAGATGGTACAGTCGGGAAAACTATGACCACAGAATGTTAAATGATACATTGACACTAAGGAACTTCAGAAAGCGCTAACGCTAAAATCATAATAATTAATTAATAAAACAAAATAAAACAAAAAACAAACAAACTACAACAACAAATAAATAAAACAATAAATAATTGTATAAATGAATGAATAAATAAATATATAAATAATAATTAATTAAATAAGTAAATATAAAATAAATAAGTAAATAAATAAATATTAGCTTTCTTCCGACCGAACTATAGAAAAATTGATCCTTTTGTTTTATTTTTACAACAAAACTGGTATGGTATCTTTGCATATAAATATTTTACTGCGATTATAAGTAAGCTAAACTTCCTATAAATAAAGAAATAACTGTATGTTATCATATGAAAAAAAATTGCTGAAGTTTGGCTATACCGCTAGAGCTCGAAGATGGCTTCTTCCGTGGCTGGTTCTTCACGTCGATACATAGCGTCTACTACGGTGAATATGCTTGTAAATGACTAACTAGTTCAGTGATTGTATTAAATTGGTATTTCCTCCTCAATTAAGTTGGTTGGAAGAGAGTTAAAAAGAATATCAATAAAATAAATAATAAAGTAAATAATTAAATTAATTAATAATTATATTTAAATAATGAAAAATAATGAAAAATTAAACAAATAAAGGATTGATGTATTCAATAAAACCCGAGAAATTGGTTCCAAATGTTAGATATTTTAAGACCACCATCAAGATTCATTGTATTTTGTGTGGACTTTAATTTGTATGTGTTTTCAGAAACACTCAGAATAAATCCAGCGAGTTAAATGGGTACAAAATTTGTGAGTGTGCATGTGGACGAAATTTCAGAAGACAAGGTGACCTTACCCGGCATAAGCGCTTCTGCAGTCATACACCAAGCTACAGTGATAGTTTTTGAGACTCCCCCCCCCCCCAAGTCATTCAAAGAAGTTCACTTGTTCTGCAACGCTCTGATGATTATCCAGGACAAGTCTTTGTTCTAGGATATTGCTATAATCCTACTTGGATGGGAAGCTTCAAAGGATATGTGTGCATGTGCATATGTATGTGTGTTTATGTGTCCACTTATACACAAGATACAAGAGTCCAATTTTTCAGACTCTTAAGTTGTACCTATATTTCAGATTGTCTAAGTGTGCATTAAATGGAATTATCAATTAGCCACTAGAGTATGTACACAGAATGCTTTAATAAAAAAATACAAGATAATTTCAAAAAACCTCTGTCTTAGTGCAGCTTCCTCACCTCTTATGAAGTCCAACAGTAGCTTATAATCAGCACACTATTCACTGCAGAGGAACACTGAGCGCTTTCACCTCCTACTGTACTACACAATCCTACATACAAAGAGTCACAAGTAAAATTAGCGTAACAATAAGTTAATTAAACTCAAGATCTTTAGATTACTGTTCTTGATATGCATTATAACACTCTATATAATACAGATACTTCGTAGCAGGCTAGTTTAACAAATTTTGTAGTGTGCCGATAGGGGATTCAACCAAAATACCAATATTCTATATAATATGTAGAATCAAGGCCAATACCAATAACCAATAGCTATTTTTATTACATTTTTAATATTCACTTGGTTACATAATGGGAAATATTATGTTACATGAATTATTGATGAATAGATTTTCGTAACGTCGTTTCCTTAGGTGTATATAACTTCCTCTCTTTCAAGGGCTAGGTGGCTTGTATGTCAAGAATTACTTAGTGATATGTACTGCAGCAGAGTGCTTAACACTGGCACTATAAACAAAAAAACTTCTTCTCGTGCTTTAGCGGCAGCTGCAAAGTATGGCAACCTCTTCAAAAACCATAGTTATTTTCATTGTCCATTGTTTAAGCACTACAAGAACTCAATTATTGTCAGCAGTAACATGATGTGTACAAAATTTCTTTATGTCGGTTAATTCTATTGGCACGACCAAGAGATTAACAACCAATACCGATAATGAAAAACCGATAACTGATACATTATTTGTACAGCTCTAAAATTTTATACCTTCGTCAGCATAATATATTATGGAGTGAAATTCTAAGGAAGTCTTATACTTTGTCATTACCACTAAATTTCCAATCATTTGAATCAGTTATTTTTTGTAAAAACATAGATGAATCAGTGATGTTGGAAGCTCTGCTCTATGAACACTCCACCCTATGTTAAATATCATTCTTCACCCTCTCCCACTGTGTTTCACTGCAAAGGCGTAGCGCTGTGTCCGGCAGCTCCGGCAATTGCCGTACCAATTCTTTTGTGAAGCCACACCCACTTTGGGCATAACATTACTCTATCGACCCTTTACCTATACCTCAGGCGGTTTAGTGATGGCCACTACTGGTACTAGCACTTGTGCAGCTCTGGCCGGTCTGCAAATCAACTGGTAAATTTTGCATTTCCAAAGCGCTCCTTTGGCAGCAAAGGTGACAAGAGGTCTTTCAATTCTTTCTGGTTTCAGAGGTGGCCGTGGCTTGATTACAATGAGGCCAATGACTCCGTAGTATGTTTCTTCTGTTCAACGGCAGAAGAGACAAATTTATTTCCTTGCGGCCTCTATGGTAAAAGAGATTATTAATTGGAAGGATGCCTGTGCCAGTTTCAAGTGAGTGAACATCTATTATAAGCAGTACACAACTAGCTAGGATTGTCAATATGGTTATCTTAATAGGAGGCATCAATCTTCACGATATCATCACGATGCAGTGATGAAGATGAATAATAGCACACCACAAAATATAGGTGAAATGCTTTCTCATTCACATTCTATTGAAAACGAGCAGAATGGAAGAGTGTTGATGATCATCATTGAGTCACTACATTATTTAGGAAGACAGGGTATTGCCATGAGAGGTCATGATGATTATGAAAGTAATTTTATCCAGTTGTTAAAATTACGAAGCTCTGACAATAAGGTGAGTTTTAATTCTGCTGTAGGTAATATGTTAGAAATTGTTAAGATATTTGTTTACCTTCACATTCAGGAATTAATTGATTGGCTAAAAAGGAAGGCCGACAAGTACACAAGTGGTGAAATTCAGAATGAAATTTTAAAGATCATGGCATGCCAAGTTTTACGAGCTGTAATAAAGAACGTTAAGGAAGCTGGTTATTATTCTATAATGGTAGATGAATGTGTGGATTCCTCGAATAAGGAACAGTTAGTGATCTGCTTTAGGTACGTGAGCAATGAGCTAGAAGTGGATGAAGATTTTGTAGGGTTTTATCAAATTCCTAATATCAATGCTGATACCATTGTAGCTACGATAAAGGATACTTTATTGAGGTTTGATTTGAGTATTTCCAGATGCAGAGGTCAGTGCTATGATGGGGCGGCCAACATGTCTGGCCACAGAAATGGAGTGAAATCACAACTTAAATGAGGAGAAAAGAGCTTTGTACATACATTGTTACGGACATGTTTTGAGTCTGTGTGTATCAGACACCATTAAAAGCATTACTCCTTTACGTTCTTGCATGGATACAACCCATGAAATAAGTAAACTCATTCAGTATTCGCCAAAACGTGCAAATCATTTCAAAAGTATTCAGGTTAATATGTGTGATCATGCATCTGGTTTTCGTATTCTTTGTCCTACAAGATGGACTGTACGCAATGAGACTTTTAGTAGCAGCATTGAAAATTACTCAGTTTAGTTAGAATTATGGGATGAAATTTTAGATGAAAGAATTGATTCAGATGTGAGGGCTCATGTTGGCGGTGTGTGTAGCCAGATGATTTGATATTTTTTTAGAGTGCGACTCATTCATACCATTTTATGGCACACCGACTATTTCAGTAAAACTCTGCAATTAACTAAATTAAGTGCAGCAGAAGGACAAGATTTAGCCAAGAAAACTGTTACTACGTTGCAGGTAAGGGCATTCATATGCTTACCATTGTGCATATAATAATAATTTTGTGCTTGTAGTCCATACGATCTGATGATGCATACTAGCTGTTTTGGCAAGATGTGGTCAAGCAAGCTGAAAGACTTGAAATTCAGGACCCCATTCTTCAAAGAAAGCGAAAAGTGCCATGTCGTTACGAAATAGGGAGTACAACTACTGTTTCTATTATCACTCCAGAAGATCACTATAATAGAATAATATATTTTGAAGCCTTTGATATTGTTATAGCTCAAATAACTGATCGATTTGAACAGGAAGGCTACCAGATGTATTCCAAGCTTGAAAAATTTCTTATTGGGAAACAAGATGATGATTTGGATGAACTTATTGAATTCTACGGGAATGATTTTGAGAAGGATGCTTTACTGGCACAACTTGATAGTTTTCATGCAAATTATGCGATTGATGAGAATGCTACAGTGCATGACATTATCCCGGTTATTAAGAATATGTCTTGTGGGGAGAACTTTTGTTTAATGAAGTTATTAAACTTATTCGAATGATATTGGTACTTCCTGCAACCAATGCTGTGAGTGAAAGATCATTTTCAGCCATGAGGCGGACGAAAAACTACTTACGAACCAGTATGACTCAGCAAAGGTTTAATTCAGTCATGACCCTGCATATTAATAAATGCTACACTGATAACTTAGACTTAATAGTTGTTGGTAATGCATTTCGTGACATTAAAGAATATAGAAAATCAAAGTTTCCGATATTTAGCTAGCTTTTTTATTTGTATTGAATGTGAACTATAAAGTTGTTGTAAATTATGTAAGATTGATTTTTGAGCTATTTAGCTTCCCAAACCAGTTGACAGATCCCCTCCCTACCCAATCTCTGTGCAATTGGGTAAAATGGTCTGGGACTAGGGTGTAAGAGCCTTTTTAAGAATTTGCAAGTCAAAAAAGGGGATTGAGGTTGATTTAGAGTTACCATATAAAAAGGGGGTGTTTCGGCCTCCTCCCTAGATTTAATCCTCACTATCAGTCAGATTGCCTGACCAATGTATAACGTACTGCTACACCTATGCACTGTCCCACTTATCTGGCATCGTCGACTCTTTTCTTCCCCTAAATTAGTGGGCGGGGAGGAAGAAAGGGGTCTGGTAGATTACAACATGCTAGTAGGGGGAGTTATCCACAAAGCTGGTACCTACATTGAACTAAGCTTAGTGTTTTCTCAAGATTTAGCCAAAAATTAAAATAAGTAGCACAATAAAAGATTTTAAATCGTCGTTCTGAGTAAGTTCATACATAAATCAAGGGTTAATTGTCAGTAATCTCCAAAACCAGAGCATGACAGACAAACAGGACAACTACTATAACCCTCTCGCACATGTGCACTTAGGATTAATGGTTAAAAAAAGAAAGAAAAAAAAAGAAAAAGAAAAAAAGCTGGCCTATTATTTAGCGAGTGATAGCACGGTTACTGTGCTTTAGGGATCAATAGCACGGTTACTGTGCTTTAGGGATCAATAGCACGGTTACTGTGCTTTAGGGATCAATAGCACGGTTACTGTGCTTTAGGGATCAATAGCACGGTTACTGTGCTTTAGGGATCAATAGCAAGGTTACTGTGCTTTAGGGATCAATAGCACGGTTACTGTGCTTTAGGGATCAATAGCACGGTTACTGTGCTTTAGGGATCAATAGCACGGTTACTGTGCTATTACTCATACTAATACTAAAGTGGAGTCATTTTTCACTACAAAAGAAAGTGTGGTATTATCTTGAAATACTACAGCAGTGGAAAACTGAAATAATGATCTAATTGGTCACGGCAATTTAACATGGTTAATGCAATTTATCCTCAACCCTGCACATATTATATACGCTAGGAATATCATGGTGAAATGCCTGGTTAACGCTATTCAGTACCAGAAAGAATAATAGCAGAACCAGGTTGGGATAACTGATTTGACAAAAATATAACGCAATACAAAATTATGATATCTTAAATACAGTGCTTTCAATTTGGTATAACTGTAGTTGAGAGAATTTAAAAAAATTCTAGATCACGAAACCGCCAACCAGAACAGAACTTGGCATGACTAATGAGAATTGCCACTGAAAGTTTCAAATGATATTATGTAAGAAATATATATTACTGAATCATGAGAGAAATCTAAACAGAATAAATCACAGGATCATCTAAACTGTTACCGCAATTGACACTTGTTTGTTAATGCAGCCGATTTAAGCTATCAAATTGGCAATTCTTTGAGGTGGGAGAAATTTCGCTCGGGGAGTGGGAATCCTTGAAACCCTGTGCATATATTCAGGATCAGATAAGCTTAATGTACACCTTTTCACTATTAATAGGAGTGCATTTAAGGGTGGCCGCACACCGCCCACGCAATTTTTACCGGTTGGTTGCTAAGCACGATTCTGCTACTTTCTTTATTTGCAGGGCTACTCTACTATACTAGAAGGATAAAGTACCTGCCGAAGATACTGCACACCGAATTTGGAGTGAATCTGAAGGAAATATCATGGCCCCGATGTAAAACTTTGAAACAACTTTTTGGAGCGGTGCGGCAAGTTGGAGCTCCAGAATTTTGTACGCCGCTAGCCAAGACGATACTCTAGGGCAAGACAATGAGATTTTTTCCATTTCAATATTACTTTATGATTTATTTACATTTTTTTCCTTTTATAAGATTTTGAAAAATTCAAATTGTGGTGCCCTTCTTTTTTTTGTGTTCTACACGTGTGCAAAAAATATAGTCGTTCTCATTATTTGATTCCAAGAAAAACTGATTCAAAATTGGATACTTCTATTCCACTCGCAATTCTTAAGAAATAGCCCCACCCCCATATCTCGTACTACGAGTACGCGAGCAATTTTTTTTCAATTAGTTTGTATTGGTTCTGAAAAGAGCCCGCCTATATCAAGAGTAAACAAACATCAATACAACAATAACAAGAGAGTCAGAAGAGAGAGCAGTTTATTGGAGATAGCCATAGGTGAAGGTATTAGATCTGCGCAGCTTGGGAAGTCTTCGCTCCGCAGAAATCGAGCCTGGTATATCCATCAGCTTGAGTTCAGGTACGCAGAGTCCGGAGAACGGCTACAGGAGGAGAGGCAGCCTGGTGCACCTTGCTGCGTGAGTTCAGACGGCGTATGGAGAGTTGCTGTAAACGGATATGAGACAACAAGAAGCTAAACTAAAACACCACAACTTCGCAAAGTATACGTCTGCTACTACTGCGCGATAGTTTCTGCTCGCGTATTATCAAATGGTGGGGTATTGGCGGGGAATAAATTAATGTCCGGATCTACAGGCAGTGCGCGTTGCTATGTGCGGCCACCCTTAAAGGGAGGGAATGAAGGGGAGCAGTAAAACACTTCACTCCACTCCCCTAAAAAAGCCTTTAAAACTTTGCTGGTTTCATGTTGCAAAGTCAAAATGTAATAAATTAATGGTGTTACACTTTGACTTCGCAACATAAAATCAGCACAGTTTTGCATATTATTCTGGGCACTGCAAGGGTCTCTTAGTCTAACAAATTAACTCAGTATCTCATCTCCTAAAATCTAAGATCGTTGTTTTTGCCCCTTCTAAATTCATTTTCTATATGCAGCTTTGTATGTATGCATGTATGTATGTATGTACGTATAGTGCATTCATGATACAGACCAATGTATATACATACTTATGTACCTGTCCTGTCCTGTCTTCCTGCTTGCCATAACAGGTCACACAGGCACACAAGTGAGCAACAAATCAAAATGACTCTGCCTGGTGGTGATCCATAGTTCTCTGGCTGCAGACATCCATGCACCACAAGACCTAGCTTGCTTCTAAAAGATCTGTGGCATGTTGCATCTTGCAACACCTCACTGTTGGCTCACTGGCTTCCTTACATACGTACATACATACACACATACATACTTACACTAGGCTGCACACAGAAAAGGAATCTAAGATGGGGAAAATAATTCAGGAAGGGCAATGAGACTACAATATGGCTTGTGGTGCTTAAAAACAACAACAACTATTCAGCTATGAGTCCAAATGCAATATACGTAGCAAGTACTAGACACTTTCTATGGTAAGTGAAGGCTTTTCCAGCATTTCCTGAGAATACAGTACAGCACTTAAATATTATTGGATCCCCCACTAATTATTAGCTTCGCTGATATCACTCGCTACCTATTTGTTTGATTTAGTACAAAGACAAGTTAGCAATGTTCCAAGTAATTATACTCTATTGGCTAATTGAAAATTCCATTTAATGCACACAATATGCACTCGGTGCAACCTATTGTCTATAATTTTGGGAGTTTTGTCACTAATTATCAACACATTTAGAACTTTCTTTGGATATCTTGTATACATTATACACACATATAATATTATTTCACCTGCTTAGCCACACCCATACATATGTGTGCCCAAGTTTGCTGAGCACATCTATATCTACACAGTTTTTAGTTTGTCATTAGAGATGAATAGGACTACCGATCTTTCAACTCACAAGCCAGCAGAGATTGTCTTATCCCACCAGTTACAGCAAGTCACACCACATGGATCACACCTGGATGCAGAGTGAGGTGTTACAACATAAGGGTGGGGCGGACATAAGGTGTATTATAAGTACACATAAATGATACAGGACTCATTATTTGCATAAATAGAAAGCTTATTCTGAACTCCATATGAAGAGTTTACAACTATGCATAGATAATACTCCGGGTTTCATACAGAAAGATCACCTCCTTACCCTCTCTCCCCCCCCCCCCCCCTCCCCCCCCCCCCCCCCCCCGTCCCCTCCCCCCCCCACCTTCTCCCTCCACCGAAAATATGCATGCATGTGACCAAACACTGATCAGTGTGAAGTGAAGTATTGACTTTTAGGCACACACACAGACACATAACACACACAACACATACACACAAGCTCAAAATGCTAATTATATGCTACACGGCGTTATCCCAGATTTGGTAATGGTCCTCAAACTTATAAAACGTGACTGTCACCTTCCAAGCAGCACTGCACACATCGACATAGGAAGCCAATGTGTTAGGCTAAAATTTTCCCATCATTGCCACAACATCAATCACAAAACATAACACAAAGTGTAATGTTACGTGTGTGCTAGGTAACTAAAAAGGAGAGGATCAGTGCATTCGTTTGTGTGCCGGCACACAATGCAATGCGCCAACTCTATTCAAACATGGAGTTGGCGAATAAGAGGACATCATGTCTAATTCTTATCAGCAGCCAGTATAGAATAGTCCATTCGTGTACCATTAAAAACAAACCGGTGCATAAACTTGTGTGTGTGTACGTGGGTAATTTGTGTATCCATATACAAGATGTCAATGAGTTTACTCGTAAAGTGACTACAGTCCAATTTTTTCCAAGTTGCACCCTATATATTTCAGGTTGTCTAAGTGTGCATTAAATGAAAATATGAATTAGTGCGTACTTATACAAATTACCTTGAAGATAATTTTAAAAAGCCTATTTTCTTATTAGTGCAGTTGAAAAGTCATTCAGGAGTTCCTCACCTCTTGTATTGAAGTCCAAGAGTAGCTATTAGCACACTCTTCACGGAGGAACACCGAGTCTATAATGACACTCTTGGACATGTGTTGACCCAGTGGAGTTGGCTTTCACCTTCCACTTCACAATCCTACATACAAAGTGTCACAAATAACATTAGTTTAACATACTGTACAGTTCACAGTCAGCTGGCAGTTGGTGTTTGTGCTCCGCACTATTACATTGTATCTTACTAAAAAGCGGGTGGAATCAAATCGTCAAGTAAAGGTGGTGAAGTTTAAAAAAAAAAGGTTAAGTATAAAAAGAAGGAAAAGTTTCACAAAGTATAAATTCACAATCATGATAGAAGGACAGAAAGATTCAGAAGCAGGAGAGGTATACAAAGGAGGAGAAAGGACTCCATGACTCAAGAAGAAAGAGCTGATAAAAAGAAAGGTGACATAGTTCAGGAAAAAATAGAGCAGGAGATTGAAACTGATGTAACCTTCACCAACTGTAGAGAATGATAATCATGAATAAAAATAACTTATGCTACTGCATTCTTACTTCGTAACACAGTAATACACTAGATATTTTGTAGCCGGGATACTTTAGTAGTGCATAAATAGTTGTTCAAAATTTACACCTTCGTCAGGATATGCTATAGAGTAAAATTTCAAGGAGGTCTAAAATTTTCAAAATTTCAGGAGGTATATTCAGTGTTGAATCAGTCATCCCCATAAAAGTATGGATGAACCAGTAAGGTTGGAGGCACTGCTCTAAGGACACTACACCTTTGTTAAATTCACTTCACTAGTTACCTGTCCCAAACTCCTTCCAGTGACGAACTCCATTACTGATGCCAACCCCCCAAAAACCACCGCCGCGCCCCCCCCCCCCCCCCCCATGTCCAGACAGAGGGGGCACAATTGAGGTAATTGATAGGCCAACCAGAATGACAGCAGGACACATTACTGTTAAGATATATTTAATTTCAAAATAAAGATGACTTATAGTGTTCTTTAAATAAATCACTAGCAAGTACAATACAGTTATGGTGTAACAATGAAGACCACAGAAACTTGCTTCAGTGGCTATGGACTTATTAGAAACTGCAAAAAAAAAGAAGAAGAGAGACAGGTACTAACATAATATATGCCCTATGCTACCTGACAGCAACATAGTAAACTATAAGTGTACCAGCTTCCACTCACCTGGATAAAAATCTATGAAGTCCCGCCGTCAGAGCAGAAGAGGAGGTCCACAGGTAGGAGGACTAACACTTCTAGTAGTGTCACGGAATCTTTAAGGGATTAGCAATGCTTTACCATCTCTGATCTGGTGTTTAAAAAAACAACAACCCTTTACTAAATTCGAGATGCGAACCGGAGCACTATCGTCCTTTTACCTCAGTAATCAGGAGTGTTAGAAGAGAGGTGGTGGTAAAGGGTATCAACACAATATGCGTGCCGTACACGCGGTGGTGGGCACAGTGAAGATTGAGCTAATTTCTGCCTTGTGTGATCTTACTAGACTGATTTACAGGCTGCGACAGCAAGTAGAGAGCGCGGTGTTGTTCAATTTTATTGAGTAAGTATGAAAACGCTAATTAGTGATATCTAGGTGATTCTTTAAGTGTTATTGGATCTGTGGATGTAGGATTGTAATTTGTACAAGTCATTGATCACCAATACTAGTGTTTGAAGTATTACCGTTGAGTTCATTACCTTGTTTCTTTGTTAATGCAGGAATGAACTAAAGAGGTTGCAGAGATGAACTTGAGATATTGCAGAGATGGAGCCAAAGTTCAGGAACTGTTGTCTGATGCATCATTTTTTTCATTTATTTGTACATGGTCATAATTATTTATTCATACTCTGGTAACAATGGATACATTTTGAAGGTACAGGATTGGTGTAGAACAGGTTGCACAAAAAGTGCAGTTTAACTTCAGGATTGCTGCAGGAAAGGTGTGTGAAGAATAGTTGCTTTGTGTAGGAAAGGTGCATAAAAAGTGCAGTTTTTGAGTACAGGAAATCTAAAGGAAAGCTGCATATTTTCGCACAGGCAGCTACCTAGGATGTACAGGAATAGTTCAGTAATATGAAGGAAATGTGATATGATATATGCAGACAAACCATATGTCATGCAAAGGAAATAGTGCAGTTTATGTCCAGGATATGTTCAGGAAATAGTGAAGGAAAGTACGCCCTATACAGTACCAAGTTGGAAATGTGAAGGACATGTGATCTGTGAGATAGCTATACTTAACCTTTCCTATATAACATGTCCTTCACCAGTATTTACAATGGCAATAGTGGCATTTAATGAGACCAACAACCTATCCCTAGGCTATACAAATACACATTCCCCCCACCCCAAACAGCAGCCACTGGAAAGTCATTATTAGTCACATAAATAACTTATACACTGGCCTTCATTATAAAATGTTTTTTATGTCAAATAATACTGATACAAATGGGTCAATATACCTCCACGAATAGACTTCTTGTATATGAGGGGGAGGGGCACAATGTTTAAGCCATTCACCGGCACAAGAGTTTATAAGTGTCCAAGGATGATGTAATGTGGGAAACAATTTTTCCTCCAAAACAAGATTCGTTAAAGCTAAGCTACGGCATCTAGAACATGACTAATGTATTCTTCTATTGCATATATTTTAAGCAATTTTGGCAATAACAATAACATTTGTTGATGTTTATTTTGTTGTTTTTTAAACTGACTCTCATCAATGAGTGATAACCTGAGTGAGCAGCCTTTGCTCTGACTTACTTGGACCTTCTTCTGTTCCTTCAATGTAGGATGATGCCTTCTCTCCTATAAGCTCAGAATATTCAGATGATAAGGATACTGAATATGTTGGAAGCAGGAAGGTAGACAAGAGGATATAGGAAGTGAAAAGTATCATTAAGGTGAGGGAGGAGTGTAAGAGTGAAGAAAGACAGGAATTTATAGCAATTAAAGTATCGGACTTATACAATTACACTCCCCTCCCCCCAGGTGTCGTTGGGCAACCGCTGGCGGAGATGAATGTCTATTATAATAGTAAAAATAATATCTCATCATGTGCAAAGCAATTGCTAATGGCACTGGAATGCATACAGGTCATGTTGGTTTAATACAGCAATGGTATGGTCACCATAACAACTTTGTTGTTTGTTCCTAGGCAACCATTTTTGACCACAAATGTTTAACAATACATGTACTCACACATTATATATGGTTGCTAGGTACTTTTTCGAACTCCTGCATCTATATAAATTTTTTAAACAATCTAGAAAATTGGAAATCTCTGAATTTTATCTGCCGGTGAGAGAGTTAAGAGGCAAAAAAACTAAACTATTAACATCATAAATAAGTGCACTGGTTATGTTGATCAAATATATCCATGTAAACTCTGCTTAAAAACAAGATGGCACAGTGTCTTAGAACACTTCTGATGAAAATTCCGATAAAAAATAGTGTTTCACCTATCACCATACTTGCTCATGCTACTGGGAGATTTAATCCAGGTAAGTAGTTCCTTAAACACTGGTGGACATTACAGATGAATAGAAGTGATAAAAGCATAAATAATAGAATAGAATAGAAGTGATAAAAGGATGGACACCACAGTGGACTATCTCCCTGCCTAAGGCTTAGAAAGTGCAACAAACTAGCTACAGTTAAAAAAAAACCCATCACATCCCTGAACTGTTACATGTGCTTATTACCATGTGACAAGAAACCATGATGTATATCATGCCCTTTGCAAATATACAGCATACCTAAACATGTCCTTCACCAGTATCCACAGTTGCAAATAATGGGGACTTTTAATGAGACTAGGAACACATCCCAAGACCATACAGATACAACTAGTCTTCATTCCCCCACCACACATACACTGGAAGGTCACTCTTGTGTCACATATATCACATATGTAGGGCTTCCCCGTAAAATGTCATCTCCAAACAAAATTGAAACAAATAGGACATCACACCTCCATAAATAGAGGCTTAACTTATTGGGCATACCAATAATCACTAGCTTGAGTATGTACACACACATTCCCTAATTAGGCACCACCTTAAAGAATAATAACACACATGTCACAAATTTTTGGTTACCATCCATCAAATAGCATAATGGTTAGTGTGTTTTCGGTACTCACTTCCACATAAAGCAACTTATGTGCTGCGAGGAAATTCAGCCTTGCTGATAAATATCCAGGAGTGTTCAAAGGAGTCACCACCTACTTCTATGTCCTAAAGTCACATTAAAATAGCATATGTAATATCATCTAGAGAGTGTGTGTGAGGGGGGGAGGGTAATAACCGCTTTTTTACTGGGTGGTATTATAAAGTCATGAGACAAGCAGAAAAGGCTACACTAGTATTCAACCATAAATTTCTGGAATATCCCACATGAACTATTTTGTTTCAACAAAAATCGATGAGATACTGAACAAAACTCCAAGTAAATGATGGCACTCACAATTAGTTTTATTCCGCTTTCTAATGACTCGCAGTTAATTCCATTACCTCCTGCACATTAACGCCATGTAGTTTAGAACGCCTATTCTTGCCCCTCTGATCAGTATGACCTGGTTTGCCCCATCCCCACACAAGAGGTACTCTCTCTCCTTCGTCCACAAAGAGCGCGCGCAATGGATCAGCACATAGGACGATCGCTGGTGTATACCTAATCTGACTGGGCGGTGCCTATTAGTTGCTATAGTTACGAGGGAAGTAAAACTAACAACGGAACTTACTCGGGTATGTATTTATTAGCTAGCGTTTAAAAATAACGTGAATTTCTCTAGCTAGTGAATTAATAAGTTATAGTTAAAGCATGAGCGCTTAGTTTCTAGTCGATTTATTGCACGACAGCCCGAGGGCCGTAGGCCCGAGGACTGAGTGCGATAAATGTACTAGGCACTAAGCGCTCATGCTTTAACTATTTTAAATACCGGGCAAGTGTTATTGCACACTTGCCAAGTTATTACACCTGACAACAATATAGCAACGGTATTTAATTGTCAACTAACTGTCTGCTACTAAACTGAATCTTAGCGTATTGTGCTAGCTATACTAGCTAACTCTCTTACACTAGCCCCGTTCTCCAAACGTAAAGGAAAAAAGTATCACTATTATTTGTGGCCAGTGATTTTAATACATAATTTAGTAAATTTACAGTCTCCAGTTAGCAAATTGGCAACATCAAGTGAATAAAATTTATCTTACAAATTCATAGAAGATGATTGTGCCACTATAATATCTGAATTTGTAGTTGTGTAACCTGCATAGAGAAATTATACAGCTATTACAGATATAGCTAGTAGACTTGCCTGGATATGGATTACCGTAAATAATAGCAGCAGGTGTTATTAGTGGTATAAATGAGTATAAAAGTGAGGGTGTGTTGCTTTTACATGTGGTGCTATATAATATGTAAGCTAAAGCATGCACTTGACTTTTTCCTGCTTGCTTATATATGGTAATGCTCAATTCTCTATTAATGCAAGGTGTTATTTCTGTGTAGGGTATCATAAACCTTACCTATAGTAGTAACTACTGATGCTATCATCTCATGGGTACCTTACACATAGGGTTGTATATCCTATTCAGCGTCTACACTATTCGATTATCTGGCATTTGAGTAGTCAGCAGTTTGATCTGTGTAGGAAAAGTACTTGGAATAAAGCACTTGCACAGCTACATGTGTGCATCTGAAATATATCTTCTTATCTTACAGCTATAGCTATTAGTAACACTTGTTGCTATTATACTTATAACAGAAAAATGAAATTCAAAGTCTGGTTAATTGTCCCATGCCCACTCCAAGACAGCTGCTGCATACCAGCCACAAGATTTAGGAGAAGATACTGGGTTAATGGCTTTCAGTGGTGATAAAAGACAGTTCTTAGGATTAACTGCACCTGACAATTTAATGACGATTTAACTGGTTGAATTACAACTATTGATGACCCACTTCTACACTTGAGTTTCCACTCTGACCAGCTTTTCACTGTAGCATGTACTTCACTAGGCAAATAAATGTCTCAGCGCTTGCCCAATGTTCCATGGAACCAGCATCCCATCAGATCTCAACAGACAAGATGATACTGTACTTGTGACTGTATAAGTCTGATAATTTTAGTGCTATTTTCATCATTCACCTATTTATGTATGGCAGAAGAAATTCCTATTTTAGCGGAATGCATGTAGAATGGCATATACGTCTTAGATTTTAATTACAAATAATATTATATTAACATATATATATATATCATAAAATGAACACAATGAAACAATTCAGTATTGATAATAGTAGCTATGAACTTGACAGGACACTATCCCACAGAACTTATGGTACTGCTAGCTCCTGCAGCCGACGATTCCAAAGAGCCATTTTCAAGTCGCTAAAAAAGAAAAAAGATATAACTGATATTTACTACCTACACACACAACACTGCTATTTACAGCCATTGTAAAACACCTATGTTATGTGGCAGTACACAGCCATTAAATGTGTTAATAGAATATTTCATCATCATTTTTATGAAAACACACACTCAAATAGGAGCCATCAGAAATAGAGAGACTTACTGTACACACAAAAAGAGCCTGAAGAAGTGAGTACAACAATGCAGTACTTGATACTGAGGAGAAAGGGACACTAGGACTCCACCCTCACGCTAAACTGAGTTCTCCCCCCGTCCCCCTCCCCTTCCACCCTCCCATTCCCCGCCCTCTGAAAGGCGTGGGAGGAAGAGAGCTGTCCCTCCCCCCCCCTCCACTTTTGTCTGCGCTCCGCGCCCCCCCCCCCCCCCAAATAACATTCCCCCCAACCCTCTTTCTCCACCTACAAAAACCTCCTCACTATTATTGTTTAAACCCTTTCGTTCCCAATCCCGCTTTAAAGCGGGTGAAGACCGGTTGGCTTCTCCGAATTTTTAAAAATAGTTACATTATAGCTAGAACCTTCAGATTGCATACACAGGTGCCCAATGCATTGGAGAAGCATCTAAAATAGCTTTCAGCCAGGACTGCTTCGACAGTACCTCACAGCAGTTGCTTTTATTTCTTCCTCGGCAAAAAAAAAAAACATCGGTTCTCCGTCAAATTTTTTAAAAAGTTACCTTCTTCACAGCAGCTTCATTTATGGATCCAGTCATCTCCAGAGCTTTGTAGAAGCAGCAAAAAATTGCTTGAGCTCAGTAGCCTTCCATAACACATTGAAACAACCGCTTCTTTGCCGACCAAGACTTTGCGGTTGACTTACTGTCTTCTCCATTTTTTATAAAATCGCCGGTTCAACTGGGGACCTCCCTATTACGTACAGTCTTAGGTAATGCTTATTACATCATAGGAAAAAAGTGAGCGTGTCGTGTGACCCCGGTAACTATGCAAAAAAAAAATTTTTTCAAAGTCATTTTTTGGAAGATGGCGTCTAGAAATTACAATGCGGTGCAAGTTTTATACTTGCTTGATGCTGACTCTAGCGACTCAGGATCAAGCGGAGAGAAGGGAGACGACATCTAGGGATATAGGAGGCCCTGTATCAGGGTTGGTGGACCAGACCCCGTCAACTCTGATACTGAAAATGGGAGTCAAGAAGATGATCGAGGTAAGCTTGTCTTTCTCTTGTCTTTCTCTTGAAAAATAGCAAGCTTCTGTTGTGAAAAGGACTTATTTATAGCTATATTGAGATAGAGTAAGCTGTTTAGCTATAATATATATATATTTCATTGAGTTTTGTGATTTGAAAGTGGCTTGTGGTTTTTTGAACAAATTCAAATTTTCAAAAAAATTAAAAAATTTTTTTTACCACATATACTACTAGGACCAGATGTGAATGCAGTCACCGACCCCGATTACGCAGATGAGGCGACAGGAGCAGAGTCTTCCAGTGATGAAGGAGAGGATACCGGACCTGTGTCTTCCAATGATGAAACACGAATAGGCAGCAGGTTCCAGTGAT